>Ga0210409_10002480_pt1 | contig 21878 bp, 23 predicted proteins | sample IncBWH17MmetaG_FD_161649 | JGI IMG/M metagenome (GOLD analysis project Ga0210409, IMG submission 161649) | Forest soil microbial communities from Barre Woods Harvard Forest LTER site, Petersham, Massachusetts, United States - Inc-BW-H-17-M | ecosystem: Environmental > Terrestrial > Soil >...
GATTCTTCATGGTTTTCACTCGAAAAGTTTATCCCTACGATTGTAGTTGTAGCAACACGTTTCTCACCGCGTCCATGGCGGAGCTCTTACCTGCCTTCCAGCCGATCCACAGTACGCCCGACGGATCGAGCCGCATATCACGCCGCTTGTGGATCAGCTTCACGATCCGCTCCGGACGCAGCGGCGTATCGTCATAGAATTTGATCGCCACCTGATCGCCTCGACGGTCCACTGTCGCGACCAGAAGTTTTTCCGCCAGCGCCTTCAGCACCGCGTACTCGAGCAGATTGGCGACCGCCGGAGGCGGCGGCCCGAAACGATCCTCGAGTTCACGGTTGACCTCGACGCGCTCCGCTTCGGAGGAAACGCCGGCGATGCGCTTATAAATTCGCAAGCGGAGGTTTTCGCTCTCGATGTATTCCGGCGGGATGCGAATTTCCTGCCCTAGGTTCAGCGTAGCGCGGCGCTCGGGCGCGACCGCTTCGCCCTTCCGTTCGGCCACGGCGCGCTCCATCATCTGGCAATACATATCGAACCCGACGGCTTCGATGTGGCCGTGCTGCTCGCGGCCAAGCAGGTTCCCCGCTCCGCGCAATTCTAGGTCGAGGGCGGCTATGCGGAAACCCGCGCCCAGATCGCTGAATTCCTTAAGCGCAGCCAGCCGCTGCCGTGCGATCGACGTCAAAGAGCCTTCGGTCGGAACAAGTAAGTAAGCGTAGGCGCGCTGATTCGACCGGCCCACGCGGCCGCGAAGCTGGTAAAGCTCGGCGAGTCCCATCCGGTCGGCGCGGTTGATCAGAATCGTGTTCGCGCGCGGAATGTCCAAGCCGTTCTCGACGATGGTGGTCGAGACCAGCACGTCCGCTTCGTTGCGGATGAATTTCATCATCACTTTTTCAAGCTCCGCTTCGCGCATCTGCCCGTGTCCCACCACCACGCGCGCGCGCGGCACCAGACGCTTCACCATGCTGGCCAGCGAGGCGATTGATTCGACGCGGTTGTGCACGAAAAACACCTGGCCTTCGCGCGCCATCTCTTCCTCGATCACGCGCTGCACCAGCGTCTCGCTGAAGGGCGCGACCGTGGTCTGAATCGCCAGGCGATCCTTCGGCGGCGTCTCGATCAGACTCATGTCGCGCAGCCCCACAAGAGACATGTGCAGAGTCCGCGGGATGGGTGTCGCCGACATCGTCAGCACATCCACGTTCTTGCGCATCTCCTTCAGGCGTTCCTTGTGCGCCACGCCGAAGCGCTGTTCCTCGTCAACCACCAGCAGGCCCAGATCGTGAAATTTCACGTCCTTGGACAGCAGCCGGTGCGTCCCGATCACCACGTCCATCTTTCCGGCTTCCAGCTCTTCGAGAGTTTTCTTTTGTTCCTTATCGGTGCGAAACCGGCTGAGCATTTCGATGCGCATCGGGAACGCGGCGAAGCGCCGCTTGAAGGTTTCCAGATGCTGAAACGCAAGCACTGTGGTCGGCGCGAGTACGGCCACCTGTTTTCCGTCCGCAAGAGCCTTGAACGCGGCCCGCATGGCGACTTCCGTCTTGCCGTAACCGACGTCGCCGCACAGCAGCCTGTCCATCGGCAGGCTCGATTCCATGTCGCGCTTCACATCTTCGATGGCGCGGTGCTGGTCCGGGGTTTCCTGGAATTCGAAAGCGTCCTCGAACTCGCGCTGCCAGTTCGAATCCACTGGAAACGCGTGTCCCGGCGCAGTTTTTCGCTCGGCGTAGAGCGCTAGAAGCTGCTCCGCCATGTCGTTGACGGATTTGCGCACGCGCGTCTTGCGCGCTTCCCAGACGGTGGTCCCCAGCCGGTCAAGCGTCGGCTCCACGCCGCCGAGCGACTGATATTTCTGCACCAGGTCAATGCGCGCGAGCGGAACGTATAGCTTCGCGTCTCCCGCGTAGCGCAGAAACATGAATTCGCCCGTCGCGCCCTCGACCTCCACTTGCCGCAAGCCCTCGAACTGGCCGATGCCGTGGTCCACGTGCACGACGTAGTCGCCCGGCTTGAGGTCCGAAAAATCGCTGAAGAAGCTCGCGGTTTTCGGCCGCGAGCGCGGCCGCTGCGCCGGAAGCGTCTCGAAGAGATCGGCGTCGCCGTAAATCGCGAGCTGCGCTTCGGGAAACACGACACCCTCGCTGAGCGGCGCCTTGACCAGCACCATCGCCGGCGCGCTGCTGCCGCTCGATTCCTCCGCCAGGCGCGTAACGGTGACATTTTCCTCAAGCTCGCCGAGGCTATACGGAATTTCGTACTCGTGGCAGATATCGGCGAAGCGTTCAAGCTCTCCGGTGCTCGCGGCGGAGACCATCACGTGCTCACCCGCGCCAAGCCGGCCGCGCACTTCGGCCATGAATGCCGCGACGTTGCCGTGGTAGCGCGTCGTGGGCTGTGACTCGAGCGCAAACGCCGTGGCTCCCTCTTGAGCGAGTCCCAAGTGCTCAATGGCCAAGCGCGGGAAAAGCTCAAGCGCAAGCGACCACTCCTCTTCGCCAAAAATGTAGCGGCCGGGAGCCTCGGCGAGCGGATCCTCCGCCTGGTCGAATGCCTCCGCAAGCCGCGCGCGATATTTTTCCACGGCTGGCGCGAGCAGCGAAGGCTCGTCGAGTACGAGGAACGGCTCCGCGGCAAGATCGAATAACACGCCCGGGCGATCCTCAAGAGGCATCTCACGAAATTCCCACCCGGCGTAGAAGCCGGCTGGCGCGGCGTCATCTTCGCGGCCGGACGCCGAGCCTACGTGCTGCCGCTCAAGCACCTCGGAGTGGCGTAAAACTTCCGTGAGCGGAAGCAACGCCGCGCGCTCCACCGGATTGGTCGAACGCTGCGTATTGGGATCAAACGCGCGAATGGATTCGATCGTGTCGCCCAGCAGCTCGATGCGCACGGGCTGCGGCGTTTCCGGTGAATACACATCGATAATCCCGCCGCGCACCGCATACTGCCCCGGCATCCCGCCGCCGCCAGAAAGCCGATCAGATCCTCGTGGGCGATCGATTCATCCCGCTCGACCACCCGGGCAAGCCGCCGGTAGAACGCCGGCTCGCGCATCCTCCACAGCGCGGCCTGCACCGGCGCAATCAGCAGGTCGGCCTCGCCCGTCGCCAGCCGCCAAAGCGCAACCGCGCGGTCTTCGGAAATTTCCGCATGAGGCGAACGATTTTCGTACGGCAATACGTCGTGCGCGGGAAGACGCGCCACGCGTCTTCCCGGTTTCCCGGTGACCGCGCTGTAAAACCAGCGCAACGGCTCGACAAGCGCTTCGGCGCGCTGATTCGACTCGACCAGATAAATCGCGGGACGCCCCAGTTCGGCCAGCGCCAGCGGAACGAGCAGCGCCTTCGCCGAATCGGTCAGCCCCGCGAGGCGAACCTCGCCTCCCAGCCGGCGCAACTTGTCGCAGGCCTCTTCAACAGCCGGCCTGCGCGCGATCCGCGCGAGAAGCTCGGAAACGAGCGGGAGTATCACGCGCGCATCTCCAGGATGCGTTCGATCAGGCGCGCGGTCGAATAGCCTGGCTCGAGCGGCACGCGCACCACCTTGCTCCCAAGAGCTTCGAGCTCAGCAACTTCGCGAAGCGCAGATGGATCCGACCCGGCGCCGCCGAGTACGATGACATCGGGCAGGAGTTGCGCGAAAAATTCGCCCGGAGACGAGTCTTGGGATTCGACGACGTAATCAATTGCGGCGAGCGCTGCGAGGATTTCGGCGCGCTCCGAGGCGGCAGTGATCGGCCTCGCGGGCCCGCCATTCACCGTCTGGCCGCCGGAAGCCGACCGCGCCCGAACTGCTGCGTCGCTCTCAACGGCGACAACCAGGATGTCGCCGAGCGACCGCGCGTGCTCGAGGAGCCGGATGTGACCGGGGTGGAGCAGGTCGAAACAGCCGCTCGCGCACACTACTCCCTGCCTGGCGCGTTTCCACTGGCCCCGGCGGAAAATCAGCTCACCCTGCGATACGACTTGTCCCAAACGTCTGCTCGTCGGCCAGCTCACGAGGGAACCGCCGAAGAGACAATTCTATCATGCGCGTCCTCGGCCCCGCCCGTGGCGCCGAAAGACTGCCGGCCGCGGTAGCATTGATGCATTCCGGCTCTGGGCATCAGCGTCAGCCTGCGGCCACGATTTTCAGTGCTATAATTTCCGCCAGTTTCAATGCAGGCGCATTTCCGCTGAGCGCATTCGAGTCATCATAGGATCGTCACCAGGGCCATGAAAGACATCGCGATTGTCGGAGGCGGACCCGCCGGCGCGCTTTGCGGGGAGCGCCTTGCCAGCAGCGGTTTCCGCGTCACCATTTTCGACGAGCGCCTCGCCTGGGAGAAACCCTGCGGCGGCGGCCTCACCCATAAGGCCATCGAAGCCTATCCCTTCCTGCTCGACGGGCCTCAGCCAAAAAAAATCGTGCGCACTGCGGAGCTGATTTCCGGCGGCGGACATCGCGCGCGGTTCGAGATGAGCCATCCCATCGTCATCTACGCGCGCAAGGTTCTCAATGGCCTGTTGCTTGACCGCGCCGTCGCTGCGGGCTGCACCGCAGTGCGTTCGCGCGTTACCAGCGTGGATACAGATGGCGCGCAGGTGCGCCTGATGGCCGGCGGAGAAGAACGCCGGTCGGATTTCGTGGTGCTCGCTGCCGGCGCGCGCAACCAATTGCTGCCGGAGACGACCGCGCTCGGCGCGCTCGATCTGGAAGTAACTCTCGGCTATTTCGTGCCCACCGAAGAAGATGTGATCAAGGTGAAATTCCTGAAGGAGTTTGAGGGCTACTTGTGGTCCTTTCCGCGCGCCGATCATCTCTCAGTCGGCATCTGCGCGAAAATGGGCCAGAATCCGACGCAGCTGCTGCGACGCCATCTCGACGAATTCGTCCAGGAGGAAAATATCCGCATGGACGGCGCGCAATTTTACAGCCACGTGCTGCCTTCACCGGAAGCGCGAACCATTCGCGGCCGTCGCATCGCCGGCAGAAACTGGGCGATGGCCGGCGACGCGGCCGCGTGTGTTGATCCGGTCACGGGCGAAGGCCTTTACTACGCGCTGCGTTCGGGCGACCTGCTGGCGCAGGCACTGATGGACGGACAGCCGCAGGCATATCCCGAAAGGCTGCGCACCGCTTTTTCCGCCGATCTGGAAATCGCCGCGAATATCGCGCGAAAACTTTTCCGCGGCAATTTTCTGGGCGGCGCGATCACCACGCGCATGGTGCAAATGCTGAATTACTCGCCGGCGTTCCGCGAGGTCGTCCGCGATATCTTCAGCGGATCGCAAGATTATCGCGGCCTGAAACGCCGGCTGTGGGACCAGCTCGGGATCACGCTCTTGCAGTTCGTGCGCAACTATCTCGATCCGCGCGCGATCACCACCACTTCGCGCCAGGCGCGCCGGGAGCCGACGCCATGAAGCCGCGAAAAGCCAGACGTAAAGCGCCTAGATCGAGGCGCACCCCGAAAACCGCGCCAAAGAAACCATCCCAGGAATCGGCCGCCGCACCGCCCGAACACCGCCCGCGCATCGGGCTTGAGGCATACTTCGACCAAGTGGTGAAATTCGAATGGACGATTCAGTCCTTCAATCCGAAATTGCCCGCCGTTTTTTCAACCCCCATGATGATCGGCCTGATGGAGCGAGCCTCCGTGAAGGCCGTGGCTCCGGAGTTGCCGCCGGGCGCTATTTCAGTGGGAACGCGAATCGAGGTGGATCACCTGAAGGCCGTCGGACCCGGCGCCACCGTCCGCTCCTGGGCGCGGCTGGTGAAATATGAAGGGCGCTTCCTCGTTTTCGAAGTCGAGTCGCGTTCCGGCGAGCACTTGATCGGGCGCGGCCGCGTGTTTCGCGCCATCGTTCATCCCCAAGAGCACGGCGCCAAGGCGCAGGCCCGCGTGCAGCAGCAAGCACCCGCTACTTCTTCTCCGTAATCTGCACCGACGCGCGCGTGGTTTCCCATTCCAGGCGCAGCGTGCACGCCGTTCCGCTCTGATCGAACGCAATCGTGAACTTTTCGAGCGGCGAGTTCAGCTTAGATACTTTCATCGGCACGCGCGCGAAGTCGTACGATTCCCCGGGATACGGAATGCCCCACTCGCCCGTCTGCTTGCTGATGATCAGCGTCCAGGCCTCCGGTGTCGGTAGCGCGAAAAGGGTGTAGCTTCCCGCGGGAACCGTTTTCTCTCCCACGTTCATATCTGCGCTAATCACGAATGTCGTCGCCGGATTCGCGCCGGCGCGCCACGGCTCGCCGTAGGGAACCAGTCCCCCGAAAATCTTGCGCCCCCTCATCCGCGGGCTCGAATAATCCACGCGAATCGTCTTGCCGTCCGAAAATTTACAATCCGCCTTCGCCGGCGGGCTCAGGATTTGAGCGCGGCTCGGCGCCGCGCAGGCGGCAGCCAGCGCCATCAGTATGCAAAGGGCCACGAAATTGGTTCGCATGTTTTCTCCTCGGCTTCAGACTCTCCCATTCTAGACGTAACCGGGCCCCAAATCACTTCCCCGCCGGACTTCGAGATCCGCTAGCGCGCCACGGCGTCAAATCCATTTGCCGCGGCCCGCTGTCGAATGAAAATCAACAGCGAAATCAACGCGGCCAACGCCGTATACCAGATTGCGAAAGCCAGATGAATCACCCAGCGGGCCGCTTTCCCGACCCGCGCCAGCAGGAAGGGCAAGAAGTTGAATGCCGTGATGTGCGCGTAATCCCACGGATCGTAGGTCATCGAATCGTTCGTGAGTCCCCACTGATCCATCTTTCCCAGGTTGAAGGCCACGATATTTTTCATGCGCAATGCGACGACAAACGTGGGATGGCCGAGCGTATCCATTTGATAAATCTCCAGCGGGCACCAGAACATCACCGACGCCAACTGGACGGCGACACTCACTGCGATCAGCGCCATTCCCATTGCCCAGACGGACCTGCCGGCCTCCCCGCGATGGCGCATCAGCAGCGGCACGGAAATGAATGCGACTAGTTGCGCCGAAGTCGAGACGTAGCGGTCGCCCCAGGCGAAGTCGCCGCTCCACACCGTGAATTTGGAATAGAAGCAGATGTACGCGAGCAGGAGCACACCAAAGGCGATCAGGTAAGCGCGAATTTCGGGCCGAAATCGGCGCCAAATAACGAACGCGAGTATCATCGTAAGCAACAGCAGCGGATCGAACAGGAAGATGGACTTCTCCGGCGCGAACAATGCGCCGAAAAATCCTACGTGAAACGGAGTCTCGAACGGATACGCTGCGGGCAGCGCGGGGTTCAGCATCTTTTGCTCGCGGGCAAATTCTCCAATGTATGTCGTGAAGAACGAGCCGAACCGATGGTATTGGTACAGGCGATCGAGCAGCACGAAGATCGCATACACCGGCAGCGTCACCTTTACGTAGCGCGTGAATCGCGCGCCCAACTCCGCCCCGCGCGCTCCTGCGAACCACGACACCAGCGCCAGAAAAAAGAAAACCGCCAGCAAATCCAATCCGGTGGTCAGACGGGTCAGCAGATTTGCGCCGAGCGCCAGCGAGCCGATCAGCAACGCCCGGCCGCTGCCGTTGCAAAGCCATTCGTACTGAAATGTCAGGCCGGTGAGAGTGAGCAGCAGAATGTAGTTGTTCTCCATTAAGTTCTGCGTGTAGTGGAGACACGTGGTGCAAAACATCAGCGCCAGCACTCCCGCGATCCGCTGGTTGATGCTGAACCCGAAAAGCCCCAGCAGCCGGAAGCACGCCAGCGCGCTGAGAACGCAGAGCAAAATGTTCGTGCTGTAGCTGACGATGATATTTCGCGGGGCCGGGTCTGCATCGTATTTGTCGAACGCCGGCAAATACTCGATGTGTGAGCCAATGATGTCCGAGGGCAGCATCAGCAGCGATTGGCCGATGCCATACCAGCCGTGCAATTTGCCGTCGCGGCCGTGGATGCCGAAATCGGGATAATCGGCGGGGTCCACTTCCGGCGCGGATGTCCAGAATGAATGCGTGGCTTGCAGCCGGTGGTCGGTATCGCTCGAACCCAGCTCTCCGGACTGCACCAGAAACGCCGTCAAAAACGCAGCCAGGCCGACCAGAAAAACGGGATTGCGAAACGCTCGGCGGAGAAAACGGCGAAGGCGCGCGATCATCGTGGCTGGCGCATCCTAGTCCACGCCCGCGCCGGATTCAAGCGCCCCTCAACCGGGAAGCAATTTATCTGCACGCCATGTCAAAAGTGGTTTTCGTAGGGACACGACAAATCGTGTCCGGCGCAGACGTTTGGCACTGTGCCGTTCTCGAATCGGGCTTCACAAGGATTGCAGTTTCCATGACGCAAGGTGGTTGGCCTTGGAGCAGCAGCGAAGAAGAATCGAAGCTTCAGCCCGCCTGCCGGCAGGTTGGTCCCGGACGTCCCGGTTTAGACTTCCCCGCCAACCTGCTAAGATATTCGCAAGCCGGAGTGGCGGAATGGCAGACGCGGCGGACTCAAAATCCGTTGGTCGCAAGGCCGTGTGGGTTCGACTCCCTCCTCCGGCACCAACACGACTCGCATCTCCTCTTCGCCGCCTGCGTCTTCATTCGGCTACGACCCGACGCGAATGTGAGGCAGCGCACTAAACAACCCAAAAACGTTCAGCAGCCAAAGCACGACGCAGATCACCACGACCGCGTTCAGTATGGATTTGATCGTTCCCTGCATGGGTATGAAGCGATTGACCAGCCAAAGTAAAATTCCCACGACCATTAAGACCAACACTATCTGTAGCAGCGGCATGAGTTCGGCCCTCCTTCTTCTTAAGCCGTAACGAGCCCTTCGAGCGCGAGAATACGCAGCCGCCGCTGCTTGCGCCATACAATGAAAGGCGTAGGTCTGACGGCGAAATGTGTTAGGCGGCGCAGCACACCGTAGCCCGCTCATGCTCTTGGCTTTACGACGACGCGTGCTAATTTTCGCCGACTCTGTTGCCGACATCCTTCTGCGACCCTGAGACAAAAGTATGGCGCAGTTGGTCAAAGTGTCCTTCGGCACCAGCACGTTGAATCGTCTTCCAAAAAGATTGCGAGTACCGCCCCCCAATCTTTGAATTGCTTTCTACTGTATTTACTGGATATCGCCATCGCCCAGGCGAGCGCTAGCCTGATCGGTGAAGAGCAAACGCAATGGCAACGGCCTCCAATGCGATGACTGCCGATCGCGAAGCTGGCATTCGCGGTGGCGCCGATCTCATCGTTAAATTCTTCGAATGGTTCGGTAACCTGACCTTGTTTTGCGGCCGGTTACTTCGGGGCGCCTTCACTCCGCCTTACGAGTTTCGGGAGTTTTTCCATCAGCTCGACGAACTCGGCGCGAAATCGCTGCCGCTCGTTGCGCTCGCCGGAGCGGCCACAGGCGTGGTCATAACTCTGTCAACCAGGGACAGTCTCATCCGCTTTGGGGCAAAGGGCTTTCTTCCTGCGGTGGTTATTTTTTCGCTCTTAAAGGAGAGTGGTCCGATTATTACGGCCCTCGTGGTGAGCGGTCGCGCGGCCGCAGGGATCGGTTCAGAACTCGGCGCCATGAAGGTGACGGAACAGATCGATGCCATGGAGGCTTCCGCCGTCGATCCATATAAGTACCTCGCGGCCACCCGCGTCCTTGCTTGCGTCTTGATGCTTCCGCTGCTCACGCTGGTCAGCGATTTCTGCGGAATCGCGATGGGCTGGATCACCAACACGCTCGCGGAGCCCATCTCCCTGCGTCTTTTTATTCACGACGGATTCAGGAATGTCGGTTTTAACGATTTCCTGCCCCCTACGATAAAGACCATGGTGTTCGGTTTGTTGATCGGCACCATCTCATCTTTTCAGGGGATGAACGCGACCGGCGGCACCGAGGGCGTCGAACGCGCGGCAACTTCTTCCGTGGTCCTGTCTTCTCTTTTCATAATTCTTGCCGACGTGATGCTGGTCCACTTGATACTTGTTTTTTTCCACTGAGAGGCTGCATGCAAAGCTCCGAAACGAGTCAAAACAGCGAGAAAGCCACTGCGAAGCTGCAGATAAAGGCGCTCAACAAATCGTTCGGCCGGCAGAAGGTCTTGAAGGGAATCAATCTGCAGGTCGCTGAAGGCGAAACGTTGTCGGTGCTCGGCCGAAGCGGCACCGGCAAGAGCGTTCTGCTCAAACTGATCATCGGCCTGCAGAAGCCTGATTCAGGCTCGATTTGGGTCTCGGGCCAGGAGGTGACCAAGCTTCCATCGAAGGGCTTGAACGAAGTCCGCAAAAAGGTCGGCTTTTTGTTCCAGCAGGCGGCGCTCTACGATTCACTCACCGTCAGGGAAAACGTTGAATTCCCGCTGCGCCGCCATTGCCGGATGTCCGATGCACAGCGCACCAAAAAGGCGCGCGAGCTCCTGGGAAACGTGGGCATGGAAAAGGATCTGGACAAGATGCCCGCCGAGATTTCGGGCGGCATGCAAAAGCGCGTGGGGCTGGCTCGAGCCTTGGCACTGGAACCCGAAATCCTGCTCTTTGACGAGCCGACCGCCGGCCTCGATCCAATCACTTCGGCCGAAATCGAAGAACTGATCGTCAAGCTGCAGAAGGAACGCCGTATGGCGTCCGTCGTCGTGACCCACGACATTCGCGGCGCGCGTGTCGTTTCCGATCGTGTGGCATTAATGCGCGACGGTGAAATTCTCATTGAGGGAACGTTCGCGGACTTGCAAAAGAGTCGCGATCCGTTTGTCGTTCAATTCCTGGACGTCTCATAGGGGAAGGACCATGTCTACAGCGTTTCGAGTTGGGCTGCTGGTTTTCATGGCGCTGTTATTTCTATCGATCGGCGTCTTCTTGATCGGCAATAAGGATTTTCTGTTCACTCCGACTTACCGGTTGAAGGCCGACTTCCAGAATGTCAGCGGTCTCAACAACGGATCCGATGTCCGCATCGGCGGCATTCACGAAGGCACGGTCAAGGAGATCGACCTCCCGGCCGAGCCCGGTGGCAAAGTAACTGTGGTCATGAATCTCCGCGATTCCACCCGCAACATCATCCGGAATGATTCTCGTGCTTCGATCAAAACCGAAGGGCTGCTCGGCGACAAATACCTCGAAATTTCATCCGGTTCGGCAAAGGGGCAACCCGTTCAGAACAACGACACGATTGCCGGCGAGGATGCTGTGGACATGTCCCAGCAGGCTCAGGCCCTGGCAGGTCAGGCTGGCAAGGCCATGCAGGCTTTCCGCGACGATGCCGAAGCTCTCCAGCACAATTTCCTTCTTCGCGGTTTCTTCGAAAGACGCGGTTATGGCGAAACCAGCGAATTAAGTCAGCACGCCGTTTCCCATCTTCCCAAAGAGAAACCCATCAAGGAATTTGAATACGACCCCGGCGAGATTTTCGCCAGCCCGGACAATGCCAAACTGAAGAACCACGGAAAGCTTGATGAGACCGGCAAATACCTGGAGGAGAACCAATTCGGTCTCGCCGTGATTGCCTCCTCGGAAGCGAAAGGCGATTCAGACAAAATGCGCCTGCTCACGGAGGCCCGAGCGAAAGTCGTCCGGGATTACCTGGTTCAGAATTTCAAGATAAATGACAAACGCGTGGAGACAATTGGCCTCGGGAAAACGAAAAGCGCAGACGATCGTTCGACCGTGGCCATTCTGATCTACCCATCCGCGCCACAATCCGCGCAGGTCAATTCCGTCAATCAATCATCATCCGCGAAGCCCTAGTCCCAGGAGAAAGTGCTATACCAAGGCACCAAGGGCGATTCTGAATTTCGCGATCTGGGTTTCGGACTAGTGAAGGCACGCGGCATGGCCCGCAATCCAGTTCTGTTCGAGCTAGGTTCCGACGCGCAGTGCGCGCGTGAGATTCTTGAGCGTTGCGACGGCGGAGAACGCCGCAAGCTGAGATGTCCGCAGATTTGATTTCGACGGAACATTCTCAACCTTCATGGTCAGCTTCCCAAATTCGCCCTGAACCCGAATTTCGTGCACGTTTTCGCTCCCGCCCGGCACCGCCACGACACGCACGCGCACGGGTACGGCGGGATCGACGGCCAGGCGCAATGACGCAGCCACATTCGACGTCGCCGGAAACGCGCGCGCAGCTTCTTCGGCCGACCCCTCGAAAATTACCGCCTCTTCCTTGAACCCCTCGAGCTGCAGCCCGCGCTCCACCACGTATTTCGATCCCTGCAGTGCCGCGATCGGCTTCCTGCTCGTCAGCTGCGCTAGTTCGATGCGGCCCATCGAAGCGGACTTGATCCCGTCAAGTCCGGCGATCGCTCCGCTGGGAACATATATCCGGCAATTTTTTTCGCCAGCCTGGCGAAACCATTCTTCCCTGCCCAGCAGCCCGCCTACGCTCATGATCAGCATGTCGCGCCCCCGCGCCAGCGCCTTGGGCACAAATTCGGGCAGTGCCGCCTGGCTCGCCGCTTCCACGGATAGATTGCAGCGCTCGATCATCTCGTCGATGGAAACTACCGGCGGGTGGCTGAACAGTTCCCGTGACAGTGCCTCTGCTCGCGCACCGTCCTGGTCCGCCAGCGCTACAAGCTCTGCCTCCAGTTGCTTCTCGTCGAGAGCCGCTGCAATCACGCGGCCAATCGCTCCGACACCGAGTATCCCGATTTTCAGCATGTAGGTGGCGCTCTCACGCGAGTTCGAGCATGCGATCGATGGCACGCTTGGCCTTTTGCGCAATTTCTGACGGCACGGTGATCTGCGGCGCCAGCGTCTCGAGTGACCGGATGACCCTGTCGAGCGTAATCGTCTTCATGAACGCGCAGACCGCGTTGGGATTCACCGGGTGAAACGTCTTTTCCGGATACTTTTTGTTGAGTTGGTGCATGATGCCGAGCTCGGTTCCCACCGCGAATTCGCTGCCCGATGATTCCCCGATGTGCCGCAGCATTCCTTCGGTTGAAAGGAAGAACGTGCGGTCCTGCGGCAGCGTGCCATCCAGCGCCTTGGACATGCACGAACTCACGCACCCGCATTCCGGATGCAGCAGCAGCTCTATGTCCGGATGCTGATCCATGATCTCGACCACTTGTTCAGGCCGGATCGTCTTGTGCACGTGGCAATAGCCGGGATACGCGACGATGTTGCTCCGGCCCGTCTGCCGCGCCACTACTTCTGCCAGAAATTTATCGGGCAGAAACAGAATGGTGCGCTCAGCGGGAATGGCCCGGACCACCTTCGCCGCGTTCGCCGACGTGCAGCAGTAGTCGCTCTCGGCCTTCACCGCAGCCGATGTGTTGATGTAGGAGACCACCGCCGCATCCGGAAGCTTCGCTTTCCACTTGCGCAGTTCTTCGGGAGTGATCGAAGCTGCCAGCGAGCACCCGGCGCGCAGGTCCGGCAGCAACACGATTTTATCCGGCAGCAGAATCGCCGCCGTTTCCGCCATGAAGTGCACACCGCAGAAAACAATCACATCCGCATTCGTTTTTGCCGCGGCCTGTGAAAGTTTCAGCGAATCGGCAACCGCGTCGGCCACTTCCTGCACCTCGGGCCGCTGGTAGTGGTGCGCCAGCAAAACGGCGTTGCGCTCCTTGCACAGCGCGCGCACCCGTTCCTGTTTCCGGCGAATCTCCTCCGCCGTGTCCGCTACGGTCTCGACGATCGGTAGCGTGTAACGCCCCTCGAAACTTTCCTGCATCACAGCTTCTGGCATGACGGGTTCCCTCGTTCGATGGAGTTATGAAATCCTTTGGCAAATATCGAGAGCGCGGGCTGAATGCGTAAGAGCGCCGATGGAAATAGCGTCCACTCCGCAATCGGCGTACGCTTCCAGGTTTGCTTCTGAAATACCGCCGCTGACTTCGATTAGCGTGTGATCCCACAGGTTTTCGCGGCGCAGCATTGCGAGAATCGTCTCAATCTCATCCGGCCGCATGTTGTCGAGCATCAACAGGCACGGATACTCCTCCGCCGCTTGTTCCTGCAGGCGGCGAAAAGTTTGCGCCGCCGCCCGAGTTGCCGCCTCCCCGCGCACTTCGACTTCGATGAACGCGGACTCGGCGCGACACTTCCAGGCCCTCTCGATCGCAATCGGCGCCGCATCCTCTTCGCGGCTCGCCAGCAGCGCGAGATGATTGTTCTTGATCACCATCGCGTCTCCCAGCCCCAGTCGGTGGGTTCCGCCGTTTCCAAGATGCAGAGCGCGCTTGTCGAGCAGTCCCCACGGCGTTTTTCGCGTGCCCACAATCCGTGTCGCGGCAGACCGCCTTCGCGCCCGTTCTTGCAGGCAGCGCGACGCAGAAGCGATCCCGCTCATTCTCTGCAAAAGATTCAAGCCGACGCGCTCGAGTGAAAGCAGTCTCGATTCCTCGCCTTCCAGATGCAGCAAACAATCGCCCGGCTCGATCGCGTCGCCGTCCTGCTTGTCGAACCCGACTTCCACGCCGTTCGCGCCTAGCAGTAACGCAAATTCCTCGAGGCCCGCGGCCACTCCCCCCTCGCGAGCCAGGATGGCAGCCGAAGCATGCCGTTCCTTCATTCCCAGCGCATTCGCCGTCAAATCGTGCGGGGTGATGTCTGTCTGCACCAGCAGTTCCGTCAGCGTGCGCACCGAGCGGCAGTACGTCGGATTTTCGAGCGTTAGCGTGCCTCCTCGAAAAAGGGCCTGCTCGATTCGTTGCCCTCGTGTTGCGTTCATCCCAAGCTCCGTCCTCGTCAGCTACTTCAGGAGAAATCCGCGCGCGCGCAAACGCGCCTTGGCGCGCGAAATCATTTCCGGACGTGAAGCCTCGACCGTGTGCAGATGCACGCCGCCGGTCAGCGACGAAAGAAGCTGCGCGTGTGAAGAGGCCACCTGCCCCAGAAAATCCTGCACATCCGCGCGCGATTCGAGCATCAGCGAGCCGCGCAGCTCTCCGTAGACGGGGTGCTCCACGACCACATCCAGGATCTTCACGCCGTGATCCACCAGGATTTGAAGCTCTTCTTCGGTCCGCTCCGGAGCATGGCGGCACGCCAGAACCGCGCGATGCGCCCGGCCCGTTTCCCTCGGCAGACGGTAACCTCGCGGCGTCGCTTCGATCTCCTCGCCGCTGGCCCTCAAAATCGCTACGTCCTGCACCAGGCACTGGCGGCTCACACGAAAGTGCTTGGCCAGCTCCCCGCCCCGAATCGGCGCGCCATGCGTCTGTATCCACGCCAGGATCCGCCGGCGGCGCAGTTCGGCCGAATCCAGCCGCGCGCCGGTCGCCTTTTTCGCCTTCCGCAATCCGTTCGTTGCCTTCATATCTCTACTGTCTTGTCAGATATCTTGTCTAATGTCAAGTCTCCCAGATATGGGCCCCTGCGAATGATTGGCAAAGGTTACTCCGACGGTATCGAGGAAGGAATTTGGCTCCGCTGATCGCCGAATTCAGCGATAGTAGAGAACCAGCCCAGCCAGCCAAGCGAGGATTCGGTGACTCAGACCGGACAACGGCGAAGCGCGCGCGTGCTGGCGGATGTGCCGGTTGTAATCCGCGGCGAGTCCGCCGACCAGCGATCGTTCCGGGAAGAAACGTTCACGGTAACAGTGAGCGCTCATGGTGCGCTCGTGATGTTGGCTGCCAACGTGTCTCTCGGACAGAAAATCGTGGTAATCAATCCGCTCAAAGGCGATGAACTCGAAGGCCGCATCGCCTACCGCGGGCCGATCCATGCCGGCCTGTCGCAGGTCGCCGTTGAATTCTCGAAACCGTCCCCGGAATTCTGGCCGCTCAGCTCTCCGCCTGCCGACTGGCACACGCCCTAGCGCGCAGCACCAACCGATTCGCGGTCTTTTCGGACCCGAGGGGCCGGCGACCCGCGCTGAATTTGTCCCCCAAAATCCCCCCAAGACTGGGTCGAAAGGCCGGCGAAAGCCGATTTCGGCAAAACCCTCTGATTTTGGTGCGCACGCACGTATTGCAGTGAGGTTCCGGCACCTGCTTTCAATAGCAAGCAGCGTGGTACTAGAATCCAGTTTTGCCTCTTTGACGAGATACTTGGTTCAGGCGAGATATTAGCCCGTTCCGCGGTGCCGGCACACGTCCCGACGGGCCCGCTGTGGGCACAAGCGTTCTCAAATCAGTTGATTCGGGATAGCGAAAGCTCTATCGTAAGACTAGCGCCAGAAGTCGAGCAATCAAGTACCATTTCGGTATCGTCCAACGGTGTCATGCATGCGGCCAGGGGAACAGCTCCGCGAGCTACGAAATCGGCTCGGGGTTACGACACGCGAAGTAGAAGAATTCAGCCGCAGCATTGCCGAAGATCGCCAAAATGAAGAGTTTTACATCTCCAACGCCTGGCTGACCCAGCTCGAGAACAAGAATTCTATTCCCAGTATCTACAAGCTCTATAGTCTCAGCGTCATTTACCGGACGAAGTTCAACGATCTGTTGACCGTCTTCGGCATAGATCTTGGCGCGACCTCTCGCTATCAACTCGCTCTGCCGTTGCAGAACACGCACCTGACTGCGTTCGAGTCGCTCGACCCCGAAAAGGGGGTCACCTTCCCGGTGCGCTTCGACAAAAGCTTCAGTCTGGACTCCACGAGCTTGATTTCACGCATGGTCGAGGTCTGGGGAGAAGTCCCCATCGCGCTGATTCAGAAGCTGGATGTGCGCCACTGCCAGTACGGTTACATCGGAATCGAGGATTATTCGATGTATCCCTTGCTGCGTCCCGGCTCGTTCGTCCAAATAGACAGCCTCCCCAGCCGGATGCAGACTTCGGAATGGCGCACGGAATTCGATCGCCCGATCTTTTTCGTTGAACTGCGGGACGGTTACGCTTGCTCGTGGTGCGAAGTACGGGGATCGCAGCTTACGCTGATTCCACACCCGCTCTCCGGTTGCCCGATCCGCCAATTCGCCTACCCTTCGGAAGCGGAAATCATCGGACAGGTGACCGGCGTGGCTATGCGCTTAGTTCCGCAGGGCGCGGATTCAGATGAGACTCCAAGATTGCCAAAGCGATCTTGAAGCTGGAAAATAGGAACTGTGCCGCCAGTGGATCGCTTTCCACCGGCACTGCCACCCGATAGGGCTCCAGCCCCCTCCACGCGGTAAGAAAATCAGCTGGGCTGGTGTGCGTCGAAGCCATATACGCTTCCATCTGCGCTACCAGCTCCTCGAGCGAGCACCCCAGCAATTCGCGAAACGCCTCGCGATGACAATCGGAAAGCGCTTCACAGGCCACTTCCGCGCTGAAGCGCGACGCTAGGCCATCGTGGTAGTACAGGCCGGTGTTGTAATCCCGCATGGACGCCAGGTAGATGAGCCGGTCCAGCGGCCCCATATTTGACAGCGAGCGTCGCCGGAAGTCCTCCGCCGCCTGCTGCACGTCCATTCGTCTTGGAGAGGAAACCACGCGGGCGGCCCTATGAACGAGCCGATCTGGTCGTGCGATCGACCACCTGGCCTGCGTATGCTGGCGTCAGGAATGCCAGAGACTCTTCGGAGATCTTGCAGACCCTTGCTGCGGACGCCGCCGTGGAGCCCACAATTCGGGGCGCGGCATAAGGCCCGCGTATGTATAGAAATACCTGCAGCGCGCGGCAGGCCAGCAAAATCGCCGCGAAATCCATCGCGAGTGCCATTTCCGTTCGCAGGTTCAGCCGCGCATAAAACCTCGCCGATCCCAGATGAAAGCGCCGCAGGCTCAGCACTTGCTTGCGAACCCGGCTCACCCAGAAAAGCGCCACCTTCGTCCGCTCCTCCAGAAACAGGTCGCGGATTTCCTTCGAAGCCTGGGACTCAACATATTCCAGGTCATTTCGCGCGAATATCCGGCCCACCAGTTCCGCCGGCAGCAGTCCCCCGCGCAAGGTGTTCAGCGCCTGCCGCGCTTCCACCAACGCGCCGGAACCGCCCTCCGCGCGTTGGCCGCGCCTCGCGAAGAAATACAGCGAGACAAGGAGCAGCGCTCCGATCAGCAGAAATGAAATCAGCTGAATCACAGGCGTTCCACCTTGACCAGTTGCGTTCCGGCAACGTTCACCATGGCCCTGGTTCTTGCCGCAAGCTCATCGTAGTCCGCGTCAGGCCCGATCCCCGAATCGGGCGCGGGATTTCCATGATAGGACCACATCGCCACTACCCAAATCGCGAGTGCGGCAACGTAGGAAAACTGCTGGAGCCAACTCCAGGTCCCTTGAAACGCAGGTCCCAGGCGCGCCCGCAGCGCAACAACTATCAGGGTCGTCCCAACGATCTGTCCGTAGCCGAGAAGCATGCCCTTCACGTTTCTGCCTGTCGCGATACTGTAGTAGGAAATAACCTGAAGCAGAACGATCAACAAAATGGCCTGCACGAGCAAGAAGTCCCGTTGGACCACGAGGAACAAAGCCTCAGCCACCGACGGCGCGGGCTGCCATATCGGATATAGAATTGCAAAACCGAAGATCGCTCCGAAGACGATTGTTCCCGCAGTCCGCGCGAACCGTTCCGCGCCGGGATAAGCACAGAGCGCGTGCCGGAACACCTCCAGAATAATTCCGCATCCAAGGAAGAGAATCAGGAATCCCGCATACCAGTTCCATCTGTCATACGCGGGCGATTTTGATGCGTACAAGGGATAAAGCAACGCGTCAGACAAAAACAAGATCAGAGTGTAGACGTAGAAATATGAATACCTGGAAATCAACTTCGAGCGTATGCCACGGTAGAGGAGCAGTGCCTCTAGGACGACGCCGAAACACCACATTGTCATAGTCAGCATCGAGCTACACCCGTCACCAACGAGTTAAATGCTAGCACAGAAAACTAGGGGACAGTTCGGAGATTCCCCCCTGCTTGGTTTAGCACTCAACAGGCGGACATTTTCGGTCGACGGCCCTAACTCTCGCGAATGCCTATTCTTGCGAGGCGGTTTCGCCCGCCGTTCGTGGCGCTCGAAAGAGCACCGACTATATTTCTAGCCCTCCTCCGGGTGGCTGGCTCGGCGGACGTGTCCCTTGGAACGCCGCTCCGCCCCCTGGCGGCTGGCTCGGCGGACGTGTCCCTTGAAAAGACAGCTCCTGAGGCACGGTACTTGGGGCCTGACCGATCGATACCACCGCGACCGTCGCAATGGCCAAGGCGGTAACCCAAACGGGTTTCGCAAGTTTCATTGTTTTCTCCTGTGTGTGTGATGGAACCCAAAACGGCATGCTCAATGTAGCCGGCCGCCCAACTCAGGCGGCGAACCGCCCAGGTGCGCTCACATGGCCGAGCAAAGGTCGGGTTATCTTATAGTTAATGGGAGGGGTCGCAGCGATACCCGCGCGCCGCAGCGAGGCTCGCGCCCAATTTCCTCCCGGCTGGACGTTTTGCGGAGCGTTGCGAATCCGCCGCTAACGAGATTGGAAACTCTGCGGAAGTTACTTATGGTGTTCGACGCTCAATCGCGGTACTAAAGTTATTCAGGCACTTTGTGTCGGTGATAGCGATGGTTGACACCACTCCCTCTCGGGACACTGCGAGCATTCAGCCGGAGGCTGTCCGCGAACATTTGCGGAAGCTCGACCGTCGCCAATGGTGGCTGTGGTCCTCCACCGTGCTGATTCTCGTTCTGCTGACAATCGCCGTCGCCTCCTTTGCGTTTCCGGCGATGCTCAAGGCTGAGGAAGCGACATACTATTCCTTCTACCTGAACCAGGCTGTGCGCGCGCTGGTTGGTATCGTCCTGGTCTTTGCGGTCTACGTCGTCTACCAGCAGACCATGATCATGCGCATGCGGAATCAGCTGGCCGATCAGATCCAGTCGCTCGCCAAAGTCCAGACCCTCACGAACGAGGTTTACAAGCTCGCCGCTCTCGATCAATTGACCGGCCTCTACAACCGCCGTTCCGGCGAACAGCGCCTCGCCGAAGAAATCAGCCGCGCCATGCGCCACGAACGCCCGTTGACCATTCTGCTCATTGACCTCGACGGCTTGAAGCAAATCAACGACCGCCTTGGCCACGCCGCAGGTGATCTTGTCTTGAAGAGTTTCTCCGAGCGCCTCCGACGCGCGATTCGCGGTTCCGATCTCGCCGTGCGGCTGGGCGGCGACGAATTCATGGTCCTGCTACCGGAATGCCGCGCCGACGAAGTGAAGCACGTTCTCAGCCGTGTCTATGGTCTGGAAGTCGAATACGAGGGCACGACAATTCCCTGCAAGTTTTCTCGTGGCTGGACGGACTACAAGCTCGGCGAAACGGCCGAGGAATTCTTGCGTCGCGGCGATGAGGCCCTCTACGCGGACAAGCGCTCCGGCAAGAAATCCGCCGAGCCCTCGCCATCCAGCTCTGTCCCGCAGCCCATGCGGTAAGCTCCCGCACAACAACGTTCGTCGAACCGGCATCACACATACTGGCCTGCGATTTGCTCCCGGTGTTCTCGCCGGCTCCGCTGCTATGCGCATAGCAGTATCATGATCGTGATCGCCGCGCACCCAGTTCGTGGCGATAGAATTCTGGTTTAGGCATCCATTTCAATGGTTCCGACACGCTGGGAGAACTTGGACATGACCACGCTCCAGAAATTCAAATTGATAAAACATATTCTTTATCTTCTCGCGCTCGCTGTTGCCGCTGCGGCCATTTCCGGTACGGCCCTCGTTCCATCCGCGCGCGCCGACATTCTCGAATTGCGCAACGGCCAGATCGTGCAGGGCCGTTTCTTGGGCGGGTCGCCGCTGAACATCCGCTTCGAAGTCGACGGCAAGGAACAGGTATTCGCGACCAAGGACGTGCTCAACATCGGATTCAGCGAACCCGGCGACGCGTCCGATGACGCCCCGCCGCCAGCGCCTCCCCCGCCGCCTCCAAATCAAGACGCTTCTTCCGCCCAGCCGGCGCCTCCGCCCGATTCCGGCCCTCCGCCGGAACCTGCGGCGCCGCCGACGGCGGATGCAGCTCCAAATTCATCCGCTCAGCAAAGTCCTCCTCCCGGCGCGCCGATCATTACCATCCCCGCTGGCACCTCCGTGCTCATTCGCATGATTGACGAAGTGGATTCGTCAACCAGCAAGATCGGCGACCCATTTCAAGCCAGCCTGGACAGCCCGCTCATGGTGGGGGACACGATCATCGCGCCGAAAGGCGCGGATGTGTTCGGCGAACTCCAGCAGGTGAAATCCGCCGGAAAAATTTCCGGCGCGCCGCAGTTGACGCTCGCGCTCACGGGCATCCGTATCAGAGGAAAAATGGTGCCGGTTGACTCGACCACCTACGAGCTCGCCGGCAAGTCGCGCGGCGCGCAAAGCGCCGAGCGCATCGGCGGGGGCGCGGTTGCAGGAGCCATCATCGGTGGAATCATCGGCGGCGGCAGAGGCGCCGCCGTCGGCGCAACTCTTGGCGCGGGCACGGGCACAGCCGTGCAGGTGATGACGCACGGCGATCAGCTGCACATCCCGAGCGAGACTTTGCTCGAATTCAAGCTGGGACACGACGTCTCGGCGCCGCTGGCTGGACTTTCCAACTAGCCCTGCGACAGGATGTTCCTGTCAGGAACATCCACCGATAATTTTCTTGCGCCCCTCAGAGGTGACTCGTAAGATACGGCCTTGTTGCAGGAAGAGATACCATGCCCAAAGAAAAACCAAAGGTAAACATCGGCGAAGTCATCCGGTCCTACCGGAGCGACCGAGGCCTGTCGCAAGGTGATATCGAACGCCGCACCGGACTTCTCCGCTGCTATCTGTCCCGTGTGGAGAACGGTCACACCGTTCCATCGCTCGAAACTCTGGCAAAGATTGCCGAGGCCATGGAAATCAGCCTGGCGGACTTCTTCCCCGGCACGGACACGCCGCAGGATCGCGAAACTCGCAAGATGCTCGGCGAACTCTCCGAAGAAGAAATTCGCTTCCTCGCGGACATCAAGAAATATTCCACCAGTCTCTCCGACGACGATAAGCGGCTCGTTCTGGCCATGATCCGCAAAATGGCCACCATCGTTCCGCCCG
>Ga0210409_10002481_pt1 | contig 21866 bp, 16 predicted proteins | sample IncBWH17MmetaG_FD_161649 | JGI IMG/M metagenome (GOLD analysis project Ga0210409, IMG submission 161649) | Forest soil microbial communities from Barre Woods Harvard Forest LTER site, Petersham, Massachusetts, United States - Inc-BW-H-17-M | ecosystem: Environmental > Terrestrial > Soil >...
AAGGATCCCGACAAGGCTAAACCCAAGCCGGAGAAGGGAGATCCGCCATGATCAGAACTCGATTGGCGTTTCCAGCAGTGGTTCTTCTCTTCAGTCTTTCGATCCCATCCGCAGGACAATCGCTCCTGGAAAGCGCAAGCGCGCCGGTACTGCCGCGTATTGCGCAATCTCAGCCGCAATCGCCCGCGGAGTCCTCTGTCATTGTCGTGCGGCCCGAACTGACCGATGAGCAGCTCGCCGATCTATACATGGTTCGGAAGGATTATCGGAATGCCGCACAAGTCTACAAGACTCTTTCCGATAAAGAACCCAGGAATCCCGTCTATTTGAATAAGCTTGGCATCGCGCTGCATCAGCAGTCGGCGCTTTCGATGGCTCTCAAATATTACGAGCGCGCGTCAAAGGCCGATCCTCTGTACGCGGATGCTCAGAATAATATTGGCACCATCTGGTATCAGCGGAAGCGGTATGGCAAAGCCATTCGGGCCTATCAGAAGGCCATTGGCATCCGCAGCGATATGGCCGTCCTGTACAGCAACTTGGCCTATGCCTACTTCGGCGACAAGAAGTACGAGCAAGCCATTTCTTCTTTCCGCCGTGCGCTCTCGTTGGATCCGCAGCTTTTCGAGCACAACAGTTCGAGAAGCGGCTCGCTCCTACAGGACCGTTCCGTCGGCGACCGGGGACGATTCTATTTCCTGCTGGCAAAGTCGTACGCTGAGGCCGGAAATCTGGAGCGGTGCCTGATCTATCTTCGCAAGGCCAAGGACGAAGGCTACAAGGAACTTGCCGCGGCAAAAACCGATCCGTCCTTCGCGGCGGCTTTGAAGGACCCGGCGATTCAGGAAGTTCTTGCTCCGAAACCGCCGGAGACTGTACAACCGTAAGCCAACGTAGCACTGTTCAGATCAAGTTCATATGCAGGTCTGACGGGAAACGTGTGCTTGCGTCTGCTACAATGCCAGAAGCATGGTGCGGCATTTCTTCAGTGCGCGTTATCTGATCCTACTCTCCTGCGTATTCATTCTTGGAAGCGTTCCCGCTCCCGCACAGCAAACGGCGCCTGGCCCGCAAAAACCGGCGGCGCCGGGATATCAGCAGGGAATCTACCTGGTCTTTCCGTTTGAAAATGCGGGGGCTTCGCCGCGGCTGGAATGGCTTAGCGAAGGCCTGGAAGAGATGACCATCCAGAGGCTTTCTGCTGCAGGCGAGCAGGTTTATTCGCATGCAGGACGCCTGCTGGAACTCGATCGCTACGGGCTTCCGCGCTCGTCCAAGTTCAGCCGGGCCACCATGCTGCACGTCGCCGAAGATCTGGACGCCGACTTTGTGGTTTTCGGACGATACAGCGCGAACGGAAATTCGTTGACCATCGAATTGCGAATGCTGAAGGTAGATCCAACGGTGCTGCTCCCGGCACTGGTGGAAACCGGCCCTCTTGCTGCGCTGATGGACCTGCATACGCGACTGGTATGGCGAATGCTTTCCGCGAGCAATCATTACTACCCGCTGAAGCTTGAGGAATTCACGAAGCACCAGCGGCCCCTTCGCCTGGATGCATTTGAGCATTACATTCGGGGCTTAGTCGCCAATGACGATGACAATCGCGTGCGCGAGTTAAAAGAAGCAGCTCGCCTCGAACCCGATTGGCCCGAACCGGATTTCGCGCTGGGTGACGCGTATTTCGCGCGGCGCGACTGCGATTCCGCGCTGATTTGGTACGCCCGAGTGCCGAAGACCCACGATCGCTATGCGCAAGCGATTTTCGCCACCGGCGTTTGCAAGCTTCTGCTCGGGCAGCCGGATCACGCCGAGGAAGTTTTCACCGCATTGCAGGAGATGCGCCAGAACATCAGGGTTTCCGGCGCTGACCTGCCGGAAATCTTGAACAATCTCGGCATTGCCCGGGCACGCCAAGGGAAAGTACCTGCCGCGCAAGCCGATCTTCGGCGCGCCGCGGAACTCGATCCCGACGAAGACGACTATCCGTTCAATCTGGGCTTGCTGGCGCTCCAGGCGAATGACGCCGGCGCTGCGGCCAAATACTTTCGCGATGCCTCGGAACGCGAGCCGGACAATGCGGAAGACCGCGCACTGTTGATCCTGTCGCTGGAAAAGGCCGGCAACAAAGCGGAAGCGGATCAGGAACGCGAGACCGCCGCGGAAACGTTTGGACCCAACGGACTCCCTTTGACCCGGCTCGATGCAAAAAGTGATGCGTTATCAAAGCTGATTCGCATCAAGACCGAGCTGGATGTAACCGCGCTCCGAGCTGAAATCCAGTCACCTGAATCCGCTGAAAGCACCGCTGCCTCTGGTTCTCCAAATGACACGCCAGCGTTGCACGTCCGCCGTGGCCGGGAAGAGCTGTCCACTGGTCGCACCGATGCTGCGGAGAAAGAGTTTCGTGACGCGCTTGCCGTGGATCCCGGCAACGCCGCGGCGCACCTTGGCTTGGCGGAAATCGATCGCCGCAAGGGCAAAATCGATGACGCCGTGAAGGAGCTTCAGGCTTCGCTCGAGTCCCGCGATTCCGCGGCAGTGCGCACGACGCTGGCGCGAATCTACCTGGAACAAAAAAAGCCGGATTTGGCGCGTGCGGAAGTGGAGCGCGCCTTGAAGCTTGCGCCGAACTATGCCCAAGCGAAACAACTGCTGGAACATCTGCAGAATGCCAAGCCTGCCGAGAAAAAACCCGGCGGAGGTGCGCCGTGACCAACCCGTTCCGATGGATGCGGCGCACGATTCGTCATCCGCGTTTCAGACTCTTTGCGATGGCTATCTCTATCGCCGTCTGGAGTGCCGCCGCGATTTTCTTTTTGCTGCCGCAGGCGACCGCCGAAGTATCGCCTTCCGGGCCCTTGGTGCTGGAATTGCGGATTGACGGGGATGTGGAGCCCATCCTGGCGGCGTATATCGACGAGGGCCTTGCGGATGCGGCGCGCCGGAACGCCGCGCTCGTGCTGATCACCATGGATACGCCGGGCGGGCTGAGCGATTCCATGAAGGACATGATTCAGCACATCCTGGTTTCGAAGGTGCCCGTGGCAGTTTACGTTTCGCCGACGGGAGCGCGTGGAGCCTCGGCTGGATTCTACATCTTGCTGTCCGCGGACATTGCCGCCATGGCGCCCGGCACGCATGCCGGCGCCGCTTCCCCCGTCCTCGCAATTGGCGGATACGTGCCGCAAATTGACGAGGTGATGCGCAGAAAGATCAACAACGACGCCATGGCCTTTCTCCGCAGTTTCACCGAAAGGCGCGGACGAAACCCGGCTCTCGCGGAAACAGCTATTACCGAATCGAAGGCTTTCACCGAAAAGGAAGCGCTCGACGGCAAAATGATCGATCTCGTGGTCAGCACACCGGAAGAGTTGCTGAGACAACTGGACGGGCGAGAGATCAAGCGATTCGACGGTACGCAAATAAAACTGAATCTTACCCGGCCGGTCCGTGCAACGTTTGAACTTTCCACCCGCCAGAAATTTCTGAATCGCATCGTGCAGCCGGACCTCGTGTTCGTCCTGCTGATTCTTGGCGTTCTTGGTCTTTACACCGAATTCACGCATCCCGGTGTGATCGCGCCCGGTGTGATCGGCGGCATATGCCTCGTTCTCGCGCTGTACGCGCTGAACTTCCTCCCGGTCAATTTTGCAGGGCTCTTCTTGATCGCGTTGGCGATGGCCTTCTTCATACTCGAAGCGAAAATGCCCAGCCACGGCGTTCTTGGCGCTGGCGGCGTGATCTCCATGTTCCTGGGAGCGATCTTCCTGATCCGCTCGCCGCTCACTCCCGGAGGAGTGAGCATGAGCGTGGCGCTCGCAGCGACACTGCCGTGCGCAGTGATTGTTATTTTTCTGATGCGCCTGGTCCTGCGCTCGCGGAAATGGAAAACGACGACGGGCAAGGAAGAGTTGGTCGGATCCCAAGGCATCACTGTTGCGTCGCTGCGGCCGGGCGTGGAGGGGATGATTCGGGTGCACGGCGAACTCTGGCAAGCCGAGTCTGCCCAGCCCGTTCAGGAAGGCAAGACCGTCCGGGTCCTGCGAGTGGAAGGTCTAAAACTTTACGTTGAGCCGGCCGACGTGGCCGTCCCGGCGACGAAATAAGAATTTTCAGAATAGAGGAGGAAAACATGGAGATCGGTTTTATCGGGATACCGCTGTTCGTCGTCCTCGGGATTCTGCTGATCTGGGTCTGGAATTCGCTGTACATCATTAAGGAATGGGAGCGAGGCGTTGTGCTGCGCCTCGGCCGGTTGCTCCCCGAGGCAAAGACCGCAGGCATCAATTTTGTCGTATGGCCGATCGAGACGCTCTACCGCATCAATCTTCGCCTCGAAACGCTCGACGTTCCACCCCAGGACATCATCACGCGCGACAACGTTTCCGTGAAAGTGAACGCCGTTTGTTATTTTCGAGTGGTGGACGCGAACCTGGCGATGTCCCAGGTCCAGAACTACCAATACGCGACCTCTCAGCTCGCCCAGACCACGCTTCGAAGCATCGTCGGACAGTTCGAACTCGATGAAATTCTTTCCCAGCGCGACAAGGTCAACGCCAAGCTCCAGGTCATTCTCGACACCGACACTGAGCCCTGGGGCATCAAAGTTTCGAAAGTCGAAGTAAAGCAGGTCGACATCCCCGAGCAAATGCAGCGCGCCATCGCCAAGCAGGCCGAGGCCGAACGCGAGCGCCGCGCCAAGATCATCCACGCGGAAGGTGAGTTCGAAGCCTCCCAAAAACTCGCCGACGCCGCCAAAGTTCTCGAAACGCAACCCTCCGCCATCCAGCTCCGCTACCTCCAAACCCTGACCGAGATAGGTGTCGAGAAGAACACAACGATTGTGTTTCCCCTGCCTATCGATATCATTAATCAGTGGACTAGGAATTTAGGGGGACCACAAAAGTAAGAATGGCTTCTGGAGGAAAACGAAGCGGCGCGGGTGAGCGTGTGCTCGAAAGCCGGCATGTTATCGGCCTGTTTATGCTGATGCTGCTGTTTTCGGGCGTGTTCTTCACGCTCGGCTACGTGATGGGGCGCAATGAATACGATGGCCAGGTGCGCGCCGCAACGGATCTGCGTGGGAAGCCGGAAGTCTCCGTTTCTACAAAGCCGGAGCCGGTCGCGAAGCGAACGAATAATAAAGCGCCTTCAGACACACCAACGGACTCGGCCGCGCCTGCGAAAACAGATTGGGAGTTTTACCACGCAGGCGATGCCAGGAAGCCCGAAGACCATTTGAAGTCCGTCGCGGCCTCGCCAGCGCAACCGAACGCGCCCGTCCTTGTTCGGACCACGGCGCCGCCGAGAACGGCAGGAAGCCCTACAAAACCGCCGACTACGCCACTTATCCCCGGAGGCTCTTACACATTGCAAGTGGCTGCTCTCTCCAAAGAATCCGACGCCATGGAGCTCGCGACGCGATTGCAAAAGAAGAAATTCCCCGCCTTCGTTCTTTCTCCGCGGGGCGACAAGTATTTCCGCGTGCAGGTCGGCCCCTACGCCGATCAAAAAGCCGCTGAAGCCGCGAGGAAAGGCCTCGAGGGCGCAGGCTTCAAAGCCATCGTGAAACACTGATGCCCGCGGGCCGCTGGCTCACCTACCTTCGTCCGCAAACCGGTTCACCAACGCCCGTGGGGCTGCGTCTTGTGGTTGGCGCGGCTTCCGGTGCTCTTCTCTCACTTTCCTTTACCGGGCTGTATTTGAGCCTTTACTCCTGGCTATGTGTGGCGATTCTTGTCTTTGCGATCCTCGGAGCGCGTCCCCGGGTGGCATTCGGCTGTGGATTTCTTCATGCCATTGCGTTTGTTCTTACTTCCGTGCCGTGGATTGCGACCGTTCTCTCGGTTCATGGAGGTCTTTCCACCGCGGGCGGTTGGGGCGTTTTACTTTTGATTGCGACCGTTTGGGGCATTTTGATCGGGACTTTCGCATGGGCGGTAAATCGGCTCGCTCACCGGAGTGTCGAGTGGGCCTGCCTCGGCGCGCCATTTATTTGGATCACGTTCGAATTTGTCCGCGCGCACTTGCCGGAGATTAGTTTTCCATGGAATTTGCTTGGTTATCCCGCGTCGGCAAATCTCGGGATCATTCAAATCACCACCGTCACGGGCATCTATGGGCTTTCGTTCCTCGTTGTGGCTTTCAATATGCTGCTGGTATGGGCGTTGGCGGCGGAAGCGCCGCACTTCAAGAAGCGAACGGCAATTGCCGCTGGTATCACGGCCATCCTTCTTCTAGTGATGTTAGTTGGACCGCGGCTAGTACCCGAGGCGACGGCACATCATTTCGCGCGCGCCGTTCAGCTCAATTTTCCCGAGGCCGACTCCTACCCCTCGGACTGGTTTGAGACCCATACGGCGGACCTGGAAGAAATCGAGCGAATCAGTCTTGCCCCCTCGGCGGAAAAGCCGGACCTCCTTATTTGGCCAGAGGCGCCCGCGCCATTTTCTTTTCAAGATGTGCGCTTCGCAAAAATCGCCTCGAAGCTCGCGACCGACTCCAAGCATCCGTTCCTGGCTGGAGCGATTGAATGGAAGCCGCCGGTAGACCCTACCGATGTGGTTCCGCATGGTGGCGTTGCTCCGTACAACAGCGCATTGCTCTTCGATCCGCAGGGGCAGCGTGTTTTTGTCTATGACAAGATTCATCTCGTTCCTTTCGGCGAGTACGAGCCATTTCCCCTGATCCACCAGGTGGTGAACAGCGTCTCCGAGGAAGTCGGCGGCTTCCACAAGGGAAACAAGTACACCGTGGGAACGCTGCCGAGCGGGAACACGTTCGGCGTTTTCATTTGCTACGAGGCCATCTACGCGGGCGAAGTGCGCCGGTTCGCGGCGAGTGGCGCGCAGCTCCTGATCAACATTTCGAACGACGGCTGGTTTGGCCGCTCCGCCGCTCCCGAGCAGCATCTGCGAATGGCGCGCGTGCGCGCCGTGGAAAACCGCCGCTGGATCGTTCGAACGACCAACAACGGCTACACGGTGTCGGTCGATCCCTACGGTCGCATCTTCTCGCCGCTAGCGCCGGACGTTCGCGCCGCCGCCGACCTGCCTTACGACTTTCGTACCGACGAAACGATTTACACAAGGTTTGGCGACTGGTTCGCCTGGCTCTGCGTGCTTGTTTCCGTTATTCTAGTGGCGACAACTTTTCGAAAGGCAAAGTAGCGCCCGCCTTCACGCGGGCGAACTTCAACACAAAGCATGATTCTCGAAGACCTGCAGCACCGCTACGAAGGGCTCAAGCAGCGCATCACTCTCGTTCGGAGTTATCTTTGACGCCCCGCAGTACCGCGAGCGCCTGAAAGCACTCGAAGCGTGCATAGCCGATCCCAATTTCTGGAACAATCAGGAAGCCGCACAAGGTGTTCTCCGCGACCGCAAGCGCGCTGAAGAGCAGATTGCCGCGGACGAAAAACTCTCCTCGCTCTCCAGCGACATTGAAACGTATATCCATCTCGCGCTGGAAGAGACGAACGCGGAACAGAAGAACGACCTTTTGAAAGAGTTGGACCGCGAGCTCAACGCCGCCGACAGCTATATCTCCGAACTTGAAACAAAAACGTTGCTCTCTGGTGAGACCGACCACCTCAACGCCATCATGACCATCAAGCCCGGTGCCGGCGGGACGGAGTCGCAGGACTGGGCTTCCATCCTTCTTCGCATGTACCTCCGCTGGGCCGAGCGGAAAGGCATGAACGCGGAAGTGCTCGACGAAACTCCCGGCGAAGAAGCCGGCATCAAATCTGCCACGATTCAATTCTCCGGCGAAAATGCCTACGGCTTGCTTGCCGGTGAAACGGGAGTTCACCGCCTCGTTCGGATCTCTCCTTTCGATCAGGCGGCGCGGCGCCACACGTCCTTTGCCTCGGTCTTCGTCATTCCGGAAATCGATGACCGCATCGAAATCAACATTCGCCCGGAAGATTTGCGCGTGGATACCTTCCGCGCCGGCGGCAAGGGCGGTCAAAACGTAAACAAAGTGGAAACCGCCGTCCGCATCACCCACATCCCGACAAACATTGTTGTGGCGTGCCAAGCCCAACGCAGTCAGGGCAAGAATCGTGAGCTGGCCATGAAGATGCTCCGCTCGCGCCTGTACGATTTGGAGATCCAGAAGCGCCAGGCCCATACCGACAAGCTGGATGCCAGCAAATTGGATATCTCTTTCGGCAGCCAGATCCGCTCGTACGTGATGCAGCCCTACCGCTTGATTAAGGATCACCGCACAAAGTTTGAAGTCGGCGACGTGGACCGCGTGCTAGACGGCGATCTGGACCCTTTCATCCGCTCCTACCTGATGGCGAAAAAGACCAAGGGAAAGCTCGAGATTGAGCCGGAAGAAGACGCGGACGTGGCCTAGCCTCACCAACAAATGTCCGTTATAGCCATTCACCCTGCAAATTCGACCGTTTAACCCCTATCTAAGCGGTTTGGAATCAATGCGTTGATTCTTCCCGCGGCGAATGGTACTTTTGTAAAGTTAAGGAAAACTGGAAATCTATAGGGGCATCCGCAGCGGTGCGTCCCCGCAAATTACGAAGGAGAATCTGCATTGAGCGAAGCCTTACGAAACTTCCTATTTACGTCGGAGTCCGTTACGGAAGGACATCCGGACAAAATTGCCGACCAGATTTCTGACGCGGTGCTGGACGAAGTGATGAAGCACGATCCCAAAGGCCGCGTCGCCTGCGAAACCCTCATCACCACTGGCGTCGCGGTGGTCGCAGGTGAAATCACCACCAGCGCGCATGTGGATTACGATGACCTGGTGCGCAATACCATTCGGGGCGTCGGCTACGACCGCGCGAAGTACGGCTACGACGCGGACACTTGCGCGGTCATGTGCACCATCAAGCGCCAATCGCCGGATATTGCCATGGGCGTGGATACCGGCGGAGCGGGCGATCAGGGCCTGATGTTTGGCTTTGCCTGCGATGAAACCGATGAATTGATGCCCATGCCTATCCAGCTCGCCCACCGCCTCACGCAGCGCCTCGCCGAGATTCGCAAATCCAAAAAAGTTGATTTTCTCCGGCCCGACGGAAAGTCGCAGGTCACCATTGAATACCGCAATGGCCGGCCCGCGCGTGTGGCTTGCGTAGTCGTCTCCACGCAGCACAGCGAGAAAGTCTCGAACGCGGACCTCCGCGACGCCGTCACCGAGCATGTCATCAAGCCGATCATTCCTGCCTCCATGCTGGATGCGAAAACGAAATACCACATCAATCCGACCGGCCGCTTTGTGATTGGCGGGCCGATGGGTGATGCGGGCCTGACCGGCCGCAAGATTATTGTGGATACCTACGGCGGTTACAGCCGTCATGGCGGCGGCGCTTTCTCCGGAAAGGATCCCTCCAAGGTGGATCGCTCGGCGTGCTACATGGCGCGCTACATCGCGAAAAACATCGTGGCCGCCGGCCTCGCTAGTAAGACCGAAGTGCAATTGGCATACGCGATTGGTGTTGCCGAGCCTGTCTCCGTTATGGCCGACACGTTTGGCACCGCGACAGTGCCGGAAGAAAAAATCACCTCGCTAATCCGTGAATTCTTCACGTTGACGCCCAAGAGCATCATCGAAACACTGGACCTGCGCCGCCCCATCTACAAGCCCACCGCGGCTTACGGCCACTTCGGACGAAGCGGCGCTGGATTCACTTGGGAACGCACGGACCGCGCGGACGCTCTCCGCAAGGCCGCAGGCCTCGGCGCCGTCGCAGTCGCTGAAGTCGGCGCGCGGCACTAACTTCCGCAGTTTAGTCAAGACGGCGGCAAGCGTTACGCAGCCGTCTAACGGAGTGGCCCAGTCCACCCGTTCACATTCGAAATTCAAAATCGAGGAGCAAGACATTGGCAACCGCTGAACTGAAAAAGGGTGATGTGAAGGATATTGGGCTGGCGGACGCCGGCAAACGCAGAATCGAATGGGCCGGGCAGCAGATGCCCGTGCTGGAATCGATTCGCAAACGCTTCGTCAAGGAGCAGCCACTCAAGGGACTGCGCGTTTCCGCTTGCCTGCACGTGACCAGCGAAACCGCAAACTTGATGATCGCCTTGCGCGACGGTGGCGCCGACGCAGTACTTTGCGCTTCCAATCCTCTTTCCACTCAGGATGAGGTCGCCGCGTCGCTGAATCGCGACTACAACATTCCAACGTTCGCCATCAAAGGCGAGGACAACGACACCTATTATTCCCACCTTCGTGCGGCGCTTGAACACAAGCCGCAATTCACCATGGACGACGGCGCCGACCTCGTCACCATGTTGCTCACCAAGCGCACCGACCTCGTTCCCAACGTGATTGCCGGAACGGAAGAGACCACCACCGGCGTCATTCGTCTGCGCGCCATGGCCAAGGACGGCACCCTGAAATACCCGATCATCGCCGTGAACGATGCCATGACCAAACACTTTTTCGACAATCGCTACGGCACCGGACAGTCCACGATTGACGGCGTGATTCGCGCCACAAACGTGCTCCTCGCCGGCCTTAAAGTCGTGATTGCCGGCTACGGCTGGTGCGGACGCGGCGTGGCCATGCGCGCCAAGGGCTTGGGCGCGGATGTCATCGTCACTGAAATTGATCCGGTGAAGGGCATCGAAGCCGTGATGGACGGCTTCCGCGTGATGCCCATGGCCGAAGCCGTGAAACAAGGCGACGTTTTCATCACCGTGACCGGCAACAAGAGCGTCCTTCGCGCCGAGCATTTTGAACACATCAAAGGCGGCGCGATTGTCTGCAACTCCGGCCACTTCAACGTGGAGATTGATATCCCCGCGCTGGAAAAAATGTCCAGCGGAAAGCGCGAAGTGCGCCCGCTCGTGGACGAGTACAAACTCAAGGACGGCCGCAAGGTGTATCTGCTCGGCGAGGGCCGCCTCGTGAATCTCGCTACCGCCGAAGGGCATCCCGCTTCGGTGATGGACATGAGCTTCGCCAACCAGGCGCTCTCCGCCGAATATCTGCGCGCCAATTACAAAGACCTGAAACCGCAGGTGTACGTCGTGCCCGAAAACCTGGACAAGGAAATCGCCCGTCTCAAGCTCGAATCCATGGGCCACCGGCTCGATAAACTCACGCCCGAGCAGGAACATTACCTCGCCTCCTGGCAAGAAGGCACCTAGTAGGAGACAAACCGGCTTGTTGAACTAATACAAAACAGACGGGAATCAGCGTTTTTTCACCTGATAATCGAGGAACTGAACCTCAATTCTGTGCACACTTCCGCTAGCTGCGGTGTCTATCTTCAGCTCGCTAGGCAATTGAAAGCCTTCCACAACCTTGTAATCAATTTGCGTGGACACTCGCATTGTGCTGCTTTCAGAGGCAGGTTGATAAGTGCCTTCATACCCTATCACGAGAAATCCAAGGTCCGTTTTCATGAGTTGCGGTTTGACCGTGCCCGTGAGTTCAGGGCTGGTCACTTTCGTCTGAATGATGCCGAAGTCCTTCCGCATGGTCGTCTGAATGTCGAAGCGTCCTTCCCGGTAAGACAATTGGTATCCGTCCTGGTTTTCGTCTAGCTTGTAGTCGCTATCGACCTTGGGAAAAGGAGAAGTGAATAAGAACGGGGACATGGTATGAGAGAAACCCGTAAGTACTTCCTCCATCCCGCCAATAGTTTGATTTAAGCCCTCTATCGACTTTAGGTCGGTAGGAGCGTAGTCAGACTGGTGCGTCAATTTCGCAGAACCCTTCTCGTCTAGGGACAACCAAAAGTGGATTTTGCTCAATAGCTTCACCCCTGGGTGATCAGCGGGTATGTCCGACTTCAGCTCTTCCTTGAGGATAGCCCTCCAATCCGGGATCACCGAGCATTGAAACTCAATGAAGCCCTGGCGCGGAAGATTGTAGTACGACCGCTGCGCTGCTTGGAGTATGTCTTGTTTGTCGGTGCTGATTCCTCTTGGTGTAAAAGAAGACCCGCACAAAAGCGCGACGAGCAGTGCCTGCGCAATTTTCAAATTTCGCATATTGCCTCTGGATGCCGGTTTATACCCATACTATCCTAATTCGCGTGAAGAGTTTCGACGAGGAAATCTTTCGGCATGTGCCACCACATTCATCTCGACCAGGGCGACCCGAACCCTGGCTTCAGTGAGCACTGACAATGGGGCCGGTCCTACTGTAAGCTACTCATTCTTTCCGACTCTTCGATGTGGGATCTCTGCACAAACGCCCTCGACACCGCCAGGCTGCGCGGCGCTGCTTACGGTGACGTCCGCGCCATGCACATCCGGCAGCGCGACCTCACCACCAAGAACGGCCAGGTCGGCACGCTCGCACAGAGCGAATCGATCGGCATCGGCATTCGTGTTCTGGCCAACGGCGCCTGGGGATTTGCCTCCACCGACCGGTTGACGCGCGAAGGCGTCGCCGCCTGCGCCGCGCAAGCCGTTTCCATCGCGAAAGCCTCCGCACTCGCGAAGCGCGGCGAAGTTGTAATGGCGCCGGAAGAATCTTACGTTGACAGTTGGCAAAGCCCATTTCGCAAGGATCCCTTCGAGATTCCACTGGAGAGACAGTTGGCGCTTCTGCTTGCCGCGGACGAAGGGATGCGCCGCGTGAAGGGCGTCACGCTGACCGAGACGGACATGCAATTCCGCAAAATCGATTCGTGGTTTGCCTCCAGCAGCGGCTCACGCATTCACCAGCGCAAAGTCATTTCTGGCTGCGGCATTGCCGCGACCTCGTTTCAGGGCGACGAAATCCAGAAGCGCTCGTATCCCAACAGTTTCGGAGGCCAGTACGCTCTGCAGGGCTACGAACTCATCGAATCGCTCCATTTGCTGAAGCACGCGCCGATCATCGCCGAAGAAGCCGTCGCGCTTCACTCCGCATCGCAATGTCCGGAAAAAATCGGCACGCTCATCCTCGGAGCCAGCCAGCTCGGGCTGCAAATCCACGAATCCATCGGGCACCCCATCGAGCTCGATCGCGTCCTCGGCCAGGAAGCGAACTTCGCCGGCACCAGTTTTCTTACCCTCGACCAGTTGAATAAACTGAAATACGGCTCGAGCATTGTCAACGTCGTAGCGGACGCGCGTCTCGATCACGGCCAGGGGCTCGGCACGTTCGCTTACGATGACGAGGGCGTTCCCGCGCAGTGCACCGACATCATCAAGGACGGAAAGTTCCGCGGCTATCTTTCGAATCGCGAAACCGCCCACCTCATCGGCTTGAAACGCTCCTCGGGAACGATGCGCACGGAAAGCTGGAACCGTTTGCCGATCATTCGAATGACCAACGTCAGCCTGCTCCCCGGCACTTGGGACTACGCCGATTTGATCGCCGACACGCAAGACGGGATTCTGATGGAGACAAACCGCTCCTGGTCCATTGATGATCGCCGCTACCAATTCCAGTTTTCCACGGAAATCGGCTGGGAGATCAAGGGCGGCAAGAAAGTGCGCCTGCTGAAAAACCCCAGCTACAGCGGAATCACCACTGAATTCTGGAACTCCTGCGACGCCATCTGCAAGTTCGATCATTGGACGCTTTGGGGCACGCCGAACTGCGGCAAAGGCCAGCCCATGCAGACCATGGGAACAGGCCACGGTGCGTCTCCCTCGCGCTTCCGCAACGTGCGCATAGGGACAGCCTTTTCGAACCAATGAAATCACCGGCCAAATCCAGAAAAGTATCGTCGCGGCAAAACTCCGCAGGCGCGGAGCTTCTCGACGAGCGCCAGCTCCGGCAAATGGTCTCGACAGTTTTGCGGCTTGCCAAATCCACGGATGCCGAAGAGACGGAAGTTCACGTAGACGAAGTCGCAGACACGCTCACGCGCTTCGCCAACAACGGCATTCATCAAAACGTGGCCGAGCACGGCGTAACGATCTCCATTCGCACCGTCTTGGATGGCCGCACCGCGCGCGCCACCACGAACCGCCTCGACGAAGACTCCCTTCGCGCCGCCATCGAAGTCTCGCTCTCCCTGGCACACAGCCAGCCAAAGGATCCGCTTCTCCTCCCCATGCCCGGCAAACAGCGTTACCGCCGCGTGAACCGCTTTATCAAGCGCACTGCCGCTCTAACGGCTGAGGATCGCGCACAAGCCGTGCGCCGTGCCTGCGATCTTGCAATCGAGAACGGCCAAGTCGCTGCCGGAATCTTCGCCAGCGGCCAGAGCCAGTCCGCCATCGGCAATTCGCGCGGCCTCTTCGCCGCCTATCGAGAAACCCACGCCGAGTTTTCCATCACCATGCAGCAAGAGCCCGCCGCAAGCTGGGCCAAAGCTAATTCCGCCGACGTCCGCGCCTTTGATCCCCAGAAACTCGCCCAGCGCGCCAGCGAAAAAGCGCACCTCGCCTCAGACGCCCGCGAACTCGCGCCCGGCCGCTACACCGTTATCCTCGAGCCCGCCGCCGTCCTCGATCTCGTCGGATTCCTCTTCTACGATTTCGCCGCCACCGCCCTCCGCGACAAGCGTTCCTGCCTGAACGACCGCATGGACAAACAGCTCTTCGGCAAAAATATCACCATCACCGACGACGTCTACCACCCACTGCAAGAAGGAGCCCCGTTCGACGGCGAAGGCCTACCCCGCGAGCGAGTGACCCTGGTCGAATGTGGAATACCGAAGAATCTCGTCTACTCGCGCGCCAGCGCCAAGGCGGCCCGCAAAAAGCCCACCGGCCACGGTTTCGCGCTCCCCAACGAGTACGGCGAAGCGCCCATGAACCTGGTCTTCGCAGGCGGCAATTCCTCACTGGAAAAGATGGTGGCCTCCACCGACAGGGGCCTGCTTGTGACTCGCCTGTGGTACATCCGCGAAGTCGACCCCTACGAAAAAGTCATGACCGGCATGACCCGCGACGGCCTCTTTCTCGTTGAAAATGGTAAGGTTACGGGAGCGGGGCGGAACTTCCGCTTCAACCAATCGCTCATCGAAATGCTCAAAAACGTCGAATTGTTGGGCCCCGCCGTTCGCGCCACCGGCGAAGAAGCCTTTGAAATGGTCGTCCCAGCCATGAAGGTCCGCGACTTCCACTTCTCCGAAGTAACAAAGTTCTAGCGAGCCACGGCCTCTCATCTCTCCTATCAAGAAATCAATTCAGCGAATTCAAATTCTGCGTTGTACAAGCGCCTCCCACCTGTCCGATAAACGGTTATGGGTCCGCAGAGCCGTCGAGGCCTCGCCAGCCAGCTAGTGGCGACCACTCCGCCCGCTGAGGGCCGGCACCCGAACTGGGGCCACCCGGACCACGATGCCTGCGGCACCGGCTTTATCGCCCGTCTGGGCGCCGCACCAAGCCACGACATTATCCAGTTTGCTTTGACCGCCTTAGAGCGGCTGACGCACCGCGGCGGCGTAGACGCCGATGGCGCCAGCGGTGACGGCGCAGGCCTGCTCACCTCGCTCCCCATCCCGTTTTTCCGCGCCCGTGCGCAGGAAGAGGGCATTGAGCTTCCCGAAATGTTCGCGGTCGGGTTCGCCTTTATTCCCAGCTCCGCGGTCCGCGATGCCCGCGCAGCCATCGAAAGCGCCGCCGACACCGAGCGTCTGCGCGTCATCGGCTGGCGCCGCGTCCCCGTGAACACAGATTCGTTGGGTCGCCGAGCTTTAGAAACCATGCCGGAGATCTGGCAGTTTTTTGTGGAGCCGTTCCACCCCTCGCGCCGCGCCCAGCGCTTTGAGTGGCGCCTGTCTCTTTTGCGCAAACGCGCCGAATCGCTCTTGCCGCCCCGCTGTTACATTTGCTCGCTTTCCTCGCAGACCGTCGTTTACAAGGGACTGCTCACGCCCTGGCAATTTCCTCAATTTTACGAAGATTTGCGCGATCCATCGTTCGCCACTACGTTCGCCGTCTTTCACCAGCGCTATTCGACAAATACGCAGCCGTCCTGGCATCTCGCGCAGCCCTTCCGCTACGTCGCCCACAACGGCGAAATCAATACCATCGTCTCCAACCGCCGCTGGCTGCGCGCCAAGTCCAGTGAAATTCGCGCGCGGCTGACCGTCGGCCCATGGTTCCCGCTTCTCGAAGAAAACGTCAGCGACTCCGCCAGCTTCGATAACGCGTTCGAACTGCGGCTGCTCCAAGGCCTGTCCTCGGAGGAAGCCATGCTCGCGATGGTTCCTCCGGCCTTTGAAAAAGATCCTCTTCTTTCCCGCGACGTACGTGGCGCATTGACCGCGCTTTCGCAGCGCATCGAACCGTGGGATGGCCCCGCGGCCTTGGTTTTTTCCGACGGCCAGTTCGTAGGTGCAAAACTCGATCGCAACGGCCTTCGCCCGCTGCGCTACACCCTAACCCATGACGGCTTGCTGATTGCCGGATCGGAAACCGGCCTAGTGGATTTGGAAGAATCGCAAATCGCCGAGCGTCAACGTCTAGGCCCCGGCGAAATGATTCTCGCCAATCCCGTCACTGGACTTTTCCTGCGCTGGCGCGACATCCTCAAGCGCCTCGCCATTCAACAAGCGCGCAACGCCACTCCGCAACGAAGACTGACCGCAACGCCCGGCGCTCCATCCACGCTCATTGAAAATCCGAAGCGCATCGCCGCCGCCGCCGGCTGGACCGAAGATCAATTCAAAATACTTTTCTCCGGCCTCGTTCACGGCAAGGAATCCGATTGGAGCATGGGCGACGACGCTCCGCCCGCATTTCTTTCCGCGCTCCCGAGAACGCTCTGGGACTACTGCAAGCAGCGTTTCGCGCAAGTCACCAATCCGCCCATCGATCCTTTGCGCGAAACGCACGTCATGTCCCTCGACGTCCACATGAAGGACGGCGTCACGCTGCCCAGCCCGGTCATCACCGCCGGCCAGTTCGCTCAACTCGAGGCCATCTACGGCCCCGCGCAACAAATCGATTTTACGTTTCCTGCCGCAACTGGAGTCCCGGGGGCGCGCTGCAGTTTTACTCAGCTTTCCACTACCCCTCTGAGTAGCAGCGGGCGCCCGGGCCTCCTCCTCCTTTCCGACCGCACACTTGGCACGGAGCGCGCGCCATTGCCGGCGCTGCTTGCGACGGCGGCCATCTGGAAAGCGATGGTGCGCGAAGGCCTGTGGGAAGTGCCGCTGATCGTCGAATCAGCTCAAGTATTTGACACCCATCACGTCGCTCTCCTCATTGCCGCGGGCGCCAGCGCCGTCGTGCCTTATCTCGCCGATCAGTTCGCGGAATCGCTCGAATCCGGCGGCTCAGAGAAAATGCGCGTGGCCCTCAATGCCGGGATGCGCAAAGTCCTCGCGCGCATGGGCGTCTCGACGCTGGCGAGTTATCGCAACAGCCAGCTCTTCGAAATAGTTGGCTTGTCCGAAGAACTCTGCGCGGATGTTTTTGAAGATGCCGCGGATTTTCCCGGCCAGAAATCGCTAGACGATCTCCTCGCCGATTATCTGAAAATGCACAGCGCGGCGTTCTCCGGCGAATCCGACGATATGATTGACAGCGGTCTCTATCGCTTCCGGAAGGGCGCCGAGCTTCACGCCAATTCGCCGGAAGTCGTGCGGCGCCTTCATGCCCACGTGAAAGCCCCCACCGCGAAGACCTACTCCGCGTTTGAAGAATTAGGCGAGCACCAGGGCCGCATTTTCTTGCGCGACTTGCTGGACACGCTGCCCGACACCGCCGTTCCACTTGACGAAGTCGAGCCGCTGGAATCCATCGTCAAGCGCTTCAGCACGCAGGCGATGTCGCTCGGCTCGTTGAGTCCGGAAGCGCATCGCACTCTCGCGCTGGCCATGAATGAATTGGGCGGCCGCAGCAATACCGGCGAAGGTGGCGAAGACCCCAATACCTACCGCTACGAACCCGCCGCGGCAAACAAAATCAAACAAGTCGCCTCCGCCCGCTTCGGCGTAACCACCGACTATCTCGTTCACGCCCAAGAAATCGAAATCAAAATGGCGCAGGGCTCCAAGCCCGGAGAAGGCGGCCAGCTCCCCGCGAAGAAAGTCAGCGAATACATCGCGCGGATCCGCCACGCCACGCCGGGAACGCCGCTGATTTCTCCGCCGCCGCATCACGACATTTACAGCATCGAAGACCTTGCCCAGTTGATCCACGATTTGCGCGCCGTCAACCCACGCGCACGCATCGGCGTAAAACTCGTTTCCGGCGCGGGCGTGGGAATTATCGCCGCAGGCGTTGCCAAAGCAGGCGCGGACGTTATCACCATCAGCGGGCACAACGGCGGCACCGGCTCTTCGCCCCTAACGTCCATCAAAAACACAGGTCTTCCCTGGGAAATCGGTTTGCGCGAAACGCACGACACACTGGTTCGCGCGGGCCTCCGTTCACGCCTCTCTCTCCGCGTGGACGGCGGCCTGAAATTCGCCCGCGACATCGTCCTTGCCGCCATTCTCGGCGCCGACGAATTCGGCTTTGGCACCGCTTCGCTGCTGGCCATCGGTTGCGTCATGGCCCGCCAGTGCCACTTGAATACCTGTCCCGTGGGCATCGCCACGCAAGACGAAACGCTTCGCTCTCGCTTCCAGGGCAAGCCGGAAATGGTGATCGCCTACTTCCGCTCGCTCGCGGAAGAAGTTCGCAATCGCCTCGCGCAGCTAGGCGTTCGTTCCTTAAGCGAACTCACCGGCTGGTACGACCGTCTCGGCGCGCGCTCCGGAATGGATCCGCTCCTGATCGTTCCCATCTCGGAATCCAATCGCGTTGCGCCGCAACAAGAGCCCGGCCTCCATGTTACGGCCCTCGAGGATTCCGTTCACTTCAACGCCTCGCTCGCGCTGCAGAACGAGTCCCAGCCCATTCAGAATTCCGACCGCAGCGTGGGCACGGGCCTAAGCGGTGAGCTGGTGCGCCGGCGGAACAAAGGTATTGCGACAGCTGGCGAAATCAAGCAAGCCTTCCACGGTTCCGCGGGGCAGAGCTTCGGCGCGTTTCTCGCCGAGGGCGTCACGCTGAATCTGACCGGCGAAGCCAACGACTACGTCGGAAAAGGTCTCTCGGGTGGAACCATCTCGATTACGGCCGGACTCGCCGCTTCCAGGCGCGGTGACGTTCTTGCCGGCAACACCGTTCTTTACGGCGCCACCTCCGGCCAGCTCTTCATCGCTGGCCGCGCGGGCGAACGCTTCGCCGTGCGCAATAGCGGCGCGCTCGCGGTCGTCGAAGGCGTCGGACAGCATGGTTGCGAATACATGACCGGCGGCGTGGCCGTCATTCTCGGTCCGCTCGGCCTCAATTTTGGATCCGGCATGACGGGCGGTCTTGCCTATGTCTTGCGAGCGGAAGCCGAAGACGTGCTTCACCAGGAGTTCGTGTCCCTCGCCGATCTGGATTCCAACGAAGAGCTTTGGCTGCGCCGCGCGCTCGAAGAGCACGTTCACTTCACTGTAAGTCCCCGCGCCGCAAGACTGCTTTCGCGCCGCGTAACGCTGCCTTTGATGCGCGTGCAACCGGTCCATTTTCAGGGCACGGTGGAAGCGACTTGGAAACCCATCCTTGCCCAGCTCAAACATCGTCACGGCATTCTGGCTTCGCCGGTTGCCGCGCCGGTCTCACAAGCCGCGCTTCATGCGTGAAAGGGAGGATAATAGTTCCGCTCTGAGCGGCGAGAATCCGTTATAATTCCCGCCCAGCGTACTGCTTATGGACTTCGATCAACTCACTACTTTCGTCTTCGTCGCCAAGCTCAAGAGTTTTTCTCGCGCGGGCCAGAAGGTATTTCGCTCGCAATCCGCAGTTAGTGCGCAAATCCGCCAGCTCGAACAGGCTTACAAGGCCAGGCTTCTCGATCGTTCCGCGAAATCCGTGGAATTGACTCCTGCCGGCGAAGTTCTTTTCGAATACGCGGAAAAACTTCTGCGCCTGCGCGACGAATCGATCCAGGTCGTCGCCGATCGCGGCAACGTCGTGCAGGGCCCCATCGTATTCGGCGCCAACGAAGCTACCTGCCTCTACCTGCTCCCCGATATTTTTGCGGAATTTCAGCGCCGCTACCCGCTCGTGCACATCAGCATTTACCGCAACTTCAGCCACAAGATTTTGCAGCGCGTGGAAGACGGCTCGGTGGATGTGGGCATCGTCTCCCTGCCCATCAAATCTCCTAACCTGAAGATGCACCACATTTCCAAAGATCGCCTGCGCTTCATGGTCAGCACGCGGAACCCTCTTGCCAACCGCTCGAAAATCACGCTTGCCGAAGTCGCCGAGCAGCCGCTCATCTTTCCTCGAACCGGATTTACCCGCCAGGTCCTCGACAAACTCTTCCGTCCCTACCGCGCGCGCATTCACGTCGCCATGGAATTGCCCAGCATCGGCATGATCAAGCGTTTCGTCGCCGCCGATGCCGGAATCTCCATCATCAGCGAAAATTTCGCCAAGGACTACGTGAAAGCCGGCGAAGTCAAGCTCCTGACCGTCGAAGGCCTCGATCTCTGGCGCGAATTGGGCCTGGTCTACCGCCGCGACCGCAGCCTCCCGCGCGCCGCCCAAGCCCTCATCGCCTTAATCCGCGAACACCGCAAAGTAGCCGAAGCCGCCGAAGCCGCCGCCGGCTAACCCCGCGATCTTCACCCGTTCTTCGGTCCCGCCTCCACGCGCCTCAGCAACCTGTTGCTCACCGGCCATCAGTTTCCGATTACGACTCACCAGGCACTATGATGAAATTCGATGGCGCTACCGGGGGATAAGATTATCGATTAAGATGGCGAAGCCATGGACAAGTACAAAACATTCGGACCAAGATTCTGGGCCGGTTTTATAGACGGGCTTGTTTTTCTTCCCATCAGCCTTTTCGACAGCTATCTGTCATCTCCGGCAAGAGGTCCGATAATCCTAATTGCGTGGGCCATTGTTTCTTACTCAGCTTATTGGTTGTATAGCGTGTCGCTACACGCTCGTTACGGCCAAACTCTTGGCAAAAGAGCGATGCACGTCAGAGTGATGGATGTTTCGGAAGAACGAATCCCCTCGTTGAGACAAGCGTTCCTCAGAGACGTTGGCTACATCGCTCTCAATACTTCCTCGTTGATTTATTTCATTTATGTTGTTGTTGCTCACAAGTACGTCACTGGGACAGAACAAGTGAACAGTCTGCCGGGAATGGTCCTCGCCTTCGCCAGCCTTGGATGGTTCCTGCTTGAAGTCATCACAATGCTCACGAACTCAAAGCGAAGGGCTATCCACGACCTCATCGCCAAGACCGTGGTTTTGAAAGTGGCGTAGCCAAATTGCTATTTGCGCACCTTGAGTCAGAGTGCATCCACTTGATTGCCGGGTGCCGCAGCCATCGGGTTCAAGGCTACGGCTTTTGACTTTTCTTTGTTTGCTTTTGATGTTTCTTTCTCAGCCCCAAATTCTTGATTTGACCCCGCTACCCCTGTGATACAATATCTGTGTTAACCACTGCGCCCCGGCCGAGCCGGGGCGTTTTGCTTTTTGTAGGACAGGCATTCTTGCCTGTCCTCTTTCTTTTTCCGTTATTCCAACAAATCTAAAAAAACTCAAACTCTAAAGGAGACTTCCATGCCTTCTCTCAGTAAAAAGGACCGCGTACCCCTCTGTCTGTTCACCTTCTCCGACGGCCGCCGTTGCCGCACCCCGCGCGTCGCCACCCATCCCCACTTCTGCCACTACCACGCCCAAAAAGAAGCCCAAACCCTCGCCACCCAAAAACTCAGCAACGAGCTGACCTACTTCTTCTCCGGCAGCTACCTCGCCGCCTGCGATCTCAGCACCGCCCTGTCTCGCATCATCCCCGCGGTCATCCGCGGCGACGTAAAACCCAAAACCGCTCGCACCGTCGCCTATCTCGCGCAAACCCTCCTTCAATCCATCCGCGTTTCCCAGCACGAATTCATCAACGCCTATAGCTCCGACAGCTGGCGCAACGCCGTCCGCGACTCCGTCAAGTCCGACCGCGACTACCTCTTCCCCCCCCAC
>Ga0210409_10002482_pt1 | contig 21864 bp, 14 predicted proteins | sample IncBWH17MmetaG_FD_161649 | JGI IMG/M metagenome (GOLD analysis project Ga0210409, IMG submission 161649) | Forest soil microbial communities from Barre Woods Harvard Forest LTER site, Petersham, Massachusetts, United States - Inc-BW-H-17-M | ecosystem: Environmental > Terrestrial > Soil >...
ACTGGCCAGGGGCACGATGGCGAGCGCGATTCGCGCCCGCGATCGACGAGCCGCAGGAATGACGGCGCCCGCCCACGGCCTCGTTCTCGAACGCGTGGATGTCGACTCGGAAGGACTTGGCGAGCGATGGCCGCCGTAACGCACTCGCCCCGAGTCCAGGTGCGCGCGGCGGCCATCGGCGAGGGCATGTCCATCGCCATGCTGTGGCGTGAGTTGTGGGAGGCGCACGAAGAATGGGGAGGCTATGCGGGTTCGCGTGATCCGCGCGTTTACTGGCAGCTCGCGCAACGACTGGACGATGACGCGCGAGTGCGCGCCGGGCACCCGATCCTGGGAAGGCATGTTCACCTCGTCGCGGACCTCGGGGGCATGGTCTGCGGGCAAGTGGAGGGCTGGTTCGAGCGACACGGCGCGAATCCTTCGACGCCCTTCACTTGTGAGGTGCGTTCGCTCGTCGTCACGCGTCGGGTGCGCCACTACGGCGCCGGCCGAGCGCTGCTCGACCAGCTTGCCCGTTCAGCGCGCACTCTATCGAGAGGAGCACCCTGCGTCCTTGCCGCCGAGGTACTCGAGCGCAATCCCGCTCACCCGTTTTACGCGCGAGTCGGCTACGCGCCGGTCGGTTGGAACGCTCGCATCGAAGCGGAAGGAGGCGCTGCGATCGACCTCCGCACGGCCCCAGGCATCGCTTGCGATGCCAAGGGCATCGACGACAGCGGTCGCCAACCTGGTCCAGCGGGACAGTTCGCCGCGCGGCTGGCCGTTCCGAGCGACGCGCTTCCCATCGCGTACCTCGAAACCATGTTGGCCGCACGCCGCCGAGCGCACGGCGATTCGCGCTTCGACCGCCCGCGCTCACTGGATACCTCCTTGCTCGACTCGATTGCGGCGCATCTCGCGATCGAGGCCGGGTCATCGTTTCGCGAGCCGACCATGCTCGTGGCCGCCGACCAGGCCGGGGTTGCGCGGGCAGTAGCGACCTTCACGGTGCACCCGCTGGAGCCTCCGTTCGTGCCAATCAAGCGCGCCCTGGTGGGCCGCTTCGCGCTCGATGCATCCTGTCCGACCAAGCCGCTCGTCGTGCCGCTGGTCGGGCTCGCGTGCCGGCTGGCGCTGGCGCGCGGCGCCTCGCAGGTCGAGCTGACGGACCTGTCGCCTCCAGGAACGCAGCTGCACGAGGCGGTGCTTGCGACCGGCGCTCGCGCGTGGTCACGCGTCGTGACCAAGTACGCCTGACAGCTTGCCTGACTCGCACACCCGATTACGCTTTGTGGTCATGAGGAATCCTGTGCACTTCGTGATCGCGCTCTATGCGCTAGCCCTCGGCATGACGGCTACGCACGCTGTCGCGCAAACGACGACACCGCCGCGCACCGCGGCAGCGGCCGTGAGCGTGCCAACGCCCGCGCAGGTCCAGGCATCGACGGCGGAGGCGAAGCGGCTTTCGGACGGGTTCGTCGCAGTGGCCGAGCGGGTCAGCCCCAGCGTCGTGCAGATCGACGTCACGGCTCGCGACGAGAAGGCAGATGTGTTCTCGCGCTTTTTCGGGCGGGGCGGCGAAGAGCCGATCGCGCGCGGGATGGGTTCGGGCGTGGTGTTCACCCCCGACGGAGCGATTCTGACCAACAACCATGTCGTCGAGGAGGCCCTCACCATCAACGTGCGCCTCCGGGACGGTCGCTACCTTCCGGCCAAGCTCGTCGGGCGCGACCCTGCGACGGACTTGGCCGTCGTCCACGTCGAAGCCAACGGCCTCACGCCGGCCAAGTTCGCCGACTCCGACGCGACGCGTGTGGGCGAATGGGTCGTGGCCATTGGCTCGCCGTTCGGCCTCGGATACACCGTCACCGCGGGAGTGCTCTCCGCCAAGGGGCGCGGTGGGCTCGGAATGAACGACATCGAGGACTACCTGCAAACCGATGCGAGCATCAACCCGGGCAACTCGGGCGGCCCACTTTGCAATTTGCAAGGCGACGTCATCGGGATCAACACACTGATCGTCGGCCGTGGGCAAGGAATCGGCTTCGCCGTGCCGAGCAACTTGGCACAGCGCGTTGCCACTCAAATCCTGAAGACAGGGCACGTCTCGCGCGCGTGGCTGGGCCTGAGCGTGCAGGACGTGACTCCCGAGCTCGCGCAGGCGATGCGACTCACGCCGGGGTCTGGCGCGCTCGTCAACAGTGTGGCCCCCGACGGGCCGGCATTTCGTGCAAACGTGCGTTCAGGTGACGTCATCGCCGCCGTCGGCGGGCACGCGGTGCACGACGGGCACGACCTCGTCCGCGAGACCATCGCCCACGACGTCGGGCAGCCTGTGCAGCTGGAGATTGTGCGAGCCGGGCAGCACTATGGCGCGAACGTCACGCTCTCCGAGCGCCCCGAAAGCGCGATTCCGCCCGTTCCCGCTCAACAGCAATCCCTGCCGCATCAGGGTCTCGGCCTCGTCGTGCGCGACCTAGCGCCGCAGCAAGCAGCTCAAATGGGGCTTGCTGCCAAGGCGCTCCCCGCCGTGACGCAAGTAACGCCGGGGTCGCCCGCAGATCGCGAGGGACTGCGTGTTGGTGACGTCATCGTCGAGGCAAACGGAAGCGCCGAGCCCACGTCCGCGCAAGTCGCCGATCTGGCGCGCTCGGGCACGCTGCTTCTTCGGCTGAAGCGGGGAGATCGCTATTACTACGCAGCCCTGCGAAAGTAGCCTTGGTCGCCGCCCGCAAATCGGCTAACGGTTTCGGGCGATGGTCGATATTCGGCAGTATCCCATAGGCGGCGGGGTCGACGACTTTCTGAACCTCGTCGACGTCATCTATCGCGGTGACCCCGCTTACGTGCGCCCCCTCGACATGCTGGTCAAAGACCAGCTCAGCCCGCGCAAGAACCCATTTTTCGAGCACGGCGAGGGCGCCATGTTTTGCGCGTATCGTGACGGCGCATGCGTCGGAAGGGTCACCGCGCAGATCGACCGCGAGCACCTCCGCCGTTACAAGGATGACACCGGTTTTTTTGGCTTCCTCGATACGGTCGACGACGAAGAGGTCTCGAGAGCGCTGCTACGACGCGCCGAGCAATGGCTGGCCACCAAGGGAATGAGACGCGCGCGAGGGCCGCTCTCGCTGACCATCAACGAGGAAACAGGATGTCTCGTGGAAGGGTTCGATACGCCGCCTTACGTCGCCATGCCTCACCACCGGCCCTACCAGGGACCGCTCATCGAGAAAGCCGGCTATGCCAAGGCCAAGGACTTCTTCGCGTGGAAGTACTTTGTCGGCGAGCCCAATGCGCGGGTCAAGCGAGCGCATGCAGAAATCAAGGCGCTGCCCGAAATCTCGTATCGAACGCTGTCGCTCAAGAATCTTGATCGCGACGTCGAGCTGTTCGTCGACATCTTCAACGACTGCTGGAGCGACAATTGGGGATTCGTTCCTTACACGCGGACGGAAGTTCGCAAGATGGCGGCAGATTACAAGCTTCTCATCATGCCTGAAATCACGTGCATCGTCTCCATCGACGGCGAGCCGGCCGCTGTCGCCCTCGCCGTGCCCAATCTCAATGAGCTGGTGCGCGACATGCACGGCAAACTTTTCCCGATGGGACTTCCCAAGCTTCTCTGGCGGTTGAAAGTGAGCGGCCCCAAGTCGGCACGCCTGGTGTTTCTCGGCATCCGCCAGAAGTGGAGGAACGTACGCAAGTACGCGGCCCTCAGCGCGTTCATTTACGCTCAGATGAACGAAGGTGGAAAATCGCTCGGGATCCGCGAAGGGGAACTCGGGTGGACTCTCGAGGACAATGGGCGCGTCAACGCCGGAATCCAGATGATGGGCGCCAAGGTCTACAAGAAGTATCGAGTGTACGAGAAGGCGCTCAACGGCGCGGAGACGAGGGCACACCAACCATGAGGGTGCTGGTCACCGGCGCGAGCGGTTTTCTCGGGGGCCATGTCGTAGAGCTCTTGTCCCGGCGCGGGGACCGCGTTCGGGCGCTCGTGCGAAGCACCTCGAAGCGCAACCATCTGGAGAGCCTCCCCGACGTCGAGCTGTTCGAAGGCGCCGTCGAAGACGTGGAACGCCTCGACAAGGCGCTCGACGGAGTGGATGCGGTGGTGCACGCGGCCGCACTCGTGAAGGCACGCAGCACGGACGAGTTCTTCGCCGTGAACATGGGCGGAACGTCGAACCTCATCGAGGCTTCCCGCGGGCGGAGCTTGAAGCGCTTCGTATACGTGTCGAGCCTCGAGGCGTGTGGCCCGTCCGCGGACGGCAGCCCGGTTTCACCCGATCAGGAGAACCCGATCAGCGCGTATGGTCGCAGCAAGCTCGCGGCGGAGAAGGTCGTCCTCGCGGCCAAGGACGACATTCCGGTGGTCATCCTGAGACCGGGGGCGATTTATGGCCCTCGTGACGGCGAGATATTCGAGGCCTTCAAATCGATTCAGCGGGGCCTACTCCCGCTCGTCGCCGGTGGCGAGGCGAAAGCCGTCTGGATCTACGCCACCGATTGCGCAGCGGCTTGCGTCCGCGCAATCGACGCGAATGTGCCGAGCGGCAGGGCCTACTTCGTGGACGACGGCTACGGGCCAGTCGCTCAGCGGCAGATGTTGGCCGACGCCGAGCGGGCCATGGGGAAGCGGGCGCTTGTGCGCGCCAATTTGCCGGTGCCATTTCTGATGACGGTCGCACGGGCCGTCGAGGCGCTGGGGCAAGTGACCAACCGGCCTGTCATGCTGACCCGCGAGAAGGCCAACGTGCTCCTGCAACACTGGGTCAGCTCGTCGGAAGTCACGCGCCGCGAGCTCGGCTGGGAGCCGAAGGTCCCGTGGCCCGAAGGGGTCGAGCGCGCCGTTCGCTGGTACCGAGAGAATGGGTGGCTGTAGGGACCGCAAGATCGCAACCACCGGGTCGACGATCGATGTATTCGAGCCGACGATCGAGACAATCGAGCGGACGATCGACGTTTGCAAGCTGACGATCGAGGTTATCGGGCCGACAATCGAGGTTTGCGAGGCGACGATCGAGGTTATCGAGCCGACGATCGACGTTTGCAAGCCGACGATCGAAGTAATCGAATCGACGAACGAGGTTCTTGAGCCGGCGATTGAAAGAATCGGGCCGAGAGAGTCGATCACCGAGTCGATTCGGTCGATCGTCGATTCGAGAAGGAACGCTCTCGACTTGGCAGAGACCCGATCGAAGCCAGAAACGTGCTTCTTCGAGTCGGTCACCGACACTCTCGGCTCGATCATGAGCATTGTCGACTTGATAACGAGCACTCTCGGCTCGATCCGGAGCTCTCTTCACCCGGACAAGAGCGCTATCGGGTCGAATTGCGCTCCCGTAAACGTGCCCGTGCCCCTGCCCGTGCCCGAACCACCGGCAAAAAACAGCTCCGGTCTCGCCGGCGGTTTCGGGCACGGGCACGGGCACGGGCACGCGTACGGGAAGAAACACTGCCCCTTGCGAATTCGAGGACACGCCGTAGCCCGTCCGCGGCCCGTCTGACGAGACCGGTGTCTGGTCGGCGGAATGTCACTGCCTGTATCCAGGCGATAGGGTCGCCGCATCATGCGCGGCATCCTATGAGATAGACGCGCCATGTCCCTCTCTCCCCTCTGGGCGTTTGGAGTCCACGCCATTGTTCTCGCTCAGGCCACGGCCACCCCTGCCTCCCCCGCAGGTGTCATGACTCTTGCGGAGGCGGAGCGGTTCGCGCTCGAGCAGCAGCCTCAGGCGCTCGTCGCGCGTGCCGCCACGAACGTCGCGGAGGCCCAGGCCGACCAAGCTCGCGCACCCCTCCTGCCTCAAGTCACGGGAACCGCCTCGTATACCCGCAGAACGGCGAACGCTGCCCCGGGCGCAGTTGTTGGGCTGCCCGCATCCTCTCAGGGTTGGTCGCTGTCGAACTCGTTCGATGTCTGGAATTTCGGCCTGGGCGCCACGCAGCTGATCTACGATTTTGGTCAAACGATACAGCGATACCGCTCCGCGGCGTCGGCCGCGCTGGCTACAAGCATCGCGGAACGCACCACACGGATTCAGATCCTCTACACGGTGCGGCGCGCGTACTTCAACGCGCTCGGGATGAAAGAGCTTGTGGATGTCGCCCGCGAGACCCTCGATGACCAAAAACGACACCTGACGCAAGTTGCGGGTTTCGTGCAAGTCGGCACCCAGCCTGCGATTGCGCTCGCTCAACAGCAGGCTTCGCTGGCGAACGCCCAGGTGCAGCTCATTACGGCCCAAAACAACTACGAGACGGCAAAGGCTCAGCTCAATCAGGCGGCGGGGATTGCCGGCGAAACCGACTATGACGTGGCAGACCAAGAGAGCCTACCGATCGACGACGAAGACACGCAGCTCGACGCGCTCGTTGCAAAGGCCATCGCCGGTCGACCCGAAATTGCCGCCCTGGTCAAACAGCGCGAGGCCCAGGCGCAGACCCTTGGCTCCGCGAAAGGGAGCTACGGTCCGACGCTTTCGGCATCGGCCGGCGCAACGGAACAGGGGACTGCTCTGGACGCGCTCGTGCCCAATTGGAACGCGGGCGTCCTTTTGAGCTGGCCGCTTTTTCAAGGCGGGCTCACCAAGGCGCAAGTGCGCCAGGCCGAGGCCGGGATCCAGAGCATCGATGCACAACGGAGCCTGGAGGAGCTCCAAGTGCGACTCGACGTCGGCACGGCACGGCTTGCGGTCAAGGCGGCCAAGGCGACCATCAGCGCGGCACAGGACGCGGTAACGAGCGCCCGAGAGCAGCTCCGGCTGGCGGAGCAGCGTTTCGCGACCGGAGTCGGCAACATCATCGAGCTCACCGACGCTCAGGTGGCTTACACTTCTGCGGCAGCTCAGGCGGTCGCGGCGCGCTACGGTTTGGCATCGGCTCGCGCGCAGCTCTTGGCGGCTTTGGGACGGACATGATTCACGAGGACCTCCTGGACGCCGCGCAGCCCGTCGCCGAGACCAAGCGTCCGCGATTCCCCACGACACGCGTCGTCCTCTTCATAGCGCTGGCGCTCGTCATCGGTGCAACGGGCTGGTCGCTTCGAGAGCGGCAGCGCTCCGCTGCAACGGCGGCAGCCGCCGCAGCCAGCGCAGCGATGAACCGAGTCATTCCGGTTCTCACGAGCCGCGTCCAGCAACGCGACGTGCCCCTCTGGCTCGAAGGGCTCGGGAACGTGTCGGCGTTTTACACGGTCACGGTCAAGCCACTCGTCGACGGTCTCCTCGTCCAGGTGCTCTTCAAGGAGGGGCAGCACGTCAAGAAGGGGGACGTACTTGCGCAGATCGACCCCCGTCCCTTCGCGATCCAACTCCAATCGGCAGAGGCTGCGTTTGCGCGCGACATCGCCAACCTCAAAAATGCTCGCCTCAATCTGGACCGCTATAAGACGCTCGCGCAGCAGAATCTCATCGCGGTCCAGCAGCTCACCGACCAGCAGGCGAGCGCCGATCAGCTCGAGAGCCAGGTGCGCGCGGACCAGGCGCAGATCGACGCGGCCAAGTTGAACCTCACCTACGCACGCATCACGTCGCCCATCGACGGAGTGACCGGCGTGCGCCTCGTCGACCCCGGCAATATCGTTCACGCCTCCGACACGGGCGGCCTCGTCGTCGTCGCGCAGCTCGACCCCATCGCGGTTTTTTTCACGCTCCCCGAGGACGACCTGCCGGCCATCCACGAGGCGATGGCGGGAGACGCACCCGTTGTCGAAGCCCTCAGCCGAGATGGAGACCAGCTCTTGAGCTCCGGCACGCTTTCCGTCATCGACAACGAAATCAACCAGCAGACCGCCACGGCGCGACTCAAGGCCATCTTTTCCAACCCCGAGCAGCGCCTGTGGCCCAACCAGTTCGTCAAGGCGCGCCTGCGCCTCACGACACGCAAGAACGCTTTGGTCGTTCCGGCCGCCGTCGTGCAGCGCGGTCCTCAGGGAACGTTTGCCTACGTGGTGGGCGCCGACTCGACAGCCCGCGTTCGACCCATTCAGGTCGAAGCCACCCAGGGAGACACCGCGCTCATCGCCAAGGGTCTGGCGCTGGACGAAGAAGTGATCGTCGAGGGCCAAGCGCAGTTGCGCGCTGGGGCGGCGGTGCTCGCGAGGCCGGCGGACTCGGCGCCAGCCGCTCCCAAGCCATGAGAACCGGCATATCCGAGCCGTTCATTCGGCGACCGGTCGCCACGACGCTGCTCATGCTGGGCTTGCTCCTCGTAGGGCTGGCCGCGTTCACGCAATTGCCGATTTCGGCGCTGCCGCAAGTGGATTATCCGACGATCGTCGTATCTACGTATTTGCCCGGCGGCAGCGCGGACACGATAGCGACCGCGGTGACGACGCCGCTGGAGCGGCAGTTCGGACAGATGCCGTCTCTGGCGCAAATGACGAGCGTATCGAGTTTCGGCTATTCGCAAATCACCCTTCAGTTCACGTTGGACCGCAACATCGACGCCGCCCAGCAAGACGTCCAAGCGGCCATCAACGCAGCCTCGAGTCTTTTACCGAGCCAGCTACCGACGCCCCCCACGTACTCCAAGAGCAACCCCGCCGATCAGCCGATCCTCACCCTGGCAATCAGCTCGGACGTGATGCCGCTCGATCAGGTGGATGACTTCGCCGACTCGATCCTGGCGCAGAAGATCTCTCAGGTCTCCGGCGTCGGTCTGGTCACAATCAACGGAGGACAGAAGCCCGCCGTGCGGGTGCAGGTGGATCCCACGGCCCTGGCCGGAACGGGTCTCACGCTCGAAGACGTCCGCGCGGCGCTCATTGCCGCCAACATCAATCAGCCCAAGGGAAACATCGACGGCGCGCGCCAAGACTACGCGCTAGCGACCAACGATCAGCTCTACAAGGCGGACGGCTTCAAGCCGCTGGTCATCGCGTACGCCAACGGGTCACCCGTGCGGCTGGTCGACGTGTCCAGCGTCGTCAACAGCGTAGAAAACGCCCAGCTTGCCGGCTGGGCCAATCAGAAGCGCGCCATCATCCTCAACGTGCAGCGCCAACCGGGCGCCAACGTGATTCAGGTCGCCGACGCGGTCAAGGCGCTCCTTTCGCAGCTCACGACATCCTTGCCGCAGGGAATCGACGTCCAGGTTCTCAGCGATCGCACGCAGACCGTTCGTGCGTCGGTCTCCGATGTGGAGCGCACTCTCTGTATCACCGTCGGCCTCGTCGTCGCGGTCATTTTCCTCTTCCTTCGGAGCTTCCGAGCCACGGTCATCCCTGGCGTCGCCGTGCCGCTGTCGCTCATCGGCACCTTCGGCGTGATGTACCTGCTCGGCTACAGCCTGAACAACCTTTCGCTGATGGCGCTCACCATCGCAACGGGGTTCGTCGTCGATGACGCCATCGTCATGATCGAGAACATCGCGCGGTACATCGAGGCCGGCGAGCCGCCACTGACGGCCGCGCTCAAGGGCGCCGGCCAGATCGGGTTCACGATCGTATCGCTCACCGTGTCGCTCATCGCGGTGCTCATCCCGCTGCTCTTCATGGGCGGCCTCATCGGCCGCCTCTTCCGGGAGTTCGCCGTGACACTCGCGGCGTCCATCGGCGTCTCAGCGGTACTGTCCCTCACGCTGACGCCGATGATGTGCGCGCATCTGCTGCGCCGGGAAGGGCTCCCGGAAGAGCACGGCGCACTTCACCGCTGGTGGGATCGCGCCTTCTCGAGCACGATTGCCCTGTACGACCGCGGGCTTCGCGTCGTGCTCCGGCACAAGCTGTCGACGCTCGGCGTGACGATCGCCACCCTCGCCGCAACGGTCGCGCTCGCGGTTGCCGTACCCAAGGGGTTCTTCCCGCAGCAGGACACCGGCGCCATCCTCGGCATATCGGAAGCTGCCCCGGACATCTCGTTTCCGCGAATGATGGAGCTTCAGCGCTCGCTGGCCGATGTCATCCTCGCCGATCCCGACGTTCAGGATGTCGCATCCTTCATCGGCTCCGACGGAACCAACGCGACGACCAACAGCGGCCGCCTCTCGATCACGCTCAAGCCCCGCGATCAGCGCAAGTCCAGCGCCGACGAAGTCATCGCGCGACTCAAGCCGAAGGCCGCCGCCGTCAACGGTGTCGAGCTTTACCTCCAGGCGGTGCAGGACTTGACCGTGGACAGCCGCCTCAGCCGGACTCAATACCAGTATACGCTGTCGGGCGCAGACGCCGCGCAGCTCACCGAGTGGGCGGGGAAACTCACCGAGGCGCTGCGCGACACCAATCCGTCCCCGAGCTCGCAGCCCACGCTCAAGGACCTCGCCAGCGACGAGGAACAATCCGGACTTCAGGTCTCGCTCACAATCGACCGGGATACGGCGTCGCGCCTGGGTGTCTCTCCGCGCGTCATCGACGACACGCTGTACGATGCGTTTGGCCAGCGTCAAGTATCGACGATCTTCACACAGCTCAATCTTTATCGAGTGATCCTCGAAGTGAAGCCGGAGATGGCGCGCACGGCGGCGGCCCTCGATCGGATTTTCATCCGATCCGCGACCGGAGCGCCGGTGCCACTGAGCGCCGTCGTGCACCGTGCCACGACGACGGCGCCCCTCGCGTACAGTCATCAAGGGCAGTTCCCTTCCGTGACACTGTCGTTCAATTTGGCCGAAGGCAGGTCGCTCGGAGACGCAGTGCAAGAGATCGCCTCGGCCCAACAGCGCATCGGCATGCCCCAGAGCGTGCGGGCGGAATTCGCGGGGGCGGCGCTCGTATTCAAAGAATCGCTTGCCAGCGAGCCGCTGCTTCTCGCCGCAGCGGTGATCACCGTGTACATCGTGCTCGGCATTCTCTACGAGAGTTACATCCATCCCATTACGATCCTCTCGACGCTTCCCTCCGCGGGGGTCGGCGCGCTGGCCGCGCTCTTTTTATGTCGAACCGATTTCAGCGTGATGGCGCTGATCGGGATTGTTCTACTCATTGGAATCGTCAAAAAAAATGCGATTATGATGATCGATTTCGCGCTCGAGGCCGAGAAAGCCGGCGACACGCCCGAAGCGGCCATCCACCAGGCTTGTTTGCTTCGCTTCCGACCCATCATGATGACCACGATGGCAGCGCTGCTCGGCGGCCTCCCCCTCGCGTTGGGAACGGGAATGGGATCCGAATTGCGACGACCGCTCGGGATCACGATCGTCGGCGGATTGCTTCTCTCGCAAGTGCTTACGTTGTATACGACGCCGGTCGTTTATCTCTATATGGATCGGCTCCGGCCGCTCCTTTCACGGCCCCTGCGGCGGCGAGCGGCCCCGGTGGAGGCGTAGCGTGAACCTCTCGGCCCCGTTCATCCGGCGGCCGATCGCGACATCTCTGCTCGCGGCGGCGGTCTGCCTCGCCGGCATCCTGGCTTATACGCAACTGCCCGTCGCACCCTTGCCACGCGTCGATTTCCCGACGATCCAGGTCAGTGCGTCGCTTCCCGGTGCAAGTCCAGACACGATGGCTTCGTCGGTCGCGACGCCGCTGGAACGGCGCCTCGGTCGCATCGCCGGGCTCACGGAGATGACCTCGACGAGCACGCTCGGAGGCACGTCGATCACGCTTCAATTCGATCTGAACCGCAACGTGGACGGCGCCGCCCGCGACGTGCAAGCGGCGATTGCCGCGGCGGGCAGCGAGTTGCCGCCCAATCTACCGCTCAAGCCGACCTACCGGAAAGCCAACCCTGCGGACGCGCCGATCCTGATTCTCGCGCTTACCAGCGACACACTCCCGCTCTCGCAGGTGTTCGACGCGGCGAATACCATTCTCGCGCAGAAGATCTCCCAGGTGCCCGGTGTCGGGCAGGCGTTCGTCGGCGGAGGACAGCAGCCGGCCGTGCGCGTGCAGGTCGACCCCGCCGCGCTCGCGGCGATGGGACTCGGTATGGCCGATGTGCGCAGCGCGCTCTCGACGACCACCGTCGACGAAGCCAAGGGAGCCCTCGTCGGGAGCGTGCAAGGGGCGACCATCGGCTCCAACGACCAGGTGCTCGATGCAAAGGGATACAAGGACCTCATCATTTCCAGCAACGGCTCGTCCGTCACGCGCCTCGGCGACGTGGCTCGCGTGTTCGACGACGTCGAGAACAACCGGGTGGCAGGCTGGGCGGACGGAGAGCGTGCGGTGATCATCATCGTCCGCAAGCAACCGGACGCGAACATCATCGAAGTGAACGAGCGTGTGCTTAAGCTCCTGCCCGAGCTCGCCAAGTCCATCTCGCCGGCCATTGTCATCGAGGTCAACAGCGACCGGACGCAAACGATTCGTGCGTCCGTCCAGGATGTCACGAGAACCCTGGTCATCAGCGTTTTCTTGGTCGTCCTGGTCGTGTTCGCGTTTTTGCGCTCGGGCCGGGCGACGATGATTCCGGCTGTGGCCGTCCCTCTGTCGCTGCTTGCAACCTTCGCGGTCATGTGGGCCGTGGGCTACAGCCTGGACAACCTGTCCTTGATGGCGCTCACGATTTCGACGGGATTCGTCGTCGACGACGCGATTGTGGTCACCGAAAATATCGAGCGCGCCATCGCGCGCGGCGCGCGGCCACTGGAGGGCGCCCTGGAGGGCGCTGCGCAAATCGGATTCACCATCGTGTCGATCACCGTGTCGCTGCTTGCGGTTTTCGTTCCCATTCTGCTGATGGGAGGAATCGTCGGGCGCCTATTTCGCGAATTCGCGGTCACTCTCAGCGTCGCGGTCGCGACGTCGGCTCTCGTGTCTTTGACTCTGACGCCCACGATGTGCGCGCTGATGTTGCGCCCCGAGCAGGGGGTTTCGCACGGGCGCCTTTATCGCGGATCGGAACGCGCATTCGACCTGGTGCTCGGCGTTTACGAGCGCGGGCTTCGCTGGGCCCTGCAGCATCGCGTCACGATGTTGCTCCTGACGCTACTGGCCGTGTGCGGCAACGTTGCTCTGTTCGCCATTGTGCCGAAGGGTCTCTTTCCTCAGCAGGACACGGGATTTCTCATGGGCACGTCGGAGGCGTCGCAGGACGTCTCTTACGCGGAGATGTTTCGACTAGAGACCCAGGTGAACCGAGCGCTCAGCGCCGATCCGGATGTCGACCACTACGTGTCGTTCATCGGGTCGGGCGGCTTCGGCACCGGGAACACGGGGCAGGCCTTCATTACGCTCAAGCCGATGCCGCCGCGCCGCGCGAACGCCGACAGGGTCGTCGGCCGCCTGCGCGCGAGCCTGTCGAAAATCGCGGGGATCAACACCTATCTGCAATCGCGGCAGGACGTGAACGTCGGCGGCCGCATGGGGCGCGCCCAGTACCAATATACGGTGCAGGACGAGGATCTCGACGAGCTTCGCGCTTGGGCGCCGCGCCTGGTCGATGCCTTGCGGAAAATGCCCCAGCTGAAGGACGTCGTCAGCGATCAACAGAACGCGGGATTGAGGGTCGACGTCAGCATCGATCGCGACACGGCTTTGCGCCTCGGTGTGTCGACCCAGGCCATCGACGATGCCCTCTACGACGCGTACGGCCAGCGCTTCGTCGCAACGACGTTCACGCAGCAGAACGAGTATCGTGTCGTTCTCGAGGCCGCGCCTGGCTTGCGCGCCAATCCGGACTCGCTCGACGGGGTGTACGTCAAGAGCGCGAGCGGCGGCCTGGTGCCCCTTCGCGCGATTGCGAAAAACCATCTGTCCAATACGGCGCTCGCCGTGAACCACCAAGGGCAGTTCCCCGCCATCACCATTTCGTTCAATTTGACCGAAGGCGCGTCGCTCGGCACGGCGGTCGACGCGATTGAGCATGCGAAACTCGACATCGGCGTGCCACCCGGCGTCCAGGCTCATTTTCAGGGGACCGCTCAGGCGTTCACGGCCTCGCTCAAGAGCGAGCCCCTTCTCATCGCCGGCGCGCTCTTGGTCGTCTACATCGTCCTCGGCATCCTGTACGAGAGCTACGCGCACCCGGTCACGATCTTGTCGACGCTCCCCTCGGCCGGCATTGGAGCGCTCGTGGCGCTGCTTCTATTCGGCGCGCAGCTCGACATCATTGCGATGGTGGGGCTGCTACTTCTCATCGGCATCGTCAAGAAGAACGCCATCCTGATGATCGACTTCGCCGTCGAAACTCGACGCGGTAAAGCGGTCACGGCAGAGGAGGCCATCCTGCGCGCGGGCCTCCTCAGATTTCGCCCCATCCTGATGACGACGTGCGCGGCCCTTTTCGGCGCGCTCCCGCTCGCATTGGGCCACGGCCTCGGCTCAGAGCTGCGCCGACCACTCGGGATTTCGATTGTCGGCGGCCTGGCCGCGTCGCAGGCTCTCACGCTGTTCACGACCCCGGTCGTGTACCTGGCGCTCGAGCGGCTGAGGGCTACCTGGCGACCGTCGGCGCAGGGGGCTTCATGGTCGGCGGAGCAAGGCACGACGAGATATTGAACAGCATGTACTCGAGGGGGGCCTCTTGGGGCGACAGCTTGCCTTGCTTGCACTGGTCGGGCACGACACCGCTCGTCGTCGCCCCGCTCGTGTTGAGCGCATCCCCGTAGTCGCCAGACGCCGCGCCGACGTGCAGGTCGCTGTAGACGACCCGGCCGCAGGTGAGTTCTCCCATCTTCAGGTCAAAGGAGAAATACTCGCTCAAGCCCGGTGTGGCTCGACTGTCGCCGGGCGGATTGGCAGCCTCGATCCACGATGTGGCCGGCGGGATATTGAGCGATGCGACGTTTTGCCGTGATTGCTGGAGCGCCAGCTGGTCCGCCGGTGCTCCCCCCATCCCCAGCACGTTGATCTGCGGCAGCTTCAGCCAATCGTGGAGCGCTTGCCCCTGCGCGAACCCCGTGTCGATGACTGCGTTGATGTTCCCGGTATCGTTCGAACCGGCGTTGAATTGCCCGAAGTTGAGATTCTGGAATGGCGAGCCCGGAGCCGTGAACCAGGCGTAGTGGAAGTGCGAGGCAAAGACTCGACCTCCGTACATCTGGACATATTGGCTGAGCGCGCTCGCGTTCGGCGCCTCGGTCTCCCCTCCCTCGCACGAGAGCAGAACAACGTCGTATTTCTGGAGGGATGCGGCGGAATTCCACAGCGCTGAATACGACTGCGGCGAGCCTCCGGGGCTTTGAGGCCCGGCCACGCCCGCCCCGCCTACGCCACCCTGGAAGATGTGGATGTGTCCGCTGCCACCTGGACCGCTTGTGTATTCGGATGCGTCGACGCCGATCCGCCTCAGCAAGCACTCCAGCGAATCGAGGCCGCCCGTCGAGATGGCGATATCAGGAAGCCAGGCGGACGGAGTGGACGCCATACTCGAAGGCAGCTTGAGCATCTGGCTCGGCTTGTTGTCCTGACAGTTGATGACGTTCACCGAATAGACGGCCCGCCATTTGCCGGCCTGCACCACCAGCGGAACGGTTCCTCCACCGGCCAATCCCGGCGCGTCGACGATCTGAAAGGTCCCGTCGGATTTCGTGATGTCGCTGGCGAGCACGGTCCCCTTGTACAGGCTGCTGCAATCGCCGCACGCCGCCCCTTGGGGCAGGTCCGGCAAGGGCACATTTTGCGGAACGTAGACGGCCACCCCAGGGATGGGGTTGTTTCCGGCAGGGTCCCATACCGTTCCGCTGATGGTCGTGTGCTTGGTCGCGTCGGGACAGATGACCACGCAGCCGCCGCTCGATGTGCAATGCGTGTTGCCGGCGTCTGGCAAAACCAGGCCGCCGTTGCCTCCACCGTTTCCGCCGCTCCCGCTGCCCCCGCTGCCGCCGGAGCTGCTCCCGGTCACTCCCTGGGTGTTCATCCCGCCGTTGTTGCTGCCGCACCCGACGCTCCACGCGAGCGCGCCCGCGACCAGGATCACGACGACCTTCGAGACATGTTGAGCTGAGAGCACCGGACACCTCACGTTCGAAAAGGGACACTCCACAGAGAACCGACACACAGCAAACCGCGGTTTGCTGTACGCGGAAAATTACATCTTTACAGTCTCGCCTGTATAGGCTCCTAACCCCAGCGTTAGCTGGTAGCGCGGTGAATATGGCGCCGTCCACGCCGGCTGAACCATTGAGACGCGCGGGGGGCGCCGAGCTGGGATAATCGTACAATGTCACTGGCGCGTAACGCCAAGCACCGGAGGACGCTTTTCCAGGCTCGGCGGGGCCTTTTGCGTCGGCCGGGTTAGCCGTCGCGAAGCTACGCTTCGCCGTCCGCGGGGGCTTCGGTAAAGCGGTAGCCCACACCCCGCACCGTCTCGATGTAACGCCCGACATTCTTGAGCTTTTCGCGCAATCGTTTGACGTGCGTATCCACCGTGCGCGTCGTGATGTCGGCCTCGATGCCCCAGATGTCGTTGAGCAGGATCGACCGCGTCTGTACCCGGTTCTTCCGCTCGTACAGCGTTACGAGAAGCTTGAACTCGAGCGACGTCAGCCCGACCTCGATGCCGCTCACCCATACCCGGTGCGCGGCCGAATCGATGCGCAACTCGCCGAAGTCCACCAAATCGGACGCCGCAACGTCTTTTCGGCGGAGCACCGCGCCGACGCGCAGCAGTAGCTCGCGCACGCTGAAGGGCTTGACCACGTAGTCGTCGGCCCCGAGCTCGAAGCCGACGACGCGGTCGATTTCCTCGCCTTTCGCGGTCACCATGATGACGCGAACGTCTCGAAGCGCTTGGTCTTTCTTCAGGGTCTTGCATACCGCGGTACCCGACATATCGGGCAGCATCAGATCCAGTAGAATGAGGTCCGGATGAAGCTCACGGGCAGCCCGCAGCCCGTCGGCTCCCGTCTTGGCGATGTGGACCCGGTGGCCCTCCTTGGACAGGTTGTAGTCGAGCACCTCGCCCAGGTCCGTCTCGTCCTCAATGACCAGTACGCGGGCCATGCCCTACCTAATAGGGCATTTCGCTGGCACGGTCATAACGATTGTGTGACGGTCGAGTGACGTCGGGCGACGTCAGGCATGAGCGAACGCAGAAGCTAAGATGACCGACATGACAGCAGCGCGCGACGCGAGCGCATCGCAACTCCGCGAGCGCATGCCAGTCATCTTCATTCCCCACGGCGGCGGTCCATGGCCATTCGTCGAGGTCGGCATCGGAAGCAAAGAGGAACTGGATTCGCTCGCCGCGTATCTGCGATCCCTTCGGTCGCTGCCCGAGACCACCACGAAAGCCGTGTTGTGCGTCTCCGCGCACTGGGAAGAGGACGTCCCGACCGTCATGACCTCGGCGCGGCCGCCGATGCTGTACGACTATGACGGCTTCCCGCCGGAGTCTTACAAGATCACTTGGCCCGCGCCCGGCGACCCGAAGCTTGCGGCGCGTGTGCGCCAGCTCCTCGGAGCGGCCGGATTCGAGACGCGCGACGACGAGCGGCGCGGCTTCGACCACGGGACCTTCGTACCGCTCAAGCTTGCCTATCCCGACGCGGACGTGCCGACCGTGCAGCTTTCCTTGAAGCGCGGGCTCGATCCAAAAGAGCACCTCGCGATCGGGCGAGCGCTCGCGCCTCTTCGCGACGAAGGTGTGTTCATCGTCGGAAGCGGCATGACGTACCACAACCTACGCGCCTTCGGACCGCAGGCGCGCCCCGTGTCCGAGGCGTTCGACGCGTGGCTACAGGAGACGACGCTGCTCGAGCAGCGGGAGCGCGAGGAGCGGCTGGTGCGCTGGGCGAGCGCTCCGGCCGCGCGTTCCGCTCATCCGCGCGAAGAGCACCTTCTGCCGCTCATGGTGGTCGCGGGCGCCGCGGGCGCCGATCCAGGCTCGATCGGCTACGACGGCACCATCTTGCAGCTTGCCATCTCGGCGCACCACTTCGGCGACTCGGATAAGACCGAGCGCGCCGCTGCGTAAGTGCGGCGTGCGCGCGACACGTTTGCTCGCGCCGCGCGCGCCGATGACCCTCGCTAGCGTTACTGGCAGTACGTGCTTCCCGCCGGGAAGTAGTAGCCGATCGCCATGCACATTTCGTTGGAGGCGGCCGTCTCACCGACGGTCACCGGTGTCGAGTCGGTGTTGCTGTAGCTGCAGTTGTAGTTGAACGAGTCACCTGCCTGCACGGTCAGGAAGTTGGGCGCGGTCCAAAGGCCGACGCCGGGGTGCTCCCAGTCGGTGCCACTGCCCGGCTCCTGATCCGTCGGATAGGTGCTCGTCGAACCGGTGTGCACGATCTCGGTCGTTTGACCGCCGTGAACGTACTCCACCCATGCCGCCGTCGCATGCTTGTGCGTGTGCGTGCTCATCGAGAAGAAGTTCGCGCCGGCCGGAGCCGTGCACGTTCCGCTGACCGTCTGCGTCCCGGGACCCGCGGAGGTGGCGGCGGGCACGTTGATCTGCACGTTGAACGAGGTCATCGTGCCGGCCTGATACATCACGTTTTTCGCCGTCAGGAGATTGATCTTCACCTGGGGGTTGCCCACCGTCGAGCCGGCGTTGATGAAGTGCATGTTGACGGTCAGCTGGGTATTGGCGGCGAGATCGAGCCCGACGTTGGGTGGGAAGTTCTCGGTCACGACGGCGCCCGGCGTCGAGGTCGCGTACATCCAGCTGTGCCCGCCGACCCCGCAGGAGCCATTGGCGGTTCCGGCCGCCTGCGCGCCGTTGTTATAGAGGATGAAGTGGTGACTGCTGCCCTCGGTCATCCAGGACTGAAAGCCCCCGACCTGCATCTCGTTCGCCACGGTCACACAATAGTTCGGGAAAATCTCCTGACCGGGCTGCACCATATAAGCCCCGGGTGGGGTCGCGAACTGAATGCCATCGGCCGCCGCGGGAGCCGCGAGATCCGTCGCGCCCGCCGGACCGGTGGTGAAGCCCTGGGCGGTCGGAATGCCGTTCGACGTGGCGGGCGTGCTAGTGCCGGAGCCGGTGGACATCCCGCTGGGCGTACTGCCCATCATGGCCATCCCGCTCCCGCTGCTCGGGTTCGTAGTCGGTGTGCTGCTGCCGGTGCCGCTCCCCCTATTGCTCGTTCCGGTGGTGCTTCCGCTATTGGTACTCTTGGCGCCGGAATTCGACGCGGCGCCATTGCCGCTGGCCGGCGTCCCCGAGGTGCTTCCGCCTCCGGTCGCCGATCCGTTGCTGCCGCTGCTGGGACTCGTCCCACCCGTCGGCGTCGTCCCACCCCCCGTCGTCCCGCCGCCCCAGTCGCCCCCTCCCGTCGTGGGCGCACTGCTGCATCCTGCCAGGCCTGTCAGTACAACCGCGATCGCAAACGTCGATTCGGCGATTCTACCGGCGGGCCTGCGCATGGGCGTTCGAATCATGATTCGCCTCCGTAGTATTCGGACTTCGGTGGTTGCTCTGGCGCTCGTAACGCCGTGAGCAATGTTCTCCAATTCTTGGGCGATACGTTAGCTGTGTGCGAGCTATCGGGCAAGAGATGAGGTGCGCCAAAGTACAAGGAATTCACGGATATGGGTGAAGGTAATTTTTGAATGAGGAACGGAAAGCGTCATGGCCGCGCGGGCCAAAAAAGCCTCACCCGGGGCCACGATCGGACACTACCCACCCCCTCGGTGGAAGTGCGCGAGGGCGCGCGGGTCATTGGCAGTCGATCTCCGAAGATCCACATCCTGGAATACCGATCTGTGGAGTCTGGACGTCGAGACCGATCAAGCCCGCGCCGGGTAATGGCTCGGGTCTACCAATTCTCACCGCAGGGACGCGCCTCGACCTCGAATGACCACGCGGAAGGCCGCTGGCGCGTCAGCCAGACGGCGGTGTCGGCCACGTCGTCGGGCTTGATGAAAAATCCATCCGGCTTGTCCGGCATTCGCCGCCGTGTCGACTCCAGGTCTACGACGCCGTCGACGACAATCAGAGCGACATGAATCCCAGCCGGCCACAGATGCCGCGCCATCGATTCGGCGAGACTTCGCTGCGCGGCTTTGGCGGGAGCGAATGCGGCTGTCTTCACATTGCCGCGACGTGACGCCGTGGCGCCAATGAACACGATGCTTCCGCGCTTGGCCTTCTTCATCGCGGGCACCACTTGCTTCGCCGTCAGCAGCGCCCCGAGGGCGTTGATGCGCCACGACGTTTCGAAGTCCGCGGGAGATATCTCCTCCACGGTTCCCCATACTCCCGAGCCCGCGTTGTAGATAAGGACGTCGACTTCGCCGAGCTCGCCGCGGATGGCCGCAAAAGTCTTCTCGACGGACCCCTGATCCGCCACGTCACACGCATACGCGCACGAGCCGGGGAGGCTCGACGACAGCTTCTGCGTGAATTCATTGCGGCGCGCCAGCAGGGCGACCGCATATCCCTCGGCGGCGAAGCGCTTGGCGAACGCCGCGCCGTTGCCGGGCCCGACGCCCACGACCGCGCATACGTTCCGATCGACCATGTCCGCCTCCCGTCAGCTTGCTTGAGGACGCTGCGTCTCGAATGCCTTCACCAGTGCCCGCTTCAGGACCTTCCCCCCGGCGTTTCGCGGCAAGGGCTCCGGCCAGAATACGATTCTCACCGGTACTTGATATGGGGGCAGACGCTGGGCCACGAATTCGCGCAGCTCCGCTTCGGTGACGGCTGCGCCCGCCCTCAAGTGAACGACCGCGCCTGGCTCCTCCCCGAGCGTCCTGTGCACGAGGCCGACAAGCGCCGCGTCGATGACGGCGGGATGGCTGTAAAGAACGCTTTCGACCTGGACACAATAAATGTTCTCTCCGCCGCGTATCAGCATGTCCTTGGTGCGATCGACGACGTAGCAGAACCCCTCTTCGTCGATACGGGCTAGATCTCCCGTCTTCAACCAGCCATTTACGAACGTTTCGGCGGTCGCCTCCGGCGCGTTCCAGTACCCTTTGATCACCTGCGGCCCTCTCACCCAGAGCTCGCCTACTTCGCCGATATCGACCTCCCGCGTACCATCCGTACTCATGATTTTGAGCTGGCCAACGGGGGTGGCCGGACCGCACGATTCGGGACGATGCGCGTAGTCCTCGGAACTGTGGCCCGTGAAGGTTCCGGAGGTTTCCGTCATGCCCCACGCGTTTCCGGCCACGGCGAGCGGGAACACCTCCTTAATGCGGCTCACGAGCTCGGGCGCCGCCGGCGCTCCCCCGTAGGCAATGGCCTGGAGTGACGACAGATCATAGTTCGCCCTGGCTGGATGTTCGACGAGCTGCCATGCAATCGTCGGCACGCCCCCCGTCGCCGTGACCCGCTCGCGCGCGATGAGCTCCATCGCCTGCTCGGGCTCCCATTTGCGCATCATGACGATCTTCGAGCCGGTGTAGACCGAGGGAATCAAGTTCCCGTTGCAGCCGGTGACGTGAAACAAAGGCACGACCAAGAGCGACACGCGCTGCGGATCGTTGGGGCTCGGTTCGGGTGGCTCGTCTCCCCTTCGCAAGAAAGCTCGCGCAACCAGGCACCCTGCCGTCATTAGGGTCGTCGTGATATTGCGGTGCGTCGCGACGGCGCCCTTCGGCTTGCCCGTGGTGCCCGAGCTGTAGAAAATCGTGACGTCGTCGTCCGGTGCCAGGGGCACGTCCGGCAAAGGACCTTCCGGCAACGAAGCCCACGTGTTCACCGGTCCAATCACGTCGTCGAGCGGCCACGCGAGTCCGGTTGCGAGCTGTCCTTTGCTTCGAGCTACATAGACGCGCCTGAGTCTCGGAAACTCACCCCAGCGCTGTGCGAGCCGATCGTATCGCTCGCCGTCGACCAGTGCGACGCACGCGCCCGAGTCGAGAATGGCAACCTGCAGTTCCGGGGCAGTCCACCAGGCGTTCATCGGAACGACGATGGCTCCGACCAGGGTCGTGGCGAAAAACGCGACGGGCCACTCTGGTAGGTTTCTCATGATGAGGGCCACACGGTCGCCCTTCTTGACACCCTGCGCCTGCAGTTCGAACGCGAGCTTGCGCACCGCCCGCCCGAATGCGTCGAACGTCGCGCGATCGTTCTCGTAGACGAGGAACGTCCGGGT
>Ga0210409_10002484_pt1 | contig 21853 bp, 17 predicted proteins | sample IncBWH17MmetaG_FD_161649 | JGI IMG/M metagenome (GOLD analysis project Ga0210409, IMG submission 161649) | Forest soil microbial communities from Barre Woods Harvard Forest LTER site, Petersham, Massachusetts, United States - Inc-BW-H-17-M | ecosystem: Environmental > Terrestrial > Soil >...
CCGTCGAATCCGTCGAAAGCGGCTTCGGAAACGTCCGAAAAATCAATATCCGTGAGCCGCAGGCGAACCGTCACGGACGCACCAGCGGGAATCTGCAGCCGGTAGTGTGCGGCAGCCTTGGTCCCCATGGGTTCGTGGACGACTGCATCCTTCTTGCCATTCACAACGTAATCGTTGATTCCATCCTTCACGCAGCGACATCTGTTCTCAACCCCGAAAAGGCGCTCGAGGTTCGTTTCGTTCTCTGTAAACAGCAGTTCGGGTTCGTCCTCACAATAGAGCCAGCGCTTTCCTAAGGAGGGATGGTCGAGTTCGATGCCACGGCGCACCCGGCGCATGTCTGGACGAGAGACATCGTCGCCCCAGGACCACGTATTGCGGAACCAGATCGTCGGGAGCAAGCGCAGGGGCGCGGTGTCAGGCCCGCGATTGGTAGCCGTGATCTTGATCAGAATGTCTTCTACATCGCCTTTTGCGTATTCCACGAATACGTCAAAGTAGCGATCGTCCTGAAACACGCCGGTATCGAGGAGTTCAAATTCGGCTTGCTCTTTGCCGCGACGCCGATTCTCCTCAACTAACTGTGCGTAAGGAAATTCCGCTTGCGGATACTTGTACAGGTATTTCATGTACGAATGCGTCGGAGTGTTATCCAGGTAGAAGTAGTATTCCTTTACGTCCTCGCCGTGATTGCCTTCGTTGCCCGTGAGTCCGAATAACCGTTCCTTGAGAATGGGGTCGCGCTCATTCCAGAGTCCCAAAGCGAAGCAAATCAGCTGATGACGGTCCGATATGCCGGCTAATCCATCTTCGTTCCAGCGGTAAACGCGAGAGCGGGCATGTTCGTGCGGGAAGTATTCCCATGCATTTCCGTGCGAGCTGTAGTCTTCGCGGACTGTGCCCCAGGCACGCTCACTCAAATAGGGACCCCAGCGCTTCCAATGCTTTCGGCGCTCCTGGGATTCTCGTAGACGAATTTCCTCTGCAGTCATATCAATTCTCCGCGTGTCCCCAACTCGAGATGCCAGTACAGGAAGTCATGGCTAGTCACAGCGTCACCCTCAGAAGCCTCCATGCGCTCTTCTAGTTCCCCCAGATTGGGTTTCAACTCAATGCGATTTCTAGAATGCCTTTTGCGCATCTTTATTTCTCTTTCACCAGGATTGCGTCACCATCGGGATCAGGAATCAGAAATGTTCTTCCCAATCCCACCATGCCATCCGATTCGGCAACTCCTCTGGAAGATACAAACTTCGTATGCAGGGAGTTAATTTTTTTGCATAGTTGCCTGCGCATCCGTTGTCACCATTTCGGTTTGACGGTGCACAAGGTCATTTGCATTCTCATCTGGCGGGATTGGACGCCCATCCCCGGGAGCAACGTACTTCAATAGCTCAACGCCAGGGCCACACCGAGTGAAGCGAATAATATGCGAGTGCACCCCGAAGATGTTATTCAAATGCCCGGTTCTATAATTTTCACGCTCCCTGCTGTCCGCATGCCGAGCCATGCTGGACGACCAGATCTGGATGATCGGCAAGGCCAACCGTTCCATCTGCACTCTAGTGTGGCCGGTAGTCGCTCAAAGTGAACGCGGTTCGGGGAGTGAAGTTGTCTCTTGCATTGAATGGTTCGATGCCAGGCAGCCGTATTTTCATAGGCTGGGCGATCTTGTGTTCTAGAAAAAAGCGTCTAGACCTTGTCGAACGCGATGGCGCTCGTTCGACGTGATAGTAGAGAGAGAGTTTGCACGAGGTCATTTCGGTGCAAGGAGAAAGAACCCATGCAAGCTGACAGCCAAACTGCCCCCGTTTCGCAGAAGGTGCTCTGGACGGGACGGATTCTGAGCGCACTCGCTGTGTTGATGCTGTTGTTCAGCGGAACGATGAAGTTGATCAAGCCAGCTCCCGTCATCGAGGGATTCGCGCGGTATGGGTACCCCGAGCGGCTTATCCTGCTCGTCGGCTTCCTCGAAATCGCGTGCACGATCGTTTATGCGATTCCGCGAACCACCGTTCTCGGTGCAATTTTGATGACCGGCTACCTGGGTGGTGCAACCGCGAGCAACGTGCGCATCGGCGATCCATCCCATGTTGTTACGGTAGTTCTTGGGGTCGTGGTTTGGTTAGGCCTGTACTTACGGGATCAGAGGCTGCGCGCACTCATTCCTTTGAAAAGTGAGGAGAGAAAACCGTAGAACCCGCGTAGCGGTCAGGCGAAGGGCGGACAGGAAAAAATTAAACAATTTTCGATTTTCGTGTCGAATCGGCAATTCCTGGTTCGACGTACTAATGGAGCGCGGAGATCACGGGCCAAGACCGGCGAGCGCCGGGCTCCCAACCTGAATCTACAAATAGGAGATGACGATGAAATTCCTAAGCATCTACAAGACAGTTGAACGAAACACTCCACCTTCACAAGAAGAAATGGCAAGCATGGGCAAGTTGATTCAGGAGGGAATGAAGAAAGGCTGGCTGCTGGCTACGGAAGGGTGCCTGCCTTCGGCACTGGGCGCTCGAGTTCGGCGGTCCGATGGCAAAATCAGCGTCACCGACGGCCCTTTCTCCGAAGCCAAAGAGGTAGTGGGCGGATTCGCACTGCTGAAAGCGGATTCGAAGGAAGAGGCCATCGAGTTGGCCCGCCAATTCCTGAAGATAGCCGAAGACGGCGAGTGCGAACTGCGTCAGCTCTATGAGCCGAACTCCGCGGATCCAAATCAGCCCGCTTGCCACGAGGCGGAGATGGTCGCGTTGAAAAGGTAAAGGGGGTGTGGTCCGTAATTGCGGAGACTACTGACGCTCATCGCGCGATTGAGGCGGTTTGGCGAATTGAGTCAGCTCGGCTCATTGCAGGGGCTGACGCGGGTCGTGCGCAACGTGGGCCGGGCCGAGAACCTTCGGCCCGGAGGGCCTTGTAGCCGCCTGGAGCAGTGCCGAAATCAGTAATCCGGGAATCTCGAGGCCTGAGCGCGCGTCCAAACTGGTGTCAGGCGCATGCCTTCTGTGCCGGAACGTCGAAGTGTCCTCAGAAGCTGAATCGAGTCGAGAACTGAAAACTCCTGGAACCGAACCTTGGGACCACGGCCAGGGGCGCGCCGAAGTCGGTGTTTGGAGCCGCTGTCCAGATCCCTTCTGTTCCGTTGGCACCCGTCTGGGTGGCAGTGTACTGGACATTATCGACACTGTTCTGTTGGAAGTTGGGGTGATTGAACAGGTTAAATGCCTCGGCGGTTATTCCAAGGGAGTAGCGTTCTGCAAATCGGAATACGCGCGAGATGCTCACGTCAACATCTTGCACAGTCGGGCCACGGAACGAATTGAACTTTTCTCCGGGCACAATCGAGAAGTTTACTTCCGGATTATCGAAGACCGCGGTGTACGGACGCCCACTGGCGAAGTTCAGAACTCCGCTGAATTCGAAGTTTTTCAGCGCGTGAAATTGTGGAGTCCAGACCCCTGTCGCTACGAAGCGCTGGGTCTGATCGAGTTGTGAGGGTCCACGTTGGGACGCCTGATCGAACTGGTTAAAGTAACCGGTTCCCTGATCGATGGTGCGCGAAACTGTATATGAAACGGAGGAAACGAACTGCCGCGAATGGTGACGTAACGATACCAGCAGACCGTGGTAGATCGACAATCCCGAGTTATCGATGGCATTGATCGGTCCAAAGTTCGGATCCAGAATGCCGTCGATGGCTTCGTAGTCAGGTAGATTTTGATAGGTTTTTCCGTTCGGCAACGTGATTGTCGCCGTATTGAACGAGCCCCCAAAGGCAACCTGCTGGTCCGGCGGCACCAGATTCAGATCGAAGCCGAAATTGCCGTTCGCCTGTCGGGTCACACCATTGGAATTGCCCAAGAGGCGCAATCCGTGGCTGTACACATAACCGGCACTCAGCGCGGTGCGCGCTCCAAACTGGTGCTCGACGGCCACGTTGGCCTGCTCCACGTAAGGACTCTTGAAATCGGGTGAGAACACCACAATCGACTGGCTTCCTCCTGCGCCGGCTGGAAACGACGTCAGACTATTGGGGTAAGTCACCAGTGGACTCGAGTTTCCGAAAGCCGGGCCAACGACCACCAGGAAGGGCCGCGTCACCCCGTTGGAGGCGAAGGCCTGCGACACGTCCAGCAGGTCTTCCTGAATGTAGAACAGCCCGAAGGATCCGCGCACGACCGTCGTGCCCTTGGCGTCGAGCCCGTACGCAAACCCCACGCGCGGCGCGAGGTTGTTCTTGCTGTATGGGATATGGCAGGTCAGGACAAACGCCGGGTTGCACTGCGACGGTTGTGGCAGAACCTGCAGGTCGTAGCGCAGTCCATAGTTCAAGGTCAGGCGTGGCGTGGCGCGGAATTGGTCCTGCGCAAAGAATGAATAGGTCGGCGACGTCTGTGGAATCGTCGACTGCCCGAACGACTGCAGGTACAGCTCAAAGTTTCCGCTGGGCACGTCGGCCAGACTTCCAAACCGGTACTCCCCCTTGGGACCGTAGGTGAACGAATCCAGATTGTGGCTGATGTTAATGTCCACCCCGGCTTTCACGGTATGGTTACCGATAACTCGCGTGAAGTTATCCGTGAATTCGTACCGCCGGTCGGTGTTGGCAAGCTGAAAGCGATTTCCCCCGAAAACAAACCCGGTGTCCGGATTCTGAATCGTGACCGCCGGCGAAGTAGGTGGAGATGCGGGCAGATCAAAATGATAGTCACTGCCAAAATGGAAGCGCACTTCGTTGATGGTCTTCGCGCTGAAGGCGGTCTGCAACGAGACCTGGAAGAACTGGCTGGTCGCGCCGTCGGTCAATGACAAGCCGTCGCCCGTGGAGGTCGGGGTGTTGAAATATCCGTGGGGACTGCGAAAACGCTGATAATTGTACGTGACGCTGAAGGTGTTCTTGTCGTTCAGCACTCCGTTGACCTTGCCAAAGGCCGTGTTCTGATTGAAGCTTCGCGGAAACGACCCAGCCGCCGCCTGGACTTGTGCGGCCAGCGCGGGATTGTTCGCGAAGAAATTCGGTGGCAGTCCCACTAGAGCCGGTGCGTCATTCACAGTCAACGGCGAGTTGTGTATCTGCCCTTCGTAGTTGCCCAGAAAGAAAAGCCGATCGTGGACGATGGGTCCGCCCAATGTTCCACCAAACTGCTGTCGCCGATCGGGAGGTTTGCTAAGCCCCAATTGTTCGTTGATCCGGTTATTGGCATTGAGCGCCGAGTCTTGGATGTAGTAGTACCCGTCTCCATGGATTGCATTCGTGCCACTCTTGGTCACCGTATTGACCAGTCCTCCGCCGGCCTGGCCGAACTCGGCTTCAAAGCCCGTGCTGGTCACTTGGAACTCGCGAATCACATCTTCGCTGAACTGGTATGGGATGCTGGTGCGTCCGATCTGCTGCGAGAAAAATGCGTTATTGTTGTTGCCCCCGTCCACCGTGTAGTTGTTGAAGTTACCGGACACTCCGTTGAAGCTCACCATGCCGAAGTCGCCATCGGTGGTGGCGCCCGCCGTCAGTAGGGCGAAGTCCGTGAAGTTGCGCCCGTTGAGGGGGAGAGCCTCGATGCTTCGCTGATCTACAACCGTCCCCAGCGAGGAAGCCGCGGTATCGACTAATAGAGTTTCGGCGTTCACCGTAACCACCGCGTCGATCTTTCCGACCTTGAGTTGCGGATGGATCACCGCTCGCGTACCCACCGTGATCGTGATTTCGCGCAATACGAGTTTTCCGAAGCCCGTCTTTTCCATGGAAACCTCGTAAAGGCCAGGATCGAGGTAGAGCACCGTGAACTCTCCGTCTGCGGACGATTGCACCGTCGTCGCAATCCCGGTGTTTTGGTTCCTCACGGTAATGTCGGCTCCCGGCACTGCAGCTCCGGTCGGATCCGTCACCGTCCCTTCCAGACGACCCGTGGCCGACGCCGATTGCGCATAACTGTTGGCGGACAACGCAAAAAGAACTGCAAAAAAGAGGAGAGACCAACGGACAGTCGACATTTTCGGCGAGTATTGCTGCGCCCCGGGTAGGTGCATTATGGCCTCCGTGGTGGATGGGATTGAAATGCCCCCTTCTTACGGTGCCGCTATCAAACCCGGTTACTCTGAATTTAGTCTGAAAGCCGTGTCACTGGATCCAACCCGGTCATCGCCTCCCTCAAACAGGGGATCGCCGATGGGGAAATGTCTCTGATCCGAGTCAGTGGTGTGCAGGGAAAATAAAGGGAATGGCGTCTCTCCCATGCCTGTCGTGGATTTCAGGCGTGCACGTATCTGCTCCCCGATTCAGCAACGAACATTTCGTTGTTTCGGCCCTGGCGGGAGATGAGAGATTTGACTAAGCGGTTGCGGATTTCGCCTTCTGAAGCTGAACAGAAGGCTCGACGGCGCTGGTATTCATGAGCCCGAAGTACACACGGTAGGAGCGATACACCACGAACATCGTGCAGAACATCCCAACCAGAAGCGGCCACGGTGTATTCACGCCCACGGAGGCCGCGATCGAAGCCAGCCCCGTACTTCCGACGTAATAAGGGAAAGACAAATGCGCAATCTCGGACCAGGTGCGCAGCGCGTTCTTCTTTTCGGTTAGCGCGATAATTCCGGCCACTGGGATTGTGCTCGCGAAAAAGTACATCGCGCAGCTGAATACCAGGCAAATCGCCGGTGTGCTAAAAGCCTCCGGCAAGTGGTGGAATGTTTCCCAGCCCATCGCAGCTGCCAGGATCGCAGTAGAAACGTTGAATAACGCATGCGCCGGATTGAACTTACTCGGACCCTTGGGAATACTCTGGGTCAAAACCGAAACCGCCGCCGTGAACAGGGCCTCAGGCATGCTCAAATGCGTCATGGCAATGAGCAAGAACGGCAGACTCACAGACATGTTGCCGGTAACGCCTGGCAATTTAAGCTTGAGCCGCGCGGTAAGAGCGCCGACCAGGAGCAGAGCCACGAATTGCCATACGTGCCACGATGTCATTCTCAGAAGGCTTTCGACGAGCACAGCCGAGGCGCTGACGGCGATCGCACCGATGAAGAGCGAAGCCGATCCCGATCTTTTTGTTCCTGTTTCCGCCGCCGTGCTCATGATTGATCCAATGCTCCGAAATCGATTGCTGATGCTTTAGTCGCCCCAGATCACCGAGTTGCCCCAGATCACTGAATTTCCCCAAATCACGGAATTGCCCCAGATCACTGAGTTGCCCCAGATGACGCTATTCCCGGACACCGTGCTGTTGCCCCAGATGACGGAGTTCCCCCAGATGACCGAGTTGCCAGAGAGAACACTACCGCCCCACACTGCCGAGTCCGTCCAGGCAGCAGAGGTACTCCACACCACCGCGCTGCCGCTGGGGAGTGAACTCCCGAACACCGTGCTGAGATCACTCTGAACCGTTACCGATCCATCGGAGTTCACAACGGCCACCGGCGAAAGCGCGGCACCCGCAACGGGGTCGCTATTCGCCAGGGCTGCTCCGATATTCAGGTAACCCGCGCCAACGGCAAAAATGTCGTAGTTTTCGGTGAACGACTGGCCACTGGCCGGATCCGTAATGACGGATTGCGTCGGGAAAGTTTTCGCCGCCGTCTTCATCAAGCGAGCCTTCACCGCGTCCGGTGTTAAGGTCGGATCCTGCTGGAGTAGCAGCGCCGCGGCGCCGGCCACAACCGGGGTCGCCATGCTTGTGCCGCTCAAAGACATGTACTGCACATTCCCGCTGGTGTCCCCGTACTCAAGCGGGTTCACCAAATTCTGCGGCATCTCCGAGGCCAGCGTGTTTCCTGGCGCCATCAGAGACTCGATCTTGTTTCCCGGCGCAACCAGATCGGGCTTCACGATGTGGTCGATCATCGAAGGTCCCTTCGATGAGTAAGTCGCCAGCACATCATCCGACGGGTCGGCGGTCCCCATCGTGTTCATCGCGCCCACGGTAATGATGTACGGGTCAACTCCGGGAACACCAATCAGTCCGTACCCGTTCGTTCCAAACTCATTGTCGCGACCCATATTTCCGGCGGCCGCCAACACGACGATCCCGGACTGCCAGGCTGCTTCCACCGCCTGGCACAGGGGATCTTGCATGAAAGTCTCAGAGACCGGGCGTCCCAACGACAGATTGATGACCCGGATGTTGTAAGTATCTTTCAGCGCGATGGCTCGTTCGATAGCCGCGATCACGTATGAGTCTGACCCGGATCCTGCACTGTCCAACACTCGCAGGTTGATCAGATTTACGTGAGGCGCGACGCCGCTGATGTAACCACCGGATGCTGTACCGTTGCCCCCGATGATTCCGGCCACGTGCGTGCCATGGCCATAGCCGTCACTCGCGTCCAGTCCCGGAACAAAACTCTCGCTGTACACCACGCGGGAAACACCGGTGGCCGGGTCGTGCAAGTCAGGATGATCACTGATGCCGCTATCAATCACTGCAACGCCTACGCCGGTTCCATCCCAGCCGTAGCTATGCGCGACATCGGCCCCGACGGTTTGCTCGAAGGCATCTGCGCTCGTCATGTGTACCGGGTGATCGACCACGACGTGCACTACATCGGGATCATTGGCCAACGTCGCCAGGGCACTCACGGGAATCGTGAAAACTCGCCCCTTTACGAGGCCCAGCTTTCGGAACGACCTGCCGCCCAGTCTTGCCATTTTCTGGTTGTGATATTCGGTCGGTTGCTTCGTAAACTGCACGATTACCTGGATGGTCTGGTTTGCAGCAGAGCCGTTCTGAAAGGATTTCAAACGCTTCGTCAACTCTGACGAGATCCGTTCCGTGTGTGCCGCATGGGCGGGCCCGCGTTGAGCAAAGCTGAAACTGGATGCTAGTAAAACCGTCGCTATCGTGAGCCAACGTATCTCGCGAGCCGTACGCCCGATCTCGCTCTTTTCTTTCTTTTGGCCCATATTGTTGCCTTCGTGTTTCCCGACAACATCGACGATTCGTACTGCTACGTTGCAGCAGAGATGCCACACCGCATTTCCGGTAAAACTCGCTCGTCTTTATGGACTTAGCTGGAAACGGGAAAAGGGGCAACACGGACAATCTGTCTTCGGTCGCGTCCACAACATAGCCGTTACCGCTTGCGATTGTTGGGTTTGTAGCGACCCTCGAAACAGGACAGGTTGTCCTCTTTTGGAATAAGGGGGCCGGCTACGACCACCGCCGACGCTGGGAATAGTCCGATCTAGGGGCTACGACACCTCGTCCGGCGGCCCCGCGGCTCCCGCGAGGTCCTGAGGCTTGATCTTCTCGACGTTAAATTTTATCGCGCGCTCGCGCATCGTCTTTAAAACCTCGTCGAGCGGAGGAGCGTCGCCCTTAATCCACCGCAACGGATTGACGCGCGCCACTACAAACGACCGCAGATAAGGACTGACCAGCCCCCGCTCCTTCAATTTCTTTACAGCCGCCGCAACCTTCTCTTCAAGATCGAGCACCATCTCTGCATGCTTTTCGTGCTCCTTGACGGTGGCGCGCAAGGGTTCATCGCTGAAAGTCTCCAGCCGCCGGAGGATCGGGTGATACACACCGCCTCCAAATCGCGGCGCGCGTTCGTAGCAGACGCCCAGAGTAACCAAAGCGGCTTCTTCCAGATAAAACGTGAACTGCGATTCGGGACGCTTCGCATCCTCGTCGACCAAGCCTCTGTAGATGCGAATCACCTCCAGGGAACGCTCTTTGAGGTTATGGGCTTTTTCGGTGTTCAACGCCAGAATCTGCCACGCAACCTCGCGATCCGCAACCACCAGCGCGGTGATCGATTTCGCTCCAAGCCGGCGCATTGCCTCCAGGCGATGTCGTCCATTCGGCGTCCAGAAACCGCCTGCAGGTGCAACTACGGCGATAATTGGATCTAGAAATCGGCCGGTCTTGTTGATGACATCCGCCAGTCGCTTGTGATGCGTGTCCGACAGATCGCGCTGAAACGGCGTGGGCTCGACAGCATCGATCGGCAGTACGGCCAGCAGGGTTGGGTGTCCGCCCAACGGTTCTTTGTAGGAACCAACCAGGCAGCCGCCACTTTTCTGAATGGCTTCCGCTGTTTCTGCAGCCACCGCCAAAGGTTCATCGAGCTGACATTCCGCGGGCTGCAGACCCTTCGTGCCCGGCTTGGCTTTGCGAGGTCGCCGACGAACTGGTGCTCGTTTCACCATGCGAAGACTTTATCCTAGTTCGGCTGGCTTTGTCGTAGGCTGCCGGTCTGGGTCGCGGATCGGTCAAGCACTTCCCGTTCTCGCACTTCGATGGAGCGGGGAAGCACGGATGACGATCAGCGGCCGCCGGTGGAGGCGCCCTGTGCGGAAGCAGCGGGCGTGCGCGGAGTCGAGACTTTGATGCTCGCTGGAATCGCACATCTCGATAGCAGATTTTCAAGCCTGAAAATAGCAGTAGTTGTAACTTCTTGGCCCTTCGAAATAATCAGTGTCCCGTGAGGCCGGAGTTCCTGCTGAATAATCATTCCTGGTGAAAGTTCTTCGATCCGGCGATACCGCACTGCGTCCTCTTCGGCCGACGGCTCGAGGCTCACTAAAGCCGCGAAAAATTCAGGACTGAGCTTGGGGTTCGGGCGAACCAGCAGATGGGCGGCTTCATTTCGAGAGCTGCCCTTATGAACCGCATCTTCATAAGTCAGAATCAAACGAAGCAATTCCGCCCCCTTACGAATGTCCGCCTGCACAGGATCGCCCTCCTTTGGGACGGACCGGTTTTGGTGCTCGATCATCCAGGCGATCGGCTCCAGCCGTGGGATTCTCGAAAGAAGGCTGTACGCGACGCTCGGGTGCGCGGTGTACTGCGCCTGTTCCTCCGGGGTGAGAGGATCGCCTTTGTACACCGCTTCGATGATTTCCGGAGCCAGAGTCACGCAGCCGAGTTGCGACAGCATCGCCGCGACTTCGTATTGCCACGGATTTCCCAGTTTCATCGCGGTAACGACGTGACGGATGTATCGGCGCGCGCGCTCGGCCCGGCTGAACGCCGCCAGGATTTACCAGACTGAGCACCTCGGTCAAAACTTGAATGCTGCCACTCAGGGTCTGTTCCAGGAGTTCCTTTTCCGCCGTAACAAGACGGTATTGCATCAATGCCGCGGTCAAGGTTTTCGCCATGACCTCACGAGCGCAGGGCGTGACCAGAAAGCGGAAGATGTTGCCCTCGTTGAGCGCGTTGATCGCCGTCTCCGGGTCCGCAATTGCCGGTCAGAATAATGCGAACTAAGACCTCTGCGCCTTCCAAGCCGAACGCCTGAGCCGCGGCTCCGTTCCAGCGCTTGATCCGAGCTTGTGAGTCCAGGCCGATCAGGATGGAAGGAACCGCGTTGATGAATAACTCATCTTCGTGGTGCGAATCTCGCAGCTCCATCTCGGCTTTTTCCCCCGCGCCATAATCAGCAAACACTCCCACGGAGCAGCCTCCTCCTGGACTCAGACCTCACTTACTGCAATATCGCCCGATTTCACCCATTGCATTACCGGCCGAGCATTACGGGAGTCGAGGGGGGCATTGGCCATTCGAGGGCACACCTACGTGGACCATGAATCAGACTCACGATTCCGCTCGAACGAAAACGTCTCTTCCCGGTCTGCGGTTGATTCAATCCCAAGTCAAAACTTCAGATTTACGTTGGACTAGAGTTTTACTTTGTCGAGACATCTCCGGTCTCGGCCACGTGCTAGACTTCTTTGTCGAATCGAAAAAGCAGGCTTTGTTTCGGACTGGCGTCCCGTTCCCGATCATCCAAACAAGATCGGATCTCCGAAAACCGGTCCCGTAAGAATTCAGAGCTGAGAAAATCAGTCTTCCGCCAGACCGGGCCCCGATTTCAAACTCGAGGTGAAATTGCAAATGCTCCTGAAAGCGGATCCGACCTTTTACCCTTCCCCGAAGCTAGCGATCCAAGCCCCCAAAGAGAATCTCGCCTACGTCGCGGCCTTGAACGCCAACGGCGCCCATAAACCGGATGCGCTGGTTGTGGTTGACGTTGATCCGCAGTCAAAAAGCTATGCACAGATCGTCGGGCGCGTGGACATGCCCAATGTCGGCGATGAACTGCACCACTTTGGCTGGAATGCGTGCAGCTCGGCGCTCTGTCCCTATGCCGCTCATCCGCATATGGAGCGTCGTTATCTTGTGGTGCCGGGGCTGCGCTCGTCGCGCATTCACATCATCGATACCAAGCCCGACCCGCGAAAGCCGCAGATCGTGAAGGTCATTGAGCCGAAAGAAGTCGCGGAGCGCACCGGCTACAGCCGGCCGCATACTTTGCATTGCGGGCCCGACGGTATCTACATCAGCGCGCTTGGTTCACCGACCGGAGACGGACCAGGCGGCATCTTCGCACTTGACCACTACACCTTCGAGCCTCTTGGCCGCTGGGAAGTCGACCGCGGTCCTCAATATTTCGGCTACGACTTCGCATGGCATCTCGGGTACGACACCGCCGTCACCAGTGAATGGGGCACGCCCAATATGGTCGAGAATGGTGTGAATCCCGAGCTGCTTCTGGCCGGCAAGTACGGACATCAAATTCACTTCTGGGATCTGCGGAAGCGCCGCCACGTCCAGTCGATCGATCTCGGCGCCGAGCAGCAGATGGTTCTCGAGCTTCGTCCTGCGCACGACCCCACGAAAGCCTGGGGCTTTGTAGGCGTGGTCGTCTCGCTCAAGGACCTGTCGAGTTCGATCTGGCTTTGGTATCAGGAGAACGGAAAATGGGCGATCAAGAAAGTCATCGAGATCCCGGCTGAACCGGCTGATCCCGAGCAATTGCCTCCGATGCTCAAGGGGTTCAAAGCCGTTCCGCCGCTGCTCACCGATATCAATCTCTCGGTCGATGACCGTCATCTCTATGCATCCTGCTGGGCAACGGGAGAAATTCGCCAATACGATGTCTCGGATCCCTTCCATCCGAAGCAGACTGGTTCGGTGCGCCTCGGCGGCATCGTGAAGCGCAGCGCGCATCCGGCAAATCCCAAGAAAGCCCTGAATGGCGGACCGCAGATGGTCGAGATCAGCCGCGACGGCCGTCGCGTGTACTTCACCAACTCGCTGTATGCGGCATGGGACAAGCAGTTCTATCCCGAGGGCATCGACGGATGGATGGTGAAACTCGACGTTGATCCGAACGGTGGCATGCAGCCCGATCCGAAGTTCTTTGTCGAGTTCGGAGATCTGCGCAGTCACCAGGTGCGGCTCGGCGGCGGAGACGCATCGTCGGATTCTTATTGTTATCCATGAGTGGATCCTGGCCTTGGATCCCGCTCATCCTGCTTGGTGCCTATCACGGCCTCAATCCCGGCATGGGTTGGTTGTTTGCGCTGGCGCGCGGCTTGCAAGAGAGGAGCCGCGCGGCAGTTGCCTCGTCCCTGGTCCCGATTGCTCTTGGGCACGCCCTGGCCATCGCGCTCGCGATCCTGCTTTTGCGGATCATCCAGGGGATCCTGCCCTTTCATCTTCTCAAGTTCATCGTCGCTGCCTTGCTGTTTTTCCTGGCAGCCTTTCGGCTGTTTCGCGCGCGTCATCCGAAGGGCGGAGGAATGCGAGCGGGCTGGTGGGATCTGGGCTGGTGGTCTTTCTTAATGGCCTCGTCCCACGGCGCGGGCCTCATGGTGATACCAGTGCTGTTGGCCCGTCCGATGGCTGGTCACGCGCACCACATGATGTCAGCAGACACCGTGGGCAACTTCAACATCTCGTTTCTTCTCGCTGCCGTGGCCGTACATACCGCGAGTCTGTTGGTGGTGGCCGGCGCGCTCGCGATAACTTTTTATCAAACCTACGAAAAGCTGGGCCTATCGTTCCTGCAGCGCGCCTGGTTCAACTTTGATCTGCTTTGGGCGATCGCTCTCTTCGGCGCCGCACTCGCCGCGCTGTTTATGTAGCTCTCCTTACGCAAATTAAACCCAACTCGCCGCTCGGAGCATCTGCCAAACTAATCACGCTGGCCGCCTCTCCTGCGAAGCGTACACCTCTGCGACCCTCTCCACCGTGTCGGCGTCTTCCGGCAACTTATCCGGACGAAGCCGGACGATGCGCGGAAAGCGCAGCGCGTAGCCACTCTCGTGACGGTCTGATCTCATCACGTTGTTGAATGCGACTTCCAGAACGATCTTGGGCTCGACCTCGCGGCGAAATCCCTGATCCTCCACCGTGTGCTCGAGAAACCACTTCGTCATCTCCGCGATTTCGACATCCGTGAGTCCTGAGTAGGCTTTGCCGACGTTCACCAACCGGTCGCCATCGCGCACGGCGAATGTGTAATCGCTCAGCACGCCGATCCGTTTCCCATGCCCGTACTCGACAGCCGTAACAACCACATCGAGCGTGGCCAGTTCGCGCTTCATCTTCAGCCACGATTTGCCTCGGCGGCCGGGTGCATACGTGGATTCGAGGTCCTTGATCATCAGGCCTTCATTGCCGCGTGCCTGTGCTGCCACGAACAGTTCTTCCAGTTCTTCGGGCTTTGAAGCCCGCGCGAAAGGCGCGCGAATCAGGCGTACCTGTGAATCCTCCTCAGGCTCGTCGAACATCAATTTTGCCTGTGATCCGCTCTTTCCCTGCGCCGGAGCCTGCCCCGAGCGAAGTCGAGGGGTGTCTGTGTGGTGGATTTGCTTTTCCGCCGCAAGCAGGTCATCGAGAATTCTCACCCGCTCTCGCAGCGGGCGCTCCAACAGCAATTCTTCGCCTGCATAGAGGACGTCGAACACCAGGTACACGACCGGGACACGCCGCATCAGTTCTGCGCTCACTTTCTTGCGTCCCAATCTCTGCTGCAGCGCGCTGAAAGGTAGCGCCCGCCCAACTCCCTCTGCGCTGTAACTCCACGCCAGGATCTCGCCATCGAGAATCGCATCTTTCGGCAAGCCTGCTATCGCATCCGGCAACTCCGGAAACGACTCCGTGATTTCATCTCTGGTCCGCGAGAAGAACCTGACTTCCCCGTCCGAAACATGCGCCTGCGCCCGGATTCCGTCGTACTTGTCTTCAACCGATGCTTGCTCAAAATAGCTGAGCGCTTCCTCCGCCGATTCCGCCGGACTCGCCAACATGAAGCCCAACGGATGAAACATGCGCATGTGCGCATTCCCGAGTTCCCCGCGAGCTGCAAGACGCAGCGTCTCGCCGATGTCGCCAACCAGCATGTTGGCGCGCTGCACTTCGGCCAATGTCGCCTCGAAGGCTCGGGCGATCGCCTCTTCTACCAGGCTCTCCTTCAGCCCGATTCGCAAATCGCCCGTCATGATCTTGATGAGATATTTGGCTTCGACTGGAGTCACCTGCCCGAGCAGTTCGCTCACCAGAACGCTCTTTGCTGCGGGACCGCGAGCGGCCGCGATTTGGCGAAACATGTTCCCCACTTCAATTACGGTCAGGCCTGCCTCTGTTTCGTCTGCCCGCGGCGACGTTGCCCACTCGGGAGCAGGCATCCCCGCCTGTCCAGTCTCCGCTTGCGTGGGGACAGCCCTGGGGCCCCCAGCGCGCTCGGTTTGTCCTAACCCACCTGGGGACAGCCGCTTCCGGCTGTCCGGTCGAGCGAAGCTCGACTCGCCCTCGAGAACTGTCGGAATGCGATCAAGCAGCAACTCACCCGCCGCCGCTCCCAAATCTCCGAACTTGCGATACGCCTCGGTTAACGCGCTGTCGCTTTTCCCTGAAAGTTCGCTCACCACTTGCCACAGCAGCCGACTACCTACCTGCAACGTCGCTTCTTCCCATGCGGGGAACGGCTTGCCCGACAAAAACACCGCCGACATCGCCGCCTCCTCCACGGGACGCGACTGCAGATATTCGGCGACGATCCGGGTCTTCTCGAGTTTTTTGGTCGTGCTCGCGATCGCTTCGCAGGTCTCCGCAAATTTCCGCATAGTGTTCCGACAGTTTTCTGATCCGCCCGATCCTTAAAAGGACAGCCTCCCTGGACTCCGGCTTGCAATCTGCAAAGCCCACATCGGGAGACGCTCGGGGTTCCCAACCCGCCCGCTGTTGGCGAGTTGGGGTGGAGGTGTCCTCGGCTGTCCGGTCGAGCGAAGCTCGGCTTTTGTCTTCAACGCATAAATCTATGGATGATGACGCCAGAGCACTCCTGCCCTTCTGGGGGCTCTAAGCCCTCGCTGCAACAAAGACTTGGCTTCTGCAATCAACACAAAACTATAGACTTACCATATACCGTGCCCCAGCCTCACCGTCTCCTGTGATAACCTTAGGTTTGCTACTTCGCCTTCCGAAGTATCATCTAACAGACATGGATTATCTCCGCAAAATGTGGCGTTTCCTGGTGGCCTTGCAACTCCTGCCCGCGCTCGAGAGCGGTGAAGAGACGCTGGTCGGAGGTCAGGCTGTCCTGGAGGGCGTCATGATGCGATCGCCCCATGCGTGGGCGATTGCTGTGCGCAAACCTTCGGGCGAAGTGGCGACGCATTGCGAGCCTCTCGAGCGTCCTTCGGAGATACATAAATGGATGGGCTGGCCCGTCGTCCGTGGCGTGATGACGCTTGGCTACGCCATGACGCTCGGCTTCCGCGCATTGCGCTTCTCGGCCAACGTCGCGCTCGACCAGATTCCCGCCGACGAGCAGGGCAAGAAAGTGGAGATCAGCGGCTGGGTCGCAGCGGTGAATATCGCGATCTCGCTGGCATTCTTCATCTTCATGTATAAGTTCCTGCCGCTGGCAGCCGCCACCGGACTCAAGCGCGTCAACCCGGTTTTTGCAAATCCGATCATCTTTAATCTCGTCGACGGCGTCATTCGCATCGCCCTGTTCCTGCTTTTTATCTGGGGCGTGTCGCTGATGAAAGACATTCGCCGCGTCTACGAGTATCACGGCGCCGAGCACAAAACCGTCTTCGCCTTCGAGAATGGCGACCCGCTCAATGAGAGCGCAGTTCAGAAATATTCGACCTTCCATCCCCGTTGCGGCACCAGCTTTCTGATGACGGTGATGATTTTCTCGATCCTGGTCTACATCGTGGCCAACGCGATCTTCCCGGTCACCACGTTCTGGGCGCGCTTCGCCACGCGAATTGTTCTGCTGCCCGTGATCGCCGGCTTGTCGTACGAGATCATCCGCTTCGCTGCCAAGCATCGCGGATCGCTGTTCGCGATGATGACCGCCCCCGGCCTCTGGCTGCAGCGCATCACCACCCAGCCGCCCTCCGACGATCAGGTGCATTGCGCTATCGTTGCCCTCGACAAGGCGATGGACCTCGAGAAACAGCGCGGCGGCGAACTGGTCATTGCCTAGCGGGTTCCCCCGCGAATACTGTTCTTCTCCCCAAGGTTTTATCCATAAAATATGTCTACTGTCATTCAGCCGGCTCGGCTGAATGCTGAGAGCTGACAGCTATGTTTGAGAGATTAGACCAAATTGAAGCGCGCTACGAAGATCTCACCCGCGCCCTTGCGTCGCCGGAGATCGTCACCGATTCGGCGAAATACCAGAAGACTGCCAAAGCGCATAGCGAACTGACCGACATTGTCGAAAAGTACCGCGAGTATAAGGACCTCACTCGCGGCATCGCCGAGAGCAAGGCCGTCCTCGCCGACGAAAAAGATCCCGACATGCGTGCCTATGCGCAGGAAGAGCTCACCCAGCTCGAATCGCGCGTCGGCCAGGTGGAAGCCGATCTGAAATTGCTTCTCCTGCCCAAAGATCCCAACGACGAAAAAGACGTCATCCTCGAAATCCGCGCCGGCACCGGCGGCGACGAGGCCACCCTCTTCGCCGACGAAATGTTCCGCATGTATTCGCGCTATGCGGAAACGCAAGGCTGGAAGGTCGAGGTGCTGTCGACCTCGGAATCCTCGGTCGGCGGTTTGAAAGAAGTCATCGCCATCATCGAAGGCAAGCGCGTCTACTCGCAGCTGAAATATGAAAGCGGGGTACATCGCGTGCAGCGTGTGCCTGCCACCGAACAGCAGGGCCGCGTGCACACTTCCGCAGTGACGGTCGCCGTGCTCCCGGAAGCCGAAGACGTCGACATCAAGATCGAAGCCAAGGATCTGCGTATCGATACCTTCTGCTCTTCCGGCCCCGGTGGCCAGTCGGTCAACACAACGTACTCCGCCGTCCGCATCACGCACATCCCGACCAACACGGTGGTCAGCTGCCAGGACGAAAAATCGCAGATCAAGAACCGCGAAAAGGGCATGCGCGTCCTGCGCTCGCGCCTGTATGAAATCGAAATGCAGAAACAGCAGGAAGCCCTCGCAAAAGAACGTAAAGCGATGGTCGGCAGCGGGGACCGCAGCGAAAAAATCCGCACCTACAACTTCCCGCAAAACCGGGTGACCGACCACCGCATCGGCCTCACCATGCACCAACTCACCGATGTGATGGACGGCAAACTCCAGCCCATCGTCGACGCGCTCATCACGCACTATCAGGCGGAGAAGCTGAAGCAAGAGACGACCACAGTCGCTTAGATCGGCGGTTCTTGCATGCCACCCCGAGCCTGCGAAATGGCTCTGGGATGAGCTGACCTGAGATACCACTGTAGCGCCGGCATCCTGCCGGCTGTCGCGCGGGCGTCTCGCCCTCGCATGTCAGCACTCAGCCCGGTCCACGTGGGGACAGCCTGGGGTGGGCGTGTGCTAGCCCGGTCCCCGTGGGGACAGACGCCCACGTCTGTCCGGCCGAGCGTAGCTCGGCTAGTTTTGTCGCGCTTGGGCAAAGCCTCTTCAAAAGCAATGATCCAGTCCAAGAATCCCTCCGTGCCGTCCGCGCCTCTGTGTTGAAATAGCTCCAGCATGCTCCTCCGCGAGGCCCTCCAATCCGCCGTTGCCCGCCTCACCGCCGATAGCGTCCCATCGCCTCGCCTGAACGCCGAAACTCTCCTGATGTTCACGCTCAACTGCGACCGCGCTCATCTCTTCGCCCATCCCGAGCGCGAGCTCACACCAGAAGAGCAATCCCGCTACGACGAAGCCCTCGCCCAGCGCGCCAAGGGTGTCCCCGCGCAATACATCACCGGACATCAGGAGTTCTGGGGTCTCGACCTGATCGTTTCACCCGCCGTACTCATCCCTCGTCCCGAAACCGAGCACCTGATCGAAACAATCCTGCCTCTTGCTCGTCCGATGAAGCATCCCGTCATCGCGGACGTCGGCACCGGCTCCGGGGCGATCGCCCTCGCGCTCGCCAAGGAGTTGCCCAACGCCGAGATCCACGCCATCGACATATCTCCCGCTGCGCTCGAGATCGCCGAAGCGAACGCCGCTCGTCTCCAACTCGAATTTCGTAGCTCAAACGCACACGACCCTGAGCGCCGCATCTATTTCCACGATACCGATCTGTTTCGCGGACTCGAAAACCTCGCCTTCGACTTTGTCGTCTCCAATCCTCCCTACGTTGGCTTAGCCGAGGAAGACACGGTCCAGCTCGAAGTGCGCAAATTCGAGCCGCGCACCGCCGTCTTCGCGGGCGCCACCGGGCTTGAAGTCATCGAGAAGCTGATTCCCGCTGCGCGCAGCGTTCTCAAAACTGGTGGCTATCTTGTGATGGAAATCAGCGGCACCATCGCAGACGGAGTTCGCGCCCTCCTTACCGGCTGGGAAGACATAACAATTTCAAACGACCTGCAAGGAATTCCGCGCATCGCCATGGCGCGCAAGGCGCGATGAACACTGCCCTCAGTGCCGCTTGTGTGCATCTGCCATTTGCGATACGCCCAGGTAGCAGTCAGTTTCTGTTGGTCGCGAAAGTGCGGCACACGCGCTGCCACTCGGCCCTAACGGGCGACGAAGGGTCATGATGAAAGCTAACAATGACCGCACTGCTCAAGAGATATCCTGACAATCCCTGGCCCATTTGTTTCGTATCAGGGCGCGACTTCAGTCGCGCCCTACAATTGCCTAAATTGTCGCGCCTTTAGGCGCAGGGTTCTCGTCCGACAGCGTGAGTGCTCATCCTCACCTCGCGTCCTTTGCGAGGATAAGGGTGGGATTTCGCTGAACCGGAAGCGAACCTGCAGTTCGCAAACTAAAATGATCCCAGCACGCCATCCCAGAATCTATACCCGAAAGACATCTGTCCACGAGGTGCCGCATGCGACTCAAGCCTTTCCTGCTCGACGCCTGGCTCGACCAGTACGAACACGGAATCGAATTCAACCTCGGTGCCAGCACTGGCCCCACCTGGACCGTAAACGACATTCTCGCTCTCGCGGACGACGAGACACGCCATCGCTTCCTGCATCACAAGCTGGTCTACGGCCGTCCCGCGGGCGCGGACACTCTTCGCGAAGCGATTGCCGAAATGCAAGGCGTTCCGGTGGACGCAGTCCAGGTCATGACCGGCGCATCGGAAGCGCTCCTTGCCATGATGTGGCTGGTGAACGAGGCTGGTGCTAACGTCATTCTGCCTCTGCCGGGATTCACCACGTTTTCTGCGCTGCCCGAATCGCTGGGCATTGAAACTCGCTTCTATCGCGTGCGTCGGGAGAATCAGTTCCGCATCGACGTGGACGAAATCAAGCGCCTCGCCGATTCCAATACCAAGCTCATTCTCGTCAACTGCCCGCACAGTCCGACGGGCACGACCATCAGCGATGCCGACATGGAAGCCCTGCACTCCTTTACCGCCGAGCGCGGAATTCAACTGGTGAGCGACGAGGTCTACCATCCCATCTACCACGGCCGCAAGACCACATCGGCCGCGCGCCTGCCGCATGCGACCGTCATTCACGATCTCTCGAAGGCGTTCTCGATTGCGGGCGTGCGCACCGGGTGGATGATCGAGCACGATCCCCAGCGCCGGCAGCAGTACTGGACCGCCCGCGCCTACTTCTCCATCTGCAACGGTACGACCGGCGAGATGCTGGCCGAGATTGCCATCCGACACCGCGACGTAATCCTCGGCAAGACGCAGGAAACAGCCACGCGCAACCTGCAGGTTCTCGATCGATTCATGACTGAGCACCGCGACGTGCTGGGCTGGATTCGGCCGCAGGGAGGAATGACCGCGTTCCCCTGGCTTTTGAGCGGAGAAGATGCACGCCCCTTTTGCCAGGCAGCGGCCGACCGCGGAATTCTGCTCGCTCCCGGAGATTGCTTCGAAGTGCCTTCGCACTTCCGTCTCGGCTTCGCCGCCGCCGGAGAGGAATTTCCCAGAGCGCTCGAGCGGCTGGGAGAGCTGGTGAGGAGTTGGTCGCCAAAATTGGCTACGGCCTGAGGCAGACTCTAGCATCACTTCGAGCATCGCGTGCCTGGCTTGTCACGCCGCCGCCGAGCCCGACCGAGCGGTAGTTTAAGCTGTCATTCCGACGCCGATGGAGGGACGAGCGTCCCGCCCGTCGAGCGCGGACCGTAATATGCGCTTGGAAAGAAGCATTGGTTTAGAGAATCGACGTCCCCAAAGATTCTCTTTTCCCAAAATGTTGTTGTTCGTTATGAGCACGAAGCGCTGGACCCATTGGCCTGAAACAGAGCTGCTTGCGACTTACCCGCCAAACGGGTGGTGACCAACTCAAATAGAATTCTGTGGGCTTGAGCGCACCCACCAGAATGCAATCCGGGAACAGGGTTGCACGGAGAGCTGAACCGAGCGCCACTAAAGAACTGAGAACTGACTCCATGCCCTCCATCCGTTCCCTGAAACCGAACGTCACCCGCGAGGAGGTCATTCGGCAATTTTCCGGGCGCGGCCTGTCTGCCACCCTTCGTAACCTGGCCTACGGTCGGCTTCGTTCCGTCGCGGAACTGTATATTCCTTTTCGTCTTTTTCGCGTACAGATCAGCAACGGCGGGGTGAGCGAAGAAAAGCTGGTGGCAATCGATGCCGTCAGTGGAACGCTCGACCTCTTTCAATTTGATCACACTCCCGGTGGAACCGAGACCTTCTAAATCGACACGCGCAACTGCCC
>Ga0210409_10002486_pt1 | contig 21846 bp, 21 predicted proteins | sample IncBWH17MmetaG_FD_161649 | JGI IMG/M metagenome (GOLD analysis project Ga0210409, IMG submission 161649) | Forest soil microbial communities from Barre Woods Harvard Forest LTER site, Petersham, Massachusetts, United States - Inc-BW-H-17-M | ecosystem: Environmental > Terrestrial > Soil >...
CGTATCGCCTATCTATTTGGCCTGGTGCCGTCGTTCTTCATGATGGCCCGCGCCGAGCCGCCGATCGTCGAGTCGATGTTCTCGATGGTGGAGTTCACGTACTTCGATTCGCCGCTGCCGGCGCTCTTCAAGGAGCGCCTCTTCGTCTACGTCTCGCGCTTCTGCGCGGTGCCCTACTGTATGGCCCGCCACTGTGGGTTTCTCGTCGGTAGTGGCAACGTCGCCGGGGACCCGGATGCCGAGGGCATTTCGATGCCACAAGCCGTGGCACTGCTCAAGACGCCCTTTCCCGACGCGGCGGGACGGGATGAGCTGCTCCTCGCTTTGCGGGCAGTCCCCGGCGAACTGGAGCGCTGGCCCAGCTCGAGCTCGGCGCTGAGCGAAACGCTTCTCTTCGCCGCCGCCGTCGTCTTCGTGATGCCGCAAGAGCACAAGCCATTGCTCGCGGAGCTCGAGCGCGTCCTTGGTGCGCGCTACTACAACTACCTCATGCTGTTCCTGGGCTTTATACGCTTCGCGCACTTCTGGACCGAATCGCATCCGCAACTGCGGATCGAAGACGATCTCGACGAACTGCTGTCCGAGCAGCGCGCGTTGGCCGAGTGGGTGACGTGCTATTCGGCTCAGGTGGAGAAGGAGGTAGCGCAAGCGAAGGCCGAGCTTCGAGATCTGGAACTGCTGCGCGGGGACGTGGTCGCGTTGCGAGAGGAGGTAACGGCTCGGACCCGAGATGCCCAGGTCGCCCTTGCGGACAGCCGAGCCAAGGCAGCATTCGTGACGACGCTCAGCCACGAGCTGCGTACGCCGTTGAACGCCGTCGTGGGCTACACCGAGCTGTTGGAGGCTGGGCTCGGCGGTGCGTTGGATGAGAAGGGTATGACGTACCTGGCGCGCATCAAAGCCACCGCGCGACAGCAGCAGCATATCATCGAGGAGATCTTGTCCTTCGCGCGTCTGGAAGGCGGTCGGGAGACGGTCCGTACCGCAGTAGTCTCAATGGACGCGCTGGTCGACGAACTGCATGCGGTCATCGTGCCGTTGGCGAATGCGCGCGGGCTCACGTTTACGACCAAGATGGCCGACGCGCCCGCGGAGTTCAGCGCCGATCCGGGCAAGGTGCGCCAGATCCTGCTCAATCTTTTGGGAAACGCGGTGAAGTTCACGCCCGCGGGGGCCGTCGAGCTCAGCGTCGAGGAGCTGCGCGACGCCCTCGTATTCAGCGTGACCGATACGGGCCCCGGTATTCGGCCGGAGGACCGCGAGCGGGTCTTCGAGCCCTTCACCCAGCTCGATGAAGGCAAGACGCGCGCGTACGGCGGCACGGGGCTCGGTCTCGCGATAACCAAGCGGCTCGTGGAGTTGCTCCACGGCGACATTCACACCCACGCGCGGGACGGTGGTGGATCGATCTTTGTTGTGGCGCTGCCGTATCAACGCGCCACGACCTGAGGTCGGAGTCAGCGCTCGCCGACGAGCGGCATCGCGCGGGGGATAGCCGTCCGCGCGCTGGTCTCGTGTTGTTCCAGAGACGCAGCCAGTTTGCGCAGCAACGCGCGGAGCTTGCGCCCCTCGTCGGGTGAGAGGCCCATCACCGCGGCTAACGCGCTCGGCACACTTGCCGCCTCCCGCAATAGCCCGCGGCCTTTGATCGTGGGGGTGATCTCGACGGTGCGCTCGTCATCGTGGCGGCGCTGGCGCGTGATCAGGCCCGAGGCGGCCAACCGCTTGAGCAGCGGCGACAGCGTGCCGGAGTCGAGCTCCAGGTGGTCGCCCAATTCCTTGACGGTCCGTGGCGCATGTTGCCACAGCATCAGCATGACCAGGTACTGCGGGTACGTGAGTCCGATGTCCGAGAGCAACGGGCGGTAGGCACGCGTGATCGCTCGCGCGGCGGCGTAGAGATCGAAGGACAGGCGATCGCTCTGGTTGCCTACATCGGTATCGGTGATTTTGGGCACGGAGTGTCTCGTGTGTAGTTATCAGGCTAATACTATATAGTGTACAATCACATTGTCAACCGTGGCACCTTGACATATTAGATCACGCACAATATAATTGAGTACGAATAAATGGACCACTCACCCTGCGGCCCCAGAGGCCTGGTATGCGAGCCACCCGTTATTTCCTCATACTGACCGCGCTCTCGACGGTTGTGGCCTGTGCGGGCCACCGTCAAGTCGGCCAGATCAACCCGAAGAACTCCGGTTCCGCCACCCAGTGGAACGCCACCCTCTCCACGCCGAGCGGGATGACCGGCGCGGTCGACGTCGATGGCAACGCTTCGCTGGCAGCCGGCGGCGTGAGCACCAGCGTCGTCACGGTGTCGATTACCAATGCGGCGCCGAATGGAGCGCACCCGTGGCATCTGTACGAGGGCCAGTGCGGTGACAACAGCTCCACCATCGTCGGTACCGGCACGACGTACCCACCGCTTTTGGTAGACAAGTACGGAAAGGCAACGGCGACCGCGACGGTACCTATCGCGCTGCCTACGTCGGGTTCGTACTACGTGGCCGTCAACGCATCGGAAGCGAACATGCAGACGGTCGTGGCCTGCGGAAACTTGGCTCGGCCGAACGCGACATAACTCGTCGCCGCTACGACCGACCTCTGCTGCCGACCGGGCCGCAGTGAGTCGGTTGGGCGGCGCGGTTTGCTTAAGGAGCGCGCGCCTGCCATGTTCAACATGCTCTACCAAGCGCTGCGATTGCGGATGTCCTCGGCCTCATTGCGTCGCTCATGCGCTTCCCGGAGGGTCTCGTGCCCGTCCAGCAGCAGGATAGCGACCATATGAAGGAATGGGCGCGGCACCTGAGACGGTCTGCCTTGGAGCAGCCCGGCGCCGGGGTCGTATGACGCGACAGAAATCCCGTGCGGGGATCCCCCGCGCCCCAGAATCCGAGCATCTCGCGAATCGCGGGCCGCCCGCCGCCGAGAGCACGATGCCGTTGGCGTCGCCAGTGATCCCATCGACCGAAGGCGCCACAGACGGGAACGGCCTCGCGATCGGCGCGGCGACTGCCGTTTCGCCTCGCGTGACCGCGATTCCCGTTGTGGGCATCGGCGCCTCGGCTGGCGGCCTGGACGCGTTTGTCAGGCTCTTGCAACACCTGCCGTCGAACACCGGACTCGCGTACGTGTTCGTGCAGCATCTCGACCCCACGCACGAGAGCCTGCTTCCGGAGTTGCTCGGTCGCGCCTCAGCCATTCCTGTGGTGCAGGCAGTGGACGGGATGGGCCTCGATGCCGACCATGCCTATGTGATCCCGCCGAACACGACGATGACCGTCACGGACGGCCATGTGCGTTTGGTCGCACGCAAGAAGGGTCCAGGACCACACCTGCCCATCGACGCGTTCCTGTGTTCGCTTGCCGACGTGCACGGCAGCAGTGCCGTCGGCGTGATCCTCTCCGGTGCGGGGTCCGATGGCGCGAGCGGAATTCAGGCGATCAAAGAGGCGGGTGGCATCACGATCGCGCAGGAGAGCGCGTCCGCGCACTCGCCGAGCATGCCCCAGTGCGCGATCGACACGGGATCGGTGGATTTCATTCTCACCCCTGAGGAAATCGCCGAACAGCTCGCGCGTCTAGCCGCGCACCTCAAGCGACATCCGGCCGACGCCGTACCGACGAACGACAGCGATGGCGAAGAGCTGCGCACGATCCTCGCGCTCCTGCACCGACGGACCGGCGTCGACTTCCAGCACTATCGGCGCGGGACGCTGCACCGGCGCATCCTGCGACGGATGCTGGCCCACCGGCAAGATACGCACAGCGACTATCTCGCCCACGTCCGACTCAACCCGGCCGAGCTCGACGTTCTCTACGAAGATCTGCTCATTGGCGTGACGCGCTTCTTCCGAGACCCGGACGTCTTCGCGAAACTGCAGACCGCGGCGTTTGCGGAGATGATGGAGGCTCGTGCCACTGGCGCCCCCGTGCGAGTCTGGGTGGCGGGGTGCGCCGGGGGTGAAGAGGCGTATTCCCTCGCCATCGCGTTACTGGAGTTCCTGGGCGATGCGGCTGCCGACGTTCCGATCCAGATCTTTGGCACAGACTTGAGCGAGGCGTCGATCGCCAAGGCTCGGGGTGGCCTGTATCCAGAGTGCATCACCACCGACGTCTCTCCGGAACGGCTCCGACGCTTTTTCGTGTCGGAAAAAGACGGGTACCGGATCGCGAAGTCCGTTCGCGACCTGTGCGTGTTCTCCCGCCAGAACGTCATCCGCGATCCACCATTTTCGCATCTCGATCTGGTCAGTTGCCGGAATGTGCTCATCTATTTGGAGCCGGAGCTGCAGCGGCGGGTATTCCCGGTCTTCCACTATGCGCTCGAGCCGCACGGCCTCCTGGTCTTGGGAAGCGCCGAGTCTGTGGGCTCTCAGCAGGAGTATTTCGAGCCGCTCGCGAAGCGGCAGGGGATCTATCGCCGGCGCGCGGCCGCGGCCCGTCCCCTCGATGTCGACCTGGCGATGCCGCCGACCCTGGCGATCCGTGGCACGGGGCGTCGCGGCAGTCCCCCCCGCGGCCTGATGGTGGCACCGTCTGCCGATGAGATCGGAGGGGCGGCGGATCGTGCCGTGCTCGCGCGGTTCACGCCCCCCGGCGTCGTGATCAACGACCGTATGGAAATCCTGCAGTTCCGCGGCGATACGGCTGGCTTGCTCGGCCACGCGCCAGGGATGGCGAGCCTGGATCTGCTCAAGCTGGCGCGGCCGGAGCTCGTCATGTCGCTACGTGCGGCGATCCGTCGGGCGCGCACTGAGGGTCAGCCGGTGCACGACGACGGCGTCACGCTCGTCGACGCCGTCGGCGTCCGAGCGGTCGCGATCGACGTGCTGCCGTTCCGACCTTCTTCGGCGAGTACACCGTTCTTTGTCGTCTCGTTCACGGTCGTGGGCGGTGTGACCGCTGATCCGCCCGTGACGGCGGCGAAGGCCAGCGGCAAGCGCCCGCCGGCGGCGGAGCGCCGCCGCCGCGTCAGTGCCGAAGGGAAACAGATCGACGCGCTTCGGCGCGAGCTCGAGGCGACGAAGCGCTACGTCCAGGATGTCGTCCAACAGCACGAGGCGACCACGGAGGAGCTTCGCGCGGCCAGCGAGGAGATTCAGTCGAGCAACGAAGAGCTGCAGAGCACCAACGAAGAGTTGGAGACGACCAAAGAAGAGGTACAGTCCACGAACGAAGAGCTGACGACGCTCAACGAGGAGCTGCGACATCGGAATCGTGAACTGGCGGCCCTCTCGGGCGATCTGTCGAATGTCCTGGCGAGTACGACGATCCCGATCGTGATCGTCGGCGCCGACCTTCGCATCCGCCGCTTCACGCCGGCCACCGAGCGGGTTATGCACGTGATCGGGTCCGACGTCGGCCGTCCCCTCGGCGACATCAAGCTGCGCGTCGCGATCCCCGATCTGGAGCAACAGATCACGGATGTTGTCGAAACGCTCGCGCTGTTCGAGCAAGAAGTGCGGGACGATGACGGACACTGGTGGGCGCTCACGATCCGTCCGTATCAGACGATCGACCGCCGGGTCGAAGGGGTGGTACTGGTGTTCGGGGACATCGACGCCAGCAAGCGGTACGGGGAGCGGGCAAACGAAGTGGCGGAAACCCGGCGACAGTTGCTCGACGTCGCCGAAGCGGGTCGCGCCATCGCCGATGAGGCGAGGACCGCCGCGGAGACCGCGAACAAAGCCAAGAGCCACTTTCTGGCGAGCATGAGCCACGATCTGCGGACGCCGCTCAACGCGATTACCGGCTATACCGAATTGCTCGAGCTCGGCCTGCGCGGCCCGATAACCGAGGCACAACACGGGGATTTGGACCGCATCAAGCGCAGCTCGCGATATCTGCTTGCGCTCATTAACGACATCCTCAACTTCGCCAAGGTGGAGGCCGGCCACCTGGATGTTCGCGTGGATGACGTCCCCATCGGAGCGTTGGTCGCTGAGCTGCACGAGCTCGTCACGCCTCAGCTCCGGGCGCAGGCGCTCCAATTCGTGCGCGCCGAGTCTGACGCCATCGTACGGGGCGATCCCGAAAAAATCCGGCAGATTCTGCTCAACCTGCTCTCCAACGCCCTCCAGTTCACCGCGGCCGGCGGACGCGTTGGCGTCGATTACGGCGTCAGGGACGACGTGGTGCGGATTGAGGTGTGGGATACGGGCCGCGGCATCGCGGCGGAACAGCTCGATCGCATCTTCGAACCGTTCGTGCAGATCGATCGCCGGCTAACAACGGCGACGCCGGGCGGTGTCGGTCTGGGTCTCGCGATCAGCCGCGCCTTGGCGCGCGCGATGAATGGCGATCTGACCGTCGACAGTACGCTGGGCAAGGGGTCGCGGTTCGTTCTGACATTGCCGCGCGTCCATCAGCGCAGCGATGCGTAGTTCGGCATGTAGACCGTAAGCCCCGAATCAGCCCGGGTACGCGAGTACCCAGCCACGAGTTGCCTGGCGTAGTGCGGCAGGTCGAGATCGAACGGCGTCGCGGAATCTCCGCCGTGAATGCGCAGATCTGTATCCTGCATCAAGAGGCGCCCGAACCGAAGCTGGCCGCCGCGGAAGTAGATGAAGTTGTCCACCGAGTCGGCCCGCACCGACCGACGGAACGTCGCGTCGTCACCGGTGGTCGTGAACTCCTCGACGAGTCGATCGCCTTCGATGCGCACGGCGGCGAGTTGGCCCTGGATGGCCGGTGGCGGCAGGAAGGGGAGGGGGTTCAAGAAGATGTCATCGCCCTTGATCGTCGCGCCGTGCGCTCCCGTGAGATCCACGACATTGTCCAGATGCAGGCCGAAGAGGTGGAGCATCTGCTCGCCGTTGATGCCGACCACGTGCGTCCGCAAGACGTGCAAGCGGATACGACCGTCCTGAGCCATGGCGACGGTGCCGGTCAGCTCCACGTTGTGCGTACCGGACTTGTGGAGCACCCCCGTTTCGATGAGCTGCCCGTCCGCGATCCGAACGTGCACATCGGTCAGCGGCGAGCCGGGGTAGGCCAGAATGACCGTATTCAGCAGCGCGCCCACATCGTCGCCGGTCAATGCAACGGTGCCTGCCGAAATGCGGATCCGAAATGACCTCGGGTCGTCGAGCGTGGGCGGTCGATTGGAGTCGGTCCGGAAGATCTCGCCGTGCATGGAGCGAACTCGCAGCGTGATCCGATCGTTCAGATGGAGGTCGACGTTGCGGATCTCGACCCACTGACGTGCCGCCGGGGTGCTGGAGACGAACGCCGATAGGAGCGCGCACGCGATCCACAACATGATCGGCCCGCCGAGACGAGCAACGCGGAGGTGCCGTGACATACAATCGGCTATTTGCATGTACCGTGCGCACACGCAGCCGCGCGGCGCGCGATATGCACTTGTGCAGCTCGGCAGTTAGGGACGTAGTACACACACGCGGAGTGAGGTCGTGACAGCGGCGGCGAAGGTGCAGTACGGTCACTCTGACCGTGCCGGCAGCGCGGGGAACCCGCGATCTGACGTCGGCAGCGCGATCAGGCCACATGAGCCCCACGGGACATTGTCGTCGACGGTCGGGCGTGGGTCGACGGTTGGACGCGAGGCAAGGCGCGGCGGGTGGCGTCGTCCCCATAACCGGCGTGCGCTCGTGGGCGTGGTCCTGTGGTGGGTCGTCATGGCGGCGCTGGTGACCGCCGGAGCAGTGTACATCTACGTCCTCGAGCAGATCTAGCAGGCGCAAGCGCGGCGACTGGGAACGATGCGGGTATCGGTTCAATCCAGGCATGATGCGATTCGCTCCACTCGCTCATGCCACAAGTGACAAGCCCTCACAATCTGTGGGTGGCTCGCATAGTGCACTGTGTGGTGTATGATCATGTGGCGCGATGTTCGCGCGGCGCGCTATGCGGCACCTCTCGCGCCAGCCAGGAGCGCCGACATAGTCGGTACGCTGACCACTGCCGGTCGGTTCACATTGCTCGTGCAGGCGATCAAAGTCGCGGGTTTGGTCGATACGCTGCGTGGTGGTGGAGGACCGTTCACGGTGTTCGCGCCGAGCGATGCGGCGTTCGCCAAAATCCCCGGGTACCGACTCGAAGCGCTGCTCGCCAACACGGAGCAGTTGGCCGACACGCTGCGAAGTCACGTCGTGTCAGGCCGGGTCCTCGTGGCCGACATCAAGCGATATAGAAACTCGAGGTCGCGAGCACTCAACGGTCGGCCGCTGTCTATGGCCGCGCGCTTGGGGCAGATATACGTTGGCGGGGCACTGGTCGCGCGCACCGACATGCTCGCCTCGAACGGTGTCATCCATGAGCTCGAGGACCTGTTGCTCCTCGAGGCCGTGTCAGTCGTGTGGCTCGTTGACCACGCCACAGCCGACTGAACGGGCGAACCATATAGTATCGCACAATTGACTATTGACAAATAAAGTTGTGTACAATATAATAGTGAACTAGTGATAGCCTGCGCTCACCACGGATCTACCCGGTACCGCGCGCCGTCACACTCTTGGCCCGGGAGGGTCTATGCGAATCCAACGCTCGGTACGGATGCTGACTGTGCTCACGACGCTCGCGGCGGTCGCGGCGTGTGCCTCGTACGGCAGGGAGCAGCAGTCTGAACCGCAAGGCACCGTTGCTGTCGCGCAGTGGGATTCTGGACCGCTCGATCGGGACTACGCGCGCGAGCGCTCGACGATGGACAACCGGCACCAGCAAGAGATCGCCAACCCGCGCAACGATGAAACGTCGGATCAGCGGACCCAGCGCCACGCGACCGAGAACCAAGATCTCGAGCGCCGCTACACGTCGGGAAAGGCCCAGCACTCCCAGACTTTGCCGCCGTCTGATCATCAGGACCACGACCAGCACTAGCTGAGAACGCGCAAGAGCAGCCGGGTGGAACGTCGCCGACGCCGATCGGCGACTGTTTCAACCGGGCGGGGTCATCGCCTGACCTGGGCGACATTTTGTGCGATATTCCCGCGTCGAGAGTGGCGCGGGTTACGTATCCAGTGTTGTCCAGGTCATGAGACAGCATCATGCTTGAATCGCAATGACGCCGCGGCCGCCAGTTCGCTGGCGCTCCATAGAGCGCGAGCTGCCGCTCCTCATCTCCGCTCTCGTGCTAGCGACCGTCGCGACGTTCGCGTGGACGGCCTATGTCCGAACGGAGCGGATTGTCATCAGCGGCGCCAGTGCGCGGATCACGGCGTCGGCGAAGACGGTCGCGAACCTGCTCGTGCAATCCGCGGCCCAGGACTTTGATCGGGCGGGAAAGGTCGCTACTGATACCGCGATCCAGCGCTACTTGACCGGCGGTGGCGATCCATTTTCGGCGCGACGCGCACTCTCGGTCCTGCTGGCGACGACCGGCACGGTGGGCACTCGCGTGGATATCCGGCGGCTCGCCGGCGAGATCGCCGTAGATACCGCTAAGGGGCGTCCACCACCGGATGATTGGCTCCGGCACGCGCTCGATGCGCGTCCGGCCCGAGCCGCCATTTCTCCCATTCTCACGTCGGGGGATTCGCTGTATTTGGCGTCCTTCACTCCGGTCACGCGCGATGGTCGAACGATTGGGTATCTCACCTGGTCGTCCTACATCGTCACCGCTGGCGCGCAACCACTGAAGGATCTCATCGGGCCGCGCTCGGTGTTGTTGGTCGGCACGTCCGAGCCGGGCGGGATATGGTCCGACCTGGCGCGGCCGCAGGCGGCTCCTCCTCCGTTTAAGATCGGGACCACGACGGTGTACAACTCGCCGACGTGGGGCGACGGGTTGGGTGTGGCATTGCCAATTCAGGGCACACCCTGGATCCTGTGGGTGGCCCAGCCTCGAGCCGCGCTCTTGGCGCCCATACAGCGGTTGTTGACCGACATGGGTGCGCTGGCGGTGCTCTTCATTGTGGTCGGTATCGCTGGCGGCATCGTGCTGAGCCGCCGCATCACGCGGCCGGTCGTGGCACTGACCGCGGCCGCCGAACGCGTGGCGTCGAGTGACGAACCGACCGTGACCCCGCTCGCGGTCGAGTCCGCGCCCGGCAACGAGGTCGGACGCCTCGTCGATGCCTTCACGCGGATGTCGTCGCGCGTGATCGAGTCCAGGCGCGCCTGGGAAGAGCAGGTCGAGGAAGCGCAGGCGTTGGCCGAGGAGCTCGAGGTCACGAACGACGAGTTGGAGCGGAGCAACAAGGCGCTCCGCGAATCGGAACGCAGCCTGTCGACGACCCTCGACAGCATTGGGGACGCCGTCATCGCGACGGACATGTCGGGCCTCGTGGTCCGCATGAACCCGGTGGCGGAGCGGCTGACGGGTTGGTCCGAGGCCGACGGGATCGGCTGCCCGTTGCCGACGGTCTTTCACATCATTAACGAGACGACACGCGAACCGGTCGAGAATCCGGTCGAACTGGTCCTGCGTCGCGGAACCGTCGTGGGATTGGCGAACCATACGGTGCTGGTCGCGCGCGACGGTACGGAGTTGCCGATCGCGGATAGTGGTGCGCCCATTCGCGATGAGTCGCATCAGGCGAGCGGCGTTGTCCTCGTATTCCGCGATCAGACCGAAGAGCGCCGGGTCGCCGAGCTGCAGATGAATGCACTACGCGCCGACGTCGAATCGCGGCGTGCGCAGGAGGCGAGCCGTCTCAAGTCCGAATTCCTCGCCAATATGTCTCACGAGTTGCGGACACCGCTCAACGCCATCATCGGCTTCAGCGAGATCCTTCACGACAAAAAAGTGGCGCCGACGAGTCCGGAGCACGACGAATACCTGAGTGACGTGCTCACGAGCGCCCGGCACCTGTTGCAGTTGATCAATGACATCCTCGACCTCTCGAAGATCGAAGCCGGCAAGCTGCAATTCTTCCCGGAGACGGTCGATATCTCTCTTCTCGTGGCCGAGATTCTCGGCGTGCTCCGCTCGAGCACCGCGGAGAAGCGGATTCAGGTCGAGTCGCACGTGGACAGCGAGCTGACGGATGTCGTCGCGGATCGCGCGCGTTTCAAGCAAGTGCTGTACAACTACGTGTCCAACGCCCTCAAGTTCACGCCCGCCGGCGGGCGTGTCACCGTCCGGGTGCTCGCGACTGGCGCCACCTTCCGCCTGGAGGTGGTGGACACGGGCATCGGGATTGCACCCCAGGATGTCTCGCGTCTCTTCACGGCCTTCGAGCAGCTCGACTCCGGCACCCGCAAGCGTCACGCCGGCACTGGGCTCGGTCTCGCGCTGGTCAAGCGATTGGTCGAGGCGCAAGGTGGCGCCGTCGGCGTCACGAGCGCGCTCGGCGCCGGTGCGACATTTTTCGCCACGTTACCCCGCCGGCCTGACTCGGCGGCAATGGGCTGATCATCGGGCGCGAGCCTTACCGGATCGAGCTTCCGCCGGCCGAAACGGCGTAGACAACCGTGACAACGGCCGCTAGCGCGTAAATCACAATGCTGGCCGGAAGATTGTCGCCGAACTTCGACATGGCGGCCAGCAGCTTGGTGATGGGATGCACGGCAAGCAGACGACTTGCCGTTGCCGTGGGCAACGTCACTTGCGTTGCATCACCCTCGACGAGCTGTTGACCGACATGTCGCGCTGCTCTTCGAGCTTCTTGCCGATCGCCTTCAACCGTTCCGACTCGCGCAGGCCGACGAACGGGTTGATCGAGTCCCACAGCTCCCGGATGTCGCTGTGGTCCGCCTTGAGGCGCTGGAAGTCGCGGAATGGGTTGAAGGCAGTGTCCATACCGGTCATCGCCGCCACCAATTGATCGTCCAATAACGTTTCGAGCGCGGTAATGTATTGGCGTTTCGACGACAAAAAGAGCTCGGCCTCACGCTGATCGACGAGCAGCTTGTACACGTAATCCCGATGGAACTTGGTCGCCCTCAGTTCCGAGCGGAACATATTGGTGATCAAGACCGCCAGGAACTCCTCGTAATCCCCCATGAGATCGAGGGGAGTATTGTCGTACTGGGGGTTATTCAGGCTGCGGGAGGCGTGCACCATCTCATGGAAGAGCACCTCCTCCGGGCGCTGGCCCGGATACCATCCGCAGTCGTCCATCGCCCACCGGTCGGGCGAGTACTGGATGCGCACGCCTTCATACGTCCACTGGCGTCCCGTCGCGATGTCCGTCGAATAGAACGGGCCCGTTCGCGAGTTGCAGTAGTCGTTGTCGTCCGTGTATGGCACAATCCAGATCGACGCCTCCTTCGATAGCCCGGCCCGGAACGTCTGCAAGAGTGTCCGACCGGTGTGCGTTCTCATGAGCGCGTTGACCGCGATGCGTACACGTTCTTCGTATCTCTTGGCCGCGTCGCTCCGCGCCTGTGGGGAGAAGGCGTACGCGATCGTGATGTTCCACTGGGGTATGCGAATCATGTAGGACCTCCTACATGAGTGAACGCAAACGGCCGGTGAAACCCGACAGGTTCAGCGACGCTCGAGCCGGCGCCGCCAATAGGCGCGGAGACTCGCGCCATTGGCCGCCGTATCCTCGGGCGCGTAGAAGACCCCGGGCGAGTAGAAGCCGAACCCGAACACGGGATCGAGATCGGCGTGCGTCCCATAAATGTCGTTCAGCAGCCGGAGGGCGTTGAATCGCGTGACACGGCTGGTGTCGTTGAGCGCGTTGAGCAACGCGCGCGAGCCGGGGTCACGAAATCCCGCGCGTGCCGCGGGGCGCCAATCGCCATCCGGATGCTCGCGGATGTATGCGTGCCACCATTGGCGGGCGCGCGAGATGGCGCTCATGACCGCGTCCCGACTGCGGGCCGCCGGGATGAAATCGTGGTTGGACGTGTAACTCAGCGCCACCAACACGTTGCCGATGGCGCACGACCCGGTCGAGTCCATCACCGGCTCGAGCACCTTGAGATCGCGGAGATCGAGCACCCCGATTATGTAAAGCGACTCATCCAGCATCGCCTCGCAGTAGTCGGGATTAGGAGGCACACGCGCATGCTCGGCGTCATACAGGCGTCGCAGTCGCCACGCGTACACGTGACCGACGCTCGTGGCGCGCGCCGAATCGGCCACTCCCCGAAGCGTCGCCAGCTCTCCGTTCGCCGCGTCACCCATCGAGAGCACGGCCGCGGCGGCGCCCGTGACGGCATCCTTGATGAATGGAGAGAGGTTGTCGCGCGATGCGCGATCGAGCAGCGGCCCAACCGTCGCCGGGTCATGAAAGGGAATCAGCGCCGCCGCCGTCATGCCAAGCTCGGCGGACTGGCCGCTGAGGGTCGACAGCGCCGACAGGAGCCGCGGTTTGAGCGAGTCGCCCTCGGGTACGAACGAATGCAAAGTCCCGAGCACCGTCCGCCGATAGAGGTCCACCGTGAGTTTCGGCGGTTGCCCCATGGCTTCCGTCAGTGCGGAGTCGAAGTGGATCACCACCGGAGGCTGCTGCTGGGCGACGCTGACCGCCAGGCACAACACGATGCCCATCATCGGGCGGGCCACCCGGTCTGAGGCAAGGCCTTCGTGATTTTCAGGGCGTTCGCGAAATACACTTTCTTGAGCACGCTGTCCGGGAGATTGATGCCGTACAGCTTCCAGAACGCGTGGTACGGGCGGTAGTAGTCGAAGTACTCATCGGCCGTCTCGAACACACGAAAATAGTACGGATACTCGATCGGCTGGAACGAATCTTTGCCGAACAGAATGCGATCCTGATACTTGATGAAGAAATCGTGTGAGGCCCGCGGCTGGCGGCCGATGTCGTACAGGACGGCGCCGACCTCGGTGTACACGTTCGGCATCGCATCGAGCATCGCGCCGAGTGATGCGAGGTCGTTCGCGTGCCATCCCATGTGGGCGGCGACGAACGTCGTCCGCGGATGCTTGCGGAACATGTTGTCCCGCTCCGTCATGAGCTCTTCGAAGCTCGGGAAGCGGTCCTTGGGGTAACGACGTCCCGGAAAGAGCGATAACTCGAGCCAGCGCTCGTTGGTATAGTCGACCGGCTGGAAGAACTCTTGCGGGTCTGCCGTGTGAATGAACACTGGAATGGCCAGTCGCGCGCACTCCTCCCAAATGGGATCGAGCGCCGGATCGTCGATGCGCATTCGTGTGCCGTCGCGCTTCCGGATCGAAAGTCCGAGGCTCTTGGAGATCTCACCGACGCCCACCGCGCCGGCCGCGACGTCGGCATCTAGCTGCTTGATCGCCTGCTCGGCCCATCCGGGGCCGACATCGTTGAAGTCAATGCCGGCGAGCACCCGCACCCGATCTTTCATCGCCTCCGACGCACGGATCGCCGCGATCGCGCCGCGCAGCTCGCTGCCCGAGACGTTGTCGGCGGCGATTATCATCCGCACGTTCAGGCGATCGAGCGCCGTGTGGAGTGTCTCGAGGCCTTGCGTGGACATGATGAGATCGTCCGGATGGCCATGGAAGTCGATCGCCGGGTATTTCGCGGTCTTGACCACGTGCGCCGCGGTTACGAGCGTCGACTTCGGCCGATAGTCGAGGATGCTGGGCGGCGACTCGCGCGGCGCTTGACAGTTGTTTGGCCGGACTTCGGTCGTGCCGGCGGGGCAGGCGTCAGGGGTGGCCGTTTGGAGCGCGATCGTGACCGCGGCCAGGAGGAGAGAAACCGGGTGCATGTCAGGAAGGATGCTTAAATTCACCGGATGATGCTAACGGCCACGCGCGCAGCCCACACGCAGCTCCGTCACTACTTCCCGCCGTCGCGGCTCGTGGTGGCGTCCGCGCTGTCCGCGCGCACGGACAAGCGGGTGTATCTCAAGCTCGAAAGCGATCTGCCCACGGGCTCGTTCAAGCCTCGTGGTGCCCTCCATGCGCTGGCGCGGAATCTCGAACGCCGCCAGATCACGCACGTCACGGCGTCGAGTACCGGCAACCATGGGGCGGCTGTGGCGTTCGCCGCGCAGCAGCTCGGCGTGCCGGCCACGATTTTTCTTCCGACCAATCCAAACCCCGTCAAGCGCGCGCGCATCGCGGCCCTTGGTGCTCGCATCGTCGAGGATGGCGCCGTGGACCTCCGCGCGGCATTCGAGCGCGCCGCAGCCTTTGCCAAGGATCCTGGCGTCTACTTCTTGAACGATGCGACCGACCCTGACCTGCCGGCCGGGCCCGCGACCATCGCGCTCGAGATACTCGACCAGCTCCCGTCAGTCGACACGATCGTAGTGCCGATGGGTGATACCGCGCTGATCCGCGGGGTCGCGGCGGTCGCCAAGCAGCTGTCTCCGACCATTCGCATCGTCGGCGTGCAGGCCACGCGTGCGCCGTCCTACTATCTGTCCTGGAAGGAGGGGCGCGCGATCCCGACCGAGACGTGCGACACCATTGCGGATGGCCTGGCGACTCGCGTGCCCGAGGCCGACAACGTGCGCGCGATTCGTGAACTGGTGGACGACGTCGTGCTCGTGACCGACGATGAGATGCTCGCCGCGATCCGTCTCCTTGCACTGGAAGAGCACGTCGTCGCCGAGCCCTCCGGCGCGGCGGCGACGGCGGCGTTAGTCCACGCCAAGGTCACCGGAGGGGCGCATACCGTGTTGCTCGTCACCGGCGCCAATGTCACGCCCGACACACTGCGGGCAGCCTTCTGCCGTTCGTAACGCAATCGACGACGAAGTTCATGATATCGGGAACCGCGTCGTCGATCGCGAGCTCCGCGGGAGGGTGAGTTCGAGGCCGCATCACATGGCCGACCGGGGCCTCGGCCAACCATCGCGTGTCACGCCACGCCTCGATCGGAACGAACGTCCGCCGACCACGGGCGGCGGGGCGCCGCCTGGCGTTGCCGACGTTGAACGGCGTCACGTACGCGCGAGCGCCGTGACGGGCGAGGAGCGCCGGCATATCGACCACCATGACGACTTGTGGACGCTTGCCGCAGGCGGCGCGATGCCGGTCGAGACGGGCGACCGATAGCCAGAAGAACACCTTCGCGTTGACGAGCGCGTACCACCCATCCGGGTCGAGGTCCGGATCCAGGCACCTCGCCAATGCCGCGGGCGGCATGGGTCGCTGGTCGCGGATCCACGCGCCCGACGGCAATCGCATGTTGCGATCCCGATACGAGCGAAACGGCTCGGCGCTTTTCCCGCGAAGGCCACAGCGCGTGATCAGCGCGTCGGTGCTGAGGAGGCCATCGCGCTCGATCAACGGCCAATTCTCCGCGTCGGCGAGGTGGAACGCGTACTGGTGGTCATGTGCAAGGCTGCGTTCCGCACGCGGAGTGGAGCTAGGCATTAATCAAGATAGGCGCTATATCCGGCGCGATGATGCGACGACTGATGAGCGCCATCATGATACTCGGCGCCGTTCATACCGCGGCGGCACAAGAGCACGGATTCGATTTCCTGGTGGGCTCGTGGCAATGGGCGATCTGGTGGGTCGACAGCAGGGATCCGCATTTGCCAATGGACCCGCCGGTCAAAGGCCACTTCGAGAACGGCGTCGGGACGTTCTATTCGGACGGCACCCGTTTCATCTGGTCGCAGATCACGCCGACCTCGGCCCGATGGGAGCAAGCAGTGTCCAAAGATGGTGGCCAAACCTGGGAAACGAATTGGATCATGGAATGGCGGCGCCGCTAAACTCGCCCGCTTACTTTCCGACTTTGCCGTTGCCCTTCCCGCGATTCGCGCCGTTGCCCAGCGCGTGCTTGAGGCGCCCGAACAGTGAGTTGGGCCCGACGGGATTGATGCCGGAGAACGCCGTGCCGATACCGACGGAGATGACCCAGCGAGGCGCGCCGCTCGTCAGTCCCTTGGCGCCGTTCACGGTCAAGGCGAGCGGCTTGGCGAACGCCACGACGAATCCAGCCGCGATCGACTGCGGAAGCACGGCGCCGGAATCAGCCGGTCCGACGTCGGTCGAGTAGCCAACGCTTGTGGTCAGGTGATCGCTCCAGTCGTAGCCCGCTTCGAGATCAATCGACGTCGCGCGCGGCGCGTCGAGCGCGGCGTTGGCGCCGTCGCCAGCGAAGGGATGCCAGAGGTTGAGATCGAGCGACAGGTTGTCGGTGGGCGAGATCCCGGCGCCGAGCTCACCGGCGAGCCCGGTTTGCCCGCTGCCCAAGCCGGTCGATGAGTTGCCGGTGGGAAGCGTGAGCTCGAGACCGGCACCGAGTGTCGGCGACAGTGGCGTGTTCGGAAGCTCATGGGACGCCGCGATGCCGAGCGGCAGATCCGTGGGCCCCGTGCTCGAGATGGAGCCACTACGGGTGGTCGACGGCACGGTCACGTGATCGACGGTTGGATTAGCCGACAGCGAGAGCCACGAGACAGGCTTGAACTCGAACAATGCGCTGCCCGCCTGCTGCGACCCATCGGAGCGCAGTCCCGCGGCGCCACCGATGACGCCCCACGTGACACGCGGGGCCTGGCCGCTGGCTACGCTAGCCATGAAGGCGACTGAGACGAGGGCTCTGCGCATATCTACCGTACCACGATGACGCCGGTCATCGCGGTCCCGTGAATGCCACAGTGGTACGAATAGCTTCCGCGGACCGTGAACACGCGCGTCGAGTCACCGCTGGTGAATCCGACGCTACCGTTGCCTATGCTCGCGATGCCGGTCGGCGTGTTGTCCCACTGTACGTTGTGTCCGACGGAGTGCCACGCGAACTGCACCGTATCGCCGGCCGAGACCGTGTCGGGAGTCGGCTTAAACTTGACGTCGGGGTTGGCATCAATGACCAACGAATGCCCGCCACCCGACGGATTGTTCGTGGTCGGCGCGGTGCTATTGCTCCCGCATGCCAGGACGAGAGCCGTCCCAGCGAGCGAAACGAGTATTCGGGTGCACATGTGCAAGACCTCCTATTGATGATAGGTGTGCACGAGCACACCCTGGCGGTACACGCGGACGATCTCGGCGCGGCCGTCACCGTTCGTATCGATCCACTCCTGCACAATGACGCCATTTGGATCCGTCCACCGGACGCGGGTCGGCCGGCCGGCGAGCGTCGCGTCGACGTGGACCATGAGCCGGAGCCCGCCGAGCCAGCGCTGGGCCTCGGGCCATGCGCGGCCCTCGCTCGCGAACACCGCGCCGATCATGTCCGGCAACACGGTGGGAACGCTTTGCGGTTGATCCGCGTTCTCATCACGGTCGCCATGGTCGCCGTGCTTGTTCCCGTGTCCTTTATCCCAACCGCGATGTTCGCCGTGATCGTGCTTCTCGCGATCGTAGTCGCTCTCGTCGACACCCGCGCCGACGAGCACTCGCGCGTCGGGCGGCGCATCACGAAAAGCCGTCTGGCAATCCGTCGGCAGCGGCTGGTGGCCGGGCGGCAGCCCGTCGAGCCAAATACGACAGGTGCCAGCTGGCGGCATCTGCCCGGGCGGCACATCGTGCCCACGCCCTTGCGCGTGCATCGTGCACGGCGCGAGGGTGAGCACACCGATGATGAGCGGGCGCAGTCGCATGTCCTGAGGACAGGCAGAGGCCGCGCCGCGCAACGGGTTGTTGACACGCCGCTAACCCGTGGCGTGGCAACGAGCTAGCGTTTGGGATCGAAATGACCTACGCGGCGATCTAGCTCGATTCGACTCAGGTGCGAATCGAATCGCTGCATCTACATTTCTTCGTATGAATGCGAGTGCGGGCAAGCTGCTGGTGGTGGAAACCGACGAGGCGCTGCGGACGCAGATCGTCGCCATACTGAACGAAGCGGGCTACGAGGTCTCGACCGACTATAGCGCGGGCATGAAGTCGGTCCTGGCCTTCGAGCCCGAGCTGGTCGTGCTCGGCGCCGATCCGCCCGATCTCAACTGCTGCGACCTCCTCTCCGAGATCAAAGGCTCCGAGCACACGCGCGAGATCCGCGTCGTCATGCTCGCGCAGGGCGGAGCGAACGAACGGGCGCGTGGGCTCGACCTCGGCGCCGATGATGCAGTGTCGCTGCCGTTCGAGCCGCACGAGCTTTTGTCACGCATCCGCGCGCAGCTCCGCGAACGCGAACAGTTGCGTCGCGCCGAGGTAGATCGGGATGTCGTCACGGCCGTGAACGAGGAGCGGCGCACGGTTCGCGTGGGCGCACTCGTCACAATCGCGGTGGTGATCGCGGCCGGCCTCGCATCGTTCTACTTCTACCGGCGCGCGCAGGAGCAGACGACCCGTGTGTACGCCGCCCTGACGAAGCTGCAGACGGGCGTGCTGTCGCAACAACAGTTGCTCGAGATGTCACGTCATGCCAGCGACAGCGCCGTTCAGAGCCGACTGGCAAAGCTCGAGACCGAAGGCAGCGTCGCGCAGACGATCATTCAGACGTACGAGCCGAGCGTTTGCCTCATTCACGTCACACTCGCGTTCCGCGAGCACAAGAGCGGGCTGCGGTTGCATTACGCGGGGATGACGGACAGCGGCGGACCGACCGTCGACGAGCACAACAATCCGCTCGTCAGCTTGAACGGGTATGGCCCGGAGGTGCACGTCGATGCATTCGGCACCGGTTTTCTCGCGTCGGCCAACGGCGAGATTCTCACCAATCACCACGTGGCCGAGCCGTGGTGGGAGAACGATGATCTCAAGGAGCTGTTGAGCCAGGGACTCGATCCGGTCATTACCGAGATGCGTGCGTATTTCCCGGGTGTGTCCCACGGGATCACCATCGACACCGAACGGATCTCCTCGTCGGCGGACGTCGCGATCGTGCGAGGCGACGTTTCCGGCCTCGGCATCAAGACCGTGGCCCTCGCCGACGGTCAGGGCGCGGCGGTCAGTGGGGCGCCCGTCGTGCTCCTCGGGTATCCGACGGCGGTCGACGCGATTCTGGCGCGGGCTGGGGCGGAGACGATCAAGTCAATCGCGACCGCGTCGAAAGGGGATCCGGCCCAAGTAATGGAAGAGCTCGCCCGACGGCATCTCATCCGGCCGATCACGACCCAGGGACACATTGGCGATGTGCTCACGGATCGGATCGTCTACGATGCTCAGACGACGTCGGGCGGCTCCGGGGGGCCGCTGTTCAACGACCAAGGCAAAGTGATCGGCATCAACTTCGCCATCCTGCGTCATTTCGGGGGGTCGAACTTCGCGATCCCGATCGACTACGGGAAGTCGTTACTCACGCCGTAGCCCGCTACCTCATCAGTTCGTGCCATGACTTCTCGGAGAGATCGACGCCGTAGTGCTTCGCGGCTTTCTCGATGTTCTTGAACGCCAGATCGCGCTCCGAGTCCGTCACGTCTTTGACCTGGTCGAACCGCGCCACCGCGTTCCGTACGTGCTGGGCATCCGTCAACGGCTCTTTGCGCTCTTTCGGAAACGCGTACACGGAATCGGGCAGGTCGCTCTGCGTCGTGAGTTGGCCGTGTTTTTCGTGAGGCCGCCAAGTCGCTTCCATTATGATATCCTCCCGGTATATATACAGACCTCGACGCATGGAAGATGCCACATGACGCGACCGCATGAAGACCTGGAACGCCACACATTCGTGGACCACCGCCCCGGTGGCGTCCCTGTCTCGTTCGCGCCGGGCTCATGGTGCGCGATCGACGTCGTGCATATCAAGGCTGAGCGAGTCGACGCCGGAATCGCCGCGTACGAGACACTCATCGAGAAGGCCCGTACGGCGTCGCTCGGCGTTCGCGTGGCCGCCGTCCTGAGAGCGGTGAACGATCGACGGGTGATTGCGCTCGTCGCTGTCGAAGGGCACGAGGCGTTTGGACACCTTCGGTCCGCTTGGGACGACCATCATCTCGTAGCCGAGCGACGCGACGTCGCCGAGTCGAGCACGCTCGGTCTCTATCGAGTGGCCACGAATAGCGGTGATGCGTCTATCGATCCGGCGACAAAGGACGCGTACGCGTTCGCGCGTGTTGCGCGCGGGGCCCAGTTGACCAATGCGCTCGCTCGCGGCGCACTCGTCTTCGAGGCCGACGGCGATGAGAACTCGATAATCATCTATCGATTCGGGCACGCCGAAGGTATCGACGGCGAGACGATGATGGCTGTTCGTCCGGTCAGGACGTTCGGCTGATCGTCTCGCTAGCAGGGGCGGGAGAGCGCCCCTGCTAGCGAGACGACGTCGATCGGCCTATGCGAGTCTCCGGAGAGTCGCCCCGTTAGGCGATCATGTAAAGGAGTCGTTCCGTCGTAGATCGGATTACATCGCCGGTTTCTTCGCGGTCGGCGGCAGCATGTCGTTGAGCCGCAGGTAGATCGCGAACTGGCTATAATGATCGGCCCAGTCGCCGGTGGTCAGCGTCATGACCGCCGCGCGCGACTTGGTCTTGCCGCCGAAGAACGGGAGTTGCTCGGCGAGCTTGGAGTCATCGAGCGACGATAGCGCTTGATCGCAGAACGCGAACGACTCTTTCAGCACCCCAATGAGCTGATCCTTGTTGGCGCTATCCGACAATTTTGCGCGCTGGGGTGCTTTCTTGCCGCCGATCGCGCCGCAGAGGTAATCGTTTCCCTGGATGAGATGGACCACAATGGCGCCGACGGTCATCTGCTTGTCGGTCGGCTTATACGAGTACTTATCGGCCGGGAACTCCGCGGCCGCCGCCATGAGGTTCTCGCCGGCTTTCTTGGCATTGTCACGAAATGCCTCGGAGACGGGAGCGTTCTGAGCAATGGCGACGGCCGGAAGACAGACCAACGCAAGGATGGTAGCGCGCACGATTCTCTCTCTCGATTGGAGGTTCCCTTCAGATTGCACAGCTGCACGTAATGTGTCCAGTCCGGTTCTGGCTCAGGATGGGCGTCCCGGCCCCAGGAACTGAGCGGACCCGACGGTTGTTGCACGAGTAACAACACGCCACTTCTGGCTTGCCAGCATCACTGGCGTTTCGCATATTGTCCGCGCACGACAAGAGGGCCCCCGAGGCCCGCGATAAGGGCAAACCCGCCGAAAGGCGGCGACGCAAAGCTCCGAGGCTACCGCACGCTGA
>Ga0210409_10002487_pt1 | contig 21840 bp, 16 predicted proteins | sample IncBWH17MmetaG_FD_161649 | JGI IMG/M metagenome (GOLD analysis project Ga0210409, IMG submission 161649) | Forest soil microbial communities from Barre Woods Harvard Forest LTER site, Petersham, Massachusetts, United States - Inc-BW-H-17-M | ecosystem: Environmental > Terrestrial > Soil >...
ATCTGTTGCCGCCAGCAATCCAATCAGTCCCCAAGCGGTCTGGGAGGCTGTGCTGGCGCCCTTGCCCTTGAGCGCCGGGTCGTAGTAGGAAGCGATAGATTCACCAAAACCGCCATCGGAATTTTGCACCGAGCGGAGCCATCCCACAGCGCGCTGGCAGTAGTCTCGCGCGGTTAACGCGACGGTTTCGAGCGCGCGAAGCACTCCGCTGGTCCCGTAAACGTAATTGACGCCCCAGCGCCCGAACCACGGCCCTTCGCCAGTCTGATCTTTCAGCAAGAATCTTACGGCCTTCTCGATTGCCGGATGCGTCGCGGGCCATCCGTACCGGCCAAGACATTCCACGACACGCGCGGTCACGTCCGCCGTCGAGGGATCAATCATGGCGTTGTGATCGGCGAACGGAATCTGGCACAGGAATTGCCGGTCGTTATTGTGGTCGAACGCGCCCCAGCCGCCGTCATCGTTCTGCATCGCAGGAGCCACGTGAGGCCGCGGCGCACAGCCGCTTCCATTCGGCCTTTGTCAGGATAATCCACACGCTGCAGCGCCATCAGTACAAACGCCGTGTCATCGACGTCCGGATAAAAATCGTTGCGGAACTCGAAAGCCCATCCCCCCGGCATCACGCCAGGAGTCTTCAACATCCAGTCGCCAGAACCGCTAATCTGGCGTTTCAGCAGCCAGCTGGCCGCCTCGATGAGCGCCGGATGATCCGGCGGCAGACCTGCTTCCTCAAGAGCAACCATTGCAATCGCGGTGTCCCAAACAGGCGAAACGCACGGCGCCACCCGGATGGTGTCGCCCTCCTCGATCTCAAACCGTGAAAATTCGTCGATTTCCCGTGCTGTAAGCGGGTCATCCGGTGAATGGCCGAGTGCAACCAGGGCAAAGATCGCGTTCATCATGGCCGGATAAATCGCCGCCAGCCCTTCGCTGCGCTCCAGGTGCTCAAACAGCCATTCACGCGCCTGCCGCAGCGCACGCTGGCGTAGAGGTTTCCACGGCACGCGTTCGTACAATTTGAGGCCGCGGTCCAGCGCAAGGAAGAAGTTCCGCCAGCTAAACAGTTCCTTATCCCAACTTAGGCCAAGGGCTCTCCGCGCCGGATCGCAATACAGCTCATCCACACAAACCCCGCCGGGAACGTTGAAGAGGGGTTTATGCGCGTACAGAATCGTCAGCGGGATCACAATTCCGCGCGTCCAGGACGACATCTCATAAATGTTAATCGCGAACCAATTCGGCAGCAGCATCAGCTCCGGAGGGATCGCAGGAACCATATCCCATCCGACCGCTCCCACCAGCGCCAAATATAGCCGAGTATAGGAATTTGCCGATTCCAGCCCCCCAAGTTCATGCACGCGCCGGGCAGCACGCTGCAAGCAATCGCATTCTGGAGCGTCCCCAGCCAGCCGCAACGCCACGTAAGCCTTAATCGTGGCATTCAGCTCGGATGGCCCGCCGAAATAAATGTTCCAGCCGCCATCCTCCGACTGCCGCCGCCGGACGTAGTTGGCCAGCTTGGCAATCCGTTCAGGGTTGGCCTTATTGATGACATGCAGGTAGAAAATATAATCGGACTCGAGGGTCGTATCGGCCTCGAGTTCGCCCATCCAGTACCCTTCAGACGCCTGCAATGAAAGGAGATAATTCACTCCGCGGTCGATCGTGTCGGAAAGCCGCTCGGAAAGCACCGAGAGCACGCCCGTGGAACGGGCATCGCCGGATTGCTCAAATTGAACGCGTGTTCCTAAGGCCATGGATTACGTCCATACCTCACAAAATCTTTGATGCCGCTTTATTGGATAGGGTTCATTTGAATACACCAAACCGTAGGCCCTCAGTTCGTCGAAGATGTGGCTTGGGATACTTCGGACTCCACGGATAGATGTTCCAGCCCGGCTCCCAAGCACCAGTACCTGGATTGCCCCGTTCGTATTATCTTCGGTCTTAAGACGTGGGTCAACAGGGATTGCAATTCTTGTTATTCCATAACGTAGCCCCTTTGGTTTCAATGGTCCATGTCATTTATTCACCCTTTGCGAGGGCACGGCCTTCCAGCCTCTTCACCCGTTCCGCCAGCTCTGGCAGGCGGCTAAACCAGGCAAATTGCTTCTTGAATTTATCGAGCGGCCGAGCCGGAGTGCCCCAGACTATCTGTGCGCGCCGCACGGTCTTCCCCGAAGGAATTCCTGCTTGCGCCCCTATCACGGCGCCGTCTTGGATTTCGCAGTGATCGGCAACGCCGACTTGCCCGCCGAAGGCCACATTTTCCCCAATCACGGACGACCCCGAAATCCCCGTCTGCGCGGCTATAACGGTGTTTTCCCCAATACTTACGTTGTGCGCGACGTGGACGAGGTTGTCCAGTTTCGTGCCAGCACCGATTTGCGTGCGACCGAGGGAACCACGGTCCACCGTTGTATTTGCGCCGATTTCCACATCATCCTGAATCTCGACTCCGCCGACCTGTGGAAATTTCCAGCGTTTCCCTCCCTCAGCAACATAGCCAAATCCGTCCGAACCAATCACCGCCCCGGAATGCAGGATCACGCGGTTGGCAAGGCGGGCACCGGCATATAACGTCACGCGAGGATGCAGGCGGCATCCTCCCCCAAGCCGAGCGCCCTGGCCAAGGTAACAGAAAGCCCCAATTTCGGTGCCCGCTCCGATCTGGACATCTCCCTCAATGACGGCGTAGGGGCCCACCGCGACGCCGGTAGCAAGTCGAGCCGATGGCGCAATCACGGCGGTCGGATGAATGCCTTTTGCGATTGTAGCCGGCGGGATAAGCCATCCGGCGGCGCGCGCGAACGCCAGCTTTGGGTTCGCAGCGCGCAGTAGAATCTTTCCCGAAATGGAAAGGGCGGGCGCAACGATTACACACTTCGCCGCGGAAGCAGCGGCGTTTTCCAGATGGCGCTGCGACTCCACATAGATTAGATCTTCGGCGCGGGCAGTTGCGGGGGACGCCACTCCAGATATATGTGCCGCGCTATCACCCTCAAGAGTGCAGCCCAGAAATTCGGCAAGTTCTTTCGCGGTGCGTGTCATGAACGATTTCCCCTTCCTATGTTATCGGCCTCTCGATGCTTGGAAACTTCTACTAGGCAAGACTGACTATTTGTAGATTGGCGGATCGCCCGGCGGGCGCGTCTTCCAGCGGCGATGCACCCAGAGCCACTGGTCGGGATGACGCCGCACGTAATTTTCAATCACGCGCGTGAACCGCTGTGTGTTTTCGCGAATATCGGCATCGTCGTCACCGGTGCTGACGATTTCAACGGGAGGCTCAAAACAGAGCCGATATTTCCGAAGAGTATTGTCCCAATGGAGAAAGCCCGGCACGACCGCGGCGCCTGTATGCAGCGCGAAACGCGCAAGGCCGGCTGTCGTGCAAGCCGGGATGCCGAAAAAATCGACGAACACGCCCTCTGCCGGCTGCGTGTTATTGTCTGCAAGGATCCCAACTGTGCCATTGGCCGCCAGAACCTTCAGCACAGCGCGCGCCGATTGATTCTTTTCGATGGGCTGATTCCCGCTCAAGCATCGATATTTCGTGATGAGCGCGTCGACTCGCGGATTGTCGATGGGCCGCACCAAAAAATGAAGTGGATTGCCGAAAAGCGCCTGCGCGAAGGGGGCCAGTTCCCAGGCGCTCATGTGCCCGGTGAGAAAAAGTACTCCCTTGCCCTGCGCTTGCGCCAAAGCGAAATTCTCGAAGCCGTCCAGCAGCACGGTGCGCTCGATGTTGCTTTTCGTGTAGCGCGGGAAACGGGCGAATTCCGCTGCCATCCAGCCCAATTGCCGCACCATGCCGCGAACGGCGGCGCGGCGCTGTTTTTGGGTCCACGCGGGGAACGCCAGCTTCAGATTTTCCGCTGCGGCGGCTCGCAAACTTGGCCGCATCCAAAATAGAAGCGCCGCCGTGCGAGCGCCCACAAATCTTGCCAAGGGGCGCGGCATCGCGCCGATCGTCTTCATCAGCAGCCAAACCGCCGCGTATTCCAGGCGTTCTCGCACTGGTGGATTATAGTAGGACGGGCTTCAGCCTGTCTGCTGTTCCGCATCATCCAAATCCAGGGGCAGACACGCTAACCGACTTGCCGATATAGTCGGAATGGGGAAGCTCTCAGTAGCACAGGCACTCTTGCCTGTGCGGTTTTGTGTATCGTTGATCGCAATTGACGCTCGAAGTTTGAGAACAGCGCACAGGCAAGAGTGCCTGTGCTACTGAGAAATGCTGCCTCAATGCTAGACTCAACCGCTTGAATTCCACGGCTCCAATCCGTTCACGCGCCCCTGAAGAAGGCAGCTTTCAGATTCCGCTCTGGGGCGTTCCGCTAATTCTTTTCCTCCTCTACGTTTGCCTATTCAGCGGATTGGGCGCGCTTGGCCTTGTAGGCCCGGACGAACCTCGCTACGCCGCCATCGCCCGCGCCATGGCCGAAACGCACGATTGGATCACGCCGCGGCTGTGGGGCACTCCATGGTTTGAAAAGCCGGTGCTGTATTACTGGACTGCCGGAATTGCGATGCGCATTTTTGGCGTAAGCGAATTCGCGGCACGGTTGCCGTCGGCTCTGGCCGCGCTGCTTGCGGTCGTCGCAGTGGCGTGGACCGCCTTGCGATCTTACGGACTGGGAACCGCTTGGTATTCGCTGCTGATGCTGCCTACATCGGTCGCGATGATCGGCTTCTCGCGCGCTGCCAGCCCAGACATGTTGTTCGCGGGACTCTTGACGGCCGCAATGGCCGTGGCCGTCGAAATCTTGCAGAAACCCCGGTCCGGGCCGATTCTGCGGATCGCCTTCGGATTTTTTCTGGGTGCCGCCGTGCTGGCGAAAGGTCCAGCCGCAGTGATCCTCGCCGGGGGAGCAACCTTGCTATGGACCGCTATTTCCCGCCAGTGGCGCGCGCCATTTCGTTTCCTGCACCCGCTGATCATTGCCGTGTTTTGCGCGACAGCGCTGCCCTGGTACATCCTCTGCGCGTTGCGCAATCCAGATTTCCTACGCGTCTTCATTTGGCAGCACAATTTTGAGCGCTATCTCACTCCCGTATTCCAGCACCCCCAGCCATTTTGGTTTTATGCGCCTATCATTGTCATCGCGACTTTGCCATGGATCGGAATATTCGGCGCCCTTGCCTATGTGAAATGGAACAAAAAAGATTGGCTGGATTCGCCGGGACTGTTCACTCTTTGCTGGGCGCTGTTTCCATTTTTCTTTTTCAGTTTTTCGCAATCTAAGTTGCCGGGATACGTTCTTCCGTCGATTCCTCCACTTTTCCTCCTAATGAGCAGAGCAGTAGCTCGTCTGTTTGTTTCAAATCCTCGAATTGCCGCATTTTGCCTAGGGAGTACGGGGGCCATGTTTGTCGTGATTCCAATTGCCTCGGAAAAAGTCATCCTGGGCATTGGTCATACTCTCTACCTCTCACCGTCTCCCGTTTTCGCTTTGCTGATCGTGGCAGGAATTGGCGGGCTCACCACGGTTGGTTTATGCCTGAGAAAGCAAGCCAGGCTTGGGATTGCCTTGATTCCACTTTTGGTCGCCTTGCTTTTGGCAATTGTGAATCTCGAAATCCTTCCGTCTGCGGACTCGCGTCTCTCCGCGCGCGCCGCCGCGCAGGACGCCTTACGGCTGAACCCTTCTGGTCGAAACATTTTTGTCTTCGGACTATCAAGGGACTGGAACTATGGAATGGACTACTACTTCGGATACGAATTGCCGGAATGGACGTCCGGCGCGCCTTTGCCGGAATGGGTGGTCACTACTAAAGGGAACGCCGGCATACCCGAGCGTTTCGCGAATCAATTCAAAGTGGTAAGCCAGGTTGGAGAGCCATTCGCCGTGCTCATTCACCTTATTCCAGCGACCGGCAAATTGCCTTAGCGAAATTGCCGACCTTCAAACTAGGAAGATGAAAGTAGGCTCTGCGGCAATTTCATTATGGCGTATTATGGCAGTAGCCTCTCCGCCTGGCTATTCCTGCGGTTTTTGTACAACCTTTTGACAAATAGCAAACACACCTGTGACAACCAGTCCGGAACATTCCTGCTATCTCACTGTGCGCAATCTCGAAGGTCGGCTCAGCCCTCAAAGCTTCTCCTTGCTTGGGTCCGAATTTCGAAACTTAAATGATTGAGGTGAAATATGAAGCCTGGCGGTAGGCTGTTGAAGTCGTTCTTGTTTCCTGGGTTTCTCCTGCTCGCGCTTCCTGCGCTGACATTTGCACAGCAATATACGCAGACGAATCTGGTCTCCGACCTTACAGGTATGGCTCCCACGATCGACCCCAACTTGAAAAATCCCTGGGGACTCACCCGCAGCTCCGGCAGCCCCTGGTGGGTCGCCAACAACAACTCCGGCACGTCCACGCTGTACGATGGAACGGGGCAGCCCGTCCTCATTAATCCTCCCAATGATTTCATCACCGTACCTCCACCGGGATTCGAGCCCAAGGCGCAATCGGCTCCGACCGGCATTGTTTTCAACGGAAGCGCCACTGATTTTCAATTGAAGACGGGCAAATCCGCGCATTTCATCTTCGCGACAGAGGATGGAACCATCTCCGGCTGGGCAGGAGGGCTTGACGCGGTTCTCGAAGTGGATAATTCCGACAACGGGTCCGCCAACGGCGCCGTTTACAAAGGCGCAACTTCCGGTGAGATCAACGGCCAAAAATTCCTCTATGTCACGAATTTCCGTTCCGGCAAAGTGGAAGTGTACAACACCAACTTTAAACGCGCGGACATCGACGGTAATGCGTTCAATGCCAACGGCGATTGCGACGTTGACGGCCACAATGACTGCGGCGATGAGCGCGTCCCGGTAGGCTTCGCGCCCTTCAATATACAAAACATCGGCGGCATCCTTTTCGTCACCTACGCCAAGCAGGATGCTCCTAGACACGATCCCGTCGGCGGCGACGGCTTTGGCTACGTCGAGATCTTCACTCCGGATGGCAAACACATCGGTCACCTCCAGCATGGCGGCTGGATGAATGCGCCGTGGGGCGTGGTGTGGACCACGCGCGATTTCGGCGAGTTCAGCAACTCGATTCTTGTCGGCAATTTTCGCAGCGGCTGGATCGCTGCATTCAACGGGTTCACTTACAAGTTCGAGGGCTTTGTGAAAAACCCGGACAACACGCTCATGACCATTGATGGAATCTGGTCCCTTACTTTCGGGAACGATGGAGGCGCCGGGGGGGCCGACACCTTATTCTTCACGGCCGGACCCAACAATGAAAATGACGGTCTCTTCGGCACCATTACGCCCGCCAATGGCCAGGATGGCGACGAAGAATAAGTAGAAGGATTTTCCGTTTGGTTCTTTGCGGGGAAGCGGAACGAAACGGCAGATAATTTTCCCCAAATCAACGGCAGAGGATCGCCGGTGTCGAGAATTTTCTTCATCGGCGATTCTCATGCACTGATTGGATTCACGGACTGGAGCTAGAGCCCGCCGTGGGTAAATTCACCAGGAAAAAACTTACGATCCTGTTTTCGTAATTGCGTTTTTCTTCGTCCAGCATACCGGCGAAGTTTCCGTGTTGTAGAACGACGAGCTCGTGCGGGGGCGAAGAGTTCCGGAAAAGCTCCGAAGTCGATGCATCAAGCACCGGATCTTCCGGCGATTCGAGATAAAGCTGGGCCACGCCCGAAAGCTTTGCAATTCGAGTTTTCAATTGCGGCACATTCCGGTATTGCCGGTTGAGCCAGCCAAAAATCATTTGCGAAAATCGGGTGATCAATGGAAGCGATCCAAGGCCCGAGCGGCTGACCTGCAACGCGACCATGTCGTTCGGATGATTGTAAGGAGATTCCGCGGCAACGGCGCGAACGCGGGGGTCGGTCGTAGCCTCCGCGAGCGCTACGTACGCCCCCATGTTCACGCCCCACAAGCCGAACCGGTTGACGTCCACGTCTCCCCGGTTTGCCACAGCATTCATGGCGGCGCGCAGTTCCCCAACCTCCTGTAATCCCAGCGTGGAGCGTCCCCCGGAAGATCCGTGAGCCGAAAAATCAAATAACAGCACGTTGTATTGTTGGTCCTGCAGGGCCGAGGCCAGCGTGAGAAGTTCTCCGCGGCTGGATTCGTAGGCCGGGCACAGAACGATGGTGGGGGCGGTTTTCAGGCCGGGAAAAAACCAGCCGTCGCGCGGCCCCTCGCCAATCACCGTGAAAGTGAGCGACTCGGGATGGCCAGGGAAATTCTTCAGGTCGATCTCCGAGTGGCTCCGCGCTGGGGAAAGCATCCGATAAACCAAATATCCCGAGACAGACCCAGCGGCAAGCAATGTAAAAATAGCCAGGGCCAAAATGGCTATAGCGAGCTGCGTGTACCACGTCGTCGGATGTCGAATTTCGGAAAGGAAACCCATGCGCTCGGATTCGTGCCTTCGAGCGAAGTTCCGCCCAGCCGGTCGATTCGTTTGCTGGGGAGGGATTACGTTTCGCTCGGCAGTCGCATGGTAGCACAAATGGCGGAGCGCAATGGGCCCACGATCCCCGGATGTTTCCGAAGTGCATCCGGCTTCACTATTAGATATTATGATAAAAATGAGTGTGCACGCTGCGAGTCAAAGGCTGGGGCCGGGATCCATGCAGATTGTCGATCTGCGCCAGTTGTCCTCCTGGCAGCTCGAACCGTTGCTGGCCGAAGAGGCGCAGCAGTGGCGGGAGGAGCTGCGCTGGGATTACCGCGCCTCGACGGAACTGATCAAGAAGTTCATCGATGCGCGGTCCCTGACCGGCTCGGCCATCCTGGAAAACGGGCGTCCCGTCGGGTACGCATTCTACGTGCTCGAAGAACACAAAGGATTGGTAGGCGGATTGTTCGTCTCTCCGCGTTTCTCGCAGCAGGAATTGAGCCGGCGGCTCCTGACTGACACGCTGACCACGCTCAGCGGCATCCCGAAGCTTGAGCGCGTGGAGGCGCAACTCATCCCATTCGGGTATCAGCTCGACCCCGTCCTCACCGAGTACGGCTTCCGCCTGTACATGAGGCAATTCATGATCGCGCCGCTCGCTCCGAACGCAGGGGAGGCGCTCGACATCGTTCCGGGACTGATCCGGGAAGGGCCCGGAGCGGGGTTGATCCTCGAGCGGTGGGACCACCGGTATTTCGAGTCCTGCGCGCGGCTGATCCAGCTTGCGTATGCGAACCATGTTGATGGCGAAATCAACGACCAATACCGCAGCGAATCCGGAGCTCTGCGTTTCTTGAAAAATATCATCATCCTGCCCGGTTGCGGGCAATTTCAGCCCGAGGCTTCTTTTGCGTTGCGCGCTCCGCACGCAAATCACCTGGTCGGCGTGATCCTGAATTCGCGCGTCGCCGAGGGGGTCGGCCACACCACGCAAATCTGCGCTATGCCTGGATACCAGGGCCGCGGCCTCGGGCGTCGCCTCATGGAGGCGTCCCTGCAGGCGCTCCGCGTGCGGCACTTCACGACCGTTTCGCTCACGGTAACGTCGGGCAACGAGCGCGCCGTGCGCCTCTACGAGAAACTTGGATTTGCCACCGTGAAGAAATTCGCCGCCGGGGTCTGGACGGCATACTAGGGCTGGAGGTTAGAGATTGGAGATTTCAGATTGGAAATTTGAGATTCATGATTGCTGATAATTTAAGTCTTGGCTGGCCGAAGGCATGGACCCGCTACGATCCGGGGTTTGAAATCTGAAATTTGAAATTTCAGATTTCACTACTACTGCCGGCCGGTGGCGCGCCGGAAACATCCCTCCGGTCTGAGCTTGCTGATCGATTGCCGGCTTTGCCATACTAGAAATCATGCGTGGCAAGTCATTCCCTGCGCTGGCCCTCCTCTTGTTGCTGATCCCAGCGGGCCCGGCGCGCGCCGACGAGATCCGTCTGAAGGACGGCACCAAAATCATTGGTACGATCGTCGGCTTTGAAAACGATTCGTTCCGCGTCGAAACTACGTACGGATTCGCCCTCATTCAAAAGGACAAGGTCGCGGACATCAGTATCGTTGCGACCAAAAAAGAATCTGAGCAAAAGCCCAAGGCAGGCGCGCCCGCCCCACAATCTCCAGCCACGACTCCCGGCGTAGTTCCGGCGGTCGCGAAGGAGCCCGTCGCGCCCGCGAGTGTCCCGCCCGCAGCGCTTGCGGCTGCGCCAATGCGCGCGCCGGTCAACGCCGGAGCCTCCGCCAGCGCTCCGGCAAAAACTGAAGTAGCAGCGCCCAAGTTCAAGGCCGTGGCCGCCGCAGAACTTGCGCCCCCCGTAGCGCCTCCTCCGCCGCCGCCGGCTCCGGGGCCACCTGTGATCCGCGACGAAATTCGCGGCAATCAGTACATGAACTTCACCTACGGATTCCAGATGTACAGGCCGCCGAGCTGGGATTTGATTCCGGCGGCGCGCAAGGCGCTGCCTGACGCCGTCGCCGCGCTTGGAACAAACGATCACACAACGCTGCTTGTTATCGGCCGCGAGCAAGCGAAGGATTCTCTCGACGCGCATTCGGCCGCCACGGAAAAGGCGCTGCGGGATGTGTACGAGAATTACCGCCCGATTTTGACCCGCCGGGTGTCCGTCGCCGGTTTTCCCGCTGTCGAGCAGCGTTCACGCGGAACGGCCGACGGCCGCGATTGGTCCGTCATACTTATGACTCTCTTCAAGGGCAGCGACGCCTTCACTCTGCTGGGCATGACGTGGGCAGATTCGGACCTGATCCAGGTCCAGGAAAACGTGATCGCGAAAGCCATAAACAGCCTGACGTTCACCGCACAGTAGCGCACGCTTCAGCCTGTGGATTTTGAATTTACGAATTCAAAAGAAGACAGGCTGAAGCCCGTCCTACGCCACATTCACCGTCACCTTGTGATACCCCGTCGCGCCGTCAGGCCATTCGCCGGAACGCGAAGACGTCTGCAACTTGCCGTTCGCATCGGTGGCGCGCACTTGAATTTCGTGCTTGCCGCTCTGCGGATTGGCCCACACGTAGCGCCAGAACGCCCACACCTGCGACGGCATCGGATTGCTGAAGATCTGGCAGGGATTCCAGGTGGCGCCGCCGTCCGTCGAGATTTCCACTTTCGCGACGCCCACTTCATCCGTGACCGCCCAGCCCGTCACGACAAAACTTTGTCCCGAGATTTGCGCGGCGTCGTGCGGATCGTCAATCACCGATTGCAATTGACGCTCGCCCGTGTTCGACCATCCCATCCACTCCCAGTAGCCGAGATGGCTTTTATCGACGAGCTCGATGCGCGTCAGCCATTTCGGCGTCTTCATGCCGTAGATGCCGGGCATCAGGACGCGCAGCGGAAACCCATGGATGCGCGTCAGCGGCTCGCCGTCCATGTCATAAGCCAGAAAATTTGCGCCGCGCAGCAGCCGCTCGGCTGTGTGCCCGGTCGTGTACCCTTCCGCGGCGTAGAGGATCGCATACTTTGCATTCGGCTTGAGCCCGGCGCGTTCCAGTAAAGGCCGCAGAAGCGTTCCGCGCCAGTTGGCCGTGTCGATCAGGCCGCCCGCAATTTCATTCGAAATACATTCGAGCGTGAGCGTCGTTTCATACGGCGCCAGCTTTCGAATATCGTCATAGTCAAAGTGCAGCGGGTCGGTGACCAGCCCGTCGATCGTCAGCGACCACTTGTTCACGTCCACAGCAGGCTCGCCGTGCGACGACGTGATGTAGAATTGATCCACCGGAGCAATCGCGCGCAAAGCCGCCTCCGGGCCATATTTCTCGTAGCCCTTGACGTTGACGTAGTTCGCGCCAAATCCGTACGCCAATGAACGGTATAGGGCATAAGGCAACAGAATCCCCAGCCCCGCGCCCCCGGCAATCGAAATGAATCTGCGTCGGTCCATCTGGCTTTGTTCGAATGTACCACTACTTTGATGCTACGTAGGATCCAGGCGTTCGGATGAGACAGTAGGACGGGCTTCAGCCTGTCGGGTTTCGCAGGCAGCTACGTGAAAGAGCGACAGGCTGAAGCCCGCCCTAGTGGTATCGCGGATCTCGTGCCATGCATTCAACAGCACCCCGCGATGAGCTGAGATTGACACCAACGGGCGGCTGGCATATGGTTCTGCACAAGGATAGGGTGGAATTCCCAGAGGGTACTCAAATGAAAAATAAGTTTTTGGCTGGCTTCCTCGTGGCCGCTGGTCTTCTCGCGGTTTCCGCGCCGGTGCTCGCGCATCACGGCAGGTCGAATTACGACGTGACGTCCACCGCCACCGTGAAGGGGACCGTGACGGAATTCGAATGGGTCAATCCCCACGCGCTGATTCATCTCGATGTTACGGGCGAGAATGGAAATGTTGAAAAATGGATTGCTGAGACGAACAGTCCGAATACTCTGTCACGGCAGGGCTGGAGTAAGAATACCGTGAAGGTTGGGGACGAGATCACTCTGTTTGGCCACCGCGTCAAAGGCGGCGGCACTTACATTAATTTCAGCAAAATCACATGGCCCGATGGCCGGGTGCTCACTCCGGCCGTGCAAAATTGAAGAGTGGCTTCCGTTGGCCGTGGAGCGCCTACCGCCCGTGCCGTTTTGACTCTGATCGCAATGAAAGGGAGAGTCTCCCTATGCGAAATCGTTGGAAAGATCCCATCTTCGCGATTTTGACAGTGCTCGCTTTTTCGTCCGTTATACTCGCCCAAACCGCTGGGAATCCGGGCACAAAAAAGACGCAGGCCGCCGCCCACACGCCGGACCTGACTGGGGTTTGGGCAAATATCACGGAAGTGGGTCCCACCTTTAATCCCAAGGAGGACCCTTCCTTCCAGCCGTGGGCTGAGGCGAAGTGGAAGGCCAACAAGAACGATGACCCAGGGCAACCCACTATCACCAATGGACGAGTGGATCTGGACCCGACCGTGGCGAGTTGTTTTCCGACCGGCATGCCCCGCCTCATGACAGAAGTTTTTCCTTTCGAGATCGTTCAGCTTCATGACCGGGTGCTCATCCTGTTCGAGAAAGATTACGCCGTGAGCCACATCTGGACGGATGGGCGAAAACTTCCCGAAGACCCGGATCCCACCTACATGGGCCAATCCGTTGGCAGGTGGGATGGAGACACATTGGTCGTCGACACGATCGGCCTGAAAGACATCACCTGGCTCGATCGGCAAGGCCATCCCCATAGCGGCGCCTTGCACGCTACGTGGCGCCTTAGGCGCGTGAACCGTGACCGATTGCAGATCGACTGGACCTTCGACGACCCCAAAGCATTCACAAAGCCCTGGACCGGCCGCACGATTTATAGATACCACCCGGATTGGACCCTTGAGGAATTTATCGCTTGCGAAGACCGTTTGTTGCACGGGGGGGAGTCACTCGAGCAGAAGGCCGTCAAAGGACAGGACAAATAACAGCGCTAGAACTTCGTGACTTCGGAGAAGTGGAAGTCGCGGACCTTCATCGGCGGGACGACCATTTCGAACGATTCTTCTCCGGCGGCGCGCACGGCGGGGCCCATCATCTCGACATTCGAAAGCATTTCGAGGACGCCCTGGTTAAATCGAAAATTCCGAAGGCCACCGGCGACCTTGCCATCTTGAACTAAAAACGTCCCGTCGCGCGTCATTCCAGTGAGCACTTTTTCGTAGGGATCGACGTCGCGGATGTACCAGAGGCGCGTGACCAGGATGCCGCGCTCGGTCGAACGCACCATCTCGTCCACTGAGGTTTTGCCGCCGCCGAAAACCAAATTCATGGGAGCTTCGCCCATGTCATTCGGCAAGGAGAAGCCGTGGCCGGTGGGTTTGGCTTTCATTTTTTTGGCCGTGGCGCGCGAATACACCAAATTGCATGGCACTCCTTTGTTCACCAGCAGAATTTTCTGGCGCGGAATTCCTTCGCCGTCGAAGGGCGCGCCGGACTGTAGCGGGTGGTAGGCGTCATCGTGCAGCGTGATATTTTCGCCGAGGACGCGCTTGCCCATGCGCTTGTTGAAGCAGGAACGCTGGTCGGCCATCGCTGTGCCCGCAAAATCGTAAAAGAGAAACCCGACAAGATCGAGCACGGCCGAGGGCTCGAGAATCACGGTCCAGCGCCCGGGCGCGGCTTCGTTCGGCTTGCGCGAGGCGGCCGATTTTTGGCTCGCGCTGCGAGCCATGGCCGCGGGATCGATTTGTTTGAGATCGGGCGAATTGGCCTTGGCCCAGCCGGAGGAATCGGGCTCGAGAATGGTGATAGAAAATTCGGCGCGTGTCTGGCGATGCGATGCGAACAGGCCCTTGGTGTTGGCAATCGCCGATTGCGTCACGCCCGTCGAAAAAATCCCGGCAGCCGTTTGCTTGTTTTTCTCGGCCATTTCCGCGACGCGGGCGACGGCGCGGGCGCGGTCTGCCGGCGTCGCGTTGGCCGTACTCTCGAAATAGCGCGCGGCTTTCGTGTATTTTTGCGGCCCCGGCATCGGCAAAAGATCGGGATCGCGCGGCTGGCTGCGGGCGAGCGATTTTGCGGTTTCGACCACGCGGCGCAGCGAATCGTCGTCGAGTTTATTGGTCGTGGCGCGCGCGGTGCGGCCGTCGAGCACGGTGCGCACCGAAACGGCGAGCGATTGTTCCGCGACGTTCTGATGAATCGTGTTGTTGGCGAAACGTGTCAGCGCGTCGGTCACCGCCCCGATTTCCACTTCAGTTTCGTCCGCGTCGCAGAATTTGAAGATGCGCTCAGCAATGCGCTGCAGCTCGGCGTCGGAAAGCAGATGCACGCCGGCGACGGCCGGGCCAGCCGCGCGCCTTCTAGCGGGGCGGAGCTTCCTCGTCGACGTTTTAAAGGTGCTTCCCATGAATCCTTTCATTCAAGGCAATGCGTGGCCGAGACTGGTAGGACAGGCTTGCAGCCTGTCGGGTTTGGCTGCGGCAGGATCGATCTTGCTGTAACAAACCCCGACAGGCTGGAAGCCTGTCCTACATAGTTACTTCGCGAACGCGGCGCCTACCTTTATGTTTCGGAAGCGGGCGGGCGATGCGCCGTGGCCTGTGCCCATGGTCTGGATGGGCTGGCCCTTGCCGCAGTTGGGCGTGCCCCACAGCGTCCAGTGTTCGCGCGAGCAAATGGCGTCGCAGCTGTTCCAGAATTCCGTGGTGATTCCGCTGTAGCTGGGATTTTTCAGCATGCGCGTTTTCTTGCCGCCTTTGATTTCCCAGGCAATCTCCGTCGAAAACTGGAAATGGTAACGGCGGTCGTCAATGGACCAGGAGCGATTCGTCTCCATCAGAATGGCGTCATCGGTGTCGGCGATCAGATCCTTGTAGCGCCACGTTCCTGGAAGAATGCTGATGTTGGTCATGCGAATGATTGGGAGACGGTTCCACGATTCTGTGCGCATCGTCCCGCCGGAGCTTTTCAGCCCGATGGAAACGGCCGTCTCGCGGTTGGACAGGTAGCCGGTGAAGAGCCCGTTAGTAATGATTGGCGTGCACTGCGCGGGAACGCCTTCGTCATCGTAGCCAAAGGTGCCGAGGCCCGGGCCGTGCTCTAGACGCGCGTCGGCTACCACGTTGACAATATCGGAGCCGTACCTCAGCTTGCCAAGCTTTTCAGTCGTCAAGAAACTCATGCCCGCAAAATTGGCTTCCATCCCGAGCACGCGGTCCAGCTCGATCGGATGGCCGATGGATTCGTGAATCTGCAGGCCGAGCTGGGAGCTGTCCAGAATGATCGTCTTCACGCCTTCGGGTGATTGCGCCGCCGAATGCAGCGCGACGGCTTCGACAGCGACGCGCAGCGCATTGCCCACGAGATCAAGCGATTCCACGAGTTCGTAACCGGCCAGCATGTGCTGCCCGCCAAAACTGTTTGGATACGAACGCTTCTGAATTTCGTTTCCGGCAAACGCGGTCGCGACGATTCCGGCGCCCGACTGCATTTTGATTTGGTGGATTGCCGAACCGATTGACGAGGCAAAAAACTGCTCGATGCGGCGAAAGGTCATCGACGTTTCCGCCACCGTCACGCCCTTGACGCGCGTCATTTCGCGGTCGGCGGCCAGCAGCAAATCCAGTTGCCGCTCGATGGGAATTTGGAAAGGGTCTTTGACGTATGGGTTTTGCCAGGTGTCCTGATACGCCTCGACTGGAACCATGTCGACGTCGTGCCGCTTGGCCAGCGCCGACGCTTTGGCGATGGCCACGGCTTCGGCGGCGCACGTGGCGATTCCCTCTCGCGTCAGGCGATCGGTGGAAGCAAAGCCCCACGAACCCTGGGCGATCACGCGAACGCCGATGCCGTATGATTCCGATTCGGCGAGCGTGCCGACCTGGCCGTTTTTTGTGGAGAGATCGCGGAGACGGATATCCATGACGCGGGCATCGGCGTAGGTTGCGCCGCGCAACTTCGCGGTATCAAGCGCCCAGTTGGCGAAGTCCCGCATCATGGATTCAGGACTGGCAGATCAAAAACTTTTGACACAGAGGGCACAGAGAAACACAGAGAAAACCTTACGTGCCTTCGGACCACGAGGCGAGATACAGCTCCTGCTCGGGTGTGAGCTTGTCCATTTGCACGCCCATGGATTCGAGCTTGAGCTTGGCGATCTGACGGTCGATGGCTTCGGGCACGACGTATACTTGCGGCTTCAAATCCGCCGCGTGCTTCAGCATGTATTCGGCGGAAAGCGCCTGGTTAGCAAAGCTCATATCCATCACGGCGGCCGGGTGGCCTTCCGCAGCGGCCAGGTTGATGAGGCGCCCTTCGCCCAGCAGATAAATCCTGCGGCCGTCCTTGGTCGAGTATTCCTCGACAAACGGGCGCGCAATCCGTTTCCCGTTGGACATTTTTTCAAGCGTCGGGATATCGATCTCCACGTTGAAGTGCCCGGAATTGCAGATCACCGCGCCGTCCTTCATGCGTTCAAAAGCCTCGTGAGCCAGAACGGATTTGTTTCCTGTCACGGTGACAAAAATATCGCCGATCCTCGCGGCATCCACCATGGGCATCACGCGGAAGCCGTCCATCACGGCTTCGATGGCGCGCACGGCGTTGATCTCGGTGACGATTACGTCTGCGCCCAGGCCCTTGGCGCGCATGGCCACGCCCTTGCCGCACCAGCCGTATCCGGCCACAACCACTTTGAGGCCGGCGATCAGCAGATTCGTTGAGCGAATGATGCCATCGATCGTGGATTGTCCGGTGCCGTAACGGTTGTCGAAGAAATGCTTGGTCTCAGCGTCATTCACGGCGATCACGGGATACTTGAGCGTTCCATCCTTGGCCATGGCCCGCAGGCGGATCACGCCGGTGGTCGTTTCTTCCGTGCCGCCGATGACGTCTGCAACGAGATGCTTATGTTTCGTGAGCAGCAAAGTAACCAGGTCCGCGCCGTCGTCCATGGTGATTTGCGGTTTGTGGTCGACGCAAGCGTTCAGATGCGCGTAATAAGTGGCGTTGTCTTCGCCCTTGATGGCGTATGTCGGGATCGAATAATCCTTGATGAGCGATGCGGCGACTTCATCTTGCGTGGAAAGCGGATTCGAGGCGCACAAAACCAGATCGGCGCCGCCATCGCGCAGCGTGATGGCCAGGTTCGCCGTTTCGCTGGTGACGTGCAGGCACAAGGAAAGGCGCACGCCCTTCAGCGGCTGCTCCTTGATGAATCGCTTGCGGATCAACTGAAGAACGGGCATCTGCTGATTGGCCCATTCGATTTTTCGCTTGCCTTGTTCCGCAAGGGCCATGTCCCGGACATCGCCCGCTGTGCTCTGCAAAGTCTTTGTCACGCGAATCTCTCCTGTATTTCAATTAGCACAGGCACTATTGCCTGTGCGCTTTTCTCCGACTTTAGAGGCTGCAAAAACCGCACAGGCAAGAGTGCCTGTGCTACTTAGATTCAGCGCCGGGCCACAACTTCCTTGCCGCTCAGCCCAGCGTGGCTGCGAATCGAGTCCGCCTTGTCCGTCAACTCCCAGGTAAAGCCCGGCCCCGAGCGCCCGAAATGGCCAAAAGAAGCCGTCGGCCGGTAGATGGGGCGCCGCAGATTAAGCGATTCGATGATCCCGCGCGGGGTGAGTTTGAACGTGCTGCGGATCAGTTCGGTAATATTCTCATCCGGGATTGCGCCTGTGCCGAATGTATCCGCCATAACGGAAACAGGGTCCGCGACGCCGATGGCATAGGCAAGCTGCACTTCCACCTTGCGCGCCACTCCCGCCGCTACCAGATTCTTCGCCACGTGCCGCGCCATGTAGCAAGCCGAACGGTCGACTTTCGACGGGTCTTTGCCGGAAAACGCGCCGCCGCCGTGCCGGCTGTAGCCGCCGTAGGTGTCCACAATAATCTTGCGGCCAGTCAGACCCGCGTCGCCCATCGGCCCGCCGACGACGAAGCGCCCCGTCGGATTGATGTGAAATTTAGTGTTTTTGTCCATCAACGCGGCGGGTACCACTTTGCGAATCACTTCATCGCGGACGGCATTTTGCAAGTCCACGTTGGAAACGGAATCGCTGTGCTGCGTCGAGATCACAACAGTATCCACACGCACCGGGCGGTCGCCGTGATATTCGATCGTCACCTGCGATTTGCCATCCGGCCGGAAAAAGTCGACGACACCCTGCCGGCGAACCTGGGAAAGACGCTGCACAAGTTTATGGGCCAGCGTAATTGGCAACGGCATCAACTCTTCCGTCTCATCGCAGGCAAAGCCGAACATTAATCCCTGATCGCCCGCCCCGCCGGTGTCCACGCCCATGGCAATATCGGGAGACTGGCGCTTGAGCGAAGAAACGACCGCGCAGGTCTCGGAGTCGAAGCCGTACTCGGCGCGCGTGTAGCCAACGTCGCGCACAACGTCGCGAGCAATGTCGGAATAGTCCAGGACCGCCTTGGTGGTAATTTCGCCGGCGACCATCACCAATCCGGTGGTCACGAGCGTTTCGCAGGCCACGCGTCCGTTCGGATCTTCCGTCAGCACCGCGTCCAGCACCGCGTCAGAAACCTGGTCGGCAATCTTGTCCGGATGGCCCTCGGTCACCGATTCCGACGTAAACAGGAATTTGCGATTTTTGTCGCTCAAGCCAGCACCTCTTCTGAAAAAATCCGCATCGAATGGGCGATCAATTTCATGCGCGGGAGTCTCAACTTGTCCAAATCGACGCTAACATGCGTCTACGGGCGTGTCAACGAAATGGGTCCAAACGTGTTGAGACAACACTAAATAGCGAGATTGCGAGGTTGTACTGCGCAGAAGTTCCGAACGATCCGCGGCCGGCCTGTTAGGAATCTTCGCCCGCCTCGGCGGCGCTTCCCAATGTTCCTTTTCGCCGCGCCAGCAAATAATTGCGAATAAAGGGATCGAGATCGCCGTCGAGCACGCGATCGACGTCGCCCATCTCAAATTTCGTGCGGTGATCCTTGATCAAGCGGTAGGGCTGAAGCGTGTAGGTGCGAATCTGGCTGCCGAAGCTGATGTCGCGCTTGGTGTCATCAAGTTTGCGCGTTTCCGCCTGCCGCTTTTCGACTTCCAATTCGTAGAGGCGCGAGCGAAGCCATTTCATGGCCAGTTCGCGGTTCTTGTGCTGGCTGCGCTCGTTCTGGCACTGCACGACGATGCCGCTGGCAAGGTGCGTGATGCGCACGGCGGTTTCCACCTTGTTCACGTTTTGGCCGCCCGCGCCGCCTGCCCGAAACGTGTCGATACGCACTTCCTCGGGCTTCACGACGATCTCGATGCGATCATCGATTTCCGGAATGACGAACACGGAAGCAAAAGATGTGTGGCGCCGCGCGGCCTGATCGAACGGCGAAATCCGGATCAGGCGATGCACGCCGCTCTCAGTGGATAGAAATCCGAACGCATATTCGCCCTCGACGCGGACCGTGGCGGATTTCAAGCCGGCGCCTTCGCCGGGCGTCAGGTCCATAACCGTCGCGGTGAAGCCTTTTTTCTCCGCCCAGCGGAGGTACATGCGCAGCAGCATTTCCGCCCAGTCCTGCGATTCCATTCCGCCGGCGCCCGGCTTGATGGTCATGATGGCGTTGAGGCGGTCATTTTCGCCGGATAGCAGAGTGACAGTTTCAAGTTCCGAAACGTAAGTTTCGGCAGAGGCCATTTCGCGCTCGATTTCCTTGAGGAGCGAGTCGCGCTGGGCCGTGTCTTTCTCTTCCTCGGCCAGATGAAAATAGGTGTCGATATCGCTGGCCATGGTTGCCAGCTTCGTGTCAGAGGCGAGGATGGCTTCCGCCGATTTGCGCTGCTGCATGACTTTCTGCGCTTGTTCCTGGTCCTGCCAGAAGTCCGGCTGCGAGATTTTCTTTTCCAGGGAGGCTATTGTTTCGCGGCTGCGGGCAACGTCAAAGATAGCTCCGCACGAGTTCGATACGCTTGCCAAGTTCTTCCCGCTGCCGCTGCTGATCTTCAATCATCATGTGGTGTCCCGCCCGCTCAATTGATGTTAAGAAACCTTGCGTGCAAAAGTGTCACGCGCAACCATCAACACTAACACGAGCGCGGCGAGAACGCACAGCCACGCAAGCCAGTCGCCCCAGCGGGCATACGGCGTCAGGCCTGCGCGAAATGCGTAAGGAGCGTCCAGTTCCCCGCGAATATGCTCGGGCAGTCGCGCGACGATGCGGCCGTACGGATCGACGGAAACGGTGATTCCGTCGTTGGTGTCGCGCAACAGCCAGCGCCGGTTCTCGACCGCCCGCACGCGAGCCATTGCCAGATGCTGTTCCGGGGCGCCCGACCCGCCAAACCAGCCGTCGTCCGAGATATTCACGAAGAGCTGCGCGCCGGCGAGCGTGAAGCGTCGAATTTCGTTTGGGAAAATCGCTTCGTAACAAATATAGACGCTAAATGGGCCGCCGGAAATATTTCCAACTTTATATTGCGACCCATGCTGAAAATCGCCGATGAGGCCTGTCAGATCTCTCGCGAAGAAAAGCCATTTTCTCCAGGGCACATATTCGCTGAAGGGCACGAGGTGAATCTTGTCGTAGATGAAATCGGGCGCGCCGTTCGGGCCGAGGAGAACTGCGCTATTGTTCGCGCCAATCTGGCCGTTGCCCAGCGGCTTCCAATCGATCACGCCGACTAAAAACCCGCCGCCGGCGCCGCGCGCAATGCGCTGGGCGCGCGCAAGAAAGTTTCCTTCCTGCAAGGAAAACGGCGCCGGAACTTCCGGCCACACAACGACGCCGGGAGGTTTTTGGGCCGCCGTGATGCTGATCTGTTCGAGTTGATCCATTTCCGCCGCGTGGACCTGCATCCAATTGGAGGGATAGCCATTGGAAACCGGAAAATTCGTCTGCACCAAATGCGCCACGCGATCAGCAGAGGCTTCCGGAACGTAGCGTGGGCCAACTAGGGCAATCACAATCAGCACCGCGTTGGCGCCGATCCACAGCGGCGAGCCGGTCTGCTTGCGCTGGGACATTTGCAAATATACCCACGCCGCCAGCGCGCTGTAGGACGCAACCACCAGTGAAAGCCCAAAAATTCCGGTGATAGCTGTCAGTTGGACAAACACCAGATTTCCCGCCGCCACATACCCGAGCAGATTCCATGGAAAACCGATGGCGGGCAGGTGCGTCATCGCAAATTCCATCGATACCCAGACGAACGGCGCTGCCAGGCAGGCCCTCTCCGGCGCAAATTTTCCCAGCCAGGCAATCACCGCAGCGAAAGCCGCGTGGAACAACGACGTCGCGACGATGACCAATGCGAATACAGCTCCCGCCTGCAGCACTGGCAGCGGGCCGTACTGCCGCATCACCGTGTAAAACCACGGCAAACTCAGTCCGTAAAATGCCGCGCCCTGCAACCATCCCAGCAGGAATGCGAATCGCGGCCGCTCGCCCAGCACCGCAACGATCAGCAGCGCCGGCGCGATCCATCCCAG
>Ga0210409_10002488_pt1 | contig 21840 bp, 17 predicted proteins | sample IncBWH17MmetaG_FD_161649 | JGI IMG/M metagenome (GOLD analysis project Ga0210409, IMG submission 161649) | Forest soil microbial communities from Barre Woods Harvard Forest LTER site, Petersham, Massachusetts, United States - Inc-BW-H-17-M | ecosystem: Environmental > Terrestrial > Soil >...
TGCCGTCCTCGAACAAAGTCACGTCTCCCGCTTTTAGGTCAGGCACGGAGTGCTTGCCCTGCCTGACATGGAATGAGAGCAGCACCAGCCTCGTCTGCGCGCTGAAGCTGACCACGGCGGCTTCTTGCTGTGCGGCAGCGGAGGTCGCCAACAGGAGAGTTAGGAATAGCCGGGCGATCATGAGAGGCTCCGCGTCAATGAAATTCTAGCTTAACTAGCCTGAAGCTCCACGTCGCGGGCACTCGACCCTCGGCCGCAAGACGGCGACCCCGGCTCTCCCGGATTGACTCGACCAGGCGCCTCGTTCGCTCATCCACGGGCGCACGTATTTCGTTTCCAGTTTGCGAAGCCGTCTGTTCAGGGCGTTCATCCCCATTCGTCGTCGTATTTGTGAGGGGGATAACGACTTCGTTCTGAAGAGTGCGGAATGCTTCATCCGTGATCTTGCCCGGCGGATTCTCCCCAATTTACCAGTTTCTGCAGCCACTCCAGCCAGTAGGCTCGCCACGCCCGCCGAGCGCGGCACCAGGCCGTGTTCGTCAGTGATTTGGACTTCCAGTTTCTTGAGCCGCCTGCCTAGATTTGACTTGCGCAACTGGGGCGACATCGCTATCGACTGCGCTTCGCTTCTTCGCTGGCGCGCTCCAATTCCGAGACCGCACTCCGATGTCTTCCAGCTCGACGCCTTTGATGGCGTGCTCAAAGACACACTCGGCCGCCTTGAGCCGAACCGCAGCGGGCACGTTCGCGTCAGTCATCAACTTCAAAATGGTGACCCCGGCAGCTCCAGTGGCCTGCTGCAACCGCGCCACGGCCTGTTGGACCGCTTCGCGACGTGCTTTGCGGAAAGCGGTCTGAAACTCCGGCACCTGGAGCCAGCGCAGCAGCGTACTGGGTTTGACGTCAATCGCACGCGCTGCGTCTTCAATGCTCTTGTGGGACAGCAGTGCCGCCACTGCCTCTTCCTTCTTCCGGGTGAATTTTGCACCGTGTCCCCTCATCTGCCCTCATCTGCACAACGCGCCCATCGCCAGTCCTTCGCCAGGCTCGCCTTGGGGTGAAACACCAAGTAGGATCCGAATTCGCCCAAACAGCAGACGCGATCGAACGCTGCCGCGCTGAGATTGCGGCGATCGAAGCTCTGCTGATTGCCGGGCATCCGGACGTCGAAGGGCTTTGCCTGGCGCTATCGGACTGGTCGGCGGAGTTGAGGTTGATTGAGGGTAGTTTCACATAGATTCCGGCTACAGCGTTCACGGGAGGAATTTCGATTTCGGCACCGTCAAATACCCCGGACACTAGCCGCCTTGTGTTCCCTATCCGACCCTGGGACGTCCGCTCCGTCCGCGTCGCCGACTACGCGGGAGCTGGGCACTTCGTTCAAATGAGGCCCAGGGCGGAGTATGATGTCGTCAGAAGAATGCCTGAAGCTGGGCTGTTGGGAGATACGCGATGAGGGCAGTGGTGCTGTATGAGTACGGCGGTCCCGAGAAGCTGAAATTTGAAAACGACGTTCGCGAACCGCAGATTAGCGGAGGTACGGTACTGATTTCGGCAGCCGCTGCGAGCGTCAATCCGATTGACTGGAAATTGCGTTCAGGGATGCGGCAGCAGGATTTTCCGTTGTCATTTCCTGCAATTCTGGGCCGCGACGTAAGTGGCGTCGTACGGGCGGTGGGCGCAAATGTGAAGCACTTCAAGGCTGGCGACCGCGTTCTTGCACTATCCAACGCGACTTATGCCGAGTTGGTGGCAGTGGACGATTCGGACGTGACCCATCTGCCAGACGGAGTGGACTTAGCGAACGCGGCCGCGATCCCGCTAATTGCCCTCACGGGAGACCAGCTTGTCCGCCTTGCGACAAACGTGAAAAAGGGACAGGTTGTTCTGATAACGGGAGCGCTGGGCAGTGTTGGGCGCGCGGCAGTGCATACGGCGAAGAAGATAGGCGCGCAGGTGATTGCAGGCGTCCGCGCGAAAGAACTGAATGACGCCCGCTCCCTCGGTGTCTCTGACGTGCTCGCGATTGATGACGATAAAGCGATTGAGAAATCTCGCCTGGTGGATGCAATTGCGGACACAGTTGGCGGTGAGGTTGCGGCGAAGCTGATCGTGAAGGTAAAGCAGAGCGGCTCCTTTGGCTACGCCTCTGCGTTGCCGGAAAACGCGGCGGCCAAAAATCCGACAGTGAAGATTGCACGCGTGCTTGCGCAGCCTGATCCATCTAAGGTGCGCGAGTTTGCCGATGACGTGCGCGATGGCAAGTTCGTTCTGCCTATTGGTCGCCGGATGCAGTTGCGTGATGCGGCCGAAGCACATGCGCTAGGGGAGAAGGGCGGCATTGGGAAGATCCTCCTGTTGGCGCCGGATTCTAAAGAGTGAGATTCTCACTCCAGCTCTGGAAGAGTAGGCGACGATGCGCCCGAAGCGGCGTTACACCAATTTCGCGCGGTTAGCGTGTTTGCTGGCAACTTGACGGTAGCCCGGCGGCACTTCAGTGTCCCGGCGGATCTCACGGCCGAGTTGTCCTAGCGCAGCACCTCAATGCCCTCGGGATCCTCCGGCTTGAACTTATTGGCCGTCATGTCGGCAGCAATCACCGGGATGGGTCGCATCAACCATGAAGGTTCTTAGACGGCACTAGAAATAGCGGAGTGCCTAGCGAGGAAAATGTACGATTTCGTGTTGCCCCCGCACGGCCGACCACGGAATCTCCTGATCTCTTTGTCTAACAACCTCATGTGCATCGTTGAAATCAATGAAGTGGGCTTGGATCACGCCCGTCATGGTGCCGTCCGCCTGGAGCCTGCCGGTCGAGTCGATCCGGATGATGAAATTCTCGCCGCCCGAGTGACCGGCAAATGTCAGGGTATCCCCGGTTAATCCACCGGTGAGCTTGAAGGGATCGCCGTGCGGCCAGTCGAGTGTGCCAGTGATGGTGTTCTTCTTCTGCAGGAGTGTGAGTTGCATGCCGACATGCTCGACCGTCAGCGTCCAGGTGCCCGTGACTGGTTTCGTTTTCGCGTCGGCGGAACCGGTGTCAAGCGCGGTGATGGCGAACACTACCGCGAAAATTGTGAATCTATTCATGCCGTGCTCCTCGTGCGTTTCTCGTAATTGAAACACTGCCTCGATCGGGACGCCGACTACCTCGGCGATCTGAAAGGCAACTATCAGCGGCAAGTTGTTTGCCGAGCTCGATCGCGTTGACGGGCTCATGCCCATTTTATCAGCGAGCCCCCCGACGTGAGGACAAAGCATATGCCCTAAGAAGATCTCCACGAAAGGGCACCACCGGTTCCAATGCTAGCGCGACCTTCGGAAGAGTGGCCGACAATCCGGACAGAGCGACAAGCTTCCCACAACCGGACTCGGGGACCATGCTTCCCCATGCATGGTCCCTTTGCTTGTTACTGTGCGGCCTGCTGAAGGATCACATTGTCCAGCCACGTATTCCCGACTTGATCTCCGAAATAGAAGGTGAGGCGCCCGTTCGGATCCGTAGCTGATCCATTGAAGTGTCCGAGCCGGGCTGGTTTGCAACGTTCTTGCCGCAGCGTCTTGACTGAGTTTTGGCCACACAGCCCGGTTGCACTGCCCGATTCTGCAATGCTCTCGCCGCGGCGTCCTAATTGAGTTTTGGCGACGCACAGGTCGATTACCGCCCGACGAGGAGTATCCAGTCCCCGGGCTGTACATGCTCACGCTGGAGTACACTTGTCGATGTTCGGAGGTGACGGATGAAATCGGCCATTCGTGATCGTCGCGCTGGCTGTCTCAATAGGTTGGGAATCGCCAGCGTATTCCTGACCGTGGTTTTCTTAGGATGAAACTTGCTATGAAAAGAAGTCTTACAACCTTTGCGCTCTCAGCTTTGTTATTGCCTGGAGTGGTCTTGGTTCCGGCGGCCCTCGGGCAGACGCCGACATTGTCCAGCCTATCGCCCAATTCCACCGCTGCCGGCGTCCCCGGCTTCACTTTGACGGTCAATGGCACTGGCTTCGCGTCGGGCCTTTTTAACACCGCCTCAGTGCTGTGGAATGGCTCGGCGCTGTCAACCAGTTACGTCAGCGCCAATCAGTTGACCGCTGTCGTGCCCGCCAGTCTGATCGCCTCCCAGGGCAGCGCCAGTGTCACGGCGGTGAATCCCGGCGGGGCGACCTCTAATTCGCTTACCTTCACGATTACTCCTGGATCGGCACGACCGACATTGTCCAGCCTAAGTCCGCCTTCCGCGACACCGGGAGGACCTGCATTCACGCTGACGGTGAATGGATCCGGCTTCCTGAATGGGGCGGCGGTACAGTGGAACGGCTCTGGGCTTTCGACCAGCTACGTCAGCGCCAATCAGTTGACCGCGTTCGTGCCCGCCAATCTGATCGCTTCCCAAGGCAGCGCGAATGTCACGGTGGCGAATCCGGGCGGGGCCGCTTCCGATCCGCTCACCTTCATCATTGCCACTGGGCTCACGTTATCGAGCCTCTCGCCCAACTTTGCAATCGCCACCGGACCGGCATTCACCCTGACATTGAACGGTTCCGGCTTCCAGAACGGCGCCCTGGCGGTGTTCAACGGCGTGGAACTGTCGACCAGCTATGTTAGTGCGAGTCAGTTGACCGCGCTGGTCCCCGCCAACCTGATCGTTTATCAAGGTTTTGCCACTGTCAGCGTGATGAATCCCAACGGAGCCCTTTCCAACTCGCTTAGTTTCACGATTGGCACCTACGCCTCGGCGATCTTATCGAGCCTATCGCCCAGTTCCGCGGTCGCCGGTGGACCTGCCTTCACCCTGACCGTGAATGGATCCAACTTCCAGGTTGGAGCGACCGTGCAGTGGAACGGCTCTGGGCTTTCGACCAGCTACATCAGCGCCAGTCAGTTAAGCGCTTTCGTGCCCGCCAGTCTGATCGTTTCTCAAGGCAGCGCGAATATCACAGTGATGAATCCCGGCGGGGCGTTTTCTAATACGCTCGCCTTCACGATTGGCGCCGCCGCTGCGCCGACGTTATCGAGCCTCTTGCCCAGTTCCGCCGTCGCCGGTGGACCTCCCTTCACGCTAACGGTGAACGGGTCCGGTTTCCTGAATGGCGCGGTGGTGCAATGGAACGGCGCGATGCTGTCGACCACCTACGTCAGCGCCAATCAGTTGACCGCGTTCGTGCCTACCAATCTGATCGCTTCCCAAGGCAGCGCGAATGTCACGGTGGCAAATCCCGGCGGGGCCCTTTCCAATTCGCTCACCTTCACAATAGGCACCGCCGCTGGGCCGACGTTATCGAGCCTCTCGCCCAGTTCCGCCGTCGCGGGTGGACCTGCCTTCACGCTGACGGTGAATGGGTCCGGTTTCCTGAGCGGAGCGGTGGTGCAGTGGAACGGTTCTGGGCTTTCGACCGGCTACATCAGCGCCAGTCAATTAAGCGCTTTCGTTCCCGCCAGTCTGATCGCGTCCCAAGGCAGCGCGAATGTCACGGTAGCAAATCCCGGCGGGTCTCTTTCCAATTCGCTCGCCTTCACGATAGGCACCGCCGCTGGGCCGACGTTATCGAGCCTCTCGCCCAGTTCCGCCGTCGCCGGTGGACCTCCCTTCACGCTGACCGTTAATGGATCCAACTTCCAGAATGGAGCGGTTGTGCAGTGGAATGGCTCCTCGCTTTCCAGTGCGTTGGGAGGAAGTGGGACATTGAACGCCACGGTGCCCGCTTCCTTGATAGCCTTGCCGGGCACGGCAAATATCTCCGTGATCAACCCCGGCGGGTCGGCGTCGAATACAATCGCCCTCACGATCTTCGGCTTCAGCAGCGCCTTGCGGATTGCACAAATCGCGGATGGGTCGAATTGGAAGACGCTGTTTCAGGTTGTGAATCTGGATCAAACGCCGGTGAGTTACTCGTTCCAGTTTTGGGACGACAATGGGAACCCGCTGCAACTGCCGTTCACGAACCGCGGGGCGGGAGCGTTTTCGGGAACGCTGGGCGTGGGAGGCACCGCGTTCGCTGAGACACCGGGCACCTCGCCGGCCCTGGTTCAGGGCTGGGCGGAGGCAGCGAGCAGCGGACGGATCGGAGTTTTGACCATCTTCAGACAAATTGTTCCAGGCAGACCCGATTCAGAAGGGACCGTTACCGCGGTTCAATCGGGATCTCGCATTTTCTTGCCATTCGATAACACAAATGGTTATGTAACCGGCGTGGCCGTAGCCAACACCAATCCTACGCAGCCGCTCTTCATACCGTTCCTGTTTCAGCTGGAGAATGGCAGCGCGGTAAATGGATCGTTGTCACTGCCAGCGCACGCCCATACCGCGTTCGCGCTGACCACGATGTTTCCTTCGCTCGCCGGTGTGCGTGGGTCCATTGAGTTTACGGCTCAAACGCCTGACATCGCCGTGGTCGGGCTGAGGTTTAGTCCGACAAATTCGTTTACCTCGCTGGGAGAGTTTCAGTAGCCTAGTTTTCGGGCCCTTTATGCAGAGCAACGTACGACGATGCTGCCAGAAAAATGCTCGAAGCGCCGGCGAGGAGTTTATCGCGTAGCGATCTAGATGCTCCACTACCGCTGCGCCGCGCGATGCCATATCCTTTTGTAGCTATCCCGGTCCTGAGATGAGCTATCGAGAAGAAATCGACAAGCATTTCGGGCAGCTCTGACGGCCGAAGCCCGCCAGCATGGAACAGATCATGGGGAAGGCGTGGAAAGCCTTGGGAAGACGAGACGGACTAACTTCAGCGATCGCCACGCACGAGCCCTGTCCGTTGAATGCGTCCTAGTTCCTGGATGCCGGACCCATGGCAATGAACTCAAGAGTGGCGCCCTCGGGCCCGGTTCCGTCGTAGTGCATCTGATTGGGTATATCGTGGACAACACCGCCCGGCCCGATGGCGACGGTATTGTTCTTATCGAGCTTCGGGCCCGTGCCGATCAAGAAGGTTCCTGCCAAGACTGTAATGAAGCGCTCATTGGGATGAGAATGGGGTTGGCTCCACACGTTAGGCCCACGTTTGGTGACTTGCACAAACATCCCGGGCTTTGAAGGATCGCCAAACAGTGTTGCAGTTTTGTCAGTGCTGCCTGGACGCTCGGTCCATTGAAGCTGATCAGGCAGCCTGAAATCTCTCGCATTGCGGTCGATCGTCGGGGCGTCGGCACCATAGACGGCCATCGAGTTTCGCGTGTCTGAAAGAACCAGGCCGGCCCGCTGGCTCGTTTTGGCCGACGGATCCGAAAGAACCGCCAGAGCGAGGATCCCCAATGCCAGTGCTGTCCGTCGAAGAACGCGACTATCCGGTTTGAACATGGTCGCAAGAACCTCCCTTCATCAGAGAGTAATCCAAGATCGCAACCGCGTCGAGCCTACCCGTTCTCCTGGCGGCTATCAGGTTGGCGACATCGGGTTGACGGTAATGGGTCAGTTTGGGAGACTACCCACCGTCCGCTTTGTTACACTCAAAAAGTTGTATGCAGGCCGGGTCAACCCTTGCCGTATTCCTGATCGCTCTCACGGCCTTTTCCCAGACCAACACCAACCCGCAGGGCCAATACGACCTTGCCACGACGTATGACGGATCGGTTCTCTACTTCACCTCGGTCCCCCCGGGGACTCAGAGCAGCAAGATTTATAGGTGGAGCCTGACCGCGGGCCTCACTCTCTTCGGCGACCGGCCGGATTTGACGAAGCTACGTCCCTATTACGGCGAGCACCTCTATGGCACGGAACTTACCTACTCGGGCGCCGTTCTCTACCACGCAGAACAGCTTTGCCCGGCCCCTACTGGCGGAAACGAGCCCAACAATTGCGGCATCGGCCAAACCCAGGTGGTCGATCCCAACGTGCCGCCGTTCGCTCTGACGGGATACCTCTTGGTCAGTCCCAACGGACGTTACGGTGTTGCGGAGTCTGTTGCCGTGCCTTACGGCGGCAGTGCCCTATGGATGGATTGGCTCACGGGCCAGCAGATTGAAGTGAATTTGAAGAATCAGTTCCTGCCCAATGTCGGGCCGCCTTACGCTGTCAACCAACACGCCGTCGCCAACAATGGGAGCTTTCTGATTACCGCTCCGGGCGGAGCTGGCCTTGTAGTCTGGTCGCCTTCCGGCCAGATCGTGCTGCCGCAGGTGAATGATAGGAGCATCCAGATCACCCCAGGCGGCAGTTCTGCCGGCCCCTCGATCTCCGCGGATGGGAGCACGGTGGCATTCGGTACCTTCGTCTACAATGTTGCCGCGTTCGCTGCTAATCCGGCAGCTTCGCCGGTCGGGTTCCCTCAGCCCGTCTCTCTGAGCGATGACGGAAGAACCGTGGCCTATTTGAGCGCATATGGGGGTGAGCCGTACCACGGGGTGCAGGCGATAGTGGCGAATTCCGACGGGACGGGGGCCCGCCAGATCACCAATCTCCCTTACGGAATCAACAGCGTGCTTCTTTCCGGAGATGGGCATTGCCTTTACGTTGTGGCGTTCGCTTCGGACAGCGGGAACCCGGGCACGCAGATTCATCGCTACGTACTGTCCACTGGCGTCCATCCGAAGCGCCGGATTTCGCTGCCGTACAAGCGGGTGGACATTATCCCTCTCATTCCGTGATCCCGAGAGGCTTGCGCTGACTTGCGTTGTTAGAGTACACTTCGCGGCGGAGAGATGCCCATGAAGATAGCGTTATTTCTGCTGCCAGTTTCGCTCTTCGCTCAGTGGCTGGATTTTCATACGCCTGGGATCCCGCGGACCGCGGATGGGAAGCCGAACCTGTCGGCTCCGGCGCCCAAGACGCCGGATGGCAAACCGGACTTAACCGGGGTCTGGAGGCCCGAATCAAACCCCTACTACTATGACGTCATCCAGGAACTGAAGGACGAAGCGATCTTTCGGCCCGCGGCGGAGGCGCTGTTCTTAAAGCACGTCGCGGAGTTCCGGCGCGACGATCCACAAACGCACTGCCTGCCGCGGGGTCCCTCCGATATCCTCTTCAGCGGGCAACTGTACCGAATCATGCAGTCGCCGGCAGTGATCGGACTGCTTTACGAAGGTGGGGGCAACTACCGGCAGATCTACATGGACGGGCGCAAACTCCCGAAGGATCCAAATCCCACCTGGAGGGGCTACTCGATCGGACACTGGGAAGGCGACACTCTGGTAGTGCAGAGCGCGGGGTTCAACGACCGGACTTGGCTCGATCGAGTGGGCCACCCGCATTCGGAGGAGTTGCGCGTAACCGAGAGATTCAGGCGCGTGGATTTCGGGCACATGCAGTTCCAGGTCACCTTTGAAGATCCGCAGACGCTGACCCGGCCGCTGACCATCTCGCTCAAGGTGAACTATGCGGCGGACACGGACATGCTGGAGAACGAGTGCAACGAAAACAACCGGGATGCGGGGCGTCTAAGTGGACAGGAGACGGCGCGTGCAACGCTAAGTCCGGCAGTGCTGGGAAGGTACGTCGGCACCTACGAATTTCCGGCGGGGAGCGCCGGCGCGGGGGGCGCCGGAACATTCTTTCCGCGGATCCAGACCGTCAGCCTGGTCAATGGACAACTATTCATGAATGCTCTGCCTCTGATTCCGCAATCGGAGACGACCTTTGAAACGGAAACCGCGAGGATCGAGTTTGTCACCGACGCACGTGGCGCTGTGACGAACTTGGTTTTGACTGCGGCCGGCGGCGATAACCGCTACGATCGTAAGCGCTGACACACTGAAGATGCCAGTGATCACGCGCACTCAGCTCTTAGCGATCATAATTGCCGCACCGGCACTCCAAGCCCAGTGGTTGAATTATCCGACTGCGGGAGTCCCGCGCCTTCCGAACGGCCAGCCAAATCTGTCTGCGCCCGCGCCCAGGACGCCCGATGGCAAACCTGATCTCTCTGGACTGTGGGAGCCTGCAACACCTGCGGCGAGTTCGACGTTTCTTACTGGGGATCCGCCGGGGGATCGGCAGTTCAGCGGTATCGGCGTGAATGTTCCGGGCGGCCTGCCGCTTCAACCCTGGGCAGCCGAACTGGTGGAGACTCGCCGGGCCGGCGAATTCAAGGCCGCCCCCGACACCTATTGCCTGCCTCTGGGCCTGGTCCAAATGCATGTGCATCCCTATCCCCGCAAGCTGGTCCAGGTCCCGGGCCTGCTGGTGATTCTGTTCGAGCGGGACACGACCTATCGGCAAATCTTTACCGACGGCCGCCCTCTGCCAGTCGATCCGCAACCGGGCTTCAACGGCTACTCAACGGGGAAGTGGGAAGGTGACACTCTGGTTGTGGAGTCGATTGGTTTCAAAGACGGCATGTGGCTCGACACCAAAGGATCCCCGCTTACGTCCGCCGCCAAAGTGACAGAGCGCTTCCGGCGTCCGAGCTTCGGCAAGCTGGAAATCGAGATCACGATCGACGATCCAAAAGCTTATACCAAGCCATGGAGCATCCAAGTGCACCAGGCTCTCGCGCTCGATACGGATCTGATCGAGTTCGTCTGTCTGGAAAACGAAAAAGACCTTCCGCACTTGGTCGGAAAGTGACCAAGTCTGGTTCCTACCACGCAGGGTTCTTCCCTCCCTTGTACGCCCACTCATCACGGCCTTCGTTATAGATCCTCCGCTTGGTAAAAAACCATTTGCCGTTGACCTTCGCCAGATCATCCTCGTAGTGGCCGAACCCGTCGAAGACTCCGCGCCGTTCCGGATTGTCGTTCGAGTAGTGGAACCAGTAGGAACGGCCTGACGCCGTATTCCCATCTACTCTAATGAGGATATTTGAAATATTGTGGCGAGCCGCGCCTGCTCGTTTCCCGGTAACCGGTTTTGGATTCGGCATTCCCGCGATTACCTCCTTGATCGCCTGGCGGCCTTTGATCTCGCCGCTGCCCACATCCAGTACGCCATCCTCGGTGAAGGTGGAGACATAAAGATCCGGATCGTGAAAGTCGAGCGCGAAGAGATAACGCGCTTGTAAGTCCTCAATTGCGGCCCGGTCCTCCGCATAGCTGGAGCGGCCTTGCGCAGAAACGTTCGTGGGTTTGGTTGCAATTGAAACGGCCAGCCCGGTGATCAGTACCGCCGCGACTGCCAGCGGCAGTGGAACCGTCAAGCTTTTCATAGATACTCCCTTCGGAGTGAGTATAGCCATCCCGTTCATACCGCGTGGGGCTCTTGCAGACTTTCGCCACGGGCCGACATAGCGCGGTCATCGCACGCGATGGCGCGTGTGGTTGTATGGTCGCCTGCAGAAAGAGTCCCAATCTCGTTGAAGTGGGACCCTCGGACGAGTGACGGGCCACTCGGAACGAGGGCAAAGCCGGGGCGAAGTCTATTCCTCGCAGGAACATTCCTTCTCATCATCAATCCGGCGGCAGTTGGCCTGAACAAGATCCTAGGGCGTTCCGATTGTGCAACACAGCATCACGCGTTGCTGATCACGAAACACCCAGTATCCAACCTTCGATTTCTGCTGCCTGCCGCTCGGCCTGCTGCAGATGTGGATGAAAGAAACCTGCGAGGGAACGTCAGCGTCGACGCGGCGCGGGTGGCACTCTGCGCAGCTTCTTGTTCCTATTTGGCTTTGTCCGAATGCAGCGTGAGCTTCTGGACTCGCCAGTTATTCATGTCGGCCACCAGCAGGGTGTTCTCCGACGGACAGGCGATGCCGTGGATCCAGTTGAACTGGCCGGCCTCATGCCCGGATTCACCCAATGTGCCCAGGATTTGGCCATCCAGGGATAACTTGTAGATGCGCCCAGGTTCCGAATCCGACGTGAACAGGTACTGCGTCGGACCGGACGTGATGCAAATAGTCCAGGGCTGGGTTTCGTCGGGCGGATTCGGGTTCGTGTTGCCCAGGACAGGATGCCTGGTTTTATCGTAGGGTGCATTGAGGAGGATAAACCTCAGAAACTTGCCTTCGCGATCGAACACCTGGATACGACGGTTGCCCCGGTCGGCGACGTAGACGTTGTTTTGGCGGTCGATCCCAATGTTGTGCGGTGTATTGAACTGACTGGGACTTTCGTTCGCGTGCTCGCCTCCAAAGCCTCGCGACCCCCACGACTTGACCCAGTTCCCGTGCTTGTCGAACTTGGCTACGCGTGAGTTGATGTAGCCGTCACTGATGTAGATGTTGTCGTCGCTGTCAAACGCTATGTCGGTGGGTGCCCGAAAGTTTCCGTCCACATGCGGCAACGCCGGACGGATCGCGACACCACCTCGTCCTAAGCCATTTCCCTTATAGTAGTCGGGCTCATCCGGACCTTCCGGTCTCCGCCCGAGGTTCAGAATGACCAGTCCCGTCGGATCGAATTTCATCGCAGCGTGGGTGCCTTTATCGACGACCCACAAGTTGTCATATTTGTCGAATCGTACGCTGTGCGCGTAGCCCACCCCGTAAACGCCCTTTCCCAACTCCCGCACGAACTTGCCGGTGGAATCGAATTCCAGGAGCTGCGTCGAAGCGTTTCCGTACAGCGGACCCGAGGACGCGCTGCCGGGGTGATTCAGAACCACTACCGTTCCCTTGGAGTTGATGGCGACACTCAGCACTTCACCCAAATTCATCTGGTAGTTGAGTTTCAGGAACTTCAGATCGGACTCGAACGGAATCTTCGGTGGCGCGTGCTGCGCGAACACCGGTGCGATCATCAGCGCCAAGATCCATTGCTTTCTATTCGGCTTCATGTTCCTTGCTCCCTCCTCGTGGTTGATTCGTTGCTACGCCCATGCGCCGCCGAAAGCATCTACGGCAGCGCGAAGGCAATCACGACATCGCTCGGCGGCATGGGAGATCCCCGCAAGTGGCCGGGACCACCAGCGACGATGACCACGTACTGTTTTCCATTGCGGCCGCGGTAAGTTATGGGTGTGGCGTTGCCGACCGAATCGAGCTTGGTCATCCAGAGTTGCTTCCCCGTCCGCGACTCGAACGACCGGAATTTCCCGTCCGCAGTCGCCGCGATGAATAGGACTCCGCCCGCCGTGGCGATGCTGCCGCCGAGGTTCATCGCGCCGGTGTTCTTCATTCCCTCGGCTTCTAGCTCGTCATACGATCCCAGGGGGATTCTCCAAGCCACGTCGCCGGTGTGGGTGTCCACCGCCGATAACTCCCCCCACGGCGGCTGATTGCATGGATAGCCCTCTTTGTCCACAAAGCGGGCGTAGGCTCCCTGGTTGCGATACGGCATCGGCGAGCCGGGAGCGGCCGCGACCATTTGGCCGGTTTGACCCAGATTGGAAGCGTTAGCGAAGATGTAGCCCAGCTTGGGATCGTAAGACACGCCGGCCCAGTCCGCGCCGCCCATCGAACTGGGGAACGTGAGCCTGGGCTCATTCACGCTGAAGGGGGTGAACGGCCCCATAGTCTTGAACTTCTCGAACTGCTCCAGACAAAAGGCATGCGCCTCCGGAGAGATGTTGGAGACTTCCTCCTTGGTCATGCTCATGCGAGTCAAAGGCGGAGGCTTCACAGGAAACGGCTGGGTGGGCCAAGCTTGCTCACCGGGCACGTCGCTCGGGGGCACTGGCCGCTCCTCCACACCCCAGATGGGCTTGCCGGTGAGGCGGTCCAGCACGTAAAGCAGCCCGCTCTTGGAGAACTCGGCCACGGCCGGAACTCTCTTGCCGTTCACAGTCGCTTCGACCAAGGAAGGCGGCGAAGCCATATCGTAGTCGAACAGGTCGTGGTGTACGGTTTGAAAATACCAGCGCAACTTGCCGGTCGCCGCATCCAGTGCCACTACGCTGTTGGCATACAGGTTCATTCCTTTGCGGTCGGCGCCATAGAAGCTGTCCGCCGGATTTCCCAAGGGAACAAAGACCAGGCCGCGTTCCGGGTCGATGGTCATCGCGCCCCAAGAACTGGGGCCCGCGCGATCCCTCCAGCCGTCCGGCCCCCAGGTTTCATTGCCAGGCTCGCCAGGCTGCGGCACGGCATGGAACCGCCAGGCTAGCTTCCCGGTTCTGGCGTCAAACGCTCTGGGATCGCCACTGGGCCCCTTGCTGGGTCCTTCTTGCGTCGAAGGCCCGAGAATAATCAGCCCCTTGTAGATGGCCGGAGGGGACGTGATCGCGTAGTGCGCCTTCGGATAATCATCGGCGACTCCAGTTCTCAGGTTGACCTCCCCATTGTCCCCAAACTCCAACGCTGGTTTCCCTGACTTGGCATCCAACGCGATGAGGCGGGCCTCCGTCGCCAGTATTACGCGGGGCCTCGTCCTGGAGTCGCCGGGCCAATAGGAGACGCCACGATGCTCCGAAACGGCGGTGCTCTTCGGGTCATAGGTCCAGAGTTCCTTGCCGGTTTCCGGTTCCAACGCCACCACGCGATTCTTCTGCGTCGCGAAATACATGACGTTGCCTACCATGATCGGAGTGTTCTCCCAGGTTGCTCCGGTTTCGCCGGTGTGATAGCTCCAGACGCGGACCAAGGTGCTGACGTTCCTGGCGTTGATTTGGTCAAGCGGAGAATACTTGGTCCCTCCAGGGTCTCTGCCGTAGGCGGGCCATTCGGAAGCATCCTGGGCGAAGAGAACGTAGCACACAGCGAAGAGCGGGAGCGCGCAGCGGCCGAAGAGGCGGTTCATATCATCTGCCAATCTACCTCAAATGTGAATCGAGCGCGGACCATTCGTTTTGCGATTAAAGCCACAAGGTCAGTTTGGCGGACGCTCAAAACACTTGACGATGTCGGACTGGCTGTTTCCGGAGCCTTCGGGATGAAAGAAGAACCGCCGCCGGATCGATTGACCAGGCGGCGGCTTGGGGCGAGGTAGGATGGGAAGTCTACTTGGCAACCCTATATAGGCGTTCGCCGGCTTCGTTCTTCGCCGACTCGATCTTGATGCCGTGCTTCTTGGCGGCCGTTGAGAGGAAACCACGAATGCTGTGGGCCTGCCAGTCGGTGGCCTTCATGATCTCGGCGAGGGTCGCTCCCTTCGGACGGCCGATCATATCCAAGGATCTTAGCGCCCTTGCTCCCGGCGCGCGGGGTGCCGGCGTTCTTGGCTGCGGCAAACCTGGCGGCTTTCTTTGCCGCCTTGGCACCCTTCTTCGGAGCGGTTGCCTTGGTTTTGCCGCCCTTGGCGGTTTTCCGGCCCTTAGGCGCGGCCTCTTCCGCGTGGCGGCGTTCTTGGCCGGGGCCTTCTCCGGCGCGACGTGCGCGCGCCCTGTGCGGCAACGGCGGCTCGATCTTCGGCAGTGGTTTCTTCGTTCTTCATGGAGTCCTAGTCCTTTCTGTTCAGTGATTTGCGCTTGCTTCGCGCATGACGATTCATCGCTCCAGTTGGCTGGGAAAGCAAGTGAAATCTTCAGGGAAAAACGTCAGCGTGGTTACGTCGGGGCAGCCATCCGATCGTCGAAGCAAATTGTTAGACTCTAACTCCCCGGTTGGCGTGGTGACTGACGGCGGGGTTAGATCCGTGCGCCTCGCGCCGGGCTACCGTGTTACGATTTCTCGATGCCGACTGAACACATCCTCGCGCTCATGCTTGCGGAGCGAGACAAACTTACCCGAGCCATCGAAGCTCTGCAAGGACCAACGAAGCGTCGAGGACGCCCGCCCAAGAATCCGCTGGCCGCAATGACTTCTGCCGTTGCTCCGGCGCCAGCTAGGAAGAAGCGCACGTTCAGCGCCGCTCAAAGAAAACAGCAAGCTGCAAGAATGAAGGCGTACTGGGCGGCGAAAAAGAAGGCCAAAGCGAAGTAGCAGGTGGCTGGCCGAGCGTCCGCTTTCGCGTGGAACATTGACCCGCTTAGTAGTTCCCCACGCTCCAAAACGCGGTAGCGATCCCCGCAGCCATTGCAGGCGTCATTTAGCGCTCTACCCAGTATCGGTGTCGTAATCAGGCCGGTCGTTATCATAGAGGAGTGGCCACCACCACCCAGCGATCCTCCGTCCAGCCCATCGATTTAATCCGCCGCGAGCGCTTCCGCGCCCGCCGCACCGTCTCCATCACGGAAAGCGTGATCCGCGAGATGACGCGCCTCGCCGGCCAATACAACGCCGTCAACCTCGCGCAAGGTTACCCCGACTTCCCTGCCCCCGAAATAATAAAAGAAGCCGCCCGCCAGGCCATTTCGGACGACGTCAATCAGTACGCCATCACCTGGGGCGCCAAGAAATTCCGCGACGCCATCGCCGCCAAGTATCGCCGCCACCACGGCCTCGAGTTCGATCCCGAGCGCGAGATCACTGTCTGTTGCGGTTCCACCGAAGGTATGATCGCCTCACTGCTGGCCATTACCAACCCCGGCGACGAGGTCATCATCTTCGAGCCGTTCTACGAAAACTTCGGCCCCGATACGCTCCTGTGCAGCGCCGAACGCAAGTTCGTGCGCCTGCATCCTCCAGCCCACGGCGAGCGACAAACTGGATGGACCTTCGATCCCGCCGAGCTGCGCCGCGCCTTTTCGCCGCGCACCAAAGCCATCATCGTGAATTCGCCGGGCAACCCCACCGGCCACGTGCTCAGCCGCCAGGAACTGGAAACCATCGCGCAACTCTGCCAGGAGTTCGACGTCGTCGCCATCACCGACGAAATTTACGAGCACATCCTCTACGACGGCTCCGTCCACATCCCCATGATCACGATCCCCGGCATGCGCGACCGCACTATCCTGATCAACAGCCTCAGTAAGACTTACTCGGTCACTGGCTGGCGCGTCGGCTGGGTGCTGGCCGCGCCCGATCTCACGGAGTCCATCCGCAAAGTGCACGATTTCCTCACCGTGGGAGCCGCCTCGCCCCTCCAGGAAGCCGGCGTGGTCGCGGTCGGGCTTCCCGACGACTACTACATCGAACTCTCCCGTCACTATCAGGAGCGTCGCGACCAAATGGTGGCCATGCTCGAACGGGCGGGTTTCCGTTGCTGGATCCCCCACGGCGCGTATTATGTGGTGGCGGATATTTCGGGGATGGGCTTAGGCGACGATTTAGATGCCGTGCGCTATCTAATTGAAAAAATAGGGGTAGCAGCCGTCCCGGGCTCGAGTTTCTTCAGCGACCCCTCCGCCGGATCAAGCTGGATTCGCTTTTGTTTTCCCAAAAAGTATGCGACACTGATCGCAGCGGAAGAAAGATTAAGCAAAATTTAACTTTCACCCGGGCGCGGAAACGCGCTCGTGTATAGAATCCGCCAGACGGGAGGGCGTGTATGTGGCCTGAAATCCTTCTCCCGGAGACTGTAGCCCATCAAGACGGGGTGGGCCGCGTCCTCGAACCCGATCCTAACAGCCAGCAGTGGCTGCTAACTCTTCATATCACTCGCATCCTGGAACAGGAATCGCTGGAGCTGACCGTGAGCGGCTCACCCGATCAGGAACACTGGTTGCCGCTGCTGAAGTTCCCACGTAAGTTCTACTGTGGAACCTACTCGCATTGGCTCGACCTGGCGTCTCAGCCCGGCGTTCGATATCTGCGCGCCGAGTGGAAGATGAGCCGCTTAGGTCCCGACGAGAACGGCTTGCTGTGCGCGTTTAGCCTCTCAGCAACGCCAGTGAAAGCCCTGCACGCCGGCGCCGTGTAGCAGTCCTCGTTCATTCACGTTCATTCACGTTGATTAACGGCTAAAAAGCTAGCGGTTTCACACCTTCAATAACCCGCGCCGCAGCCCCCGCATCACCGCCTCCGTACGCGTTCCCGCCCCCAACTTATTGAGGATCGAGTTCACGTGAAACTTCGCCGTGTGTTCCGAGATGCTCAACCGCGCCGCGATCTGCTTGTTGCTCAAACCCTCAGCGAGCATCTCCAGCGCCTCCATTTCCCGTGGAGTAAGATTCTCTACTCCAGCCTCGGAAACAGCGGGTACGACCGCCGCGATAGCCTCAGCAGGAACCACAATCAGTCCCGCGGCAGCCGCATACAACGCCGCGACGATCTGCTCCGGCCCAGCCTCCCGCGGTAGCACAGCGTGGACTCCCAAGCCCGCGAGACGCGAACTAAACCGCTCGTCCGACAACACCACGCAAGGGATGCCATCCGCCGCCTCGTGCCCATCCGGAAGCTCATCGCGCAAAACCACGTCGGCGTGCGCGGGCGAATCCACCAGTTCGATGCCCGCGCCACGCTCATCCAGTGGCGGCGTCAGCAGCGACTCCAACCCCGCGCGAGTCACCGCCGACGCGGTCTCAATCCACACGCGAATCAAGCGGCCTCCCGCGCCGGCCTCCCCGCGAGCGACAGCACCACCTCGCGTTCGCGTGCCCGATCTCCGCGCAGGAACCGAAGGTTCAGCCGCCGCCCTTCCTCCCGATCCGCATCCTCGATCACGTCGGAAAGGTCCGCCGCCGATGCCCACCGAACCCCTGGAGTCCCCAGCAATACGTCGCCCATCATCAGCGATGCCTGTTCCGCCGGACTCCCCGGTTCCACGCTCAATATCAACAGGCCCAAACCGCCCCGCCGGTTCAAAGTCACCGGTTGAATGGTGATCCCGATCCGTGGGCGCGCGCCTTGACGCACGAACTCCTCTACGGTAGCGCTGGGAATCGCCAGCGCGATCCCGCCAGTAACAATCATCGTGTTGATCCCCGCCACCTGTCCCGCGGCGTCCGCCAGCGGACCGCCCGAGTTTCCCGGAGCCAGCCGGATCGCCGCCTGCACCCACGGCCGCCGGCCCATGCCCGCCACCGGCCCAGCCGCGTGGACGACGCCCGTGGTCATCGCCCCGATGAACCCCAGCGGGCTCCCCACCGCCACCACGAATTCGCCCGGCTGCATCGCCGTTTTTCGAAACGTCGCAGCTTGCAATTCCGTCGCCCCGACGCGCAGCCGCGCCAAGTCCCGCTGATCGTCGCGCGCCTGAATCTCCGCCGGGAGCGACCGTCCATCCCACAGCTCCACCAGATACTCACCGCGCCCGATCACGTGGGCGTTCGTGATGATTGTCCCCGCGCTGTCCCAGATCACGCCCGATCCCGCGGTGGGCCGCCGGGTGTTCGCACTCCGAATGTGGACCGTGGACCGGCGCAGTGACTCTCCGATTTCGCCGATCCCCATGTCACTTCCTCCCCGGCCGTTCGCCGACCGTGATCTGGAGCGTCTCGAGCTTGCCACCCCGCACGATGCGCGCCGTTACGGTCTTGCCGACAGCCTCCGCGAGCAGTGGACGCAACCCCTCGGGACGCTCCAGAGCATGGCCGTTGAGCTCGATCAGCACATCCCCGATCAGCAATCCAGCCTTGCCCGCGGGCGCACTCTCGTCCACGCTCACCGTCATTAGCCCGCCGTCGGTTTTTAGCCCCAGACCCTTGATTAGATGCTCCGGCAGCCGGATTGGTTGTAGCCCCGCGCCCAAATACCCTTGCGGCATCCGCCCGTGCGCCAGCAGCGCCTGCACCACGCGCTCCATAGTAGCGTTAGGCACCGCAAACACGGCCACGCGCGAAAGCACCGGAGTCGCGATACCGATCAGGTTTCCCGAAGCGTCCACCACGGCGCCGCCCGCCGCCACCGGATGCAGAGCAACATCCAGCCGGATCACCTGATCCAGCTTGCCGCCCCGCCAGGTCTGCGAAGGACCGCTCAGGCTGCTGACCACGCCCAGAGCGGCGTTAGCGCTTTCCTTGTTGCGCCCGACCGCCACAATCAAGTTGCCGGCCTTCTCAACACCGCCCTCGAGTCTTTGAACAATAGGCGCCTTCAGATCCTTGACCCGCAACACCGCGAGGTCCGTGCCCGGATCGCGACCCACCAACTCAGCCGTCAGCTTCTCGCCCGCACCGTTGGTGACGACGATATCGTCATCCTGACGCAGCGCATGCTCGGCCGTAACCACCACGCCCGCCGACCAATGCACGCCACTAGAGTTAAACCGTGGCCGCCCATGCACCGCCACAACCGCAGCCGCGGAACTCTCCACCAGCGCCGCCAGCTCATTCGAAAACGAAACTAAGGAACTTTGATTTGCCATGATTGACTCTCTCCGATAACCAGAGTGAGCCATCCTGGCCCCGCGCTACATCGGCAAAACGGCTAGGTGAGCCCTGTCCGATCGGTCAGGCTACAGCCGGTTCATCAAGCTAGCCGCATACCCCGCCCCGAACCCGTTATCGATATTCACCACCGTCACATTGCTGGCGCAACTGTTCAGCATGCCCAGCAGCGCCGCCAATCCCTGAAAACTAGCGCCGTATCCGACGCTGGTCGGCACCGCGATCACCGGAGCCGCCACCAGCCCGCCCACCACGCTAGCCAGCGCGCCTTCCATCCCCGCGCACACAATCACCACGCGAGCCTCCATCAGCCGCTCGCGATGATGCAGCAGCCGGTGGATGCCCGCCACGCCGATATCCCAAATGGTCTCGACGTCGTTACCCATGATCTCCGCGGTCACCCGAGCTTCCTCCGCCACCGGCAAGTCGCTGGTCCCCGCGCTAACCACCGCGATCCGCCCCTTGCCTCGCACCGTGCGATCGCGCCAAATCCGCACCGCCGCCGAAGCTGGAAAGTGTTCCGCATCCGGATACTCCGCGCACAGCCGAGCCGCCGTCTCGTCAGTCGCGCGCGTAACCAGCACGTTCTGCGCCCGAGCCAGCAAGCTGGCCACGATCGCCGAGCACTGTTCCGCACTCTTCCCCTTCCCGAAAATCACTTCCGGAATCCCGTGCCGCAGCGCCCGATGGTGATCCACCTTGGCGAAGCCCAGGTCCTCGAAAGGCAGATGCCGCATGCGCTCCACCGCGGCATCGACGTCCACCGCGCCCGCGCGCACCTGTTCGAGCAGCGAGCGCAACTGATCCTGATCCATCTCTTGACCGCACACAACGGGCTCCTGCCCTGTGCGCTCCCCTTCTCTTGACCGCGCACAACGGGCTCCTGCCCTGTGCGCTCCCCTTTGTCTACTCCGCCGCGCGAATCCCGGCGCGCCTATCTGTGTGATATCTGTGTGGCATCTGTGGCTAAAATTCTTATTGCTCCCGCTCCGCGTCCCAATCCGCGAACGTCTTCTTCTCCTGAGCCAGCCGAGCCAGCAGTGGAGCAGGCTTCCACCGATCCCCGTGCTTTTTTGCAAACTCACACACCCGCTGATGGATTCTCTCCAGCCCCACCAATCCCGCGTGAAACATCGGCCCTCCGCGCCAGGCCGGGAACCCATAGCCACTCAAATAAACGATGTCGATATCCACGGCCCTCGCAGCGCGCCCCTCTTCCAGCACCCGAGCCCCCTCATTAATCAGCGCATACACGCACCGCTCCACGATCTCTTCTTTAGAAATCTCCCGCTGTGCGATCCCCGCCTCCACCGCCGTGCGCCGGATCAGCTCCAGCACCACCGGATCCGCACTCGCCTTACGCCCGTCTTCATATCGATACCAGCCCGCGCCGGTCTTCTGTCCGTACCGGCCCATCTCGTAAAGTTTGTCCGCCACCAGCGGATGCCGCCGCCCGGGTTGTTCGAACAGGTGCTTGAATTCCTGCTTCACGCGCCACATCACGTCGATGCCGGCCATATCGTCCACGCCGAAGATGCCCATGGCCATCCCGAAATCGGTCAGCGCCGCGTCCACCTGATCCGGCGTCGCACCATCTTCCACCAGGAATTGCGCCTCGCTCATGTATGGGAACATCATCCGGTTCCCCACGAACCCGAATCCGTTCCCCACCACCACGCCGACTTTCTTCAGCGCCTTCGCCACCGCCATCGCCGTCGCCAGCACTTGGCCCTGAGTGGCCGCCCCGCGCACCACTTCCACCAGCCGCATCACATTCGCCGGACTGAAGAAATGCAACCCCGCCACCATCTGCGGACGCGAAGTGCTCTGCGCGATCGCATCCACATCCAGCGTCGACGTATTCGTCGCCAGCACGCACTCCGGCTTAGCCACGCGGTCGAGTTCCGCGAACACCTGCTTCTTCAAAGCCAGCGATTCAAACA
>Ga0210409_10002489_pt1 | contig 21839 bp, 14 predicted proteins | sample IncBWH17MmetaG_FD_161649 | JGI IMG/M metagenome (GOLD analysis project Ga0210409, IMG submission 161649) | Forest soil microbial communities from Barre Woods Harvard Forest LTER site, Petersham, Massachusetts, United States - Inc-BW-H-17-M | ecosystem: Environmental > Terrestrial > Soil >...
CGGGTGCTCCCTGGAACCACCCGCACGTACCAAGTCGCCGGTTCGAAAAGCCAGATCGGCCAGCGTATCGAGAACCGCCGTGCGTGCTGCGACATCGGCCGATCGAGCCTGTGCCAGCACTCGTTGAGCTGCGGTGACATCAAGTAAGCTGCGGACGCCGTATCCATAGGCGTCAACGGCCGCGATGTAGGATTGACGCGCAGCTTGCAAGAGGGCCGTAGCTGCTTCTCGCTGCCGCACCGCTGTTTTGACGTTCGAATAACTTCGCCACACTTCGTCTGCAATTTGATCCGAGGTGGCTTGGGCTTGGGCGACCGCCTCGTTTCGATTTGCCTGGGCCAGCCGCAGATTGTTCTTGCGAGCTCCTCCGTCAAAAATCGTCCAATCGATTCGCACCGCTGCAGCACCGTTCAATCCCGTCACTTGAGCGGGAGGAAGCTGTTGCTGCCATCCATATTGTGGCTGCCCAGTCGCCCTCGCCTCGAATTTCACCGTAGGATAGTAAGCGGCGCGTGCCTCGCGAACTCTCCCTTCGGCGGCCTTAACGCCTGCCACCTGCTGTAGCAGGTCGGGACGCTGTGCCAACGCGCGATCGAGTAATTCCTCCACCGAATCATCGTGCATCTCCGGGGGCGGCAGTTCGTCAAGTGGCTGCACGCGGATGTGAACAGTTGGTTTGATCCCAAGCGTAGTCGCTAGGTCACCTCGCGCAATTTCTTCCGCGCCTCGCGCCGACTGCAGATCGTACTCGGCCTGGGCCGTGGCGCTCCGAGCCTCAAGGACGTCCGGAAGAGTGGCAAGGCCATTGTCCAGTCTGTTTTCGGCGGCTTCCTGCACAGTCTTTGCATTCAACAAGCTGGCTTCGTCTGCCTGCACTTGGCCCATGGCGTTTAGCAGTCGATAGTAGATGTCCGCAACTTGGAAGATGATCCTTCGGTGGGTGTCGTTGAAGGCAAAGTTGGAGGAAGCGAGCTCCGCTCGAGCCGTCGCGATGCGACCGGCGCGTGCACCAAAGTCGAACATGGTGTAATCCAATTGCAATGCCGGTCCAAACGTCGAGACTGTCTGACGAACGAAACTGCTGCCGAAAAGCACCTCGTCGCGGTCCACTTGCGACAGCGCAACCGCTGCGAGCGTGGGATACAATTCACTCTCCGAGATGTGCAACGCGGCGCCTCGGGCCTTAGCTCCTTCCCATGCCACGCGTGTCTCTGGATTGTTGCGCTCCGCGAAATCCACTAGCTCCGCAAGCGAATAGACCTTCGTACCATCGATCGCCAGCCGTGAACCTCGCAAACTTCTCGCGTCAATTTCAATCTGTTTCTCCACGGGGGAATGCCAAGGACGATCGGGGGAAGGAGGTACACTCTGGCCGAAAGCGTGATTCACGCTGAGAAGGAACGGAAATAAAATTGCTGCGCGTCTTATGGCTCTCACCACTTCGATAACTCCCGGTCCCGCGGCACACCGCGCTCGGATGGGTCAACTTCCACGGGCGAGTGCTTCCAGCACTGCTTGCGGCCGGATTGGCAGATGACGCACGCGCGCACCCGTGGCGGCAAGCCCGATCGGTGTTGCTGTGCTCGGAAGAAATTCAACTTCGTTTCCGGTACGTCTCCCATGCGCAGCACCCTATAGCTATCGAGATTCGTATCTTTCGGCTGCCCTTTGACCAAGCGACTGGGCGGCCGGTTTTAGTCAATTTGCATGCAGCCGCTGGTGTAGGCATGGCCATGGGATTGAGAGTAGCCATCGGCGATTGCTAAGCCGGCGCCCTCATGGAGAGCCAAGATGTATCGAAAGCCGGATGGCAGTTGATTGATAAATGGGAGCTCGTTCGACCCAGGATTGCCAAAGATGGGTGTCATTCCTAGCGAACGGAGTACTTCGTAGGTTGCTTCATGCACTGTGCTCGAAACGGTTCGGAAAACACCGGCTGGCTGTGCGGACATAGGACAGAACCTCCTTTGTGAACCGGTGTGGAAATTACCTCTAAAATACCTTCGAAGCCTTGGCAATACACATAATCCTGCATATTTGTGGCCCAAGGGTTGCGAGGAGTTGAAACCACGCGACCACGATGACCACGGCGCACCGGCCTGCAATTGCCTGAAGCGAACGGTCACACCGGGCTTAGCCTCCGCTCACCATCTGCGCACATGCGAAATCGACCCGAGCAGCGATCACTGCCGCGAGGGGCTTTCAACTAATCCCCTGGCAACATGGTCGCTGCGCTGATCGACCCGAAATGCGTGAACGCTCAATCTGACCGCAGCCATGGTCAAAAGGGCTCGACACTGGCGAGAAAGCGATGGGGCGTGCAACCACATCGCCGTCACTACCGAAATCGGGCTGCTCATTATCAGCGTCATGTGCGCCCGCAAAGGCCGCAGCACTACGGGGAACGAACCTAGTGCAGCGGGGCATTGGAGAAAACGGCGTCGAACACGCCGGTGTGGACATGTTGTTCACGGAAACCGTGCCCGCTCTCAACTAGGCGCGCGAGGCAATAGACAACACCTTGTGAACAAATGGCGGCGACCTACACCGTTTCGTTCAATCCTCCTTCAGGCCAGAATAAGCGGAAGCTGCTCTAGCTTCCGCTTTTCCCAGCAATCGAGGGGGGACCGCTAACAGTCTGACGCACCCGTGCCCACCACTCCCCTCATTCATGGGCACAACGGCGATTGGCCGGCCAGAAAGGTTTAGGCTGGCTGTGCAAGTTTTCTCTTGGCTTCGAAGGAGAGCCCGAGCAGGCGCTCCGCGTTGAGGTGCGCGATCTTCTCCTTGTCATTAACGTTGATGGGCATCTGATCAAAGCATTGCCGAGAGGCTTTCATGCTGCCGTATGGAGCGTCCGCGGTGAAGAGGACGCGGTCGATACCGAGCGTGTTCGCCAAGCCCAGATAGGCCTGGTACGCCGAATTCCAGCTCTTATCCATCGCGCCGGCACCTGGTCCTGGTACTCTCCTGCCAGTATTCCGCCATAAAGATTCTCGCGAGGTAATCACGAAAGCTGGAGCGAAGGGGTATCGTCAATCGTCTTGTTCATCCTGTAGTGCCTCCACACGTTGATTACAGCCTGACCCCAATCGGTGCGAAGTTCGCCGAGGCTGCAGCACTCCTCTGCCATTGGGCCATGAAGAACCAGGCGATGCTGAAACAGGTTGACAGAAAACTAAACCATATCGAGTCCACGCAATGCTTGCTGCGACGATGCCGCAGTCCAATACAACGGCAGCGAGTTCGATTGCAGTAAGCGAGATGCCATTCACCTTGTGACTCGACCGCAATGCCTGTTTTCTATACGTCCCCGCAGATCCGGGATACCGTTCAACATCGCGCGCAATTTCCCGCGCCCGTGAAATAGCCTGGCTTTAACCGTCCCGACCGACAGACCCAAAATTCCTGCGGTCTCTTGCGTTGAGAGATCGTGAAGCTCCCGTAGCTTCATTGCCGTCCGCAGCCTAGGGGTGAGCTTGTTTATGGCGGCGACCACAATTCGCTTGCGCTCAAGCTGTAAGCAAGTTTCTTCAGGGTTAAGGCCCGAGTCTGGTGGATCCAGCGCCAACGCAGTCTCGCTCGCCACGTCCTGTTTCCCGAGCGGCACATCGGCCAAACCTCGGTTTCTCCGTAACCACATTAAGGCCTCGTTCATTGCGATTCGTGTCAGCCATGTGGAAAAAAAAGAATTCCCCTGAAACTGCCGCAAGTGTACGAACGCCTTTTGAAAGGCTTGTTGGGTAATGTCTTCCGCGTCTTCAAGGTTACGAGTGAACCGCCAAGCAACACGCAGTAGCCTTGCCTGATGGCGCCGGACGAGGACTTCAAACGCTTCGTTGCTCCCACTCCCGGCAGCGGTGACTAGTGCGGTGTCGTCTTGCTCCGCGAGAAAAGTAGGCGCGGGGAGCGCCTGTTTTTGTTCATCGGGTTTGTTTGCTAGTTTTGTACGCACTGTGATTTCTTCTGCCAGCATGCCGGCGCGAGGAGCGGGGATGGCCGTCCGGCTTAGACAACATTGATTGCGACGTCAATGTTGCCGCGTGTGGCGCGGGAATACGGGCACACCTGGTGCGCGGCGTCTACCAGGGTTTAGGCGACTTCCCGCTCCAGTCCCGGCAGGCTGACATTGAGACCGGCTGCCAAACCGTGAACGCCATGCGTTATGCCGAGGACCACTTCAGGCCTGCCAATGAGGGATTGCTCTTGCGCACCCATTGTTTAATCCTCTACCAGAAATGACTAGCTGGGGGCGTTAGGATAGTTCTGAGCAAATCGACTGTCAAGCCGAATAGTGAGTTAATGTCAAGGCTCTTTAGAAATGTCCCCTTCCTTACCTCATTAGAAGTGTCCCTTTTCTTTTGATTTGCTGTTGTCGTTGGGAGTCTGCCGGAGCGAAGCCCTGCGCCGCGGTTTGTGCGGCGCGTTTAGGGCGTAGCGGAGGCGGACTCCCCAACGAGTGCTGACACCTGCGATCCACTCAACTTCTGCAACTTCATTCTCTGCTCATAGCTCAGCTAGAGATACAGACTAGGAGGCATGGGTAAACGCGGAAATTTACTACACGCCCGCCTTCGTCTATTGCCAGGCCACTTCTTGAGCCTTTACCGTTGCACCCGGCAGGCTCACCGGACGCGCCCGGACACTTTCCGTTACAGCGTGACAACGATACGAGACCGGCAAGCCCCCCGGATCGAAAGGAGATTTCAAAAAATGATCACTTCCGTGTGGGCCCGAACCGCGGGGATCTTGCTGGCGGTACTGCTGGCGGGAACCGCGGCGCAAGCTCAAAATGCAGTTAGCGACTGGAACACGATTGCTTCCACGACAATCGTCACCAACGCCGGAAAGTCCCCTGCGGCTTCAACTATTTGGTTTGCCTACAGCAGTATCGCGGTTTATGACGCCGTGAACGTGATTCACGGGGGGTTCCAGCCCTTCTTCTACAATGGAACAGGGGCGCCCGGAGCCTCGCAGGAAGCTGCCGCTATCGCTGCGGCCCACCGCGTCCTGGTCACCTATTTTAAGAACCAGCAAACTGCACTTGACGCGCAGTTCACGGCGTCGCTGAACCAGTTGAGCGTCAGCTCCGATGCAAAGGTCGCGGGCGTCGTCGTGGGTGAAGCTGCGGCTGCCGCGCTGATCGCCGCACGCGCCGGAGATGGTCAGGAAGCCAATGTTACTTACACACCTGGAAGCGGACCCGGCGTATGGCAGCCCACACCGCCCAAATTCGGTCCCGCTGCGACGCCTTGGCTCGCGCAAATGCGCCCGTTCACCATGACCAGTAACTCGCAGTTTCTTCCCGACGGACCCACGCCGCTCAGCAGCGAGGAATGGATCGATGATTACAATTTGACTCGGGCCCTGGGGGAAGTGGACAGCATTGCACGTACTCCGACACAAACTGAAATCGGATTGTTTTGGACTGACCACCCGGGGTGGCAGTATGCCGGCGCCTTCAACAACCTGGCCAGCAGCCACAATCTGAACAGTATGGAGTCGGCCAGGATGATGGCTATTCTATGGACGGGCGCCGCGGATGCGCTGATCGGTTGTTGGAATGCCAAGTTCACGTATAACTTCTGGCGTCCGATAACTGCGATTCGCGTTGGCGGGGGAAATCCGAATCTGGTCACAGATGCCGATTGGACCCCGCTGGGAACCACGCCCAGCCATCCGGACTATCCGTCTGCCCACGCGTGTTTCACTGGCGCAGTGTCCAGCCTGATCCGTGGTTATTTTCGAACACGAAAGGTGCAAATTGTCGTCAACAGCCGAGTGTTCAGCGATGGGGTTCATACGCACACCTTTGACGACACGCGTGATCTGTTCGAGGAAGTTTTTTGGGCGCGCATCTACACAGGCTTCCACTATCACCATTCGATATATCTTATACGAACTTCCGCGTACTTTGGCAGTCCCCGCGGTCTTGTATGTTGTTGTAAAACCTATGAGCGGCACCTTAATAAGGTAGAGGTCTGCAGCTACAGCTGTCTGGTGAACCGTCGCCTTCGGACACTCTTTGAGTCGCCGAGCGAAGTTCTACGCTCGAGATTGAGTATTGTCTAAAGTCGAGGATCGACGGGTTCGCTCTCAAGAGCAAGAACTCCGAAGACGCATTCGTGCACGCGACGCAGTGGTTCGTGTCGGACGAAGCGCTCCAATGCTTCGATTCCCAGTGCGAATTCACGAAGGGCCAGAGAGCGTTTGGCGGAAGTTGAACGGCTGCGAAGGCGCGCGAGATTCTCGGGCAGCAAGTAGTCGGGTCCGTAGATGATCCTCAAGTACTCGGGGCCGCGGCACTTGACGGCCGGCTGCGTTAATCCGCGTCGTCCGCGCGCGATGAAGTCCAGGGGCTTCACCACCATTCCTTCACCACCGCGACCTGTCAACTCCTCCCACCATCGTGTGGCCTCTTCGACTGTCGTTGTATCGGTGACATCCACCTGCTTGTACGGTGTTGCCAGCAACAGACCGTCTCTGGCTTTGCAGAGTTCGCCTAACTTCTCCATGTGCCAGACATGATTTTTCTGCACATGAACCTCGCCTTCCGTGGCAAGCAGGTGAAACGGCCCGAGCTTCAAATCGTTGACCGACTGAACCGGCCAACAGTAATGACGATAGGCATCCACATAAAGGTTGGCGGCGTCGAGCCGTTGCTTGCAGCGCTCAAGAAGAATCAGGGCGTCACCATTCTTGGGCGCGAGACGCTCCAACGATGCGACTGTCTCCGAAAGAGACGCTTGTGCCGCCGCACCCACAGCGGCGTACTGCTGACGCAATAGTTCTTGGGCCTTCGCCGACCAGGGCATTAATTCCGCGTCGAGACAAATCCAGTCTGTATGAAACTGCTCCCAGAAGCCTGCTGCTTCGACCGCGATGCGGACCTTCTCGAGAAATTCCTTTTCAATCTTCGCGTCATCAAAGAATCGCCTGCCTGTACGCGTGTAACAGATGCCGATTCCGTCGCCAACAACGCCGAAAGACTGACGGGCCGCGTCTTCATCGCGGCAGACGATCACAACCGCACGTGATCCCATGTGTTTTTCTTCGCAGATCACGTGTGGAACGCCTTCACGGCGAAAGTAAGCGAACGCCTCCGCGGGATGTTCCAGGAACCCTGACTGTGAGGTCGTCTCGGTGGGCGACATGGTTGGCGGTAAGTAGATCAGCCATTTCGGATTCGCTGCGAAGCGGCTCATGACTTCAAGAGCCGCCAGGGCGTTCTCTTCGCGAACAGTTACGTTGTGATGAAGCCGCGTGGTGACGATTCGTTTTCCAATCACGTCATCGATGTCGAGCAAATCGTCATGGATCTGCTGAGAAGTCAGCGAAGGCACGGTTTCTGCGGCAGCGGGCACGAAAGGTCTAACGGGTTGCGCATACGTCGCGCGTGCCGTAATCGAAAGCAGTTCTCTCTCTGGGTAACGAAGAGCGGTCAAACTCCCACCAAAAACACAGCCGGTGTCGATGTTGATCGTTCGATTCAACCAATCCGGTTGAGGTACCGGAGTGTGGCCGTAAATCACCATGGCCTTGCCCCGATACTCGGCCGCCCAGTTGTAGCGGACCGGCAGTCCGAATTCGTCGGTCTCGCCCGTTGTTTCACCATACAAGGCAAAGTCGCGGACCTTTCCCGAGCCTCGACCCTGCATCTCCTCTTTCATCCCGGCATGGGCAACAACAAGTTTTCCGTCGTCGAGGACGTAGTGACTGACAAGTTCGTCGATGAACTCCAGTACTTTGCCGCGAAACTCCGTTGACTCCCTATCAAGTTGCTCAAGCGACTCCGCGAGTCCATGGGTGATCTGCACGTCCTTCCCGCGGAGTTTGCGCATCAGCTTAGTATCGTGATTGCCGGGAACACACAGAGCTGTCCCTGCTTCGACCATACCCATCACTAAACGGAGGACTTCGGGGATCTTGGGGCCTCGGTCCACAAGGTCACCGAGAAAGATGGCCTTGCGTCCTTCGGGTGGGTTCACGGAATAGCTTGATGACGTAGCGCGGTTCGATTGCCCCTCGATCGAATATCCGAGCTGTCTCAGCAAATCGACGAGTTCGTCGAAGCATCCGTGGACGTCCCCGATGATGTCGAACGGACCGTGCTCGTGCTTTAGGTTGTTCCACAAGGGCTCCCGCACGATTTCCGCGGCATCTACCTCTTCGGGCGAGCGGAGAATATGGACCCTCCGAAAGCCTTCCCGCTCCAATTTGTGCAGTGCACTCCTTAATTGCCGGCTTTGCTGGCGAATGACGTGCGGTCCGAAATCCCGATCGGGGCGATTGCGATTCCGCTCCTGGCACAGTTTCTCGGGGACATCGAACACAATTGCGACCGGAAGAAAGTGATATTCACGCCCGAGCGCTATGATCGGTTTTCGGGCATCCGGCTGAACATTCGTTGCGTCAATCACAACGAGCTTGCCAGCTGCGAGCCGTTTCGAAGCGATGAAATGAAGAACCTCAAATGCGTCGTTCGTCGCGGATTGGCTGTTTTCATCGTCGGAGACGAGGCCGCGGCAGAAGTCGGAAGACAGAATCTCAGTCGCTCGAAAGTGTTTCCGCGCAAAACTCGACTTTCCCGACCCAGAAGGACCGACAAGGGCGACAATCGCGAGTTCGGGAATCGTGAGTTTCATTGGCGACTGAAGATGCCCATCTGCGTTGGACTGCCCACCGCCTGGTCTTCAGATCCGACCGGCAAGAAGCGAACCGAGTAGCCGAATCGCCCAGCAATGCTGCTTGCCCAAGTTTGAAATTCCGCACGTGTCCACTCGAAGCGATGATCTTTGTGGCGCATCTTGCCTGCGGGCAGAGTTTCAAATTTGACGTTGTACTCAACGTTGGGCGTTGTCACCACAACCGTTTGCGGGTGCGCGAATTCGAACAGCACTCTCTCGAAAGCAGCAAGACGCGGCGGATCTTGATGTTCGATGACTTCCACGACAGTTGCGGCATCATAGCCAGCGAGGCGTGCATCCCGATAGGTCAAAGAACCATGAAGCAGGCGAATTCTCTCTTTTTGCATTGTGGGCAAGTTGTCAAGATGGAGTTTCTGCGCCGCGATCTCGAGGGCGCGGTGTGCGACATCCAGGCCCACAATTTCTGCGAACGTTTTGTCTTTCAGAAGCTCGCGCAGAAGTCTCCCCTCCCCACAGCCAAGGTCGAGGATGCGCTTCGCGCCAGAACTGCGAAGGGCAGACATAACCGCTCCCAAGCGTTGTTCGGCCAGGCTGATGGGCTTTTCAATGGCTTCTTCTTCACGCGTGTGAATCTCCGCAAGCTCTTCCGCTTCGGGCTCTTCTTCGCCAATAAGGCGAGTCAATGCTTCGCGAGCGAGCCGCTTCTGATGTTTCAAGTAGCGATTGGTAATCAGCTCACGTTCGGGGTGTTCACGAAGCCATCCCTCGCCGTGACGAAGCAACTTCTCTACTTCTACATCGCCGACCCAATAGTGCTTGTCGTCATCAAGCACGGGAATCAACACGTAAAGATGGGTCAGCAGATCGTTCAATCGAACGGTGGCTTTCAGGTTGACGGTGAAATAGGGGCTCTCGCCCCACTCCGGAAACTTCGTATCGAGCGGGTGCCTGAGTGCCGTCACCTGGTAGGCGAGTGGCTCGAAGAGCCGGCGGAGCAAATCCTCTCCGCCGCGACAAGGTACAACGGCAATGCGCGCTTCCAGAGGTAGCGGCGTCTCTGCGAGTTCCTGGCGTTCTTTGCTTCTTCCAGTGATTGCTGTTCCAAAGGTCCGGGCAATTGCAACGCTTAGGAACGATGACGCCGCGTAAGGCCGGTCATTCACGTACTCTTCGAGCACATGCGCTTCGCCACTAGGTCCTCGCCGGTTACGCACAAGACCAATCGGATCGATCTCCAGGAGCAGCGCAGCAGTACAGCGCTCCGCAGATGTTTCAGGATAGAAGACGTAAGCTTTGCCAAAGACCTGCTCCAAGGAATGAACCCGGAATGGACTCTTGTGCAAAAGATAGCCCAAATCCGTCGCCGGATTTCCGGTATAGGTGATGGTTAGGAGCATTGTTGTCTACTTTACCGCAAATCGGTCGAAACGATATCATCGGCCTGCTGTCCCCTGTCTTTGATGCTTCTCATCTTGTTGAAATAAATGCGTTTGTCTTTGATCAAATCCGCGCACCGAAACAGGCCGCGAAACTGGCTTGACAAAGTGTCTGTGATACACGTATATTAGTGTCAGTACGACACTAATGGAGGTTCCACAATGCTTCCCATCCGATACATGAAAGCCACTCCGACAACCTATGTCCTCCAGTTCAAGAGCGGCCGCCTTCGTCGTGAAGGCTCCGGACTCTCGTTCTTTTATTATGCTCCGACGACCACGCTTGTAACCGTACCGCTGGAAAGTGCCGATGTCCCGTTCGCTTTCCAGGAGACGACAGCAGATTTCCAGACTGTGGCCCTTCAGGGCCAACTGACTTACCGTGTGTCTGACCCAAAGAAACTCTCCTCTCTTCTGGATTTCAGCATCAGTCCCTTAGGCTTGTATCGCTCCGAGGATTACCGCAAGTTGCCGGAGCGCCTGGTTCACACGATGCAGACGCTCATGCGAGCGGAGACCCAGAAGCACTCGCTTCGGGAAGCGCTGACGACCAGTGGAATACTTAGCGCCTCGGTGTTCGCGGCGTTGAAGTCTTCCGATTCCGTCGCTCAGCTGGGAGTGGAAATCCTAAATCTGTCCTTGCTTTCGATTCGTCCGACGCCTGAGATGGGGAAAGCGCTGGAGGCCGAAGCGCGCGAAGCGCTGCAGCGCCGGTCGGATGAAGCGATCTATGAGCGGCGAAACAACGCGGTCGAACAGGAACGCCGGATCAAGGAAAGTGAGTTCAACACGGAAATCGCTGTTGAGCAAAAGCGGCGCCAGATTCGCGAAACACAGATGGCCGCAGACATCGCCATTGAACAGGAGCGCGCTACCTTGATGGAAAAGCGCATCGAGAACGACCGCAAAGAAGCAGACAGTCGTGCGTATGCCCTCGAAGCCACACTCAAGCCCGTGCGCGACATGGACTGGAGAACGATGATGACTCTTTCTCACCAGGGTGGCGATCCAAAGATGATGATCGCTCTGGCATTCCAGGAGATGGCGTCGAATGCTCAGAAGATTGGTGAACTCAACATCTCGCCCGATCTGCTGCGCAGCCTGGTTTCTTCTGCTTCGACAACTGCGGCAGTTTCTTCGACGCAAAAGGGGAAGTAATGATGCGTGCAATCGCGCACATACTGGACAAGCGAGCCGGGTTCGAGAAAATCGTCCTGGTTACACGCAAGACCCGGCTCGCCGAGTTGGTGGAACGATTCAACACCCTGGCGCAAGCCAAGTTCTACATCGAACACGCCGGAGGGAATTTCCAGGAATATCAACTGGAAGACGACGCGTACCGCCGGTCGGCCGAAATCGTTCGCCGCTCGCTGGAAGTAGGACTGAAGTTCCAGGAAATCGATCGCGGACTGGTGCCAACGTTCACCTTTCTGCCAGAAGATCTTGTCGTTACGCTCGGCCAGGACGGACTCGTCGCAAACACTGCAAAATATATTGGCAAACAACTACTCATTGCTGTCAATCCAGATCCGGAACGCTTCGACGGCATCCTGCTTCCATTTCTTCCCAATCAAACCAATCACGCACTCGCGCAAGTTATCGAGGGGAATTGCCGTATTCGTTCTGTCACTTTGGCAGAAGCACGAATCAACGATGGCCAGCGGCTTTTGGCATTCAACGACCTATTTCTCGGAGCACAGACACACGTTTCTGCCCGGTATCGGATCCGATGGGCGAAGAGCGAGGAGCCACAATCCTCGAGTGGTGTTCTCGTCTCGACCGGGGCAGGCAGTACAGGTTGGGTGTCGTCCGTGTTCAATATGGCTTCGGGCGTTGCAACTCTGACTGGTGGCCATGCTGTGAGACCAATGCGGCTGGATTGGGAGGACCGGCGTCTGCTGTTTGTTGTTCGCGAGCCCTTCGTCAGTCGTCATTCGAAAGCAAGCATTGTTGCCGGCATCCTCGAACAGCAACAAGCCCTGGAGCTAGAATCGCTGATGCCATCGGGCGGAATTATTTTCAGCGATGGCATTGAAGCGGACTTCCTGCAATTCAACTCGGGCGCTAGCGTCACCGTGGGAGCGGCAGCAGAAACCGCTCAACTTGTCGTGGGGTGAAACGTGGAAAGTTTGCGTGTGACCGTGGACATTGTGATCTTCACTCTGCGAGAGGGTTCGCTTCAGGTGCTGCTGGTGAAACGAGGCGTTCCGCCATTCGAAGGACAATATGCGATCCCTGGTGGGTTCATTCGAGAAGGCGAATCGCTCGAGGAGGCAGCTCTTCGGGAGTTGTACGAGGAAGCGGGTGTGCGCAATGTGTTCCTCGAACAACTCTATACGTTCGGTGATCCCAAACGAGACCCGCGGGGCCGAGTGATTACGGTTGCGTACTACGCATTGATCGCCTCGGACAAATTGTCGTTGGTTGCCGGTGCCGATGCGGCTGAGGCCCAATGGTTTCCTGTCAATAACCTTCCGCCTCTGGCCTTCGATCACAGATCCATTCTCGACTACGCTATCGAACGCCTGCGCAACAAGTTGGAATACACGACAGTCGGCTTTCAGCTCCTTCCCGAAAGATTCACTCTCGGGGAGCTGCAGGCGGTGTACGAAGCAATCCTTGGCCGGGCACTCGACAAGCGCAACTTTCGCCGCAAGATTGCGCTGTTGGGAATCCTGAAACCGCTGCGCGAGTGGCAACACACGGGCCGCAAACCGGCCCAGTTGTTCCGCTTTTCAGCCGCTCGATTTGAAAAGCTGAAAGACAAGGGAATTCTCTTTCCTTTTTAGTGGACTACGCCTTTTCAAGCTGAGCCCATTCGATGCCAAAGCGGCCCAGATACTTCCTCAGGCGGTCGGCATCATTGGTGCTGGTCTTTTTAGCGCGGGAGGCGCCGAACAATCTGCGGCCTGCGTCTGAAAGTGAGCGCGATTCCTTGCAGGTCTGAATCACGCGGACTAGTTGAGCGCGATCAAATAAGTCGATGTCAGCGAGCTGGTCGCGACTAAGAAAATGCGAGAGGATTTCTTCGGCTTCATGGTCTTCGAGTGATGTTGAGGCGTTCGATTTCCTCTTCGACGATTGCCGTCGAAATTCGTCCTCCTTGCGCCAGCGTAGCCATGCGAACGACCGCCGCATTGAGGTCTCGAAAGTTGCGTGTCCAGGTAGATGTCGCCGAGAGCGCAAACTGCAAGAATTTCTCGCGAGCTTCTTTGTTAAAGGTCACATGGTGGCTGGTTCGTTCTTCGAATTGCTCCAACTCGAATTGCAGGTTGGGTTCGATGTCTTCTGGGCGAGACCGCAATCCGGGTAGCGTGAATGTCCACAAGTTGATCCTCGCGAGCAAATCCTCGCGGAACCGCCCTTCGCGCACAGCGGCCAGTAAGTCCTGGTTCGTTCCTGCGATCAATTGAAAGTCACTATGGGCTTCGCGATCTGAGCCAAGAGGCAGAAACGTCTTTTCCTCCAGTGCTCGAAGGAGCATAGCCTGTTCATCGTTGCCAAGCTCGCCGATCTCGTCCAGGAAAAGGACACCCTTATCTGCAACGCGCAGCAGGCCGGCTCTATCCCGCAGGGCTCCGGTAAAAGCGCCTTTTACATGGCCAAACAGCGTACATCGCCGCGTCGCCCCGCAGGGTCGCGCAGTTCACGTCGACGAACTCTCCAGTAACCGTGTGACGTAGCTTTTTCAACTCGAAGATGCGGCGTGCGAGTTTTGATTTACCGGCTCCGGTCGGCTCCATCAAGAGAAGAGGGTCTCGTGTGGCGATGGCGACCTGTTCGATGCGGTCGATCAGTTCGTTGAATGCTGAGTTTCGTGTCTCGATGCCCCCCTTCAGGTAGGAGACGGCGTCACTCTGCTCCTCGCGGAAGCGAGAGGCAATGCGGTCGTACTTGGAAAGGTCGAGATCGATGATCTTAATCTCACCGGGCGCCGCTCGGTCGCGTTCCGGTGAAGCTTGGAGTAGTCTGCCTGGCAAGTATCTTGATTCCGTCAGAAGGAAAAGGCAGATCTGAGCGACGTGGGTACCCGTGGTGATGTGGATCAGATAGTCTTCCGCATCCGCTTCGAACGAGTAAGTACGGGCGAACTTGAAAAGAGTCTCGTAGACGTGTTCGAAGTCCCCAGGATCGCCGAATTCAATTTCGTTCAGGCGAACGGTTGTTTCGGGAGAGACGGCAGCGCTACACTGGTCGTATCGAAAGCACCGCTCTCGTCCTGGACGCGCTTGCCATAACGGAGTCACAAGCACATTCAGCCGAACTCCAGCGTGCACTCGACGGCGGTACGCCATTCCTTTTGAAGAACAAGGACCAGTATGGCGTGTGGTACTCCACACAAGCCACAGTTGACGTCCTCCAAACACTGGTCCGTCAGTTGAGCTCTGCCTCCTCTTCTGTCGACATCCCGTACTCCCATGAGGATCTTCGTTGACGGCAAACCCGGCCCACAACTTTCTTCGTCGACGGATGCTCGCCAACTTACGCCACAGCGCGCTGACCTTACATCATTTCTCTCGCCAGGGAAGCAGTCGATCGGAATTCGTGGCGGTCCATCCACGCACGCGAGCGCGTATCTGAATGCGAGTTACTATTTGCCGTGGACCGGTCCCGCGGTCACCGGCGCTTTAGTGTGTAACGCAGAGTCCTTGCGCTACTTGGTGGAGTTTGACCACACGATGATCACGAGTGGCGACTCAATTCATTGCACAGTTCACGCGGAAAGGGTTGGCTTCCGGGGGTACGGCATGATGCTTGCAGAGGTTGGCTTGCCTCCAGGTGCAGACGTAGATCGCGGATCTTTGGATGCGGCTCTCTCCTCAAGCCGGGAGGTGCAGAGTTATGAAATTCAGCCGGACAGAGTTTGTCGTGTACCTATGGCCTCGTGCAGGGGGCACCACTTTTTCCTTTTCGCTGAAGGCGAGATTCGCGATGAGGGCACAGTCCGCCGAATCCGTTCTCTACGATTACTACAATCCAAAAGCACGAGCCTCCGTACCGCCCACCAGGTTTGTGGTGAAGTGAAACTGAAATGCTTATGAGGCAAGGTGGGCCACGCACCTTCTTGTCCCCGCGGTTTTTTGCGCACATGCTGCTGGAATTGCATTCCAATAACCACCCATTCCGGAAACTCCGCAACTAACATAACAATTTCACACAGCACGCATTCTGCTCCGGAGGTTGAGCGATGCGAAGGGCCACCCATCCAACAGGAAAACCAACCAAGCCAGCACTTGATGCGGCCGGTTCATCAGACCAGGCTTCAAGCGGGAACAAATGGCTCTGACATGGTGTCAATAGAACAGGAGCAGAGCAGGGACCCCCGCACCCAACAAGAACCTCCATGCAAGAACAGCCGCTACTTCCGTTCTAACTCTGAGCGCGATGGAACAGCAGGGCGCTGAAGCTGTCTACTCAGGGAGAAACCAATGGAACCCAGCCTTTGGAAGCAGACTGGAATTCGAATCTGTTTTGGTTTTGTTGCGGCGTTGCTTGTGTTGGGCGCGGCCTTGCTAACGCAAACTTTTCTGGGAGCTGACGGCGCCTCAGGTACAGCCACGTATTCCCACGGAATATTGCATCTGGCAATTCCATATCACGCCGATCATCGCGGAACGGGCAAGCTTACTGCGGAGGTCCTGGACCCGGTCGACCACGTCCTGGGAAAAATAGAGAAGTCACTGGAAGTAGCGGAGGGCTCCTCCCTGTGGAAGGAGCAAGTCAGGTTAGATAAGCCGCTGCCACTCGACGAGCTTGTCTGGAACCGCGTGCGCTACCGTTTCCAGTACCAGGACAACCGATTTGCCGACCTGCAAGGAACCGAATCCATCTCTCAGCTACTGCGCATGCCTGTTCTGCACATCCTGGCGCAGCAGTCCTATCTCGAGGGCAGCAGGGCAGCGGTGCGAGTGGTCGTCACCGACTCTAGGAACGAGGCGATAACTGGACGTACCTCCTTGCGAATCGATTTGCAGGCACCGGGGCAGAAGAAGTTAACTCTATTCACTGGCCAACTCAACCATCGCAACACAGCGGAGGTGCAATTTCTGTTCCCCGCAGGACTCGCCGGCAACTGCGAGTTGCACTATGTTGTGGATACTTCCCTCGGTTCAACCGAGTACACCCAGACGATCCGGATACAGGATAAAGTGGGCATCCTGCTGACCACCGAAAAACCAATCTACCAACCCGGGCAAATGATACACGCGCGTGCTCTCGCTCTGGACCGCGCGGACCATGAAGCTGTTGCGAACCGCGCCTTGGTATTTGAAGTAGAGGACTCACGCGGCAACAAGGTTTTCAAGAAGGCGACGCGGACCGACGAGTTTGGAATCGGCTCGGCAGAGTTTGAACTAGCAAGCGAAGTGAACTTGGGCACATATCATCTGCGTGCGGTGTTGGTAGAGGCTGGAAGCGAGTCGGCAAACAGCGCGGAAATCGCTTTGCATGTCGAAAAGTATGTGCTGCCGAAATTCAAAGTGGATCTGGACTTCACTTCCACGAACGACAAGAAAAAGCATGGCTATCGCCCCGGCGATCATGTCCGGGGCACAGTTCAGGCAAACTACTTTTTTGGAAAACCCTTGGATACTGCCGAGGTTTCCATCAAGGCCACGGGTATGGATGTCACCACGTTCTTGGCGACCTCTGTGAAGGGCAAGACGGATCACGATGGCGCATATCACTTCGATCTGCAGCTTCCCGGCTACCTTGCGGGCCGGCCACTGAGCCAGGGAGCCGCGCGTCTTCTGGTCGAAGCTATCGTAAAGGACAGCGCGGGTCACTCCGAAACGAGGGGCGAACCCATCACGGTCAGCGAATCGGCATTTCTGATCACCGCCGTGCCTGAAGGCGGAACGCTTATCCCTGGGCTTGAGAACCAAGTGTTTTTGCTGGCGTCCTATCCGGACGGTTCGCCTGTACAGGCAGAGCTGAAGGTCCGGTCGACCACTGGAAGTGACCAGAGCATCCGTACCGACGAGGGCGGTGTGGCCGTGATCAACGTAAGAACGCCACAGAGGGGCGAGACCTTGCAAATCGAAGGAAAGGACAACGAGGGGGAAACGGTTTCGGCGACAGTTTCATTGCAACTGCGCGCGGGGGATGAGCAGGTGCTTCTGCGAAGCGAGCGTGCCGTCTATCGTTCCGGTGACGCGATTCACCTCAAAGTTCTGACCACCAGGAAACACGGAACCGCTTATGTCGATATCGTCAAAGAAGGGCAAACGATACAAACGCGCGATTTGGATATCAATGATGGTGCGGTGGATCTGACGCTGGTTGCCGGACCCGAAATGGCCGGGACCGTGGACATTAATGCCTACGTCTTTGGCCAAAATGCTCAGCCCGTTGCCGACCACAGGCTCATCTTCGTGCAACCGGCCGACGAACTGAAAATCGAGACGGTGGCGGATGCGCCTGTCTATAAACCGGGTGACGATACGCATATTCGATTTCACATAACGGACGCGCACGGGCAAGGTGTTCATGCGGCGCTAGGCCTTCAGATCGTCGACGAAGCCGTTTTTGCGCTGGCGGAGAAACAGCCCGGTTTCGCGAAGGTCTTCTTTTACCTGGAGCAAGAAGTGATGAAGCCCAGGTACGAGATCCATTCCATCGGACTGCCGGAGGTTGTCGAGCCAGTGTCGCAACCACAGGAGGAACAACGGGATCGTGCCGCTCGAGCCCTGTTCGCGGCGACGGAAATCGTCTCACGGAACAAATTTGAGACGGAGGTCGGCCGCACGGTCCCTCAGGCGAAATATTACGAATACTCGCAGCGCTACTGGACGCAGTTCCGCACCAACGCCGAAAAGATTGCCGGGCAATTGCGGCGGTCGTTCGCGGACAACCCGAAACAGAAAGATCTGCTGACGGCTTTCGAAAAACTGTCCGATTCGGACGCGCCGGAGTTTCGGGACCCGTGGGGCACAAGACTGACACTCGAAGCGGTTCCTTGGGATCCCAGCAAAACGCAGTACATCATTCGCAGCGCGGGTATGGACAAGCAATTCAAGACGGGCGATGACATGGTCGTGCCGCTGTATTTCCGACGCAACATAGTGGTGGCCTCCTCAGCCGCAGACAAGAGCGAAATTCTGCCCCAGATTGAGCATGATCGGGGCCCAAACAACGGGCGAGCCGAGATTTCCGGGAAGGTTGTGGACCCTTCTGGCGCCGTTGTAGCTAACGCGGTTATCACTGCGAAAAACATCTCCACGGGACATTCCGTAACCATCCATGCAGACGCTGAGGGCAAGTTCGGTCTGACCGCCTTGCGCACGGGCAAGTATCAAGTTCAGGTTTCCAGCCCCGGGTTTCGACTGGCGGAGGGGACATTCCAGCTTGAGGCGCGGGATCACGGGGAACTTGGCGTCCGGCTATTGGTTGGCGCTACAACCCAGACGGTTGAAGTCACCGGCGCTTCGGTGCTGATCGAAACTTCCGGCGCTGGCTTTGGTATGGCTGGAGGAGTACCGGGAGGCGTAGCTGGTGGGGTCATCGGCGGCGTCATCAGTGACAGGGGGGATATGCGGATGATGGCCCTGCCTGCGCCCAAGGCCATGCCTCTCTCTACTCGTAACGTCAAACGGTCAGAAGCCGCGGTTCCCGACCAGGAAGCGTCGCCCGGCGTTCACGTGCGCTCCTACTTTCCCGAGGCGCTGTATATAAATCCCGAAATCATAACCGATCGCAACGGCAATGCCAGCATTTCCATACCGCTCGCGGACAATATCACTACGTGGCGCATGGCAATGTTGGCCTCCACGCAACACGGTGCGCTAGGCTCGGCTACTTCGAGCCTCAAGGTCTTTCAGGACTTTTTCGTGGATCTCGATCTCCCAGTCACGCTAACTCAGGGCGACCAGGTCTCAATTCCGGTGGCCATCTACAATTACTCGGAGGCGAAAGGTGACGTACATCTCCAATTGAACTCCGGCGATTGGTTCTCGCTTGTGGATGACACGGCGCAGAAATCAGTCAGCGTGGATGCTGGCCATGTCGGCGGTTCGCAGTTCACGCTCGAGGCCAGGCGCATCGGCAAGTTCAAGCTGACGGTATCCGCGCAACTAAGCGGCACGTCCAAGCGTGCGGACGTTGTCGTCCGAGAAATCGAAGTTGTTCCCAACGGTCGAGAGCAGAGCATGGTTTTCAACGGGCAGTTGGAATCCGCCGTAAGCAACAATCTGGAATTTCCACCAAGTTCGATACCAGACGCCAGCAAGATCTTCGTGCGCCTCTACCCAGGTCCCTTGAGCCAGATCATGGAGGGCATGGATTCCCTGCTGCGCATGCCGGGCGGTTGCTTCGAACAGACTTCTTCGAGCACGTATCCCAACGTCTTGGCTCTCGACTATATGAAGCGCACGAAGAAGCTCACTCCAGAAGTGCATGCGAAAGCCGAAGGGTACATCGCCAACGGCTACCAGCGGCTGCTGACTTTCGAAGTGCCCGGTGGGGGATTCTCCTGGTTTGGCCAGGCGCCCGCCAACAAAATCCTCACCGCCTACGGATTGATGGAATTCTACGATATGTCCAAAGTGCATGACGTGGATCCCCGACTGATTCAGCGGACTCAGCAGTGGTTAGCGGCGCAACAGCTCGCGGATGGGAGTTGGAAACCGGACACATCGTTCATCAACGAAGGGGCGACGAATCGCTACAACTCGGACGTACTGCGGATCACGGCGTACATCGCCTGGTCACTCGGCAACACCGGGTATCAGGGCCCGGCGATCGAAAAGGCCAGCCAGTTCATCCACAGCCACCTTTCTGCAAAGATGGACGCCTACACATTGGCCGTACTCGGGAACTTCACTGTGGATTACGGAAAAGACCGCGATCTCACCCGTCAGGCCATGCAACTGCTCCTGGATGCCCGCACTGAAAAAGGCGAGCAGGTTTGGTGGAGCGCGGAAGAGACAAGCGTTTATGCCACAAGGGCAAGCGCCACCATAGAGACGACCGGACTGGCCGTCCAAGCACTGCTCAAATGGGGTCAGGCTTCCGGAACCGCTCGAAAAGCCCTCAGCTACATCACTGCAAAAAAGGACGCCACCGGCGCTTGGGGAAGCACGCAAGCCACGATCATGGCGCTCCGGGCTTTGCTCCTCGCCTCGGAGAAAGGAACCGCGGACGTCCGTGGCACAGTCGAGATCGTGATAAACGGTAAGGCCGCCGGCAAGCTGACCCTCACTCCGGACAATAATGATTTGCTACACCAATTCGTGTTCACTGACATTGATGCCAACGGGACAAACGTCGTGGAGCTCCGATTTGAAGGTAGCGGTGCGCTCGGATACCAGGCCGCGGGACAATATTTTATTCCTTGGGACGAAAGACCGGAGAACGAGCCTCTTTCCATATCCGTGAACTACGACCGGACCAAACTTGCGCAAGATGACATCGTGGCCGCCACCGCGATCGTCAGAAACAATTTGACCAAGACGGCGAAGATGGTCATGGTCGATCTGGGCATACCTCCGGGTTTCGATCTGCTCACGGAGGATCTCCAGGATTATCAGGAAAAGTCTGCCAGCCGAAAGAGCGGCCGCCTGGAAAAGTTCAACCTCACGGCCACCCAGGCCATTCTCTACTTCGATTCATTCGCTCCCAGTGATACCACCGAGCTCCGATTTCGTCTTAGAGCCAAATACCCGATCCGCGCGCGGACATTCCAGTCACGAGTGTACGAATACTACGATCCTGAAGTTAATTCGGTAGCTCGCCCCGTTCAGTTGGATGTTCGAAAGCGGTAGAGTATGGTTGCCGACTACTAGTTTTGGGGGATCAACCCTGCCGCTGTGGGTTAATTCCAGTGCTGCAGAAATGCTGCCCACTCTGGTTGTCCTGAGTCAGAAATTCGCAACCACGGAGATCCGGGGCTGGATGCGCGTAAGCCATGTATTTGCAACCCGGACGATCCTGGAATTATTAGATGAACTAGCAACTCAGGACACTGGGGCATTTTGAGGCGTTTCCAACCCACAGTCCAACCCACAGAGAGTGGTGTCTTACACGACTTTCGCGTATTTTGGCAGTCCCCGCAGTCTTGTAAGTTGTTATAAAGCTTAACGTTGCTACTGCTACTGTGACGCGGTAGAGGTCTGGGGTTCGAGTCCCCACTGGCCTACCATTTATTTCAATCACTTAGAAAAAATCACCAAAAAACTTCACCTGTAATTCTTCACCTGTAAAGTGGTTGACAAAGGTCCTCTTCGTTGACTTGCCTGTGTGCGCAACCTAAGATGAGCGCCAGATGGCGGACACAGGATCGCTTGTCGGACAGAACGTCTCCCATTACCGCATCATTGAAAGCTAGGCGGGGGCGGTTCCAAGATCGGGGTGCCCCCTGTTCTTGCCGAGCGCCATCAAGGTAGTCGTTGACGATGTAAGTAGCACTTCGACGCGCTTTTCATGCCTCAAGCTCGGCTACTTCAGGTATTGGTCCAGCCAACCCAACCATCGGCTGTACACGTCCCGCGAACGTACGGGGTCGCCGGGAAAGTGTCCTGGAACGGGATAAGCTATGAATTTCACCGTTACTCCGTGTGCAGGTCACTCCACAAAACATCAATCGTAGGGAGAGGCGCGAGAATGGGCAGAGATTGGCGCTAATGCCGACAACCCGCCCAGAATTTCGCCTAGCTTCCCGACGCATTTTTCATCAAAGCCATGGACCACTGCTGAGACCGCTGCTGAGCCCCCTTGACAGAGGCTGCTAACCATTCGACACTAGCATAGTCTAACTAGG
>Ga0210409_10002491_pt1 | contig 21828 bp, 18 predicted proteins | sample IncBWH17MmetaG_FD_161649 | JGI IMG/M metagenome (GOLD analysis project Ga0210409, IMG submission 161649) | Forest soil microbial communities from Barre Woods Harvard Forest LTER site, Petersham, Massachusetts, United States - Inc-BW-H-17-M | ecosystem: Environmental > Terrestrial > Soil >...
CCTCGGCTGGCACCAGCAGCTCGAAGAGGAACTTCGGCTCGTGCGCCTTCAGCCAGTCGCTGAGCCGCTTGAGCTTGCCGAGCTGCACCTCGTTTTCGGCCGCGTCGCCGTCGGGGTTGTAGCGGACGAGCACCTTGGAGAAGTCGGGGCCGAAGCGCTCGATGTGCTTCGCGAAGTCCTCGCCGTACTGGAAGTCGAACATCGGCTGCCCCGACCGCTCCACGGGCATCGCGAGCTTCAGGCCTCTCTCACGCGCCTCGAGCGGCACGGTCGAGCCGAACTGCTCGTCGACCAGCACCCCCGTCACCGACGGGTCGGCTCCCGCGCCCACCGCCTGCTGCAGACCCTCGAAGATCAGGTGCTTCGCGTCGGCGATGATCGCGGTCTGCTCCGGGTCTGGCTCGCCCTCGATGCCGAAGAACTTCTTCTGGAAGGACCCGCGATGGTCGAACGCGAGGATGTAGAGCTTGTGGTCGTAGCCGAGAGTCATGGGCGTGAGTATTTCAGAGGCGTGCGGGCCGCGGTCGGGAGGTCCTTAGAATGGATCGACATGTCCTCCGGCGCCGATCTGTTCGTGGTCTGCAAGCAATGCGGATCCGAGGTTAGCCCGTACATCACCGAGTGCCCCTACTGTGGGCATCGTCTCCGCCGGCGGGCCCCCAAGCTGCCGCGGGCTCGCACAGGGGGACGCGCGCCGCGCGCGCCCCGGCGCCCGATATTCGGCCGTCTGAAGGCGAGCCCGCTGGCCGTGCGCCGCAGACGTGGCCTGGGCGTGAGCAGCGACCGCTGGGCGTACGCGCGCCCGCGCGCGACGATCGCGCTCGTGGCGGTGAGCGCCGCGGCATGGATCGTCTGGCACGCGGAACCCCGGGCGTACACCGAAATCGCGCTCATCGGACCGCTGCACGGCGACTGGTGGAGGATCTTCACGACCCAGTTCGCCTACATCGACGGCCTGTACGCGTTTCTCACGATCGCCACGATCGCAATCTTCGGCTGGCTGCTCGAGCGCCGGCATGGGCCCGTGGTGGTGCTCGCGCTGTTCATCCTCGGCGGGTCGGCGGGTGCGCTGCTGGCGACGGCCGTCTACCGGTTCCCGATCGTCAGCGGCGGCAACGCCGCGGCGCTCGCCCTGCTGATGGCGTGGGCGGCCCCCGACCTCATCGCCGCTCGCAGGCGCTCCTACTACGAGGGCGACCTGCTCGGCGCGGCAGCCATTGCCGCGTTGCTGTTGGCGATCCCCTACGCCCGCCCGGAGGCGAGCTGGTTGGCGGGCGTGACCGGCGCCGTGATCGGCCTCGTGGTGGGGCTCGGCCTGCGCCGCGAGGAGCCCAGCGAGTTCTAGGGCGCTGCGGCTCCGAGGAGCCGCGCGCGAAGCGGGACGGTCGCTCGGTGGCGCCGGGTGAGTGTCCTTATGATGATCTGCGATGACGATGACCAACGCCGTTGTGCTGATCGAGGCCGAGCGGGACGCGCTCTCCACCCTTGGAGGCGCGCTGGCGGACATCGAGGGTGTCGCGGAGGCCTACTCGGTCACGGGCGAGTGGGACTTCGTCGCGATCGTGCGTGTCGCCGACCACGAGCAGCTCGCCGATGTGGTGACGGTCGGGATCGGTGGCATCTCCGGCGTCGCGCGCACGCAGACGCTGGTGGCCTTCGCGGCGTACTCGCGGCACGACCTCGAGGCTCTCTTCTCGATCGGGGAATGATCGCCTGATCGAAATGGTCGCCGTGCCGATGAAGCCGGAGTACGGTCCGACGCTCGGTCGGCTGCTCTCTCCCCGCTGGCGGGCCGCCTCGCCGCTGGTGCGCGGGGTGGTGATCGCAGCGGGCGTGGGTCTGCTGGCGCTGCTCGTCGGAGCGGTGCTGACGCTCGAGAACGCCACCTACTCACACGGCGGGAGGCTTCCGTTCAGCTTCGCCTACAGGAGCCTCTACCGGGTCGCGCCGGACCCGGGCGGCTACGTGAAGGTCCAGCGCCATCGCGTCGACGGGACGCTCGAGGATTCCTACGCCGTGGAGCCGCTGCTCCTGCCCGCGTACTCGGGCGAACTCTCCGGTGAGCTACCCGTCTTCGCGGCGGCCTACATCCGCGCGCTCGAGCAGCGGGACACGGGTTTCGTGCTGCGGGGCGAGGGCAAGACGAGGGTGAACGCTGTGCCCGCCTACCAGGTCCTCTATACGGCGATCATCGACGGCCGCACGATGTACGGGCGCGACGTGCTGCTGCTGCCGGAAAGACGGGGCGCGCGCGAAGGCGTCGAGATCGTGATGCTGACCTCCCCGACGGCGAACTCGCAGGTCGACTCTCCGCTCGAAGTCGCCTCGACCGGGGTTCTGCTACGGCCGCTGAAGACCTTCACGTTCGGCTAGCGACCTGGGTGCGACGGCCCGTCAGCCCCCGGTGGGCGCCGGAGCGGCCGGCGTCGGGGCCGGTTCGCCCTGCGGGCCCGAGGAGCTGCCGGAGCTCTGCTCGGCCGCCGGAGGCGGCGCGCCCGAGCCGGAGGAGGGCGGAGTCACCGGTTCGGCGGTGGGCAGGCTGACGGGGGGCGAGGGCGGCGGTGCTTCGCCGGCGGGCGGAGAGCCGGGCGCGGGCGACGGCGTGGCCGGCTGGCTGGGGCCGCTCGTCGCCGTGGGGGGAAGCTGCGTCGTTTCGGAGGTGACCTCGGTGACCTGCGCGGGCGGCTTGGCGACCGCAGGCTTGGGCGGTTCTACCGCGGCGACGGGCGTCGCGGAGGCAGCTGTCGGTGCGACGGGCACCGGGGTTGGCGCCGCAGCGTGCTTGAGCGGCTTGTGGGCATGCCGGGCCGCGAGGCCGTTCGGGGCATGGCCGCCGAAGCTCAACGGTTGGGTTTGCTCCCTGACGATGACCGGTTCGGCGTAGCGGGTGACCGGGGCCGGAGCGGAGGCGACAGCGACGGCGCGATGCGTGTGATGAGCCGGAGTCGTGCGCTCGACGGCGACCGTGCCCGCGGTGACGATGGCGGCGGCCGCGAGACCGGCGGCCGCCTTGGTGGCAAGGGCGCCGGCTCCCGCCGTGAGCAGGCCGCCACCGAGGCTTGCTCCGGCCGTCGCTCCGGCGCCGGCGACAGCTCCGGCACCCATCGTCGCCCCTGCGCCCGCGCCGACCGAGGCGCCGGCACCGCCGGCCACGTGGGCGCCACCGGCGGCGCCCGTGGACCCCAGCTTGGCAAGCAGGAGCTTGTGGATCAGCACGAGCGGGCCGACCGGGAAGATCGCCGCCAGCGCGCGGTTGTTGTCTTTCAGTTGCTTCTTGAAGAAGCTGCAGCGTTCACAGCCGCGCACGTGTCGCCGGGCGGGTGTGCTCAGCTTGGTCAGGCCCTCAGCCGTTTCACCGAGCTCGAGGCGGACCTGCTCGCAGCTTAGCTTGCGCGCCTCGGCGGCCTCGGCGAGCGAGATGCGCGCCCGCACCAGCAACGACTTCACCGAGGGGACGGTGGTCTCCATCGCGTCGGCGATCTGCTCGTAGGAGAGCGCGTCGATCTCGCGCAGGAGCAGCGCGGTGCGCTGCGTCTCGGGCAGCTCGTGCACGTCGGCGATCAGCTCGCGGAAGCTCTCGCGGCGGATCACCCGGTCGCCGGTGGACAGGCCCTGATCGGCGAAATGGACATCCATCGAGTCCACGCCGATCGCGGACTGGCGGCGCAGGTGGTTGAGGGAGCGGTTGCGCGCGATCCGGTACAGCCACGGGCGGACGTTGATCGCACGGTCATCGGCGAGCACCGCGTTGTACGCGGCGGCGAACACCTCCTGCAACACGTCCTCGGCGTCCTCGCGGGAGGCGAGCAGATGCCGGCAGAAGGAGAGCAGCCGCGACTGGTAGCGCGCGCACAGCACCTCGAAGGCGGCGGGCTGGCCGCGACGGGTGAGTGCGATCAGACGCTCGTCCGACTGCAGCCGCAGCAGGGGAGACGGACCGAGCAGGCCCGGCGCGTTCCTAGAACGTGTTAGTGCAGAGGCCTCCATGACGTGTCTCTACCCTCCTCAGGGCTATAGACACCGTACCAACGCCGAAGTTGCGTGCGGATCACACGGTTGCGCGGGAGCAGGTCGTGCTCTGCCAGCGGCCTGTCTGGCCCGTGTAGTGGGGCCGAAACGCGCGTCGAGTGCTGGGCGGACCTCGGACGGCGGCTCGCACGATTCGCAGGCGCTCCGCCAGCCGGGGCTCTGGACGGATGAACGAGTCGGTGGCTCGAGCGGTGGGTGTCGGCGCCCGATCCCGTCGTCCGGCGGTTTTCTCGGGGCGAGCGGCGATACGATCGCCCGGCCCGGGTAGACAAACTGGCAAAGTCAGCGGACTTAAAATCTGCCGCTCGCAAGAGCCTGCGGGTTCGAATCCCGTCCCGGGCATCCAGGCGCTCCCGACTCCGGGAAGGCTCCTCAGCGGGTAGAGTCGCGCGCGTGTCCACCGAGAGCGCGCAGGAGACGACGACGGTACATGGGGGGCGGCTGGTCGCGCGCCGCCTGAAGGCCCATGGCGTGAGCAAGCTGTTCACGCTGTCCGGCGGGCACCTGTTCTCGATCTACGACGGCTGCCGCGAGGAGGGCATCGACATCGTGGACGTTCGTCACGAGTCAACGGCCGCGTTCGCCGCCGAGGGTTGGGCCAAGGTCACGCGCGAGGCCGGCGTGTGCGCTCTGACCGCCGGACCGGGCGTGACGAACGGGATGAGCGCGGTTGCCGCCGCTCAGGCCAACCACTCGCCGATCGTCGTCCTCGGCGGCCGGGCGCCGGCCATGCGCTGGGGGCAGGGGTCGCTTCAGGAGATCGACCACGTGCCGTTCATGCGGCCGCTCACCAAGCTCGCCGCCACGCCGGAGAGCACCGCCGAGATCCCGGGCCTGCTGGACGACGCGTTCGCAGCGGCGCTCACGCCGCACTTCGGGCCGGCGTTCGTCGACTTCCCCCTGGACTACGTCTTCATGGAGGCGCCCGATCCTGAGTCGCCAAACGGGGGGTCCGGCGCGGCAGCGACGGCGAGGGCCGCGGATGCGGCGTCGATCGAGCGCGCCGGTGAGCTCTTGCAGGGAGCCGAGCGGCCGGTGATCATGGCGGGAACAGACCTCTACTGGGGACGCGGCGAGCAGGCGCTGGTCGAGCTGGCCGAGGCGCTGAGGATTCCCGTGTTCCTCAACGGGCTGGCACGCGGCTGCGTGGCGGCCGACCACGAGCTGTTCTTCTCGCGCGCCCGCTCCGACGGGCTGAAGGGTGCGGACGTCGCGCTCGTGGTCGGCGTGCCGATGGACTTTCGTCTCGGCTTCGGAGGCTCGTTCGGCGATGACACGGAGATCGTGGTGGTGGACGTGGCCGAGCCCGAGCGCCGTCATCCGCGTGCCGTCGCGGCGGAGTGCTACGGCGACCTGAGCCAGACGCTCTCCGCCATACGCGAGGCCGCCGGCGGTAAGCCGCTCGCCAGCGAGCCGTGGGTCTCGCAGCTGCGAGCAAGCGAGAGCGAGCGGCGCGAGGGCGAGCGGGCCGAGCTCGAGGACGGCCGCGCTCCGCTCCACCCGATGCGCCTGTACGCGGAGCTCGCAGCGGTGCTCGATCGCGACGCGATCGTCGTCGGCGACGGCGGCGACTTCGTCTCCTACGCGGGGCGCGTGGTCGACAGCTTCCAGCCTGGCTGCTGGCTTGACCCGGGGCCGTTCGGCTGTCTGGGCGCGGGGCCGGGATACGCGCTGGCGGCGAAGCTCGCGCGCCCCGAGCGTCAGGTCGTGCTGCTGCTGGGAGACGGGGCCTTCGGGTTCTCGGGGATGGAGTTCGACACGCTGGCGCGGCACGGCGTCGACGTCGTGGGGGTGATGGGCAACAACGGCATCTGGGCGCTCGAGAAGCATCCGATGGAGTTCCTCTACGGCTACTCCGTGGCGGCGGATCTGCGCCCCGGGACGCGCTATGACCAGGTCGTCGAGGCGCTCGGCTGCCACGGTGAGCTGGTCGAGCGACCCGATGAGCTGCGTGGAGCGCTCGATCGCGCCTTCTCGGCCGGTAGGCCGGCGCTTGTGAACGTGCTCACCGATCCCGCGGTCGTCTACCCGCGACGCTCCAACCTGGCCTGAGGCTCAGCCCACGCCGGCGAGGCGGAGCGCGCCGCCGTGGAGAATGTCGTGATCGGAGACCTCGACCTTGTCGAGGTCCAGGGCGCGGAGCGCCCCGCTGAGCAGAATCATGCCGGCGACGATCGTGGGAGCACGGTTCGGATCCAGGCCGACGACCTCGCGGCGCTGTGCTTCGGTCATGGCGGCCAGTCGCGCGAGCAGCATCTCGACGGTCGCGAGCGTCAGCGGATATCCGTGCACACGCTCCGGGTCGTACGGGTCCAGCTCCTGGTCGATCGCGGCCGCCGATGTCGCCGTGCCTGCCACGGCGATGCCCCGCTCCACGGAGGCACGCTCATCCTGCGGCAGCCCCTCCAGCAGGACCTCGCGCACGTCCATGGCGAGGCTCTGCAGTTCCTCGGCCTGGGGCGGGTCGGCGTGTATGTGGCGCTCGCTCATGCGCACGACCCCGGCCGGCAGCGAGACATGGAAGCCGGCCGTGCGGCCGCGGCCGATGACGAACTCGGTGGAGCCGCCTCCGATGTCGATCACGACGGTGGGCTCCGTCGGGGCGGGCCGCCCCGACATCGCGCCGAGAAAGCTGAGCTGCGCCTCTTCATCCCCGCTCAAGATCCGCGCGTCCAGTCCGAAGTCCACACGCACGCGCTCCGCGAAGTCGGCGCCGTTCGCCGCGTCTCGCACGGCAGATGTCAACACGGCGAGGTTCGCTTCGCAGTCGTGCGAGTCGATCTCCGCCCGGTAGTCGGCGAGGGTCGCCATCACGCGGTTGACGGCCGCCTCGGACAGCGACCCCTGCGCGTCGACACCGTCGCCGAGGCGAGTCACAAGTGAGCGTCTGACGAGTTCCTCGAGGCCGCCGGACCCGGGATCCACGTCAGCGATCAGCAGCCTCGTGGAGTTGCTCCCGATGTCGACGACCGCGACGCGCACCGGCGGGATGCTAGAGGTGTGTGCGTCCACCAGCGAAGGGAGTGAGATGAGCGAGGAGACCGACGGGCGTGTGGCACTCGTCACGGGGGCGAACCGAGGGATTGGCCGCGAGGTCGCCCGACAGCTTGCGGAGCGCGGCTATCGGGTGCTGCTGAGCGCACGCGAGACGCAGAAGGCGGCCGGCGCAGCCGAGGAGCTGGCCCGGAGCACGGGCGCGGCGGTGATGCCCCTGACCCTTGACGTTGCCGATCCGCGAAGCATCTCGCAGGCGGCCGAGCGCGTGCGCGCCGACCCCGGGCGACTGGACGTGCTCGTCAACAACGCAGGCATCGGCAGTGACTTCGGTGTCGCCGGGGTCGAGCCGGACTTCGCCGCGATCCAGCGTGCGCTCGACACGAACTTCTATGGCGCCTACCGTCTGACCGTCGAGCTGCTCGGCCTCTTGCGCGAGAGCGAGCACCCGCGCATCGTGAACGTCTCGAGTGGGATGGGCGGCGTTTCGGAGATGGGCGGCTGGTCGCCGGGCTACCGCGTCTCGAAGGCGGCGCTGAACGCCATGACCCGCATTCTCGCGACCGAGCTGCGAGACGCCGGCTTCCTGGTCAACTCGGCGTGTCCGGGGTTCGTGAACACCGACATGGGCGGCCCGATGGGCGCGACGAAGCCGGTTGAGGATGGAGCCTCGGGCATCGTCTGGCTCGCGACGCTGCCAGACGACGGGCCGACCGGAGGCTTCTTCCGCGACGGCAAGCCCGTCGCGTTCTGAGCATCCGCGACTGGCCTACAGCGGTGTTCTTTGCTACAACGTAGGTTGCGACGCGGGGTGGAGCAGTCTGGTAGCTCGTCGGGCTCATAACCCGAAGGTCGCGGGTTCGAATCCCGCCCCCGCTATGGACCCATTAGCGACAAGGTCCCTGAGGTTGTCTCCGTTGAAGGCGCTCGATATGAGCGCCTTCAGTCGTACGTGGGGCTTGTTGCGGTCGATCTCGACGGCGAGCTGGAAGGCGTCGAAGACCTGGCGACGTAGCTCGGGGTCGGTGTTGGCGAGCTCGTTGTCGAGGATGGGCAACTGGTCGAGGATCTCGCAACCCTTGTCTAGGCTGGTCTGGGGGTGGCTCGCGGGAGAGCGTTCGCTGGTAGCGAGGGCGCGCTGCAGGTCTTGTTGGTCGTGCTTGAGCTGTTGGATGCGTGCGCTCACGAGCGCTGGCTCGACGCCGGCCTCGATCGCCCGGACTTGTAGTTGCATCCGCTGCTCGATGTCGGCGATCCGCTCCCGCAGCCGGTCTTGCTCGCTGGTCTCCTGCGCGTCGATCGAGCTGGCGAGGGCTTTGTACTGGGCGCGAAGATGGTCGATGCGGCTAGCCCCGAAGATGTTCTCGGCGAAGAAGCGGTCGATGGTGGGTAGCAGGATGTCCTCGCGGACGTATTGCCATTTGCCGTGTCCGAGTGCCTCGGCGGCCTTGTCGCCATAGGCGATGCGGTAGCAGCAGGCGTAGTAGGTGATGCCTTTACGTTCCTTGCCGTGCATCCGTAGGGGGTTGTGCCCGGTAGCGCAGTGGACGATCCCGCGCAAGGCGTATGTGCGCTTCTGGCAGCTGCGTCGTCGTGAGCCCTCGCTCTGCGGGCGGCTGGTGAGCTGTTCTTGGACGGCCTGGAATAGCTCGTCGGAGATGATCGCCGCGTGACGCTGCTCGGCCTCGATCCATTCTTCTTCGGGTCGCCTGAGCAAGGGTCCATCGCCGATCTTGACTTGTCGGAAGTCGAGTCGGTTCCAGCACAGCCGGCCGGTGTAGACGGGGTTCTCGAGGATCGCGCGGATTGTTGTCTTTGACCACTTGCCGGCGGTGTTGCGTTTGCTGTCGACGTGTTTGGGTGGCGGTGGCCCGTTTGTGCGGTTGAGATGGTTTGCGACCTCCTTGAACCCGGCCCCGGCGTGGAAGCGCTCGAAGATCTCAACGATCACCGGCGCCTGCTCGGCGTTCGGCTCGAGGATCGACTTGTGGTCTCCTGAGCGCGCGCGGCGCGGGTCGGGGTGCGGGACGTGCTTGAGCTGGTAGCCGTAGGCTGCCCGTCCGCCATTGCGGTAGCCCTGGCGGGCGTTCTCGGTCTGCCCGCGGTGTACCTCGCGGCTTAGCTTCTCGACCTCGAACTGGTCAAGAGCCTGGAAGAGGTGGCGTGTGAGGCGTCCCTCGGGGCTCGTTTGATCTCCCGCGGCGATCGCGTAGTAGACCTGTACGCCCGCGCGGCTCAGCTCGCGCTCGAACGCCAGGGCGTGGAAGAGGTCTCGCGAGAGCCGGCTGGTCGAGTAGATGACGACGCCGTCAAAACGCCGGGTCTCGCGGTCGCGGGCCTCGGCAATGAGTTCGCTCCAGGCGTGCCGATCGTCTCGCCTCCCAGTTTCCTGGTCGGTGAAGTCGCACGCGATCTGCCCGCCCAGCTCGGCGATCTTACGCTCGCAGGCCTCCCGCTGGGACGGGAAGGAAAGGGTGGGGTCCTGCTTGTCCTTGGTCGAGAGCCGCCCGTACCAGCCGAATCGCATCATGTCTACATCTCTCGATTAGCGAGGCCGACGAGTGCCAAGGCCTGCCTGTCTCCTGTCTGCCCTGCGACGGGCCGAGACGTCGACCAGGAGGTCGAGCAACGCCCGCGTCTGCTCTCGCCGCAGCCGCTCATCGAGCGGGGTGCCGGGCACAGTCTGCTCGATTGAAATGTTGATCTCCGCGCTGGCCAGGTCATCGGTGGCGCGCCTTCGGGCGGGCTCCGGCTCCACAGGTCTAGCTCGATCAGGGGCGGATCTCAAGTCTTTTCGCCGGCAAGCGGATCGTCCGCATGCGCGGTCCTCGCCGCTCGCGGGCGCGGCTCCCTTGCGCCGCGGGCAATGAGCCGTCGTTCGGGCGCTCGTGGTCATGGCGCGCCTCCGGGCGAGGAACACGCGCTGCAATCAGCCCAGTGCCGTACCCGCGCCCTCGCGATCGCAACATAGTCCCCCTCGCGCTCGATCCCGATGAAGCGTGCGCCCTCGAGGACGGCGGCGGCGCCGGTGCTGCCGCTGCCGGCGAACGGGTCGAGCACGAGCCCTTCCGGCGGGGTGATCAGCCGCACGAGCCAGCGCATCATCTCGATCGGCTTGACCGTCGGGTGGATGTTGGCGACCGGGCAAGCCCGGGCCTGCTGCTCGTTCCTGGCGCCGATCTTGAACGTCTGGATGGTCCGCCTTGGTAGCCGCTCGCACCCGAGCTCGCGCTCGCGCCTGGACGCCTTGGCGCAGTAGAAGAACCGGTGGCGCTCACCCAACAGGTCGATCGGGCAGTCGCGCTCGCAGTGGCCGGCGGTGCACGTCGGGGCGTGTGAGAGGAGCAGGTTGGCGGGCCAGCGACCGCGGTCGCTCACGGCGCGAATGCGGGTGTGCGTGCGTCCTTCGTGGCGGCATCGTTGGGTTGAGCTACTGATGCGACAGGCGTCGATGTTCAGCGCACCGGTCCCGTATCTGGAGAGGTTTTGCTCGAGCGTGCCAGCGAGCGGCTTACGGGCGAGCACGATTGGCTCATATGCGGGCTTCAGGCCGGTGCCTTTGCCGTGCCGGAGTGGACGCGAGGCAGGGTAGCCCTGGCCCTGGACCCACATGAGCGTGTCGCGGAGCTCGAACCCGGCTTCTTCGAGACCGCACGCTAGGAGGTGGGCGGTGCGGGGGGCGGCGAACGCGGCGAGATGCCCGCCCGGCTTCAGGACGCCTAGGCACGCGCTGCTCCATTGCTTGGAGAAGCTCCGAAACGACGCGCTCGGGTCGCTGCTGGCGCGGCGGCAACGGCTGGCTGCTCCTGCCGGGTTGAGCTTCGCTGGACGGTCCCATGCCATGCCGTTGAAGCCGATCCCATACGGCGGGTCGGTGATGACCGCGTCGACGCTGGCGAGGGCGAGCTTTGGGAGCGCCACAAGACAGTCGGCGTGTTTGAGCTGCCAGCGGCGTGGGTTTCTTTTATGTGAGTGCTTGTCGGTCAGTTTCGCTTGGCGCCGGGCGGGCGATCTTGGCACGTAGAAAGGTCATCTAGGGGCGCTTAGCGGGACACGCGAGGTGGTTCCCGCGGCCTCGGTGACGATCGCGAACACCGAGCCGGTGCTCGCCGCCGACCAGACCGTCACGGCGATTGGCGCTCCCGTGTTGGCAACGGCGGCGGTCGCGGTTCGGGCGCGGGCGACGCTGGGGACTGCCAGCAGGATCAGCGGATTGGCTTGGCGGAGTGTGCTGCGGGGGATGGATCGCGCGTAGCGGCGGGCCTTCTCGCGCAGGCGCGCGGCGGGCTCGGTGGCGCGGTCGAGCTCGAGAAGCAGGTGGATCGGGGACGCGTCCGGCAGGCGCAGCACGCCGTAGCCGTCCGGGGTGATCGCGTGGAGGATCGAGTGCATGGTGCGCTCGCCGTACCACTCTGCGAGCGCGCCGCCGGCTTGCGCGGCATCGCGAGCGAGGCGGGTGAAGAGGTCGTTGACTTCTATGTGGTGGGCGAGCTTGGCCGAGTCGGCGACGCTGAGCGCGGCGGTGTGCGAGTAGCGCAGCTGCTGGCGATCGATGCCTTGCTGCGCGGCGACGATCTGAGCACCGGCCTCGTCGAGCACCCAGTGGTACGGGGCGCTGCCGTCCCCGAGCGGCAGGCGTGGCCGGAAGCGGTCGAGCACCCGCAGGCGATACAGCGTGAGCAGCCGGCGGCGTCCCGCTCTGGGGTCTGAGAAGTGCAGGCGCTCTAGCTGGCGGGTGGTGAAGACACGGTGCTCGTAGCAGTCGCGCGCGATCTGCCGGTCGCGTTCGGTTAGATGCGCCGCGAGCCCCGTGAGCTGCGCGTCGCTGACCCGCCCTCGGCGGCTGACCCGTTCCATCGTTCTCTGCCTACCCTTGTCGGCCCCGCGACGCCGCTCTCGATTGGCCGCCTTTGCTGGCACTTTCGCTGGCTGGGGGTGCTCCAGTGTTAGTTGGATCACCGACGGGATCACCGACAGGAGCAGCGGGTGGATCATCGGCCGGCAGCCCCCGCTGGGTTCTTGAGAGCGTGCGCGGTTGACGGGGCAGCTGTGTCTCCGGCCGGTGACGCTCGGCGAGCTCCGCCTCGATTCGCTCCCGTGCGATGCCGTTGCGGCGCCGCGCGGCTGCTCTGACGCTCGCCGCCCGCTCTGGTGTTGGAGCTGGGAGGGCCTCGGTAGTTACGGTGAACGTGCTGCCGGTCTGGCCCTCGTGGCATAGCCGCACAGCGGCGGTGTAGCGGGGGAGGTGAGCGAGGTCGTGCGCGGCGAGCTCGGGGCGCACCTCCCGCTCGAGCGCAGAGGCGTCATCGCGGCTGACCTGGAAGTAGACCTTGGTACGGGCGTTTGCCCCAATGCCCTCGCGTAGCTCCCGGGTGAGTTGGCCGAGATGTTGGTGGGCCATGCAGAGCGACAGGCGATAGCCGCGGGCCTCGGCGAGCACATCCGGAATCGGCGTGGGAAGGTTGAGAAAGTTTTGCACCTCATCCACGTACAGCGCAGCGTCGCGGCGCTCGTCGGGGGGCACGGCGGCCCGTGCCAGCGCGGCCTGCCAGACGCGCGCGACGACCATCGAGCCGAGCAGCCGGCTCGTGTCCTCACCGAGTGTTCCCTTGGGCAGTCGAACGAGCAGCAGCCGACCCTCGTTGATCGCACGCGGTATGTCGAGCGTCGTGGTCGGCTGCCCCACGATCGCGCGCACCGGGGCGCGCAGCAGGAACGCCCGGAGCTTGTTCAAGAGCGGGCCGATCGCCTGCGCCCGCACACCCTCTGAGAGGCCTTGATACCAGTCCCAAAACGGACCGAGGCCGACGGGATCATCGACCTGGGCGACGAGCTCGGCCTGCCAGTCCGTGTCGCTCAGCAGCCGGGGAACATCGGCCAGGGTCGCGGTCGGATCGCCGGCGGTGAGCGTCAGCAGCGCGGCACGGAAAACGTCGTCGGTGCGGGGACCCCAGAAACGCTCGAACACGCGCCGGAAGATCCCGACGAGCTGATCGACGCCGAGGTCACGGTCGGGACTGTCCAGCACGTTCAGACCAGGCGGCGAGGGGTCCAGCGGGTCCAGCAGGTCTACATCGTCCTCGCGACCGGAGGGGACACGCTCGAGCAGATCCTCGACCAGATCGCCCTTCGGATCGACCACCACGGCACCCCTACTCGCATCGAAGTCCGCGAGCACGAGCCGCGCGATCAGCGTTGACTTGCCCACCCCGGTCGGCCCGAGAATATGGACGTGCTGGCGCGCGTCGGCCACAGCCAGGTTGACCTGCGCTCCCGTGGAGCCGACCCCCAGAGGCTTGCCCTCCCGCGGCAGGCCAGGCGGCGGTGCGACCTCGCGCGCTCCCGCCATCACCACACCGGGGATCGCCTCCTGAGCGGGCAGGTGCGCGAGCGCCGCAAGCTCGGCGGCGCTCAACAGGAACGCGCGGCGCCCGAGCCGCCGGTCGGCGAGCTTGCCCCGTGCCCCTCTGACGCGGCGGCGGCGAAGCCAGACCCGTGGGCCGCTGTATGCGGCGAACGCGCCGAGCACCGCGTGGATGCGGCCGCGAGCGCCCCGCCGAGAACCAGCACTGACCGCGACGCGGATCAAACAGCGGTACAGCGACCCGGTGCTCTTCTGCATGACTGCCCGCACGTCGGGGTTGATCGTGGGGTCAAGCCGCGGCGGTGCGGGCGCGCGGGTGCGCAGCACCTCTGCCATTCGCATCAGGCGGCTCGTCGGCACCCCGGTTCGTATCCGGCGCGCGGCGACCCGCAGCCGACGTTGCTCGCGGCTGGTCGCCGGCCGCGCCAGGACCTGCACGAGCGCGCGCTCCTCGCCGCGCAGCCCCGACAGCTGGCCAAGGATCAGCGGCAGCGGATCGGGCTTCATCCCGGCGTCGAGCGAGAACCAATCTGGCCCGCACAGAACAAGCTCCGAGGCCGCCTGGGTGACTCCCTCGCGACGCTCGAGCTCGTCTTGGCCGGCGGGTTCGGTCGTGGCGCTCGCGCCCGGCCACGCCGAGGACACCGCCCGCTCGATCAGGCCCGGCGGGATGCTCTGCGGCACCCACACGCGGAAGATCGTGCCCGCCTCACTCGCCGCGATCTCCCACGCCAGATGCGGCTGGCCCGTTAGCAGCCTCGCCAGGCGCGGCCGTAGCAGGTCGTGAAGCGCAGACCATAGGAGCGCCGCGCCGCTGGAGTCGACCTCGGGCGGAACACCGATCCGCACCAGCCGCGCGCCGCGTGCGAGGCGACGACGCCGCACACGGCTTACCACGACCCCAAGCAGGCTCACGCCCACCACGAGCGCAGCCAGGATCGGCGCGAGCTGCCAGGCGCTCAAGAGCGCGTGGCGAGCAAGCTTCGGTAGCTCGCGCAGCGGCCGGTCAGGTTCCTGAAGCCAACTTTCAAGGTGGCGGGCGGGATGAGCGCGGTGTTCGTGTCCCATCGTCCGTCGCCTCAGGCCGCGGGGCGCGTGGCGCCGAGGTAGCGGTCTTCGCCCCAGCGGGCGCCGATCGTGGTGGGAAACGGCTCGGTCCGTACGACGGTCCCTGTGTGCGGCGCGTCGACCATCTCCCCTGAGCGCACGACCATCCCAACGTGCGTGACTTCACTCACGCTCGAGCCAAAGAACACGAGGTCGCCGGGTTCTGGCTGCGCGCCACCCGGCAAGTGCGGGCCGGCGTCGAACTGCTCCTGCGTCGTGCGCGGCACGGCGATCCCGACCGCGCGATAGGCGGCCTGCACGAGACCGGAGCAGTCATACCCGCCGGGTCCCTCGCCGCCCCACAGATACGGCACGCCGAGCTTGCTCAGGGCGAACGCGAGCGCCCCGCCAGCGGCGCCGCTCGGGTGCCCGGCGGCGGGCACGCTCTGGCTTTCATACACAGACGCCCAGTGCAGGACCGCTTCGACGTAGCTCTGAGAGTGGTTGTAGGCGAAGATCGCGCGCTGCAGTTCCCTCGGCGCGCCGCTGGCGCGCAGGTAGCGCGCAGCCGCGAAGATCGCATCGGCTGGGTCCCAGCGGTCGGCCCGACCGTCACCATTGGCGTCGACGCCGTAGATCGCCCAGGTGCTCCCCAGGAACTGCATCGGGCCACCGGCGCCCGCGGAGTTGACCGCGCCCTCCTTGGTGCACGACGGGTCCGGGTTTTGGCCGTCGTCGCACTCCACCTTCCCGATCCCGGCCAGCACCTCCCAGGGGATCCCGTAGCGCGCTCCTGCCGCCTGGAACAGCTGAAGGTATTCCGGAGGGATTCCCGCGACTTGCTGTGGTGAGCCCTGGCCGAGGCTGACGCTCGTGCCGCCGCCGAGGACGCCGACGGCCGCGCCGATGAACAGCACCGGCAGCAGCAGCATCAGTCCGCACGAGCTGAGCGCCGCGCGCTTCACGGCGCCTCCGCGAGCTCCGCGGGGTCACTCGTCACGAGTGAGTCCTCGGCGACGCTAGCTACAACACGCAACGGCACCCGCTCCTCCCCAGTGAGCAGCAGTCCGTGACCGGTTTGACAGGTCAACAGATAGGACCGCTCGCCCGCTGTCAGCGCGAACGCCTGCCCGACCCGGTCGATCGCCTGCGGTGACTGGTGCAGCAGCAGGTGCTGGCAGGCGTTGTTGACGACGGCCTGTCCGAGCGGGGAGTCGAGCAGATCGCCGGGGTCCTGGGTGATCGTTGTCAGGCCGGTCCAGCGCTTGCGCGCCTTCTTGGCCAGGCGAAACAGGAACCGCGCGCCGGGTGCCTCGCTCCTCGCGCTCGGGGTCTCGCGCATCAGGTCCCAGGCCTCGTCGACGAGCACGACCCGGCGGCGCAGAGGACCCTCCAGCGAGCGCCAGATCGCGTCCAGGGTCAGCATCAGCGCGGGCGCGCGCATCCGCTCCGGTAGCCCCCGCAGCGAGAAGCACACGAGGTGACTGTCGGGCGCCACCGACGTCGGCCGGTCAAACAGCGAGGAGTGCGACCCAGTCGCGTAGGGCGAGAGGCGCTCGGCGAGACGCGCCCCGGTCTCGCTCTCCTGCTCGAGGGCGCGCACGAGGTCACACAGCAACGGCGCCGGCCGCCGGTGCGTCGCCGGGTCGGGGGTGATCCCGGCCGTTTGGTAGGCGGCGCGGGCGCTGCGGTCGAGCACGGCGAGCTCGCCGCCGTCGAGGCCTCCGGCCAGCAGTTCGATCAGGTCCGCGAGGAACAGAATCCGCTCGTCCAGCGCACGCGGCGCCTCGCTCGCGGGAAGGTCGAGCGGGTTCAGCGCGACGGCGCTCGGGCCGGTCAGCGGTAGGTACGCGCCGCCGACGGCCTCGCACAGGGAGTGGTACTCGTCCTCTGGGTCGATGATGAATACCTGCACGCCGCGGTAGAGCAGCCGCAGCGCCTCGAGCTTCGCTGCGTAGGACTTGCCGGCGCCGGAGTAGGCGAGCATCACGGCGTTGAAGTTCGTCCGCGCGAAACGATCCACCAACACCGGGGCGCCGCTGTCGGTGAGCCCGTACAACACGCCGTCCTCCAGAGGCGGGTCCGCGGACGCGAACGGGAACCCGGCCGCCAGCGCGGGCGTATCGAACGTCCGCCGCAGACCGAGACGGTCGCTGCCGAGCGGCAGCGTTGAGAGCCATCCATCGAACGCGCGGAACGTCGCCGGGACTACGTGCAGCAACATCGACGCGCACAGCGCCCGTACGCGCTCGGTGCGCTCCTCGAGCTCCTCCCGACTAGAGCCCGTGACCGATAGATACAGCCCGGAGCGAAACAGGCGACTCTCGCCCCGCGCGAGGGCGCTGGCGAGCTCCTCAGCGTCCTCGGCCGCAGCGGCGAGCGTCGGGTCGGACAGGCGCCCGCGGTCGGCTTCGAGGCGACGTGTGGACTCGAGCCTGGCTCGTTGGCGGCGCAGCCGGTCGGCCGCCAGCGCGGGCGGGATCGGCCCGACGTGCAGCGTCAGGTCAAGCTCGCCCGCCGCTCGCAACAGCGGCGCGAGCCATCCCTGCTCTACCTCGCGCGGGTAACCGATCACCGCCAGGCTGCGGTGCCACACGTTCCCCGTGCGCAGGAAGTCGCGCTCCACCTCGACGGCGCTCGGCGCCGGCAGCGACGGTCCGCGCTGCGACTTACCCGCCCTCTTAGCTTGCAAGCGGGGGGTGTTCAGCATCGGTGGATCAACCCCACCAACTGCGACCCGGCGGGCGGCCCCGGCGGTTCGAGCGCCCCGAGCAACAGCGCGGTGGCGCGCTGCCCATCGAGCGCGCGCAGCTCGACCCCGGCGGCGCGCAACAGGCCGGCGGTCTCACTCGCGCGGCGCTCGAGAGCGGCCCTGGCGGTGTCGGGCTCGCGGCTGCGGGTACTCAGCACGAGCAGGATCTGCCGGCGGCGCAGGCCCTCACCATCACCCGCGAGCTGGGAGAGGAACTCGGCGTATGCGTGAGCGCAATCGCGCAGCGCCGGGTGGGGCAGACTCGGCGCGGCGTGCTCGATCGCGCTCGCGCGCTCAGCGAGGTCGACGCGCTCTGAGCGCACCGTGATCGACGTCGGCTCGACCAGACTGTTCAGCCACCTGCCGTACGCCTCGACCAGGGCTGACTGCTCCTCGCTGCTGCGCAGCGCCCAGCTCGTCCCGCTCGCGGCCAGCAGCAGCGCGCTGGTGCCGTCCGCCAGCTCGACAACGCCGCTTGAGAGGATCGCGCTCACGGGGAGCGTCAGCAGCGAGACGGAGGGCTGGGCGGGCCCATCGCGCAGGCCGGCGGGTAAACCCTCCGGTGCCGCAAGACGCCGCCGGGACTGCGTGAGGTGACGCGCGGCCGCGAGCGCGAGGCGATCGCCCGTGAGGCCGTCGCGGCGTCCGAGCGCGAGTGCAACCCCGGCCAGCGCCAGCGGCGCGGCGAGGACCGCCGCCACCGCCATCGGCAGCACCGAGCTGGCTGCCGCGAACACCGCGTAGCACGCCAGCGCGGTCACGACGAGGATCACGAGCTGACGGGCGGTGAGCCCGAACGCGAGACGGTCTTCCATCTCCACGTCGGCGGGTAGCCGTATGCGCCCGCTCATAGCCCGCCCCTTACCACCCGCGCGATCACGTACGTCTTAGCCATCCGGGCGGCGGTGGAGGGCCGGCCCGAGAACGCCAGCTCCTTCGCCCAGAACGGGATCCGCAACAGCACCCAGAACAGGCACAACACGAGCAGCAGGTCGATCAGGCTCCCGCCTGTCCCGACGCCGAGGACACTGTGTCCCGACGCGAAGAACACGTGGACCGTCGCCGCGAGCGTGAGCGCCTGCGCGACCTGGACCAACAGCGCGCCGATCATCACCCGCCACCACAGCCGCGCGATCCCTTCGGTCTGTGGCAGGCCGTGGGCGAGCAGGCAGATCGGCGCGGCGAGCACCGCGAGCACGATCAGCGACGCCCGCACCAAGTACAGGATCAGTAGCGCCACGGCCAGCACCACGCAGGCGACGCCGAGCAGAATCAAGAAGATCCCCCCGTCGGCGATCGAATGAAACACCAGCAGCTCGAGCGTGTGCCCCGCCTGCTCGGGATCGACCCCGTTCCCCAGCAGACCGCTGGAGAGGACGTTGGCGAACGCGATCATCTGACCCGAGATCGCGAGGCTCGCGTTCGCCGCGATCGCCGCCACCAGCAACCGCGGCAGGATGTCCTTCAGCGCGTAGCTGCTCTGCAGCGTCTCGTGGCTCATCACGAGCGCCCCGCCCACGATCACCACGAGCACAAGCAGCGCGTCGGCGACCCCGAGGCACAACTGCCAGTAGGAGCGGACGTTCGCCTCGCCGACGATCTGCGGCGTCGACAGCAGCGTACGCCCGACGAGCACCATCGCGGGGTTCAGCGCATCTTTGACGAGCCCCGCAAACCAGTCGTTGATCGCCTGCTCAACTTTGCCAGCAACGTCGAAGAACCCCGGATGACTCGCCTTGGCACCGCCGACGCTACCGCCCTTGGCAGGTGGTGAGGGGTTCGGCAAGGGTGGCCCGACTTCGATGCCGCCACCTTCGGGTGCTCCACTTTCCCTGCCAGCTTCGGGCAGCGGAGGAGAGGCAGCCAGAGCGCGCGCGGAGCCGGCGGGCGCCCCCTGGGTGGGAGCCGCACCGGCCGGCGCGCCCCCCATCGCTAGCAGCAGCACGAGTGCGACCAAGGGCGCGCCCAGGGTGCTCCGGCACGGTCTCACCCGACGATGTGCTTCAGGACCGTGACGAGCACCGGCGCCAGCGCCGCCAGCGCGTAGCCCGCGAGCGCGGCCTTGATCGTGCCCTTCGCTCTCTCGAGCGCCCCGGGGTCGCCCCCGGCAAGCAGATAGCGAACGCCGCCGAGCGTCAACAGCAGCGTAGCCAGCGCGACCAGCAGACCAATCAGCCAGGTCCGCAGGTTTTCGATCACCTGATTGAGGCTCGTCGCCGCATCGGCAACCTGCGGAACGAGCAGCGCCGCGATCAGCGCGAGACAGATGGTGGCGGCGAGTTTGCGTGACATTCCTGGCTCGGGGCCGGCGCGGGAAAACGGGCCCCGTTCACCTCCTCAGTGATTGGATTGGTCGTCTCCGCCGGCTAGACCCGAAGGCCCGGCACCGGCGGCCCGAGCAACAGAGAAAGGTCGCTTAAGCCCCCTTTGCGGGACAGGCCGGTGACCCAGCCAGACGAGCAGGCGACGCTCCGCACGGTTGCGGCGATGCTTGAGCGTGTCGAACCTCACGCCCTGCGAGCCCGCAAGCACGCGCAACGGGACCACGTCGATCCGCGTGACGAGGATCAACTCGGCCTCAGCCTCGGAGACCGCGCCGGCGGCAGTCGCCTCGGCGAGCAGCGCGTCCACGTCGCCCTCACAGTTTGCCGAGGCCTCGAGCTCAGCGAGCGCCGGCCAGGCCGGCGATGCGGGATCGCGCCGGGCGCCTTCAAGCGCCGTGAGGGTTCCGCGCAGACAGTCCAGCAGCAAATTCGCGGCCACCTTGCGCGGGCGTCGCTCCACCGGATAGGTCCGGATGCGCTCCCAAGCGCACGCCATCAGCGCCGACCACACCTCCTCCCGCTCACGCGCATCGACCAGGATGCGACCGGCGAGCTTCTTCAGGCCGGGCAGCATCGCCTCGAGCACGACCCGGCCGGCGATTGGCTCCTGCCGGGCCGAAGCGAGCAGCGCACACAACACCGCGTCCTTGTCCGCACCCACCCCCGGGCCCCGCAAGAAGCGCACGACCGCGGCGAGATCCTCAAACCTCGACAGCGCTGGCTCAGCTTTGCGCCATGCTCGGAACCGGCAGCGCAACACAGGGTTCCTCAGCTCCCGGCGCCAATCGGGGTCCAAGTTGTCCACGGGCAGAGGGCTCATCGTGTGGCTCCTTCGGTCGGGTCACGCCAACATGCCGCGAGCGACTGACTGGCCGCTGACAGGACGCTGACCGGGCCGAGCGGCTCTCAAGAACATTCATACAGACGATTAGCGGGTCCTCAAACGACCAAGCAAACCCGGGCATACCGTGATAGAGCCACTAACGATGTACGACGGCAATGTTCAAGAAGCCGCCTGACTGGGTATGAGAGCGAGAAGTGAGACGGAGCCTTGAAAGTCCGTGGGCAAGGGCGCGTGTAATCCCCGTGTCAGTCGCGTGTCAGCGATGTGTCAGCGCCGCAAGGAAGGAATAGGCCGATGAACCCACCACGCCTCAGAATCTCTCCTCGGCGCGCTGAACCTGAGCGCGACCACGGCAAGGGCGCCACGCCAAAGGTCCGTCTGCGCGAGCAGCCCGAGGCACCGTCCAGCCCGCCGCCGAATGGCGAGAGCGGCCCGCGCCGTCTGCTCCAGCCGCTTCCGGTCGTGGGGATCGCGCTCGTGCTCGTTGCGCTCCTCGGCTATTGGGGTGTCTACCGCGCCAGCACCAAGCGCACGCCGATCCTCGTGACAACCCATGCTTTGGCGGCCGGGACGGTCCTTGCCAGTAGCGACCTGCGTACCGGCGAGCTCGCCGGGGACAGTTCAGTGCTCGCGTCGCTCGTTCCCGAGCGCGAGCTCTCACAGACCATCGGGCGACGACTCTCAACTGGAGTGCCCGCCGGAGCTCCGCTGCCCTTCGGGGCGCTCACCACGCAACAGGCACAGACCTCGGCGATGACGCTCGCCGTGCCCGAGTTCGACGTGGCCGGTGCGAGGCTGCAACCCGGCGATAGCGTCACCGTGCTGGCGACGTTCGGCGCCGGCAGCGCAGCGGCCAGCGCCCGCCCGGTCGCCCGCGCCCTGCAAATCGTCTCGGTCGGCGAAGCGGTTCCAAACGCAGACCCGAGCACCGCGACCGTCCCCGTCACCGTCGCCGTGAGCAACCCGTCGATTGCCTCCTCGCTTGCGCTCGCCAACGAGGACGCAAAGCTCGACCTCCTCCTCGAAGGCGCAAGCGCCTCCACCGCGCCGATCCCACAGGCGAGCCAAGCGGGCAAACCATGACCGGGCGGCCGACCGTCATCCTCGCTCTGACGCCGATCGCGGAGCGCGAGGTCGAGACGCTGCTATTCGACACGGCCGACCCGCCGCTGACGCTTCTGAGCAGCGCCGTGGAGGCCGACGAACTTCGACGAGCCGTCGAGCAGGAAGCACCCAACGCGGTACTGCTCTCGCCCGAGCTTCCGGGACTGACCGCGGGGCATTGCGCGCGGGTGCGCGCCACGGGCGCCCGGCTCGTCGGGCTCGTCCTCGACGAACGCGAGCGCGACGTTCTCAACGCGCTGAGCGTCGATGAGACGATCGACTCGACCGTCTCACGCGATGATCTGCTCGCCGCCGTCCGGGGAGGAGCAGGGGAGGCACGGCCAACTACCGCCGCACCAGCACCGCCACG
>Ga0210409_10002492_pt1 | contig 21824 bp, 11 predicted proteins | sample IncBWH17MmetaG_FD_161649 | JGI IMG/M metagenome (GOLD analysis project Ga0210409, IMG submission 161649) | Forest soil microbial communities from Barre Woods Harvard Forest LTER site, Petersham, Massachusetts, United States - Inc-BW-H-17-M | ecosystem: Environmental > Terrestrial > Soil >...
CGCGTTATTCAGGTCGTGGGCCATGCCGCCAGCCAAGGCCCCAATGCTGTCCATTCGTTGGGCGCGTAGGAATTCAGCTTCGATCCGCTTCTGTTCGCTGACGTCCTGCACGGTTCCGACCATCCGGCGGCTTGCCCCCGCCTGATCCACCAGCACTTCGGCCTGTTCGTGCACGATCCGGATTTCTCCGTCGGGCCGGATCACCCGGTGCTCGAGGCTGTATGGCTTGCCCGTCTTGAGCGATTGACGCATCGCTTGCTCCACCTTGTCCCGATCTCCCGGGTGTACTCGCTCGAGAAAGGCTTCGCAGGTGCCCCCAAACTCACGGGCTGAGAGCCCGAAAATCGAGAAAATTTCCTCCGACCACCGCAACTCGTTTTTTGTGACGTCCCAGTCCCAGTTCCCCAGATGCGCAATTCGCTGGGCTTCGCGCAGGCTCGCTTCGCTTTTGCGCAAGGCTTCTTCGGCTCGTTTGCGTTCGGCCAGCTCGTGCGTCCTTTCGGCAATCCGCTTTTCCAAGGCGGCGTGAGACGCCTGAATGCGTTCAGCCATGGAATTGAAAGCATGTGCCAGCCGCCCTAGTTCATCCCCGCCGCGCTCGGGCACTTTCGCAGAATAGTTCCCGTGCTCAATCTGTGTCGTGCCCGTCACGAGCTCCTGCAGAGGGACCGCCAGGCTTCGCGAGGTCAGCCAGCTTAACACCAACGCGCACAGGGAGGCAATCGTCCCCGAAAACAGAATCTTTCGCCCAAATTTGTCGTTCTCTGCCAGCGCGTCCGCCAGGGAGTACAGGTTAACCTGATATGCGGGAGGAAACGCCGGTCCTGTCGCCAGTGCCTGGCAATATACCTGGTGCGGAACCCCCGCGATCTTTACGGTGAAATCACGCGACGAAGCGACGCGATCGTGAAGTTCCGCCCAGACCGCCTGCTCAACTTGCTTCAATACCCCGCCGGGTAAGGCGGAGGCGTATAATCGATTGTCCAGCCAAATCGCGCTCAACACGGGACTGTCCTGCTTGGTGCTCGGTAAGGAAAAGCCAACCACTAATACGCCTAATTTCTGGTGGGCCACTTGGTCCACGATGGGGTTGAAGATCATTTCCCGAATCGCGCGATTTCCAGGCTTGTCCTCCGGCGCCAGGTACCCCACTTGCGGTTGATCGCCGCGTACGACAGCTGCGCCTACCGCCTCGACCTGCGCCGTTAAATCTCGTAATCCCGGCAGCGTGAAGGGCAGTTTGAGTTCGCGACTTGGATAAATGACCTCGTTCCGGGTGTTCAGAAAGAAATAGAACCCTCCCGCTCCGTTCGTTCGGCCTGCGCCGCCGGGCCCTATCAGGTCCGAGAGCTGGAGAAATCCGTTCTGGTAGAGGTCGTCGATATCGTGCTGGTCTGCGTGGGGCTGGCCTGCGATTTCCATCGGCGCCACCAACCGCGAGCTGGTTGCCGCCTCGGCGACCTTCTCCTCGATGGGCTCCAAACGCGCCTGCCGCTGCTGTAAAAATGATTCCAACTGGAATTTGAAGGACTGCTGAAAGTGTCGCTCGTACGAGAGCCGCACCTGGTTCTCGGTGATGAGCAACGTGGTGGCCGTAACCCCAACGACCAGGAGCATCATTGCCAGCAGAAGCTTTAGCCGGAAGCTCATTCCGAGCAGCCCGCCGCCTGCCGCAACTCGGGCCATTTCTGAAGCCGGCGCAGCAGCGCCTGATGCGTCAGCCCAAGCCTGGCGGCAGTCCGCCGAATGCCGCCGTTCTCGCTGGCCAGGGTTTTGGCAATCAACTCATATTCCTGTTGCTCCACGGCGCTCAGCGTACGGCTTACCGGGCTCGGCGTCGCCGAGGGCTCGGTGGCGCTCGGACCCGCGCCGCTTATCCCGCCGCCACGCAGCCACTCCAGATCCATCAAAAGCTCAGGGCTTCCCACCTCGGTCCGCAATAGCGAGCGTTCCAGCAAATTTCGCAGCTCACGCACATTGCCCGGAAAAGTATGCTTGTGTAGCGCCTGCAGATCCACGGCCTTGAAAGCGGGCCGCGGGCGCTGATATTTCTCACAGAGCTGGCTGAGCAGCCCGTTGCTGAGCAGATCCAGATCCGCGAGATGCTCCCGTAGCGGCGGTACTTGAATCCGGAAAACATCCAGACGGTACATCAGGTCCTCGCGAAAGCGGCCGGCGCGGACCTCCTCTGTCAGGACGCGATTAGTAGCTGCAACCACCCTGCCCTGAAACCGGCAAAGGCTGTTGCCGCCCAGCGGCCGGTACTCGTTGTTTTCCAGAAATCGCAGCAGCTTCGGCTGCAGCCCCAAGGGAATCTCCGCCACTTCATCCAGAAACAGCGTGCCGCCTTGCGCCGCATCCGCCAATCCCGTGCGCCGCCGATCGGCTCCCGTGTAGGCTCCTTTTTCATTCCCAAAAAGCTCCGCTTCAAATATGTCTGCCGGAACATTGGCGCAGTTTAGCGCCACGTACGGCGTGCTCGATGGGCGTCCTCCAAAGCTGAGCCGGTGCAGAAAACGTGCCACCAGATCTTTGCCGGTCCCGGTCTCGCCCAGAATTAAGACCGTAGCATTCGCGTGTTTGGCGGCCTGGTGAAGCTGTGAGCGAACGGCCTGCATCGCGGGCGATTCGCCCAATAATTCGTCGGTCCCCGATTCCAAGGCCGGCCGACGCAAACGAACTTTGACGCGCCGCAACAAATTGGCAAACTCCGTACCATCCAGTGGCTTGGTGAGATAATCGAACAAGCCGTTGCGGGTCATCTCTACGGCATGAGAGAGCTCCGGTGCACCAGTGATCATGACCACCACACCTCCGGGATTTCGCCGAGCTACCTGCGGATAAAACTCGTACCCGGTTCCGTCCGGCAACCGGTTGTCCAGGATCACCAGGTCAAATGTTCTTCGGCTAATTTGGGCCTGGGCCTCCTCGATACGATGGCAGGCGACGGGTCTGCCGCCCTCGTCGTTTACAATCTTCGCCAGCATCGAGCTAAACCCGACGTCATCGTCCACCAGCAGGCAGGAAAATGGTTCCGTTTGCGGCATGGCCCTAGAATCAGGATTTTAACCTGTCCAAACACAATGACTATGTACCACCCTGCTACCCCAAACCAGTGGAAATGCTTCTGAACAGGCCATTCCCCGCATTTCATAACCCCAGCTGTTTTTTGCTATTACTTCGTAGTCTTCTAGATGTATTTCTTTGGCCGTGAAGCGGTGCCTGCTAATTGGAGCATTTTGGTCCATACTGTTCCTCGTCCTTGTAGGGCGTGGCGATGGCCAATCCCTCATAGAAGGGCGAGTGACTTTACCCGAGCCTGAGCCGGTGACCGTCCCGCCGCCCCGTTACGCCGGGCAGGTCGGCGAAATCGCCGCTCCAGATCCTCCCACCGCAGTGGTTTATCTGGAAGGCCAATTTCCCTCTCCCGGTGCTTCATCCATGACCAATCAGGTCCTGCAACTGGGCTTGCAGTTCCGTCCGGCCCTGCTGCCAATCTACGTGGGAACCTTCGTGGCGTTCCCAAACGGCGACGGCCTCTATCACAGCGTCTTTTCCTACTCAAAACCCAAACGCTTTGACCTGGGCCGCTACCGAAAAGAGGATCGACCGGCCCCCACAGTTCTGTTCGACAAACCCGGCATCGTGAAACTTTATTGCGACATCCATCAACACATGCGCGCCGTGATCCTCGTCCTGGACACCCCTTATTTCACCCACACAACCAACGGTGTTTACCGGTTGGCCAATTTGCCGGCCGGCGATTTTCTGCTGAAAGCCTGGATTGACGAAAAGCACGTCTACCAAAAACCGGTCCGGCTCAAACCAGGACAAAGGTTGGACGTGGATTTCGACCTGAACTGAGCCCGCATGAACATCCGGGCATTAGTGGGGGCCTTGCTCATTTTTGCGGACTATGCTCAGGCCCAGCAATTGCTTGATCAAACCGAGGATTTGCTCCGCCTTAAAAGCCGCGACGGCTTGTTTGACTCTCAACTGACAGGCTTGCTCGATCTCGAAGGCTATTACGTCGACCAGCGCCCCCCGGGCCTGCTCTACGAAGACGAAAGCTTCTTCAATCCTCGGCTCAGCCTGTTCGTGGACATGACGCTGGGCTCCCATTTTTATGGGTTTTTGCAGGCACGCCTGGATCGGGGTTTCGATCCGGGCGAGAAAAACTTCGAAGCCCGGCTCGATGAATACCTCGTCCGGTGGACTCCCTGGAACGACAGCCGGCTTAATTTGCAGTTTGGCAAGTTCGCCACCGTCGTGGGCAGTTGGGTCCAACGCCACGATTCCTGGCAAAACCCGCTGATCACCGCTCCCTTGCCGTACGAGAATCTCACACCTGTTTCCGATGAGTATCTCCCGGCCTCATCCACCTACTTCCTGGCGCGGCGCCATGTGCCGGATATGAAGGATTCGTGGCTGCCGGTGATTTGGGGTCCCGTTTATGCCACCGGTTGGGGCCTGTTTGGATCGATCGGCAAATTCGACTACGCCTTCGACTTGAAGAATGCCGCCATTTCATCTCCCCCCTACTCCTGGGAACTCAATGAGTCCTTATGGTCATACCCCACCTTCAGCGGCCGGGTCGGCTTTCGCCCCGGCCCGGCGTGGAATCACGGCATTTCGTTTAGTGTCGGACCCTATCTTTCCGCCGACGCCGTGGATGAACTGCCTCCAGGAAAGGGCCTCGGGGACTATAACCAAATCACCCTCGATTATGATGTCAGCTATGCCTGGCGCTCGTGGCAATTGTGGGGTGAAGTATTTCTCAACCGCTTCGAAGTACCCAGCGTCGGCAATGCAGACTTGCTCGCCTATTATCTAGAGGCCAAATACAAAATCACTTCGGGTTTTTACGCCGCTGCCCGGTGGAATCAGGAGCTCTTCGGAACTATCAAGGACGCCGTGGGCTCCCCGGAAACCTGGGGCAATGATATATTCCGCGTCGACCTCGCCCTGGGCTATCGCTTCACCCGGCATCTGCAAAGCAAACTCCAATACAGCTTCGGCCGCCGCAACGGACCCCTGCAGCAAGGAGAACAGTTGGTGGCGGCGCAGATCACCGTGAGGTTTTGACCGGTTGACCACGGATGGACACAGCGGCGCAAAGCCGTAACCGAATCGTTCATGCGTTGAAACGTTAAAGCGTGAGGCGTTAAAACGTTAAAAATTTGCGCAAGCTGCGTAGAATTTCACGCATAGTAGTACGGGTTAACACTGATAGGCAGGACTTGCGGCAACAAAGACGCTCTCCTAACCCGGATGTTTCACAAGCCACCACGCTCGACACTAGGCGCTCTCATTAACACCCCGCTTCAGCGGGGTGTCACGTGCTGGCAAGACCTCAGAAACCGTTTCAACGGTTTCTGATGCTCTTCGGACGCCAAACACCCTGCTGAAGCAGGGTGTTAATGAGAAATGGCCGCCGTGGAGCATCAGGCGGTATGAAATATCCGGGCCTAAACGGTGGCCTCCCCGAAGTCATTCCCGTTTCCCTAAGAGCGTGTTTGAGAATTCCAGCGGGCGTCTCTTCCTCATCCTCTTCCTCGTTCTCCGATTTTTGAGGAAGAGGAGGAGGAAGAGAAAGAGGATGACGACCGCCCCCGGGTTTTTCAAACACGCTCTAAGAGTTCATCCGCGGTCGAGCACATAATGCGCCTTGTGGCATATTGAGCCCACTAAATGGCTCCTGGATTTCATACGTATTCGCGAGGTAAACCGCCGGCCGGCCGGAATGGTCGTCCCGGCGGAGCCGACCAACCCGAGACCATGCGGGCCCGAGCGGTTTTGGCTTTGCGCATGATTCCCAAGGCGCTTGCTTTGGTTTGGGAAGCGACCCCCGGCCTGGCCACCGCCAACGCCGTTTTGACAGTGGTGCAAGGCATCCTGCCCGCGATTGGGCTCTATTTCTCAAAGGCCATCGTGGACGGCGTCATCAAAGCCTTTCAGACGCAGGCCAGCAGCGAGGCGAAGTATGTGCTCCTGCTGGTCGGCCTGTGGTTCGGCGTGCAGTTGTTCGGCTCTTTGCTCCAAACCGCGCAGCAAGTCGTCAGCAGCCTGCAGAACGACCTGTTATCCAATCACATTGCGGTGCGTCTCATGGAGAAGGCCGGCACGCTGGATCTCTCCTATTTCGAGAACGCGCGGTTTTACGACAAACTCGAGAACGCGCGCCGTGAAGCCGGATTTCGCCCCAGGCAAATGGTAACGCAATTGTTTGGCTTGCTGGCCAGCGGGGTGACTTTGATCTCGGTGGCGGCGGTTGTCGCGTCGCTGTCCTGGTGGCTGGTGCTGCTGGTCGTGGCGGTGTCGATTCCTTCCCTGATTTACCAGGCCAAGTATGGTGGCCAATTTTTCACTCTGCTCACCAACCGCGCGCCTCTGCAGCGACGGCTCTATTATCTTGGCTATCTCCTGACCACAGATACACCCGTTAAAGAATTGCGCTTGTTCGGCCTGCACAAGACCCTTCTCGAGCGATACCGGCAAATCTTCAGCCAATTTTATCGTGAGAATCGCGACCTGACCTTTCGCCGCACGACCTCCCAATTTGCTCTCGGCGCTCTCGGCACGGTCATGGCCGGACTAACTTACGTATATGTCGTGCTGCAAACCATCGCCGGACGGCTCACGATCGGGCAATTAACACTGTACTATCAAGCTTTCCAGCAGACTCAGTCGCACCTGTCCAGGATTCTGGGCGGCATGGCCGACATTTACGAGAGCTCTCTATTTCTCAACAACCTGATCGAGTTCCTATCCTATGCGCCCGAGTTGCCCGTTCGTCCCGATCCTCGTCCGATTCCCAATCCCATCCGTCAGGGCGTCGTTCTGGAGCGTGTTTCCTTCAAATATCCTGGCGCCGAACATTGGGCGTTGCGTGATGTCTCCTTCGCGATCCAGCCGGGCGAGGCCATCGCGTTGGTGGGAGCAAACGGCGCCGGCAAGACCACACTGGTTAAGCTGCTGAGCCGCTTGTACGATCCCAATGAAGGTCGCATTACCATCGATGGCATTGACCTGCGCGATTTCGACCCGGTGGAGCTGCGGTCGCGCATCGGTGTGATCTTTCAGGACTACGTCAAGTATCAGCTTACCGTTCGGGAGAATATCGGTTTTGGACGCATCGATGCCATCGAGGATCGCGAACGCATCATACGCTCCGCCGCCAAGGCGGGAGCGGACAAGGTCGTCTCGGGCTTGCCTCAAGACTACGAAACACCGCTCGGGCGCTGGTTCGAGGACGGACAGGAACTGAGCATTGGCCAATGGCAAAAGATAGCCCTCGCACGCGCGTTCATGCGCGACGCGGACCTGCTCATCCTCGATGAACCCACTGCTTCCCTGGACGTCCGCAGCGAGTTTGAAGTCTTTCGCGCCTTTGCCGAGCTCACCGCCGGCAAAATGGCGGTGCTGATCTCCCACCGGTTTAGCACCGTGCGCATGGCTGCTCGCATCGTGGTCATAGAGGACGGCAGAGTCATTGAACACGGCAGCCACGAACAACTCGTCTCGCAAGGAGGGCGCTACGCCGAATTGTTCGACATGCAAGCGGCCTCCTACCGCTGATTCACAGCCAGGAAATGCTCTGCTGATTCGCAATGCCATATGGGTTAATGTGGTAAGCCCCAATTAGAGGTCTTTACCTCGTGGCTGCCTACTCACGACGCAGTTTCTTCCGGCCGACTGGGAGATCCGTTGCGAGCAACGACTTAGAGACATGCTCTCTACTTACCACTGAAAAGCCGCCTGATCCCAGTTTCAGTCGAATAATTTGGCCCGTCGTGAAGCATTTGTTATCAAAAGGAACTCACCAGAGGGTGAAACAGAATTGGTTTTGGCAGTTGCCTAGCAGGTTGCACTCCGCTTGATTTACGCAGAACTGTCCGCTGGAGCTAATGCTGCCTCCCTCGCTTATCGCATGGTCGGCGGGAATTGGATCGGGTCCGTAATTATAGTAGCAGACGCCAGTAAAGAGATCGCAATGGTTGAGAGTAACAACCCACCAGCCGAAAGTGCCGGAAAAGGACGCGTTAACGGACCCGGTGCCCGAAACGGAAAGTGAAACCGAGCCCTCAAGGCGCCCATAGATGTCGCCGATTTCGGTGCCGGGGACATCGAAGAACTTAATCCATCCGCTATCCCGATTGATACTGCCATTGGCCGAAACGGATGACGGACTCACCGAGAGATTGGGTAGATAAACCGAAAGATTGCCAAAATTCAGAAACGACGAGCCGGTAAGGCCGCTGGTGGAAACTGTGGCGGTGAAGGTTGTTGTTGAATAGCCTCCGATATTAAATGAGGTGCTGGCCGTCGCGGAGTAACCGCCTGTCGGCGATACTGTGGTGACGACGTAAAGGCTGCCGAGGGTGTCGCCGTTGACAGAGACGTTCAAGGTGCCGCTGGCCGTCAACCCGGCGTTGCTCAGCGCCAGAGCTCCGTCGCTTGAAGCGGTAAATCCTCCTAGCGATATCGCACCATTGAAGTTCAACGCCACGGTGCCGAGATGGTCGATGGTGCCACTGAGGTATTGGCCAAACCCGGGAAGGTTAAGGTTGCCTGCGAACGTGCTCAGCGACAGGACTCCGCCGTTGCGAGTGACTGCCAGTTTGACGTTGGTGAAGGCGTATCCGGCCACATTGACGGAGATGACGTTGCCCTTGACTGAACTAACGCTGGCAGAGAAGTTGCCGTTGGCGCTCATGGTAAAACCGGACAGGCCGATCGAGGCGCTGAGAACGCCGTTGACGCCCACTTGGGCGGTAAAGGCAGGCATTAAGAGACCCAGACTGGTGACATTCCATGTGAGACCCGAACCGCTGATCGGACCGATGGAGATTTGGTTGTCGGTCAGAACAGACGTGGTCACAGTCCCTCCCGGAGTCATGCTGCCGTCAGCGGCAATCGTGATGGTAATACCGGTGGAGAGCACCGGGACCTGGCTCAAAACACCGCCCACAAAGCTTCCGCTCATGGCTAAGCCGCTTTGAGTTAGGCTCAAGGTTGCGCCGGCATCTACGTCGGCAAACGGCAAAGAAGAACTCAGCGCTTGGGAGCCGCTCAAGGTTCCCGAAAGCGCAAAGGTGCCGTCGCCGTTTAAGCCTCCGGTAACTTTTGCCGTGACCGCGCCTTTAGGAAAGCCTAATGCTGAACTGGGAATAGTAAGAGTGGCGCCAAGTTTCGTTGCGGTAGCAATTCCGCCAGAAACCGAAAAAAGGAATCCGGCATTGCCCAGGCTGAAACCCCCAAGGGTCAGCCCTGCCGTCATCGATGAGGATACCGAGATGCTGAGGCTGCCATCCGCGGCGATGGAGAACGAGGGCAGCGTCGGGGTGGTTAAGGGCGCGCCGTTATAGGTAATGCGCACGGTGTTCTGTGCCACCGTCAGTCCGGCACCAAAACAGGCTGAGAAGCTGCCGTCTGCGGCGGTGGAACGGATCTGGAATTGGCCGAAAGTAAGTGGGGAGAGAGTAACGCAGCCTGAAAGGGAAACGCTGCCGTTGGCGGCAACAGTCAGAGTGGCATTGGCCGAACCGGAGCCCAAGACCACGTGTCCGAGAACACCGCCGCTAACGGTGCCTGAAATGGTGAGGCCGTTTTGGGTGAGGCTGACGTTCGAGCCACTGGCCAGGCTGGTAACGGCCAGGCCGTTGAGAGTTTGCGCTGAACTGCTGGTGCCGGTGAGGCTAAAAGTGCCGTTGCTGCTGAGGCTGCCGCTGAGGGTGGTGGCCGAAGCGCTGCTGAAACCGGGATTGAATCCGGGGATGTTCAGGGAGGCGGTGAAGTTGTTTGCAGTGGCCACACCGGCCGAGACATTGAAAGTGAAGCTGGCATTGGAAAGGTTGTAGCTGTCGAGGCTCAGGCCCGCGGTCATGGCCGCGGTGACGGCGGTGCTGAAGCTGCCGTTCGCGTCGATGAAGATGGTAGGCAGCGTCGGAGTCGTTAAGGGAGCCCCATTATACATGATGCGCACTGTGTTCTGTGCCACCGTAAGCCCGGGGCTAGTAAAGCAGGCCGAAAAGCTGCCATCAGCAGCGGTAGAGCGGATCTGGAACTGGCCGTAAGTTAACGGCGACAGAGTCACACAGCCAAAGATGACGCAGCTGCCGCTGTCTGTAAGAGCCAAAGTCGCCTTGGCCGAAGCCGAGCCGGAGAGCACTTGGCTAAGAACTCCCCCGCTAACCAGTCCCGTTATAAAGAGCCCCCTGTTGTCGAGGCTCACACTGGAGCCGTTGGCCAGGGTGGTAACGCCTAAGCCGGAGAGCGTTTGAGCTGAGCTGGTGGTTCCAGTGAGGCTGAAGGTGCCGTTGCCGCTGAGGCTGCCGTTGAGTGTGGTTGTCCAAGCGCTACTGAAGCCGGGAGTGAACCCAGGAATATTCAGAGAAGCGCTGAAGTTTTGGGCAGTGGCGACACCGCCCGAGACATTGAACGTGAAGCTCGCGTTGGAGAGGTGGATACTGTCGAGGGTCAACCCCGCAGTCATGGCTGCACTCACAGCTATGCTGAAACTGCCGTCCAGGGCGATGGTGAAGGAGGGCAGAGTCGGAGTCGTTAACGGCGCTAAGCCAGTCCCATTATACATTATGCGCACGGCGTTCTGCGCCACCGTCAGACCGGCACTGACGCCAAAGCAAGCTGAGAAGCCGCCGTCAGCCGCGCTTGAGCGGATCTGGAACTGGCCGTAAGTTAACGGCGACAGAGTCACACAGCCGGACAGCGAAACACTGCCGTTAGCAGCAACAGCCAGATTGGCGCTGGCTGAAGCCGAGCCGGAAAGCACCTGGCTGAGAACACCGCCGCTGACCAGTCCAGTAATTGTCAGTCCATTCTGGGTCAGGCTGACACTGGAGCCGTTGGCCAGGGTGGTGACAGCCAGCCCAGAGAGGGTTTGAGTACTGCTTGATGTGCCGGTCAGACTAAAAGTGCCGTTGCTTCTGAGGCTGCCATTGAGTGTGGTTGTCGAAGCGCTGCTGAAGCCGGGATTGAATCCCGGGATATTTAGTGAGGCGCTGAAGTTCTGCGCCGTGGCGACAGCCGCCGACACATTGAAAGTGAAGCTGGCGTTGGAGAGATTATAGCTGTCGAGCGTCAACCCAGCCGTCATGGCGGCAGTGACGGCGATACTGAAACTACCGTTCACTGCGATGGTGAAGGAGGGCAGCGTGGGGGTGGTTAATGGTGAGCCATTATAAGTAATCCGTACGGTGTTCTGTCCCACCGTTAATCCCGCGCCAAAGCAAGCTAAGAAGCTGCCGTCGGCAGCGGTCGAGCGGATTTGGAACTGGCCGAAGCTGAGTGGCGAGAGCGTGACACAGCCCGAGAGCGACACGCTGCCATTGGAGGCGACCGTCAAAGTCGCATTAACTGAGCCCGACCCCGATATTACCTGGCTCAGGACACCGCCACTGACGGTCCCGGTAACGGTGAGGCCATTCTGGGTGAGGCTGACAGTGGAACCATTGGCCAGGCTGGTAACGGCCAGGCCGGTGAGTGCTTGGGCCGAACTGGTCGTGCCAGTGAGACTAAAGCTGCCGTTGCTGCTGAGGCTGCCGTTTAGTGTAGCTGCCGAAGCGCTGCTGAAGCCGGGGTTGAATCCCGGGATACTCAACGATGCGCTGAAGTTCTGCGCCGTGGCCACGCCCGCCGAAACAGTGAAAGTGAAGCTGGCGTTCGACAGGTTGTAGCTGTCGAGCGTCAGGCCCGCCGTCATCGCGGCGGTGACCGCGATGCTGAAACTACCGTCCAGGGCAATGGTGAACGAAGGCAGCGTGGGGGTGGTTAGTGGCGCACCGTTATAGGTGATCTGCACGGTGTTCAGTCCCACCGTTAATCCATTGCCGTTAAAGCACGCCGAGAAGCTTCCATCGCCAGCCGTCGAGCGGATTTGGAATTGGCCGAGGGTCAGTGGCGAAAGAGTGGCGCACCCCGAGAGTGAAATGCTGCCATTGGCTGCAATGCTTAGCGTGGCATTAGCAGAGCCGGAGCCCGATATGATCTGGCTCAGAACGCCCCCGCTGACGGTTCCAGAAAGGGTAAGCCCGTTCTGCGTAAGCGTTACGGTCGCCCCGCGGGCCAGGCTTGTTACGGCGAGGCCGCTGAGGCTCAGCGTGTCGGAGGTCGTACCGGTGAGCTTGAACGTGCCGTCATTACTAAAGGCACCGGTGAGGGCGACCGTTTCCGTGGCAAATCCCGGGAGGACCATTGATCCGGCGGTCATCTGCAGGGTTTTGATCCCGGAACTCGATTGGGAGACAACCAGTGAGACGTTTTGCAACACGTAACCGGCCAAGGTGCACGAGCTGAAGCTGAAGCCGACGGAACCCGATCCATCGGAGGCGATCGTGCCGCTGGCTTGAGAACTCGTCCCGGCAAGCGCGCTGTAGCTGAGTGCTCCGGCGTTGATGTTGAAGGTCACCGTCCCCTGTGCACTGCGAGAAACCCCGCAACCCAGGTTGTCAACAAAGTAACCCCACAAATTGCATCGCTGGTTAACCAGGGAGCCCGTGAGACTGCAGGCCCCGGTGCTCGAAGCCGTTCCTGTCAATGTGAGCGTCGGATTGGTTGGTTGCGTGGTGACGGCTGTTACACCCAATGTCGTGTTGCCTCCGGCCGCATCGGTGTCACGGGTGAAATGGAAATTCACTTGCGTTTGTACGGAAGGATCGCGCCCGCCCAACTGATAACAACCGACGAAGGTTTGCTCATCGAACGTTAGACTCGGGTCATCCATGCGCGGAACTACTCCCCCGAAAGAAGCGACCGTATAAGGACCGGACTGCCCCGACAAATCTACCGATCCATCTTGGCGCAAGACGCCAGTGAAAGTGACCGGTTTTATGTACGAAAGGCGCAGCGTGCCGTCCAAATTGGCCACGACCTGATTGGCGGTCGATGCGTTGCGAATCAGGTGGATGTTCAAGGGATTGAACACAAAGCCATTGAAGGTCACGGTTCCGGTGCCGGTGATGTCGAGGTCACCAGTCGAGAGCACTGTCCCGGAGAGCAGATAGCCGGAGAAATTCTGATTGAGCAGCTTGCCTCGGAAGTTGGCCGTCGTGATCGAACTCGCGCCCGGTGGGCGGAAGAGCGTCACCTCGATCGGATCGAAATCGAACCCGCCAATTGGGCCGCGGCCTGTTCCGGTCAACTCTACTTGCCCGTTTGCCGTAACGTTGCCCTGAATTCTGAGAGCCAGGCTTTCCGAGACCCCCAAATCACCTGAGACGTACAGGTTTGGAGAAGTGGGATTCGCGAAAGTGAGTTGGACCACGCCGTTGCTCAAGTAATACGTCCCATTGTTGCCCGATTGAAAGCTGGCATTCCCTGTCAAAGTGAAGGTTGAGTCGTTCAGATTGAGCGCGGTTTTGCCGCTAGCTGATAGCAGGTTGCTCAGCACCAACGAGCCAGTAACATCGGCCCTGCCGCTGGCGGGCGAATAATCGAAGCTGCCGGCCAACACGACAGGTCCAAACTGTTGACCGGGCAGTTGCAGTGTCAGCGAGCCCGCCCCGGACAGATAATTGGAATATACGTTTACCGACAGTTGTGTCGGGGCAAAGGTGGCCTGTTGACTAAGAAGAATACCTGAGAGCGGGAAAGTTGGAATTGTTCCCGTTCGAATGGTCAACCAGCCCGTTTGCGGGTCGATATCAAACGAGCCGCTCAGAACGGTATTCAATCCGGGAACGATCACATCGCCCGAGCCGCTGATCTGCGTGGCGCTCGCTGTGACCGTGGCTCCGCTGGAAAGGCGGAGCGCATTGATCCTGATATTCCCCGAAAAAGTATAAACCCCGCCGGCAACTGTTTCGGCATCCGCGCAGATGGTGACCCCGCCGAACGTGAGGCAGCTTTGGTTGGCAGGAGCCAGATTAAATTCCAGGACTGGGGAGTAACCCACGTTGCCAGCCGCATCGAATGCCCGGGCACGCAGGTAATAACGGCCACTGAGTGGTGCTGAAGAACCACCTAGCATCCAGTCCAGGCTCCAATTGTTTCCCAAGCCGTGGGTTGCCGGTCCGATTACATTGTTGCCCTCGAGAAAATCGACGCTCGTTACGCCGACGTTATCGGTGGCTGTGACACTCAGGACTGAAACCGGAGCCACTGGTGGCGGTTGCGGCTGGGTCGCCTGGAGCGGCGTTAGAGCCGGCGGCGTCACGTCGTTGGTGGGTGCCAACATCAAAACCCGGTAATAACGGATTGAGTCGCTGGCGGCAGCTTCATCGTCGGCCCAACTGACCGGGCCTGCCGCGGTGATTGTGCCGATCGTGATCCAATCCAGGCCGCCTGCCCCTGATAGTGCCCTGAGATCTGTCGTTGTCTGCAGCTCGTAGGTTAGTCCCGGCTGGCTGTTCCAAAAGATACGCTGGCCGTTCCCATCCGCGCTGGCCACCGGGAGCGGAACCGGGGCGTTAATTTGGAAAGCTGCGCTGGGATCGGCCGCCGCCGCGTGCAAAGCCAGCAGTGCCCACGCTGCAAGGATGGGCCCGAAGTTTGTCGAACAATCTTTCCAACTACTAGAATTGGTTCGGATTTCGGATTTCCGGCTCGGCCGGCGACTGTTCGAATGCGTTCGTGTGAAACTAGGAACGAAGGAAAAGATTGACATAGGTTTGCCTTGAGTTTGCGTCTGCCCAAAGGACGGTACTAGCGACAACGCGCGATGTTGGAGCAGGTTCATAAGGCAACCTTTATCAACGAATTAGTGAAGCGTGAACTGTGCGACTCAGGCACAGACCTGTGCGAGTGGCGCACACTATGGATTTTGCCGGGCGGCAGCGGTATAATCTGTTACTACGCATGATTGAGCCACCGCTACAGGTGCCCACCGATGATTTGAAGCGGCAAAGGGAGGAGGTCCGGCGCGGGCTCTTTCGTGTGAACACCGCCCTGCTGGCAATTGTCACCGTGGTCATTGGCCTGGCGTTGGCCGGTATTTTCGCCGCTTACCGGGCGAGTGAACGAACCGTGGAGGCCACCGCGGCAACACAAGCCGCGCAGGAGCAGCTCTGGAAGAGTTATTTGGCGCAGGCGACCGCGGGCCGCTTGAGTACAGCTCCTGGCCGCAAGGGTGAAGGGCGGCGGATCATCGAGACCGCCGCCAGGATTCACCCGTCGTTGGCACTACGTAACGAGAACATTGCCCACATGGCCTTGCTCGACGTCGCCAGCGATCACCAGCAGGAATTTCCGCAGAATACCGTCAACTGGAGCTGCTGTTTTGACCGGAGCCGCTACGCGCAGGTGGACGCAGCAGGGCTGGTTGAGCTCAAACGCTTGCCTGACCATCAGAAGCTGCTCCAATGGCAGGCCAGCGGCGCGGATGTCGCCATGTTGATTTTCAGCCCTGGCGCTCGCTACCTGCTAGTGGGCTACCGAAGCGGCGGCTTTCAGGTCCTGGATTTGGAAACCGGTTCGGCCACCGTCAGGCAACCTCGCTTTAACGCGTTTGATTTCAGTTCGGATGGAGCCATCGTCGGGCTGCTGACCGATCCCAAAACCGTGCAGTTTGTCGAGAGCGGTTCGGGCCATTCGGCGCGCGCTCCACTTTCGCTGCCGGACCCGGCTCGGGACCTGGCCTTCGACCTGGGTGGGCATAAACTCGCGCTCAACCTCGGTCGCACCGTCCAGGTGTGGGATTGGCAGCGGGGTGAGAAACTCGCCACCCTCGAGCACGATCATTCTGTCTTCAGCATGTGCTGGTCGGCGCAACTGCTGGCCGTGGGAGACGAAGCTGGAGGAATTCGCGTTTGGGACGTGGCGTCCTTCAGGTCGGTCACCTGGATCGCGCACAAGTCCCTGATCGATAGCGTGCTCTTCAACCACCATGGCGGCCTGCTGGTTTCCGATTCATGGGACGGCTCCTGCAAAGTGTGGAACCCGCAGACGGGCAATTTGCTGCTTACCACGATGCGTGGTTTCGGGTGCGGCTTTAGCGCCGACGACACGCGACTGGCTTACTCAGTGCGCAGTTCGGCGCGGGCTAGGTGGGGCTGGTGGGAGTTGTCCATGCCACAGGGCCTCCGTACCTTCGACTGTGGGGCGACAGGTGATCCAAACTTCCACGTCGATTTCAGCCCGGACGGCCAGACCTTGAGCCTGCTCAGAAATGACGAGCTCCGCTTGCTGGATCTGGGTTCCGGAGAGCCACGCTTGGTCGCACCGATTAAAAACGGTCGCACGGCTTATTTTACTTCTGATGGACACTCCCTGCTGACCTGTGCCAATAACCGGGTCACGATCTCGCCTTTGGAACTCGTTGCCGAGGCCGGCTCGGCTCTACGCCTGGGGCAATCTCGTGAGTTGGCGGCAATTAAGGCCGGACATCTCGACGGCATCACTCTTAGTCAAGATAGGCGTCAAATGGCTTTGCTGGCATCCGATTCCGATATGGCTCTCATGGACCTGGACAATCCCGCCCGCCAAATCCTCTTTTCCGGAGCCGATAAGCCCGCGATGCCTGCGCTGAGCCCGGATCGGAAATGGCTCGTCAGCGGAACATTTCATGGACGAGGTTCGACGGTGTGGGATGCGGTGACCGGGCGAAAAGTGCTGGAGCTTGAACGCGGCAATAGCAATCCGTGTTTCAGCCCGGACGGTAGCCTGTTGGTTTGCGCCGGGGATAAAGAGTACCGGGTGTATGACAGCCAAACCTGGAAATTGCGCTATAGCGTGCCGACCGACAGCGCGATCGACCTTCCCAATTATGCTGCTTTTTCACGCGATGGCCGCTTGCTGGCCATCATGAAGGAGCGCCAGTTTGTCCATCTGATCGATCCCCGCGAAGGTTTTTTGCTGGCGTCGCTCGTCCCGCCCGAGCCGCAGATAATCAGCTGGCTGACCTTCAGTCCGGACGGCAATTGGTTAGCCGCCTCCACGGCCGCAGGCTTGGTGCAGATTTGGGATTTGGCGGCCATTCACCGCGATCTGGCCTCGATTGGTCTGGATTGGGATCCTTCCAAGCCGGCTAGAGACACGCTGGCCTGGCAAGCAACCGGTCCTGGCAAGTCCAGCTTTTCGCTTCCCGCCGCCCGGTTCGTCGGGCCCGCCCTCGCCGCTGTTGGATCGGTTGTCTTCTGCGCCTGGTTCGTGCTGCGCCGCCAGCGACAGCTTTTCGGCAGTTACCTGCGGATTGATGATTTGATGGAGCAACGCAACCGCGAACTCAAAGTGGCTCACACCGAGCTGATGCACAGCCAGAAGATGAAGGCCCTGGGCACTCTTGCGGCGGGCATCGCCCACGACTTCAACAACCTGCTCTCCGTGATTCGGATGTCCAATAAACTCATCGGCCGCGAAGTCAAAGGAAATCCCGAAGTTGACGAAAACGTGCAGGAGGTGGAGAAAGCGGTGCAACAGGGCAAGCATATTGTCGCCTCGATGCTGGGCTTCGGCAGCGACCAAAAGCCGGGTCGCGATGGGAAGTTGTTCCTGCCGGATCTGGTCGAGGACACCGTCGGTCTGCTGAGCCGTCAATTTTTGAGCGGCATTACCCTCGATCTGGAGCTCGATCGAGAGAGTCCGGCTGTCACATTGCCACGCGCCCGCCTTGAGCAAATCCTGCTCAACTTGATTGTTAACGCCGCCGAGGCCATGGGGGGCAAGGGGCATTTGTGTATCCAGGTTCACAGCCAGGCGGCAGGGGCTTGCCAGGTGCGGGCTCCGCGTCCTGCTCCGGGCTACGTCGAGCTGGTCGTGGCCGATACGGGGTGCGGGATCCCACCTCAGATCGTCGCACGCATTTTCGAGCCGTTTTTCACCACGAAAGCCAGCGCCACCAATCGAGGCACGGGTTTGGGATTGTCCATGATTTACACTATTGCCGAGCAGGATGGTCTTGGTATTGGCGTGGAAAGCGTCCCCGGCCAGGGCGCGACGTTCCGGATTGTGATCCCGGTTGGTGAGGCGCCGGTCAACAGCGGCGAGGCGCCTGACAAAAAGGAGGCTGTGCGCCATTAGCACACTCGACAGAGCCTCGACCCGGAGTAGGCTCTGGAACAACTGTGACTGCTATGCCCGACCTCAAAGTTGCCGACATTCTAATCATTGAAGATGATCCACGCCAGATTCGGCTCTACTCCAAAGCCCTGCGCGGCTATCGCCTGACCTGCGTCTCCAATGGGACCGCGGCTTTGGTTGAGGTCGCTCGCCATATCCCCGATTTGGTCGTCCTCGATCATGTGTTGGCCGATGGCCAACTGGGCACGGATTTTCTGCCGTTGCTCAAGAATGCGGCCGCGCACGTGCCGGTCATCATTGTGTCCGGGACTCTGGATATCAAAGGCAAGCTCGAGGCGTTGCAAGGCCCGCGCGCCGCCCATTACGTGATCGAAAAGCCGGTGGACGTCGACGAGTTGGAGAACGTCGTCAAGAGGGCCCTCAATGAGTGCGGCATGGCCGAAACTGTGCGCGCGCTTCAATCACTGGAGCGCGCCGAAAAGATTGAGAGCAACGAACCGGAACGCCGCTTTACCGAGCGATTGGCGAGACAAAGCGAACTCTTAAAAAACCTCCGCGGAACCCAGGACCGGCCCAACATTTCGCGTCTGGCCAATCAATTCAAAGTCTCGCGCAAAACCATCATCCGGGATCTCAATGACTTAATCCAGCGCGGGCAGCTGGATGCGTCTGTCTATCCAGAGTGGAAGGACGTCTAACTGCCGCTTGGAAGTCTGTTCGACCAGGTGGCAACGCGAGATCATATCTTTAATGATTTAAAACCGAACGCTTGAACTTGAACTGCTTTCGGAAGGCACCTTACCAGATAATGCGAACTTTCCTTCCCCCATCCGCGCCGTCCGTGTAATCCGCGGTAAAACATTCCTGAAGCGCTTCCTATCAACCGATTTCCTGATTGCGCTTTCTTTCGCTTTGGATCATAACTTTTGCGCATGTTGGCCAAGGTTTGTTCCGCTGCGGTTAATGGGATCGAAGCGTATCCGGTCGAGGTGGAGGTAAACGCCGGGTTCGGCGACACGATCATTGTCATCGTTGGCCTGCCGGACGCAGCGGTTAAAGAGTCGCGCGATCGGGTGATGACGGCGCTCATCAACTCCGGCTTCGCCTTTACGTTTGGGCGAACGACGATCAACCTCGCGCCGGCCGATGTGAAGAAGGAAGGGCCGAGTTTCGACCTGCCGATTGCGGTCGGGATGGTTGCCGCGAGCGAACAGATGGAGGTCGAACAACTTGATAACTTCGTAATGGTGGGCGAACTGGCGCTGACCGGAGCCGTAGCGCCTGTTGGTTTTGTACCATATCTTCAGAACTGGGTAGATGCGAGAAGGTTATGTCGATTTCGCCTTTGCCAATAATGATCTTTTCGATGATAGATTGGACGATCCGACGCTTGTCCTCGACCGGCAGTTGGGGCCAACGGGTATAGAGGGCCTCTGCCTCTGCAACCACTTCTTCGGTCGATAGGGCTTTCACCTTCAGGTGGTCGACCTCCGCTTCGAGCTTGGGGAGTTCGGCCAAGAGCTGATTCAGCCGTTCTTCAGCCGGTTTGTAGAACTGACCGAATCCCTGGCCGGTGATTTGGCCATTCAGGTATAGGCGATGGGTGCTCGCCATCTCGTCGCGGAGCTTCTGGATTTCGTTTCCGTGCTCAAGAAGGAGGTTTTGCTTCTCGGTTATATTTTGGTTCGCCTCCGCAAGGTGCTTGGCGATGCTTTGAGGAGCGGCGAAATAGGCTTTGAGCTCGTCATGGCAAATTGCTTCCAAATCGACGACGGGAATCTTGTTATGGCACTTTTGACAAATGTATTTGGGGGAGTTGGCCTTGACATACATCTTCTGACCGCAGGAGCAAAACGTGATTCCGGCAAACACTTGAACCGGTCTCTTGCCCGGGCGCTTATCCTTCTTCTGCTGCTCTTCGAGGATTTGATTGCACTCGTTCCACAGAGCGTCCGAAACGATAGGGTCGATTGTGAGGGTGCCCCACTCGCTCTCCGGCTTTTCTTCCCATTCCCAGCTGCCCGTCTGGCGGGTGCGGTTCAGGTAATAGACGCCTTTGGCGCTCGGACATCGCAGGGTGCGCCCGATGGCGATGTCGCTCCATTTGGCACCGATTCGCGTGCGGTAACCAGCGTCGTTCAGGAGTTTCGCAACTGCGCCTTTCCGACGGTGTTTGGCGAACAGCTCAAAGGCTTTTTTCCGGATGGGGGATTCCGCCTGATCGAGGACCAGTTTTTTGTCTTGCCAGCGGAAGCCGTAAGGAGCGGGACCGCCCAAGGGCTTGCCAAGCTTGGCTCGGACCGAAATCGAGGCCTTAATCCGATCGGCGATTTCCTCTCGTTCCCACTGCGCCATGGCGGCAATCATCGTGAAGAAAAGCCGACCGGCAGGGGTACTCGTATCGATGGTCTCTTGAAGGGAAATCATGTCGGCGCCTTGTTCGCGGAAGATGTCCGCAAAGTCCAAAAGTTCTCTGGTGTTGCGGGCCAGTCTCGCGAGTTTGGAGAAAATGAGTCCAGTGATATGACCACGACGGATGTCGGAGAGCATGCGCTTAGCCTCGGTGTGGTCGATGACGGATTTACCCGAGACGCCGGCGAGGTCGTAGACTTCCTTCACCTCCCAACCTTTAACCGTCGCGTAGGCGCGAGCACGCGCCAGATGGTGTTCAGGGCTTTCGCCTTTGGCCTGATCTTCGGTTGAAACTCGGATCCAAATGCCGACAGATTTCACCTCCGAAGGAGGGCCAGCTGGTGTTTTCATCTTGAGAGGCAGAGTAGTCATAATGACTACTCTTAGCAACTAAAAAGTGACTCTGCGCCAGGATGTTTTTAACATGGGTACGTGCGACCTCAAAAACTTGTGAGAGAAGCCGATTTGGCATCATTGGCCAAGAAGTGTCGAATTGATGCCGGATTGAACCGGGCGCAAGCTGCCCGCGATTTGGGCGTCGCACGGCAGTCGCTTATCCATGCGGAGGATCAGCCGGAAAAATCCTTCACCAAGCTGCGATGCCGAATGATTGAACGCTACTCCCGTTACACGGTGAAAGGCCCGGCTTTTGTGCTCGAACGAAGAAAATAGCATCACCTCCAGGCCGATTCGCTTTGCGTCTCGGAGCGGAACTGCTTGCTGCGAGTGGCCCGGCAAAAGAGCATTTCAAGGTTTCGAAGCCGCTTTTTGAGCACGTCGGATGACTGCCGGCAAGTCAATTTGTATCGCCGCGGCGATGCGGAGCAATGTTTCCAGGGTGGGATTCCTCATCTCACGTTCGACGTAACTTATCATCTGTTGAGAGAGCCCGGCACGCTCAGCAACCTGATTCATGGAAAGACCGCGCTTCTCTCTCTCACTCCGCAGGATGCGCGCCACCTCGGAGCACACTGCCTGTTGCGATTTATCTGATGCCACGCGTTAGAATTAGCGCGGGGCGGACTTGACAACGCATCTCACCATAGTTAGAAGTATGCTATGAATTTCGTGAAACGCCTCGGCCCAGACCCGCACGCACATGGCGTGCGGACCTACGCCTGCTCGGGTTGCCCGGATATTTGGGAATTGGAGAGTGGAGATTTCGCGATCATCGGAACTGACGTGACCTCAGAGGCTGGCACGCTGCCGCCCTCGGCAAGCTGCGGCCCAGACGAGCGCATAGTGAGGGTTCCAAGAAGAACCCTGGTGCTCGCGAAGTCGGACATTCCGGACCGGCTCTGAGCGCTTCTGCGCTGCCTCGCTTCGTGCTAGGATGAGAGAGTGGGCGGATGGATAGCGCAAAACTTGTTCAATATTCTAAGCGTCCTCGGCATTATCGGTAGCCTGCTTTTTACGAGTGTGTCACTTCGTTCGGAGAC
>Ga0210409_10002494_pt1 | contig 21820 bp, 10 predicted proteins | sample IncBWH17MmetaG_FD_161649 | JGI IMG/M metagenome (GOLD analysis project Ga0210409, IMG submission 161649) | Forest soil microbial communities from Barre Woods Harvard Forest LTER site, Petersham, Massachusetts, United States - Inc-BW-H-17-M | ecosystem: Environmental > Terrestrial > Soil >...
AGGCTACTATCCTCCTGCGCTGACTGGGATGCGCGGAAATCACGACGGCACGTTCACCTACGCGCACCAACTGCGCGACGGAAAACGCTGGGATTCGCTGGGAGGGGTGGCCAAGACCGGAGAAACATACGATTTGGTTGTGGTGGGCGGAGGAATCAGCGGCTTGGCGGCGGCGCATTTTTACCGCAAGAGCGCGGGAAAGAGCGCGCGCATTTTGATCCTGGACAATCACGACGATTTTGGCGGACACGCGAAGCGCAACGAGTTTCGGGCCGGCGGCCGCATGCTGCTGAGCAATGGCGGCACGCAATCGATCGAGAGCCCGGGGAAATACAGCGACGTGGCGAAGGGCTTGCTGACGGAGCTTGGCATTCAGACGGAGCGATTCTACAAGGCGTATGACCAGAAGCTGTACAGCTCACTAGGCACGGCGGCGTTTTTTGACAAGGAGACGTTTGGCGCGGACCGGCTGGTGACGGGGATGAATGCCACGCCGTGGCCGGAGTTCCTGGCCAAAGCGCCGCTTTCCGATATAGCGCGGCGTGACGTCGCGCGCGTTTACACGGAGAGAGTCGATTATCTTCCGGGCCTTTCGAGGGAGGAGAAGCTCGCGAAGTTAGAAAAAATCACGTACGCCGATTATTTGGTGAAGTATTGCAAGGTGAGTCTCGAGGCGCTGCCTTTTTTCCAGACGTTTACGCACGATTTGTTTTGCGTGGGCATCGATGCGGTTTCCGCGGGAGCCTGCTATGAGGCGGGCGACGACTACCAGTCGTTCACCTATCCGGGCTTTGAGGGGTTGGGATTTCCGGAACACGAAAAGGAAGAGCCCTACATTTTTCATTTTCCGGACGGCAACGCGACGGTGGCGCGGCTGTTAGTTCGCGCCTTGATTCCCGGCGCGGTGCCTGGCGAAACGATGGATGACGTGGTCACCGCGCGCGCGTATTACAGCAAGCTCGATGACGCGAGCGCGGCCGTGCGCATTCGGCTGAACAGCACGGTAATGCATGTACAACACGCGAAAGGCGCGAACGCCGGCAAGGATGTCGAAGTCACATACGCTCGCGAGGGGAACTTGGCGAGTGTGGCGGCGAAGAAGTGTGTGCTGGCGTGCTACAACGGGATGATCCCGTATCTTTGTCCGGAGTTGCCGGGGAAGCAGAAAGAGGCGCTCTCTTACCTGGTGAAGGCGCCGCTGGTGTACACGCATGTGGCGCTGCGCAATTGGACCGCGTTTCACAAGCTTGGAGTGCATCACATCGTGGCGCCCGGCGGCTATCACACCTACACCGCGCTCGATTTCCCGGTCAGCCTCGGGCAATACCAGTTTCCCAGCAATCCCGAAGAGCCGATGGTGCTCTTTATGCTGCGCACGCCGTGCCGGCCGGGACTTCCGCCGCGGGATCAGCATCGCGCCGGGCGCATGGAATTGATGCAGACGCCGTTCGCGACGTTCGAGCGCAACATCCGCGATCAATTGGCGCGCATGCTGGGCGGAGCTGGATTTGACGCCGCTCGCGACATCGGAGGGATCACCGTGAATCGCTGGGCGCACGGTTACGCGTTCACGCCCAATGCGCTGTTTGACCCGGACTGGAAAGAGGAAGAGAAGCCGTGGGTCATCGGGCGAAAGCGGTTCGGAAGCATCGCCATCGCAAACTCGGATGCCGGGGCGGTCGCGTACACCGACGCAGCGATTGATCAGGCGCACAGGGCGGTAATGGAGTTAACGGAGTCAGGGAGCTAGCGTGCGACTTGTTGCCGTAGTGTTCGCGATCTGTCTCCTCTCGAGTTCTTCCGTATCCGCGCAGACGGAGACCTCAACGCCGCGACCGAATGCAGCCGAAAAAATCATCATCGACACCGACATCGGCAGCGATATTGATGACGCCTTCGCTGTGGGCCTCGCTCTGCATAGCCCTGAGTTCCAGATTTTAGGAATTTCCAGCGCCTGGGGCGACACGCATCTCCGCGCCCGCTTGCTGAGCCGCCTCCTGAAGGAAACCGGCCGTGCGGACATTCCCGTGGCCGTCGGTATTGTGAAGCATCCGCCGGGCAAGGTGGATACGCTGAGCCAGTCTGCTTATGCAGAAGGCGGGCCCGCGGACCAGAACTATCCGAACGCCGTGGATTTCCTCCTGGACCAAATACGACGGCACCCCGGTGAGATCACCCTCATCGCCATTGGCCCGGAAACGAACCTGGGCGCGGCGATTGACCGCGACGCGGTTACATTCCGCAAGCTGAAACGGATCGTGCTCATGGGCGGGTCGGTTTATCGCGGGTACAGTCAGTTCAACTACGGCAAGACCCGCGGGCCCGATCCCGAATGGAATATCCTTTGTGACATCCAGGCCGCGCAAAAGGTGTTCAGCTCCGGCATTCCTCTATACGTCATGCCGCTTGACTCCACACAGATCAAACTGCAGGAACTGGAACGAGCGGAGATTTTCAAAGCTGGAACGCCTTTGACGGATGCATTGCTCGTGCTTTACACGCAGTGGTCGCGCGGCACAACCCAAACTCCTACGCTATTTGACGCCGTTGTGGTGGCTTATGCGAGCCATCCGGAGCTGTGCCCGCCGGAGCCGATGAGGTTGCGCGTCGATGATCACGGTTATACCCGCGTGGAATCAGGAGCGCCGAATGCACAGGTTTGCCTGCGCTCGAGTTCGGATCAGTTCCTGGAGTTTTTCATGCCGAGGATAATGGCCCCGCGGTAGCGCTAACGGGAATCGCGGAAGGTCGGCCGGCGGCAAATGTGGCCCAGATTGCTGAACGAACGGCGACACGCTAAACTGTTGGAAGTGGCCCGGTAGAGTAATCGGTTAACTCGTCACCCTCTCAAGGTGAAGATTACGGGTTCGACTCCCGTCCGGGCTACCAACCGCTCAAGCGTTTGTTCGCAGTCTCTCCGCATCGAGTATTACGTTCCGGGATAGTGTCAGGATGGCAGCGGGAAAAAACGATTTCGCTGCAGCCTGTAACGACCCGGTGTATGGTAGGGCCGTGGGGGCGTAACCCGGCAGATGGCGAAGATACGAATTCTTGTTTCGTTAACCACCAACGATAACGACTACCAAATCGAGCAAGCGCAGTCTGCTGAGCAGGCCGCGAGCAAACTGGGCGTGAGCGCGGAAATTATCTACGCGGACAACGACGCCATCAATCAGAGCACACAAATTTTACGCGCGATCCAGGCCTCGCCGGAAGACCGCCCGAGCGCGATCGTATTCGAACCGGTCGGCGGTACGGCTTTGCCGCAAGTGGCGCGCGCCGCGGTCGCTGCGGACATCGGCTGGGCGGTGCTCAATCGCGATGCGAATTATATAGAGGACCTGCGCAGAACTTCGACGGCCGCAATTTTCGCAATCAGTTCCGATCACGCGGAGATTGGGCGCATTCAGGGGCGGCAATTTGCCGCGCTGCTGCCGCGCGGAGGAACGGTGCTGTACATCCAGGGCCCGTCGGAAAACTCCGCCGCCAAGGAGCGCACCCTGGGCATGCAAGAGACCAAGCCGGCGAACATCCAAGTCATTGCGTTGCGTGGCCAGTGGACGGAGGAAAGTTCGCAACGCGCGGTACGTTCGTGGCTGAAGCTGACCACTTCGCAAAAGGCCGCGGTGGACCTGATCGGAGCGCAGGATGATTCGATGGCCATGGGCGCGCGAAAGGCGTTTGAGGAATTGCCCAACGAAGGAGACCGCGAACGCTGGCTGAAGCTGCCGTTCACCGGTTGCGACGGCTTGCCAAAAACCGGCCAGGCGTGGGTGCGTAGCGGTTTGCTGGCCGCCACCGTTTTTGTTCCGCCGAATGCCGGTCAGGCTATCGAGATGTTTGTGCAAGCGATTCAGCAGAAGAAGGGTCCGCCCGAGCGCGTGCTCACCGTCCCTACCTCGATTCCCCCTATTACGGGGCTCAAACCTCAGCGAATCCCATAGCTTGCCGCTGCAAAAAACGTCGTATAATGCCGCCCGGCGAAAAGCAGCAAGGCCGTCGCTGAGGAGAGTGCATGAAGAGTCCGCGCAAATCGTCGAACATCGACCGCAGGGAGTTTTTGGCGACGACCGGAACCGGCCTGCTGGCGGCGTCGATGCCGAGTGTGGCGGAGGGAGCGAGTTTTTCAGGGCGCGCGGACGCTGCGCCGGGTTCCGCTGCGGCGTCTTCCGCGCAAACCTCCGGAGGCTCGCTGCGAAAAATTCCCATCGGCGTTTTCGATCCCGTTTACGACAAGTTGTCGCTGGACGAAATGCTGGACTGCGTGAGCGCGCTCGGCTTGGAAGCCATGGAAATCGGCACCGGCGGGTATCCCGGCACGGGTCACTGTCCAATCGACGAGCTCCTGGAGGATGCCGGGAAGGCGAAGGCGTGGAAAAAGAAATTCGAAGATCGCGGAATTAAAGTGGCAACGCTGAGCTGCCACGGCAATCCCGTTCACCCGGACGAAAAACACGCGGCGCGCGACCGCGAAAGCTTTCGTAAGACCGTTCTGCTGGCGGAGCGATTGGGCGTCCGCGTGATCGTGGGATTTTCGGGTTGCCCGGGGGGCACGCCGGCCGATACCCAGCCGAACTGGATCACGTATCGTTGGCCGCCCGAATACGCGGAGATGCTGGACTGGCAGTGGAAGGAGAAGGTGATTCCCTATTGGAAGGAGGCGGCGAAATTCGCGCGCGCCCATGGCGTGCATCGCCTGGCGCTGGAGATGCATCCGAATTTCGTGGTCTACAACCCGCGCACGCTGATGAAGCTGCGGGAAGCGGCGGGTGAGGAAATCGGCGCGAACTGCGACTTGAGCCACTTGTTCTGGCAGGGATGCGATCCCGTGGAAGTCATTCATTTCCTGGGAAAGCAGAAAGCCATCTTCCACGCGCATATGAAGGACACTGTTTTGTTCCCGGAGAATGTCGAGAAATACGGCGTGCTGAACTTTGCGTCCGAACTCGCCGACCTGCCGCAGGCCTCGGAAACTTTTCGAGCGGTAGGCTACGGTCACAGTGCGAGCCTGTGGAAGTCCGTGGTGAAGGCGTACATGGACATCGGCTACGAAGGAATTTTGAGCATTGAGAATGAGGACCCGATTTTGTCGGGGCCGGTGGGCGTGGAGCGCGCGGCGTGGGTGTTGAAGAATGTGCGCAGCGAGCTGCTCGCGAGCTAAAAGCAAGAAAAGATCTAACACAGAGAACACGGAGTAAGGCATAGAGGTCACGGAGAGGAATCGATGGCTCAAGTCACGCGTTTGCCAAAAACCTATGATGTGTGCGTAATTGGCTCCGGCGCGGGCGGCGGCATGGCGGCGAAGATTCTTACCGAAGGCGGCCTGAGCGTGGCGCTGCTGGAGGCCGGCCCGCAGGTTTATCCGGAAAAAGATTTCAAGATGCTGACGTGGCCGTACGAACTGCCGCATCGCGGCGCGGGCGTTGGCGGGGCGGCGCTCGAAAATTTCAGCGAGTTTCTGGCGCCCAACGGATCGTGGGACATTGCCGGCGAGCCGTACACTTCGGCGCCTGGCGCGGACTTTCAGTGGTTCCGCTCGCGCATCGTGGGCGGGCGCACGAATCATTGGGGGCGCATCGCGCTGCGCTTCGCTCCGGTAGATTTTCGCTCGTATACGCGAGACTCGCTGGGCGCCGACTGGCCCATCAGCTACGAGGATCTTGCGCCGTATTACGACAAGGTGGAATCGTATATCGGCGTGTTCGGCACGAAAGAAAATGTGTCCAGCGCGCCGGATGGCGTTTTCCTGCCGCCGCCAAAGCCGCGCTGCAACGAACTGATCGTCAAAAAGGCCTGCGACAAGCTGGATATCATCTGCATCCCGTCGCGCCTCGCGATTCTCACGCGGTCGGTGAACGGGCGCTTGCCGTGTCATTACTGCGGACAGTGCAGCCGTGGGTGTGTGACCGCTTCCAATTTCAGCTCCAGCCAGGTTTTGTTGCCGCCTGCAATGGCTACGGGCAAGCTGACGCTGATTACCGGGGCGATGGCGCGAGAAGTCTTGGTCGGCAAGGACGGAAAAGCCGAGGGCGTCTCTTACATCGACAAGGCCACGCGCTCGGAGAAGCGCGTTAGCGCGCGCGCGGTCGTCTTGGCGGCGAGCGCTTGCGAATCGGCGCGGCTGCTGCTCAATTCCAAGTCTGCTTCCTTTCCTGATGGCATCGCAAATTCTTCCGGTACGGTTGGCAGGTATTTGACCGACTCGGTCGGCAGCGATGGCTGGGGTGAATTTCCGTACCTCGACAAGGTGCCGCCGCACAATCACGATGGGGTCGGCGGAATGCATATGTACATTCCGTGGTGGAAATTCGACCGCAAGAATGATTTTCCGCGCGGCTATCACATCGAGATTTGGGGCGGGCGCGACATGCCCCACGTCGGCATGTTCGATGGGCTGTGCCACCGCGAGGAAGGCTACGGCTCCGCGCTGAAACAGCGGGCGCGCAAAGTGTACGGCACGACGATTGGGTTTTCCGGGCGCGGCGAAATGATTCCGAATCCGGACACGTACTGCGAAATCGATCCGGACGTCGTCGACCAATGGGGCATTCCCGTACTGCGCTTTCATTTCAAGTGGACCGATTACGAGTTGCGGCAGGCACAGGACATGCAGCAGACGTTCCGCGCGATTGTTGAAGCGGCGGGCGGGGAATACCGCACGAAGACGAGGATCGATGGGCCGTATCCATTCGGGATTCAAGCGGGCGGAAAAATCATTCACGAAGTGGGAACCGCGCGTATGGGGGCGGACCCGAAAACTTCCGTATTGAACGGCTATTGCCAGGCGCACGACGTGAAGAATCTTTTCGTGACGGATGGCGCTCCGCTGGTGACCAACCCGGACAAGAATCCGACGCTTACGATCATGGCGCTGTCGTGGCGCGCTTCGGAGTATTTGCTTGCCGAAGCGCAGAAAGGAAATTTGTGATGAGTGCGCACAGCGTAACGCGACGCGATATTTTGAAGACGCTGGCCATGGGCGCGGTGGGCGGATCGGTGCTCCAAGTGATTCCCGCCAAAGCCGCGGAGTTCGTGCACCAGGCGGTGCGCAAGGAAAAGGCCGCGTCGCCGGCAGGGAAGTACGCTCCCAAATATTTTTCCGCGCACCAATACGAAACGCTGAATTTGCTTTGCGACGCCATTATTCCCAAGGATGATCATTCGGGCGGAGCGGTGGAAGCCGGCGCGCCGGAATTTATCGACTTGCTGACCAGCGAAAACGAAAAATATCAGTTGCGGCTCGGCGGCGGGCTTGTATGGCTCGACAGCTTTTGCGCCGATCGCTACGCGAAATCGTTTGTGGAATGCGCACCGGAGCAGCGTAAAGAGGTGTTGGACTTGATCGCCTACCGGAAGAACGCCAAGAAGGACGCGGCGCTCAGCCAGGGCGTCGCTTTCTTCGCGTTTCTGCGCAAGATGACCTGCGACGGTTTTTACACCAGCAAGATTGGCATCGCTGACTTGCAATACATCGGCAACACCTCGCTGCGCGAGTTCCCCGGCTGCCCGCCGGTGCCAGAGCACGGCTAAGTCTATCCTGGCCGACCCTCCCCCCTCCCCCCTTTCTTGTAAGTGCGGAATCTAAAGGGGTTGCGGGGCTTGGTTTTGTAAGTGTTGCAATGGAAAGAGTTAGCGCCCGACAATATCGGTTAAAAACCGGTAAAACGCGGTATTGGCTCACAAGTGTTGATTCTAAAAGGGCTTACAGGTTTCAGGAAAAGTTGGAAGTAAGCGGAGCGAGCCGGGGATCCAGTCTCGGGACGCAGACTCCTACGCCCGCCATCATATCACTATTTGGATACTTGTCAAGTAAATTGTGCAAAGCCAGTCGCTTCCGCTAGTTACGAGGTCTGGAAGGTCAGCTTGGACAGGTAGTCGTAGCTGATCTTGATGTCCTCGAACGCCGACTTGGGTTTGTCGTTTTCAACGATATAGTGCTGGATACCCGCCTTGCCGGACTGCGCGAATATGCGCTTCCAGTCGATTTCGCCCTGGCCAACGTCGGTCATGTGCCCGGGCTTCCTGGACGCGCCCGTCGCGCCGCCGTAGTCGTTGCCGCTCGGTCCCTTGGTGGTCCAGTCCTTTACATGGACGAGCGGGAAGCGCCCGGGGTAGCGATCAAAGTACTTCACGGGATCCTGCCCGCCGACAGTAATCCAGCAGAGGTCCATTTCCATCTTGACCAGCTTGGGGTCGGTGCTCTCAAGCAGGAAATCGTAAGGCATTTTGCCGCCCAGCGCCGCCGAAGGCTCGAACTCGAATGCGTGATTGTGATAAGCGAACTGAATGCCGGCCTTTTGCGAAGCTTCGCCAGCGCGGTTGAACAACTCGGCTGCGCGCTTCCAGACGTCCGGCGTCTTGCGTTGCTTTTCGTCGATCCAGGGGCAAACGACAAACGCGTGACCGATGGCATGAGCCGCGTCCAACGTTTCGCTCCACTTTTTTTCGACGATGTCGTAACCGACATGCGTTGATGGGGAGGTCAGGCCGTCCTTTTCCAAAATGGCGCGTACGTCTTGCGGCGACCTGTCGTAGTAGCCGGCGAATTCCACTTCCTTGTAGCCGATCTGCGCGACCTTGGCGATGGTGCCCTCGAAATCGTTCTTCATGAGGTCGCGCACGGTGTAGAGCTGCAATCCGACGCGGTCGATGTGATGAGTTTCCGCCGGCCAGGCAGGGCGCGAGGCGGCTACGGAAGCGGCGATGGATGTTCCGATAAAAGTTCGTCGATTCATGGCGCGCATTGTACTCCTTTCGCGGAGAGTTGGCAGGCAAAAGTTGCAAGCAAGAGCCGCCAACACCGCCAATTCAATCCAGCGATGCGCTGGCGAATCACAAAAAAAGGCGGCGCTCCGAAGAACGCCGCCTTTTCGGGGTGGTGGTCGGTTAGAAGTAAAAGCGCAAGCCAAGCTGCATGCGGCGCGGATCGTGAGCGGCGCTCAAGTGCATGAAGTTACTGCCCGGTAGAAACGCTGCGTTGATGCCGTTACCAGCCCCCGACCCATTGCCACCGTACTGGGTGTGGTTGAAGAGGTTGAACGTTTCCGCGCGGAACTCGAACCCGGCCCTCTCGTTGATGGCGAAACGCTTAAATAGGCCGAAGTCAAAGTTCAGACGCCCTGGCAATGTAAGAGTGTTGCGGCCGACATTGCCGACAGTGAGACCAGTCGGGGCTGTGAAGGCATTCGGATTGTAGAAGAGCGGTCCACGTTGAGTTGGATCTTGGTTAGGAGTGAACCCAGACTTGGGGTTGCTCAACAAGTCGGGGTGAGAAGAGGCAGTGGCAACGCCATTGCCCAGGCCGGCGTTGTCGCCGAAACTTCCCAAACCGTTGGTTACCGAAAAGGGTTGGCCGCTTTGTGCCACGGTGATACCAGAAACCTGCCAGCCTCCGAGGACATTGTGAGTCAGGCCGCTGCCACGGAAAAATGGCAAGGCGTAGACATAGCTGACCGACAGGTTTTGGCGCTGATCAAAATTGGAGCTGGCGCGATTGTTGGCCACGTCGAAGGCGTTCAGGATGGTGTTGTCGGAGCGGTCCGATGAATCGTCAATGGCATGGCTGTACGCATAAGCAATGCTCATGGTCAGGTCGCCGATAGAGCGAGTAGCTGACACTTGCAGCGAATGATAGATGGAGTTTGCTTCGTCGCGAAGCGATGTGATGTTGCTGTTACCAGGGAATCTGGTGCGCACGGCATCGACGCTGTTGACGGTCCCGCAAGCAACCGCGAGATTGAGCGCCACCTGTCCCGAAACCGCGGCACCGTTCACCGACCCGCCAGTCAGGTCAGAAGCAGGACACACGGTGTTAACCGGCAGGCCAGTAGCGTTCGGGTCGCCCGCGGTTACGATCGGCTCTCCTTTGGTATAAGGATTCGCTGAGGCCGGTATCGCGGGAATCTGGTTGAGGTTGTTAACGATCGTCAAATGAGTACCTTTGCTGCCAACGTAGGCCGCGGACAGAATGATGTGGGAAGGTAGCTCTTTCTGAATGCTAAGGTTCCATTGCTGCATGTAAGGCCAAATCACTTTATTGGGAATCGAATTAAACGAAAGCGGGAAGACCGGCACGGCACCTGCCCCGCCGCCGATGCAAGTGTAGCCCCCGCCAGCATTTGCGCCGCACGAGCCTACGCCCCCGGCTATGTTGGACTGCGTCGCCCTCATGACCAATGGCGCGGAGCCTTCCAGCGATTCGGTGTTTGCTTCATTTCCGTTGGTATGCTCGAAGAAGATTCCATAGCCGCCACGAATGGCCATTTTGCCGTCGCCCTTGGGATCCCAAGCGAAGCCAATGCGCGGAGCGGGATTGAAGAGATGTCCCTTCAGACAGCCTGCATTCGAGTTCGCTCCGATGCCAACGGTCGGGAATGCCGAGCCTGGGACGAGCGGGAAAGTGCCTCCTTTTCCTCCACATTGCTCGAAGCCGTTCAGCGGATTGCCCGTACCTGATCCCGTATTGAGGGTTCCATCCGCATTGAAGCCCGGTGCATTAGCCGCAGTCCAGGCGCTGGGGTTGAAGTTGAAGGCTTGCTGGTATCGTTCGCGGTAGGTGCCAAATAGGCTGAAGCGTATACCGAGATTGACTGTGAGGTGATTGTTGACCCGCCAGTCGTCCTGGAAATAGGGCTCCACAATCTTGTAGCGGTTGTAATACTTCTTCTCGGCGCTCCACTGCGAGTAGCTCGCGATGTTGCCCGCCAGCATGTCCGCAAAGGCGTTTCCCGAGGTGACCGCCGAATCGCCGGAACTAAACGTGAGGATACCTTGCACGTTGGGCGAATTTTCCTCGTTCTTCTGCGCGAAGGCGGCATACGCGCCAAATTGAAATATATGTTTGCCGAAGGTCTTCGTCACATTGTCGCGATAGGTGTAGGTTGGGTTGGCGTTGTTCCACGGGAAGTAGCCCGAATCATTCCCCCACTGGCCGCCGCCATAAGCCGCGTTCGAGCCCAGCGTGATTGCGGGGAGCTTGCTGCCGAAGCCATTGGCGAAAATCGACCCCATGGTGAAGCCAGAGGGCAAGCCCACGGGCCCCACAGCCGTTAGGAAGATATGATCGGCGGTGAAGCTGGCCACGAACTCATTGAGTAGCGTCGGACTGAAGTTTGAGTTCAGGCGCGCCACGAAACTCGTGCCAGGGCCTGTGAAGTCGGTGTTGATGTTGTTAAAGCTCTCCTGGCCATTGCCCCACAACGCGTTGGGCACGACGGTTGACCACGAGTCGTGAATGTAGCGGAACGTCAGACGTTGATTGTCCGTTAGATTGTGATCAATGCGGACCAGTTCCTCTCGCCAGGTTGTGGGCGTCGAGATGGTGCTCGAGACGGCAGGAAAGCCGCCGCTGGTTGCGTTCGCAGTAGGAATTAGAGTCTCGAGAGCACTGCCAACTGCCGTGGGTGTTATGGTGTCGTTGGCAAATCTCGTGCTAGTAGCCGGATTCACCGGACAATCTGGAAAGTTTTTCTTGTCGATTAGTCCTGCAGTTGGAGAGCAAAGGTCGCTGAAGTTTCCCGTGCGCTCGGCATTTGAAGGAACGTTCTGGAAGATCGAGTTTGGATTCTTTTCGCGGCGCCATTCTTGGGACCAGAAGAAAAAGGTCTTCTTTCTGTCCGCATTGTAGTGGTGGGGGATATACACCGGCCCGCCCACGGTATAGCCGAAATCGTGCTTCTTATACGGCGCCTTTGCACAGGTAACGCAAGCGCCCTCGGCCCACGATCTCGCCTTGAAGGCTTCATTGCGCAGGTATTCAAAGGCGCTGCCGTGGAAAGTGCTTCCTCCCGATTTCGTTTCAACTTCGATTGTGCCGGAACCGTTGCGGCCGTATTGCGCGCCGTAGTTTGATGTCAAGACTTTGAATTCCGCAATGGCTTCCAGGTTGGGATAGACGTTCAGCGTGGCGTTGCTGCCGTTATCCATGTTGTCGCCGCCGTCGAGCTCCCAATTGTTGTACTCATTGCGGCCGCCGTTCATGCTGAAAGAAACGTTTCCGTAAACGCCTACTTTTCCATCGTCGGTGCCGGTCTGGTTCACCACCCCGGGGGCCAGTGTCACTAGTTGCGTGAAGTTTCGGCCGTTCAATTCCAGTTGATTGACTTGCTTGCCCGTGATGGTCGCGCCGATCTCCGAGGATTCCGTTTCCACCTGTGCGACGCTTTCACCGGTGACCGTGACCATTTCGGTCATCGCGCCGACGGTCAATTGCACATCCACACGCGCCTTCTCCGCTACGTCCAGCTTGATTCTTTGCGCCGTATATTTCTGAAAGCCCTTTGCGCTGACGGTAAGGTTGTACGTGTCGCCGGGAAGACCGGGAACTACGTAAGCGCCATCGCCATTGGTCGTTGTGGTTCGCGTCAAACTGCCAGCGGTATTGGTTAGCACTACTTCCGCGCCAACAAGGGCCGCGCCGGACTTGTCCATCACAGTACCGCTGATGTACCCGGTGTCCTGGGCATACGAGGCGCAGGGAATCAAGAGCGTAATCACCAGAGCGCACAACAGGCCGAGGGCAAAGGTGGTCTTGCTGAGAACGTTCGCGGATTTGCGAGCGTGAGAAAAATGCGAGTGTCCCTTCACGGTAGTACCTCCAAAATTTTCAAAACTTGAATTACAGAATGTGAGGGAGAATGCCCCAGGCAAGACGAGCCCGCCAGGTTCATGATTCGCCGTAGACCACTCATTCGGCCACAGCCCCCACCACTCGACCTGAGCAAGATTGCACCGGGACTTATTAAATCGAGTTAATAAAGCATAACGGCGCCGGTGTCAAGCAGGATTTTAGGCTCTCATATACCTGAGGCCGCGTCTTTGCGCAGCATCAAGCACAATGCGCATATCTTGGGAACCTCTGCCCGCTGAATCCTGTTGAAATAGCGATATTTCGGGGCCACCGCTTGAATTACGGCCGACGCTGACTGAGACTACTGACGTCATGACCGGAAAGGTTCTGGTACTCGCACTGGCTGCAAATTTCGGCGCCGTCGCGCGCGCCGCGGGGCTGCCCGAGCTCTGTTTGGAGGGAGCTTCCCTTCGCGCCATCGTGTCGCAAGTCCGCACCGCGACGGCAAGCAGCACCGCGGCGGCCGACCTGCAAAAGACCTTCGCGGAAGGCGAGGCTGCGCTGCGGCGCGGCGAACTCGACGCCGCCGAAGCGGCATTTCGCAAAGTGCTGGCGGCCGATCCCCGCGCGGGAGCTGCTTACGCCAACCTGGGCGTCATCGCCATGCGCCGCAAGGACTGGGACCACGCGCTTTCGCTGCTGCAGCGCGCGGAGAAGCTCGAGCCGAAAATGGCCGGCATACGGCTGAACATCGGGCTGGTGAAATATCGGCGCGGCGACTATGCCGGAGCGATCGCGCCGCTCGCTTCGGTGGTGCGCGACCAGCCCGATTCGCAGCAGGCGCGCTACCTCTTGGGGCTGTGCTACGTGTTTACCGAGCACTACGCAGACGCCGTCTCGGCGCTTGAGCCACTCTGGACGCAGCAATCCGGCGATTTCATGTACCTCTATGTGCTGGGCATCGCGGCGCACAACGCTGACAGGAAGGACCTGGACGAGAAAGCGCTCAGCCGCCTTCTGGAGATCGGCGGGAACAAGCCCGAGTTTCACCTGATTCTCGGCAAAGCCTATCTGAACCGCGAAGAGCCGGAGAAGGCGCTGCCTGAACTGCAGCGCGCCGCGGCCGCGAATCCTGATTTGCCGTTTGTGCATTTCAGCCTGGGAGTTGCCTATTTGCGGCTCGACCGCACGGAAGAAGCCGAGGCGGAATTCCACAAGGACCTAGCTGTCGAGCCCGATCTGCCCGACACCTACGAGCAGCTTGCGCAGCTTTATCAACGCGCGGGAAACAACGACGAAGCGGAGCGATTCTTTCACGAAGCTTTGAAGCGCAATCCCAAGATGGCCTCTTCGCTTTTCGGTCTGGCGAAAATTTATATGGAGCAGGAAAAATACCGCGATGCGCTGGCGGCCATCGATTCGGCCTTGCGCTTAGCCCCTAATGATCAACGGGTGCACTTCGTGCGAGGTCAGGCGCTCGCTCGGCTTGGGCGCCGCGAGGAGGCGCAAGCCGAATTCGCGACGGCGCAGAAAAAGGTCAACGCCGATCTCAGCAAACGCCGCGAGTCGCTCAGCGACCAGCGCATACCGAATCCGGAACTTGCGCAGCCTCCGCAGTAGACTTTGTGGGACAGCCAGCTACGCGGGTGGCGCTTGCCAAGGGCCTCGCCCGCTCTCGATCCGCTCGGCTACCGCGAGCACTAACTCCTCCACATGCGGCCGCCCGATCACTTGCACGCCGATCGGCAGGCCCTCCGCGGAGACGCTCACCGGTACCGACGCGCCGGGAAACCCCGTCAAGTTGAGCCACTGAGAAAAACGCATCGTGTCGCGATAACACTGCTGTGCGCCCGGCCGCCAAGTGCCTTCGCCGTGGCAGAAGGCGGTGGTTGTGGAAACTAGTGAGAGCAGAATGGGCACATCGCGCATCTGCCGCAGAATATTTGCGCGCAGCAGGTCGCGCTCCGCGCACGCGCTCAACAACGCGTCGAGCGTCACGGGCGCCCCTGCAAACTGCAGATACTCGCGAAAAATGCGGCTGAGTTTATCTTGGTGCCCCGCGACGGCCGGCTGAAACAGATGCGCGATCGCGGGCCCGAAGAAAAACCACCACAGCTCCAGTGCACGCTCCAGGCCCTGCAGCCGCAGCGGCTCGATTACAAATCCCTGCGCCGCCAAGTAGGTTGCCGCCTTTTGCAAGGCCGCCGTGGTTTCCATGTCCGCCTTACCCAGCGCATCGCTTTCCAGAAGGCCAACGCGCAAGCCTTTGAGGTGCGCATTGTTCACTGTAGCTGCCGGCACCGGCGCCGACAGAGCGTCTCCGGGGTCCGGTCCCGCCATCACCTCAAACAACGCGCGCAGATCCGCAATCGTTCGCGCCATCGGCCCCACGACGCCGATCCACGAAAACGCGCCGACGCCCGCGGGGAAGTGTCCGGTAGCCGGAATTCTTCCCGGCGTCGGCTTCAAGGCGCAGATGCCGCAAAAGTGCGCGGGCACGCGAACCGATCCACCGCCATCACTTCCCACTCCGCCTGCCGAGCATCCCGAGGCAATGGCCGCTGCTTCGCCGCCGCTCGAGCCGCCCGAGGTGCGCGACAAGTCCCAGGGATTGCTCGTCCTTCCGCTAATCAAGTTATCCGTTTCGTACGCCATCAGAAATTCCGGCGTATTCGTGTTGCCCAAAAGAATCGCGCCGGCCGCCCGCAGCCGCGCAGCTAGCGTGGCGTCTGCCTCAGCAACGTAATCCTTGCGCAGCAAAGACCCCGCCGGGCACGGCCATGCAGACACATCGATGCAGCTCTTCAACGTGACGGGAACGCCGAGCAGCCCGCCGGCCGCATCTCCGCGCCGTATGGCATCTTCCGCTTGTCGAGCCTGCGCGCGCGCTTCTTCCGCATCGAGATGAACAAAGGCATTGAGCTTGGGCTGCAATTTTTCGATGCGTTCCAGGTGCGCCGCGACGACTTCCACTGGCGACACTTTCTTCGTCGCGACGCTTTGGCGAATCTCCGCGATGGTTGCGTAATGTAGTGCTTTCATTTGCGAACTAGCGAGCGTATGTGGGCCGCTTGAACGCGTCAAGTTTAGACGCGGTCGATGAAATTCGGCGCGACGTCCATTTCATGCCGAAATCACAGCTTGACGCTGCGCCGGTCAGCCGTGAAAATCAAGGTTTCGCAGCGCGGCGGTCTGCGCCGCGCCCCAAGCGTTCAGGGAAAAATCTCATGCTACGTGTGCACCGGTTAGGAATTCTGCTGTTCGTAGTTTGCGTGGCCATTTTCTCTGCCATCGGCATTCCTTCCTTGCGCTCGCGAGCGAGCAGCGCTCCGCGCGAGCCGCAAGCTGGGCCGAAATCCGAAACGAAAGGCAATGAGGCGGAGGCATTCCGCGACAACACGCTTGGCGTAGCGTACGTGAATCAGCAGAAATTCGCCGAAGCGCAAAAATATTTTGAGAAGGCCCTGGCCGCCGACCCGAAATTTGCTATGGCTCGCCTGAACCTCGGCATCGCCCTGCTCAGCCAGCAAAAGCTGGAGCCCGCTCGTGCCGCTCTCGAGGACGCTGTGCGTCTCCTGCCCAACGATCCCTACGCGTGGTACAACCTCGGCCTCCTTTACAAGGATACTGGCGAACCCGAAAAGGGCATCGAGGCATTTCAGCACGTCGCCCAGCTCTCGCGCGAAGCCGACGCTCATTATTTTCTCGGATACCTTTACACGCAGCTTCAGCGCTACGACGAAGCCATCGCCGAATTTCAGAAGGCCATTGCTGCGTTTCCCTATCATGCCTCTTCGGAATTCGGCATCGCGCGCGCCTATTTGCGAAAAGGCGATTCCGATTCCGCGCAGCAGCACCTCGCACGTTTTCAAAAAATCACCACTGAGCATCTCGGCACGCCGTTCGGAGCGGGCTACGGAGATCAGGGCCGCTTCTCGCTCGCCGAGTTGGGGCGCAGCGGCGTTTTAATGGCGCCTCCCGCGATCCCGGTGAGCTACAAGGAGCAGCCTGTCGTTGTGGCCGCCGCAGGCGGGCGCGGCAAACTTCCCGGGCCGAGCACCGGCGCGTGTTTTCTCGATTACGATGGCGACGGCAAGCCCGATCTGTTTTTAGTCAGCGCTCTAAACGATGGCTCGAGCCGCTTGTTGCACAATGCCGGCGATGGCCGTTTTGTCGACGTGACCGAGGAAGCCGGTCTCGCGCTAAAAGGCAGCGGCCTCGGCTGTGCCGCAGGTGATTTCGACAATGATGGCCACACCGACCTCGCCGTGTGCCTCAGCGACGGCGTACACCTGCTGCGCAACAAAGGCGATGGCAAGTTTGCAGAGGTCACGCAAGCCGTGGGCATTCGCCGCGAGCCCGGCTGCGTTGGCGTCACGTTCGTCGATTATGATCACGACGGTGATTTGGACCTCTACGTCACTATGTCGGCTGGCGAAGCCTCTTCCGGCGCTAAGCCCCACAACGTTCTCTGGCGCAACAATGGCAACAGTACGTTCACCGACGTTTCCGCCGAAACCGGACTAGGCATTGACGCCACCGGCGCTGGCCTGGTCACTTCCGATTTCAACAACGATCGCGCGATTGATTTCGTTTTTGCCGGCGGCAGCCAGGGGGCAGCCATCTATTTGAATCCGCGCGAAGGGAAGTTTTCACCTTTGCCGGGCATCGATTTCGGAAGAGAAAATCTTCCACCCGCGGTCGGTGTCGTTGCCTTCGATTTCGATAAAGACGGCTGGATGGACCTCGCGTTCACACACGCCGGCGCGCCGGGCGTCAGCCTTTGGCGCAACGTGGAAGGCAAGCGCCTCGAACGTGTCGCACTGCCCGATTTGGGCTGGCAGCGCGGCTGGGGACTTTCCGCGATCGACTACGACAATGATGGCTGGCTCGATCTCGTCACGGTCGGCGAGTCCAACTCTGGCGGCGAAATCCGCTTGCTGCGCAATCTCGGCGCTTCCGGCTTCGCCGACGTCACGCGCCAGGTTCATCTCGACGCCGTCAAACTTTCCGAGCCACGCGCCATCGCGGTAGCTGACGTCGCCGGCAATGGCGTTCCCGACTTGGTCGTCACACAACTCGGTGGACCACCGCTTCTGCTTCGCAACGAAGGCGGCAATCAGCACAATTGGATGCGCATCGATTTGAAAGCGCTTAACGACAACAAGAGTGCCATCGGCACGAAGGTCGAAATCTACGCCGGTCCGCTGTATCAAAAATGGGAAGAGCAAGGCGCGTCCGGCTATCTCGGACAAAATGCTCCGGCTATCCTCGCCGGCCTCGGCGTCGAAAAGAACGTCGAAGTCGTGCGTTTGCTATGGCCCACCGGCGTACCGCAAGACGAAATCAATCTCGCCGCCAGGAAAGAGCACACCATTGGCGAACTCGATCGTCGCGGCAGCTCCTGCCCCGTTTTATTTGCCTGGAACGGGCGCGAGTTCGAATTCATTGCGGACATGATTGGTCCCGGCGTGGTAGGCCACTGGGTCGCACCCGGCGAACGCGACGTTCCCGATCCCGACGAATATCTGAAGGTCAACGCGCGCAGCGTCCGCCCCCGCAACGGACTGCTCAGCTTTCGCTTCCTGGAGCCGATGGAAGAAACGGTCTACCTCGATCAAGTTCGTTTGTTGGCCATCGACCACCCTGCAAACTTCGATGTCTATCCCAACGAGCGATTTGTCAGCGCTCCGCCGTTCCCCGAATTTCGCGTCATCGCCAGCCGGGACGCGCATTCGCCCGCGGGCGCTTGGGACGATCACGGCAACGACGTGCTTTCGCTCATCGCCAAGCGCGACCGCAAATACGTCACTAACCTCGAAGAGCTTCCCTTCGCCGGCTTCGCGAAATTGCACTGGCTCGAGCTCGACCTCGGCGCATGGGACGCCGCCGAGCCGATGCGCCTGATCATCGACGGCTACACCGATTATTTCACCGCCACTTCCATGTATGCCGCCGATCAAGCCGGCATCAAGGTAATCGCCCCCTACGTCGAAGCTCTCGACGCGCAAGGCAAGTGGGTGCGCGTGGTCGACGACATGGGCTTTCCCGCCGGCCTCGAACGCACCATGGTCGCCGACCTTACAGGCAAGCTGCCACCCGGCACGCGCCGCATTCGCATCGTCAGCAACCTGAAAATTTATTGGGACGCGATTCGCATCGACCAAACTCCCGACCAGCCCGAGGTCCGCGTCGCTGAAGTCCCGTTAGCCGATGCCACGCTCGATTTCCTCGGCTACCCGCGCGAGATTCGCCTTACGCCTGCGAGCGACACCACCTATTCTTATACGCATCGCAGCGTGAGCGGACCGTACGCGCGCGCCGCCGGCAATTACACCCGCTACGGCGACGTACGTCAGCTATTGGAGAAGCCCGACGATCGCTTCGTCGTGTTCAGCTCCGGCGAGGGCGTGAAGCTCGATTTCGATCCGCGCAAACTCCGCGCCCTTCCTGCCGGCTGGGTCCGCGACTATTTCTTCTACGCCAACGGATTTGAGAAGGATCTCGATTTCTACGCTGCACACGCTTTCACGGTAGAGCCGCTTCCGCGCCACACGCTGCTTCCATATCCGTACCCGGAAGGCAAAGACTATCCCGTCGATGCCGAACACCTGCTCTATCAGCTCGAATACAACATCCGCCAGCGCTCCGACCGCATGCCACCAACTCTGCGCTACCACTATCCGCCGGCCAATTGAGCCGCGGGTTCGCGCGCCGTTTTTACTTCTCGAGCGGGGATAAAATTATCTCCGACTGATTTTCCATCTGCAAAAACCTATGTCCTCTTATTGCTTTCTGTATGTACAATTCATATCTATCGATTGAGAGCAATAAACAATCTACTTTATTTTCCGCTAATTTCTTTAATTCGCACTGAATCAGCGACTTAGCCTCGGCATCCCCTTCGCCGTGCTATGGCCCCACAATTGCCTCTCCCTCTCCGAATTTTGAGTGTCGCTAAGACTCGATTATTCGGAGTAATTTTTCAGGGAGGAGCATTCAATGAAGAAGTTTGGTAGAAGTATCGTCACTGTGATGTTCGCGATGTCCATTTTATTGACCTCCGCACATGCACAGACCAGCACCGGAACGATTGTCGGAACGGTAGTCGATAAACAAGGAGGAGCAGTCCCTAACGCGACGGTCAAAGCATCCAGCGTGGAGTTCGGCAAAGACTTGCGCACCACGAAAACAGACTCAGCCGGGGGCTATCGCCTGGAATCTTTGCTTCCAGGCACGTACACCGTCTCCGTAGAAGCCGGCGGCTTCAGTAAAGTTGACGTCACCAACGTTCTGGTCAAGGGTTCGCTTCTTGTGACTGCCAACGCCACCATCGAGATTAGCGGCGTAAGTAGCACCATCTTGGTCGAAGCTTCCGCCGCTCAGGAACTCCAAACCGAATCGGGATCGTTGGGCGCCGAAATCTCTAGCAAGGAGATCGGAAACCTTCCAATCCTGTCGCTGAATCCGATCGAGCTAGTCCTCACGCAGCCTGGCGTCCAGGACAACACAAACCAGTTCGGGTTCAGCAATGGCGTAAATTTTTCCGTAAATGGAACTAGGCCAAGGGCCAATAACTTTCTGATTGATGGACAGGATAATAACGATAACTCGATCAGCGGCCAGGCTTTCCAGACCGACAATCCGCAAGCGGTGCAAGAGGTCACGATCCTGACCAATGCTTACAGCGCCGAGTACGGGCGCGGTGGCGGCTCCGTGACCAACGAAATCAGCAAAACCGGGACGAACACTTTTCATGGCGAAGCATGGGAGCTGAATCGAAATAATTCCTTCGCGGCGATCCCCGCGGAGCAAGCTCTCGCCGGCGTCACGGTCATTCCACGTGACAACGAGAATACCTTTGGTTTCGATTTCGGCGGTCCGATAAAACGCAACAAGTTGTTTTTCTTCGGGACGTTCCAGGATGACCGTGACTATTCGGCAGCCCAGGGACAGACTTTGGATATTCCCACTGCCAACGGAATCGCCACGCTACACTCTCTACTACCCAATAATAACGTTCAGCTTCTTCTCAATTCGTTGGCGGGACTGGTTGCCCCGTCTACCGGCAGCGGACTAATTAATGTGCCGCTTGGGCCGGGAGCCAACGGAGCAGACCGCGGATCGGTGGAAGAAAACATCTTTCAGCGCTCCGGAATCGCCGAGGTCGCCCTCACTCGCGAATGGCGCGTGCGGCTTGATTGGAACGCCACCGCCGCGGACACGCTGAACGCCAGCTATCGGCGCTCTGATGCCGCGCTGACTCCCGATTTTTTCAATAACCCTGGAACGCTTCCTCCGTTCGACACCCTGCAAGGGGGACCGGCGCAGGCATTTACTGGAAACTGGGTGCACACGTTTTCACCAAGAGCGGTGAACGAACTGCGTTTCTCGTACTCTAACATTGACTTCAACTTCGGGCCGACCGCCGCCTCCTCCTCGGGTCCGCTGGCCAACACACCAGGAATCACTTTCCTGGGCACTTCCAGCCTGCCTACGCTCGGCATTCCTACTGGCGAGCCGCAGTTCCGCGGTCACAAGTCATATCAGTTCCAGGAAGCCCTTAGCTACACTCTGGGCAGGCATAGCCTCAAATTTGGAGCAGATATCGATTATCTGCAAGTGGACGACGGCATACCGTTCAACTCGCGCGGCACGATCAGCTTTACGGATAGCGGAAATTTCTCCGATCTTGCTAACTTCATCGATAATTTCACCGGCCCTGGAGGACAAATCTCGATCAACTTCGGCAACTCCGAGGTGCAGCCTTTTGTCGGAATCTACGCTCCTTATGTGCAAGATACCTGGCACGTAAAGTCCAACTTGACCGTGGATCTTGGCCTGCGTTACGAATATTGGGGCACCGTCGGCAACATTGTTCCGTTCCCCTCGATTAATACAGCGCAATTCGGCTTTGGCGTGCCCAATGCTACGCTGCTGAACATTGCTTCCACAAAGCAGCAGGGCGATAAGAATAATTTTGCGCCGAGAATCGGCTTCGCATATACCCCCCACGTTCTCCACAGGCTGTTCGGTCAGAACAAGACGGTGATCCGCGGCGGTTACGGCATTTTCTACGACGGGTTGTTTACAAACATTCTGGACAACTCGGCAAGTCACTCTCCGAACGTAACAGGTGGAACTCTCACTGGTGGAGCCGAGAACAATGGCCGCGGACTTGGCAACGCATCCGGACTCTTGGCTGCTGTCACTCCTGCTCCGAATCCATTCGGACTCATCGAGTCCATCGCA
>Ga0210409_10002496_pt1 | contig 21813 bp, 20 predicted proteins | sample IncBWH17MmetaG_FD_161649 | JGI IMG/M metagenome (GOLD analysis project Ga0210409, IMG submission 161649) | Forest soil microbial communities from Barre Woods Harvard Forest LTER site, Petersham, Massachusetts, United States - Inc-BW-H-17-M | ecosystem: Environmental > Terrestrial > Soil >...
GAGCGCCTCGGCGCGCTGTCGTTCGGCCTCGTAGGTCTGTGCATCGGCGATGGCTGCGCCAAATTGGCCGGCGACCAGGTCGAGAAATCCACGATAGGAATCATCGAGCGCACGGCGCGGGGACACGCCGACTACGAGGACGGCGATCGGCTCCGCCGAACCCCGTCCCAGTATGGGCAGAACCACCGCCTGGCTGATCGGCTGCTCGGGCCACAGCGGGGAGGGAACCGTCTCGCCGGACTCGGCGAGCGAGACGACGTAGGAGTCGGATCCTATCCCTTCACCCAGCCGCCAGGGATCTTTCATGCCTGCCGTCACCGTGCGGGGCCGCAGCTGCTCGGGAATGTTGCCCTGATGGCTCGCGAGCCGTCCGTGCGGGGCCGCGTCATCGATCACGTAGAGGCATGAGAAAGGCACATCGAGCAGGTTCTCGCCCAGAACCCCGATCAGGCGGCCGCAGGCCTGCGATACGGTTTCCATGCCCGAGGCTCGCGCGGCCAGATCCCGCAGCACCCGCAGGTGCCGCTCACCGATGACTCGCTCGGTGACTTCGGTGACCACACACAACATGCCGGCGATCTCGCTGGCATCGTCGTACACCGGACTGTAGGAGAAGGTGTGATAGGTCTCCTCGGTGAAACCGCTGCGCTCGAGAAACAACAGCAGCGCTTCGTCCCAGGTCGCCTGGCCATGCTCGAGCACCTGGCTGATGCGGGGACCGATATCCGGCCAGATCTCTGCCCACACCTTGTCGGCTCTCGCGCCGCGCACCCAGTCGCGCTTGATGCCGACCGTGGGCAGGTAGGCATCGTTGCAGAAGAAGGTGAGGTCAGGCCCCCAGAGCATCCACATGGCGTAGCGCGAGTCCAGCATTACGCGCACGATGGTCTTCAGCGATTGCGGCCAGTGCTCCGGGGACCTGAGCGGGGTCTCGCTCCAGTTCAGAGCGCGCAGGCACGCGCCCACCTCGCCGCCGCCGGCGAGGAAATCGTGGGCTGGAGCTGCTGTCACGCCCGGGCGAAGAGCGCGGCGCTTTCGAACCACAAATCTCCCTGTGACTCGGTCACTTGTGAGCGAGTCTAACCCGGGCAACGCCTTCGGCCCTGTCGGAGAAAGTCGCATTGCGAGGATCTCGGAAGAGCCGTTCAAACAGCAGCCGCCCTGCTGGAGGCTACGCTCGCGAGCTTGTCGGTCCGCCCTCTCCGTGCGCGGTCCTCGAGTGATGAGTCCAATGCGCGCGCTGATAGAAAATGTCGACCTCCCCGCAAAGAGGTGGACATTTTCAATCACCGTCACGATGGACCCTGCAATACCGCGCAACCCAACGGCGCCGAATACGATGACGCACGCTTGACCTTTCGTTAGCACAGGCTTACCGTAAGCTATGACTTACGGAAAAGCGCTGCAATGCCTCAGCGACCCGACACGGCGCCAGGTGTTCGAGCGTCTGCGCGCGGGTCCGCGTTCGGTCGGCGCACTCGCCCGCGGGCTGCCGGTGAGCCGCCCGGCGGTGTCGCAACACCTCAAGGCGCTGAAGACCGCCGGACTCGTCACGCAACGATCCGAAGGAACACGCCGCGTGTATTACATCGATCCGCAGGGACTCGGCGAGTTGCGGCGCTGGCTCGATGGGTTTTGGACCGACGCCCTGGAGTCCTTCAAGAACGAGGTTGCGGCCACGAAAACTGCACCTGGGAGGAAGAAGCCGTGAATCGCACGATTGAGATCGCCCCCGTCCGCAAGTCGGTCGTGGTCGATGCGAGCCCGCCGCAGGCGTTCGCGGTATTCACCTCCGGCGTCGATCGCTGGTGGCCCAAGAGCCACGGTATCGGCGCATCGCCGATCAAGCAGTCCTTCATCGAGCCGTTCGTCGGTGGCCGCTGGTACACGCGCCACGAGGATGGGAGCGATGTGGTCCTCGGACATGTGCGCATCTGGCAGCCGGCCGAGCGCCTCGTCGTCTCCTGGGAGATCAGCTCCGAATGGAAGCCGGACCCGCGGCCCGCCTTGACCTCCGAGGTCGAGGTTCGCTTCACGGCCGAGTCAGGCGGACGCACCCGCGTCGATCTCGAGCATCGCAACTTCGAGCGCATGGGCGCGGCGGCCGGCGAAAAGATGCGCAAGGACGTCGATGGCGGTTGGCCGCACCTGCTGGATCTCTATGCCCAGAACGCGTCCCGAGAGGAGAAGAAGTCATGAGCGAGTATCTGGTCCACATGGTTCCCGGAAGCCCGTTCGCTCGCGCCGTGCTGGTGACGCTCGAGGAAAAAGGCGCTCCCTACCAGGTCGTGCCCGTCGTGCCGGGCACGCTGCGCGCGCAGCCACATTTGAGCCGGCATCCCTTCGGGCGCGTGCCGGTGCTCGAGCACGGTGACTTCCGCCTGTATGAAACGCAGGCGATCCTGCGCTACCTCGATCGGGTCCTGCCGGAGCCTGCACTGACACCGGCCGACCCGCGGCGCGCGGCGCTCATGGATCAGGCGATGAACGTCAACGACTGGTACCTGTTCCAGGGCGTCGGCGGCGTCATTGGCTTCCAGCGCGTCGTCGGGCCGCGGCTGATGGGACTGACGTGTGATGAGACTGCAATCGCCGCCGTGATGGGAAAGGCACGGACGGTGTTTGACGAGCTCGGACGGCTTCTCGGCGGACAGCCGTACTTCACCGGCGAGACGCTGACGCTCGCTGACCTGATGCTCGCTGCGCAGCTCGATTTTCTGCAGCAGACACCCGAGTGGGAACCGCTCGCCTCGAGGCATGCCAACCTGCGGCAGTGGCTCACGCGCATGCAGGCGCGCCCCAGCCTGCAGGCGACCACCTGGGAGAAGGTTGCCGCGCGTGCGAGTGCGGCGGCAGCACCGCCGGCGCGCAGCGCTACGGGCTAACGGCTCGCCCCGACCTTCTTACCGGGCTGCGGCGCGGCGGCCCCGGGGTCCCCGGGAAATCGCGCGTCTTGCAGGTCGATCAGCGCCCACCGGTCCCGGTGGGCGCGATTTCCTGGGGTGGTTCGAACTGCTGCTCCTCGGTGCTGCCGGCAAGCGCGGTGATCGAGGAGGTGCCGCCACTCACGGCCTGGGTGACGGCATCGAAGTAGCCGGCACCGACCTCGCGCTGGTGCTTGGTCGCGCTGTAGCCGGCGCTCTCGGCTGCAAACTCGGCCTGCTGCAGCTTCACGTACGCACTCATCTGCTGCGACTTGTAGCCGCGCGCCAGCTCGAACATGGAGTAATTGAGCGCGTGGAAGCCCGCGAGAGTGATGAACTGGAAGCGGTAACCCATCGCCGCGAGCTCGCGCTGGAACTTCGCGATGGTCGAATCGTCGAGCTTCCTCTTCCAGTTGAAGGATGGCGAGCAGTTGTAGGCGAGCAGCTTGCCGGGAAACTGCGCATGGATCCCCTCGGCGAACTCGCGCGCTTCCTCGAGATCGGGCTTGGCGGTCTCGCACCAGAGCAGATCCGCATACGGCGCATAGGCGCGGCCGCGCGCGATCGCCGCGGCCATGCCGGCCTTCACCGTGAAGAAGCCTTCGCCGGTCCGTCCCCGGGAGCTGTCGATGAAGGGCCGGTCGCCCTCATCGACGTCCGAGGTGAGGAGCGTCGCGCCCTCCGCGTCGGTGCGCGCGATGAGCACCGTCGGCACGTTGCAGACATCGGCCGCGAGACGCGCCGCGATGAGCTTCGCGATCGCGTCCCGCGTGGGCACCAGCACCTTGCCGCCCATGTGGCCGCACTTCTTGGCCGAGGACAACTGGTCTTCGAAGTGCACCCCCGCGGCCCCCGCATCGATCAGCTGCTTCATCAGCTCGAACGCGTTCAGCACGCCGCCGAAGCCCGCTTCGGCATCGGCCACGATGGGCTTGAACCAGTCGATGCTGTCATCACCCTCGGCATGGCAGATCTCATCCGCCCGGCGCAGCGTGTTGTTGATTCGCCGCACCACCGAGGGCACGGAGTCGGCCGGGTACAGCGACTGGTCCGGGTACATCTCGCCGGCGAGGTTGGCATCGGCGGCCACCTGCCAGCCCGAGAGATAGATGGCATCGAGACCGGCCTTCACCTGCTGCATCGCCTGGTTGCCAGTGAGCGCGCCGAGGGCATTCACCAACGGCATGTCATTCAGGTAGCGCCACAGCTTCTCGGCAGTGAGCCGCGCGATCGAGTGCTCGATCAGGATGGTGCCGCGCAGCCGCACCACATCGCGCGGCTCGTAACCGCGGGAGATGCCGCGCCAGCGCGGGCTCTCACTCCAGGCGCGCCCAAGCTCATCCGCCGAAGGAGCTGTCGGGGTCGGGTTCATGGGTCGCCTGCACCTTGCAAGAAGATTGAAAACAGCACGAGTCAGCTGAGGAGCTCGTACGCGGGGAGTGTCAGGAACTCGTCGAAGCTCTCGCTCTTGGTCATCTGCTCGAACAGGCGCGCCGCGGTCGGGAATACCCCACCCGTGAGCCGCTCGACGCCAACCTCCTCGTGGATGCGACTGAGCTCCTCGGTGAGGAGTCGATCGAAGCGCGCCACCGTCACCGGCTCGCCATCGCTCGTGCGCGCGCCGTGGTGCAGCCACTGCCACAGCTGCGCCCGGCAGATCTCGGCGGTCGCTGCATCCTCCATGAGGTGATAGAGGGGCACGCAGCCGCTGCCCCGGAGCCACGATTCGAGGTACTGGACCCCGACGCGGATGCACCCGCGCACGCCCTCCTCCGTGATCGACCCGTCGGGCACGGTCAGCAGATCGCGCGCGGTCACCTTCACGTCCTCGCGCCGCACGGCGAGCTGGTTCGGGCCGGTCATGACCTCATCGAAGGACTCGCGTGCAATCCTGGCGAGCCCCGGATGCGCAATCCAGGTGCCATCGTGCCCCGCGCGTGCCTCGCGCAGCTTGTCGGCGCGCACGCGGGCCATCGCGATCGCATTCGCCTGCGGATCATCGCGGATCGGGATCTGCGCGGCCATGCCGCCGATCGCGTGCGCGCCGCGGCGATGACAGATTTGAATGAGCAGGTCGACGTACGATTTCAGGAAGTGCCGTTCCATCGTGACCGCAGCGCGGTCCGGCAGCAGGAAGTCCGCGCGATTGCGGAACTTCTTGATGAAACTGAAGATGTAGTCCCAGCGCCCGCAATTGAGCCCCGCGGAGTGCTCGCGTAGCTCGTAGAGGATCTCATCCATCTCGAAGGCGGCGAGAATGGTCTCGATCAGCACGGTCGCCTTGATGGTGCCGCGCGGGATGCCGAGCGCATCCTGAGCGACGACGAACACCTCGTTCCACAGCCGTGCCTCGAGATGGCTTTCGAGTTTCGGCAGGTAGAAATACGGGCCGGTGCCGCGCCGCGCGAGCGCCTCGTGGTTGTTGGCGAGATAGAGCGCGAAGTCGAACAGCGCGCCCGAGACGGTCTCACCGTTGATGCGCACGTGCTTCTCGGGCAGATGCCAGCCGCGCGGCCGCACGATGAGTGTGGCCGTGCGCTCCGCGAGCCGGTAGACCTTGGAGGTCGCCGGATCCTCGTAGCTGATGGTGCGCCGCACCGCATCGAGGAGATTCACCTGGCCGTGAACAATGTTGCCCCAGGTCGGCGAACAGGCGTCCTCGAAGTCGGCCATGAACGTCTGCACCGGCGCATTGAGCGCGTTGATGATCATCTTGCGGTCGACGGGACCGGTGATCTCGACGTGCCGGTCGGCGAGGTCTGCCGGCACGGGCGCGACGCGCCACTCGGCGGCGCGCAGCTCGGCGGAGGCGGCGGGGAAATCCGGCAGCGCGCCGTCATCGAATTCGGCCTGCCTTCTCGCGCGTGCCTCGAGCAGCTCGAGCCGGCGGCCGTTGAAGCGGCGGTGGAGACTGCCGAGCAGCTGCAGCGCAAGCGGTGTCAGCACCTCATCGGCGCGCTCGATCCGGGGGCCGAGAATCTCGACCTTGGGCCCCGGTTGCTCGCGCAGGTGCACCCGTCCGTGTGTCTCGACATTCATCCCGCCGCAGCATAGCGCTATTTACCCGCGAATTTGACTGTGAAAACTTCACACTGTTAATTTAACAGCAGAACAGCACAGGCGCGGGCTGAACCTATGGCGGAGCTGCTGCGCAGGGGTCACCTTCTCGGAGCCAGGCTGCGCTCGATACGCAGGCGCAACGGGCTGACGCTGGAGGAGCTGTCGGTGCGCTGCATCCAGCACCAGCCCGATATCGCACCGTCCGTCTCCTATCTCAGCATGATCGAGAGCGGCAAGCGCACGCCGTCGGCGCAACTGCTCGAGCTGCTCGCCGGGATATTCCAGCGCCCCTCCGCCTGGTTTCTCGATGAGAACGCCGCGCTCGATCTGCCCCCGCCGGCGGCCGGGGGCGGGACGATGAGCATTCCGCTCGAGCCGGCATTTCTTTTCTCCAAGAGTCTGCTGCAGATCGCCATCCCCGAGCTGCTCGCACAAACAGGGACCACGGGGCGGCAGTTCGCGCACCTGCTCATCCGCTCGCACCAGGAGATGTCGCGCAACGATTTCCCCGACCTCGAGCGCGCGGCCGACCGCATCGGCGAGCGGCGCCTTCCGCTCTCGGTCGAGGATCTCATGCGGCTCGCCCGGCGGCACGGGCTCGAGATCCGCTGGTTCGATCGCAAGCCGGTGCTGGCGCGTGACAAGGATCGCGAGGTGCGCAGCATGGTGCGCTCGTTCTTCGAGCCCCCGCGCGTCGTGTACGCCAATCGCGCACTGCAGTCGGATCCGGCGCGTCTGAAGTTCGATCTCGCCGCACACATCGGCCACAAGGTGCTGCACGGCGGCGACGGCCTCAAGTCCGCGCACGCCACCGGCGGTGAGATGGGCGGCAGTCCCGAGGGCGGATCGGGCGCCGCCGGCATGAATGCACAGGATGTGCTGCACGCCTGGCGGGATTTCGAGTGCAGCTTCTTCGCCGGCGCGCTGCTCGCCCCGCGGGTCCCGTTTCGCCGCTTTCTCGCGCGCGAGCGCTACCGCGTCGAGGCGGGGGCGCGGCTCGAGCTCACTCCCGCGGTGGTGATGCGCCGCATGACCAAGGTCTCACCCTACCCACACTGGCATTTCTTCGATGCTTACCCCCCGGGCTACCTGCGCGCGGTCTATCGCGGCAACGGCATCCCGCTCCCGTGGGGAAATCTCGCGCAGGTGAGCGACCCGTGTCCCAACTGGGCGGTGTTCCGCATGATCGATGGTGCCCACGGGGCGAACGGCTCGCAGATCTCGGTGCTGCGCGATGGCGAGCGGTCGCTCCTCTACTGCTGTCACTCGATTCGCGTGCACGACATGGCGGGCAACCCGCACGTGCTCTCGGTCGGGGTGGACCTGGCGCCGGCGCTCGCCTCCAACGGAGCGGCGAGCGACACGGTGATCGAGTCGATCTTCCGGGAATGCTCACATCGCCGCGGCGAGGCGCGCATCCCGAAAGCCGCGAGCTCTGCGCTCGGCGCGGTGGCCAACGTGCTGAACATCGCCTGGATCGGCGATGCGCTGGCCGCACCCGCACGCATCATCTGTCCACGCAGCAACCGCTGCCCACGTCCCGAGCGTTGCGAGGGCGCCCGCCCCTCGCGGGCGCGCGAGATCGCGGATGTGCGCGAGGAGATCCTCGGCCGCGAGGGCTGATGGCATCATTGCCCGATCGTCACCGGAAAGGTGAGACCTCATGTTCTCAGCGAGCCGCGCCTGCACCGCCGCCCTGTTGGTTGCGCTGGCCCTGGATCTCCCGCGAGCCGGGGCGGCCTCGGGTACCAGCATCGATCCGCAGGCCGAGCAGGCGGAGATCGGCGAGTGGCGTACGCGGCGCGTCGAAGCGCTCACGAGTGACGGCGGATGGCTGACGCTCGCGGGGCTTTTCTGGTTGCAGCAGGGCGCGAACAGCTTCGGCCGCGACAAGGGCAATGCCCTCGTTCTCGACAGCCCCTCGATCGCCGCACGTTGCGGCACCTTCACGCTCGAGGGGCGTACGGTGCGCTTCATCGCCGCGGAGGGCAGCGGAGTGACGTACCAGGGCCGGCCGGTGAGCTCGCTCGAGCTCAGCCCCGACAGCGCCGGGAATCCGACGGTGCTCGCGAGCGGCACGCTGCGCTTTTTCGTGATCGAGCGGGCCGGCAATCTCGGCGTGCGCGTGCGCGACCTGAACAACCCGCACCGCAGCGCTTTTCGCGGCCTCAGCTACTTCCCGGTGAGCACCGACTGGGTGTTCGAGGCGCGCTTCGAGCCGTACCAGCCTGCGCGTCACATCAGGATCATCAACATCCTCGGCATGGAGCAGGAGTACGCGTCTCCCGGCGCGGTGGTGTTCCAGAAGGACGGCCGCGAGTGGCGGCTCGACGCCGTGCTCGAGGAGCCGGGCGACAAGGAGCTGTTCATCATGTTCGCCGACGGCACGAGCGGACACGAGACCTACGGCGGCGGGCGTTTCCTCTACGTGCCACTGCCGAGCGCAAGCCGCACGCGGCTGGATTTCAACAAGGCCTACAACCCGCCCTGCGCACTGAATGACTTCGCGACTTGTCCGCTGCCGCCGCAGCAGAATCACCTGCAGCTCAGGGTCGAAGCGGGCGAGAAGACCTACGCCGGCGCGCACGCCACCGCGCCGCTGACACGCGCTACGGGCACCCCACGAAATTCCGCGGAATTTCGTGTGGACCCCGCTACCTCCCGCGCAGGCGCTGCGACTGGACCAGGCGGATACGCGCCGTGACGCGCTGGCGTGTCTCGGAAGTGACCTCGCCGGGAGCCGCCCCCGGGAGCGCGGCGAAGGGCAGCGCCGCCGCTGCGGCGACGGCCGGTGGGTAGGAGATGAAGGTGTCGGTGGCAATCGCGCTGCCGAGCTGCGGCTGCGCGTAGAACGGCAGGAAGGCGCCCCCACTGCCGGTGTTCACCAGCGCCTGGTAATCGCCGAGGAACAGCCCCTCGGAGTCGGGCGCATTCGCGAGGTTGAACGAGCCCGAGAGGTGCTGCTCGGTGAAGGTTGCACCGCCATCGGCCGAGGTGACCATCCAGCAGTCGGCGTACAACGCGTCCGCAGCAGGCGCGGTGTTGTTACGCAGATCGAAGTAGGTGACTGCGAGGACACCGTCGGCGCGCACGTTGACCGTCGGTGTGAAAGCCTGCACCGTCGTATCCGCATTGACCTGCACGGGTGCCGACCAGCTCTGGCCGCCATCGGTCGAGCGCACGAGCGCAATCCCATCGTGCTTGCCCATGGCGAAACGCGAGTCTTGCCAGGCGACGAACACTGCGCTCGACCCCGCGCTCACCGAGACGAGCTCCGATCCATCGCGCACCGGCGCATTGTTGGCGGGGTTGATGGTGCCGACCGCCTGCAGATCCGAGATGGTGACGGGCGGCAAGGACCAGGTAGCGCCGTTGTCGAGCGAGCGAATGACGCGCACCGCAACGGAGGGCTTGCCGGCCTGGGTGTCGATCTCGGTGAAGACATCGAGCAGCACGTCCCCGGGCAGCACCACGATCTGGTTGCCGATGGTCTGCGCGGAGGGCCCAGGATCGTAGATGCTGCGGGCGCTCTGCCAGGTCGAGCCGCCATCGGCGGTGAGCGCCAAGTAGGTCGGACCTGCGATTTGCGAGGTCATGCGGTCCCACACGGCGTACACGTAGCTTGCATTGATCGGGTCCGCGGTGATCGAGCCCTTGTCGTTGAAGACCTGCTCCCCGTCCTGGATGAGCGCATGCGGCAATTGCCAGGTCACCCCGAAATCCGCCGAGCGTGCCACCAGCATGGCACTCGATGAGCCGGGGCCGAGCGTCGTGCCGTTGAACGAGAGAGACAGCGCATACGCGTATCCGTTCGGCGACACGGTGAGCCACGGGTCGCTCGCGCGCGCGTAGTCGCCGAAGTTGCCGGCGTTACCTCCCGTGCAGCGCGAGAACGTCGCGGTGGTGCGCGTCCAGCTGCTGCCGCCATCGAAGGAGGCAGCGAGTATCAGTCCCTGCGAGCCGCCGTTGGACCAGCGATCCTGCTGCCAGGCGGCGATCAGGTTCGTCGTGTTGAAGGGATTGGTGACGAGCGACGGCTCGACCGCCGTGTTGGGATAAAGCGTGCCGCTCGACGCCATGACGCCATCGCATCCGGCGGCGAACGCCGAGGGCTGCGATACCTGCACCTGCTGCACCGAGGTGAAAGGCGGCGGCGGGGTGACGGGTACGACTGTGGAGGAGTTGCTGCTGCCGCCGCAGGCTGCAACCAGTGTCAGGAGCGCAACGACCCCTACGCCGCGCTGTGCATTCATGCGATTTGCTTCCCGCCTTCCCGCACAGAGCGTAGCACGTCGGCGATCGATCACCGGAGCGCCCGCGTTATGTCATCTGTGTCAGCGTCAGGGTATGAAGATCGTCGCAGGGTGCTCCAGGCACTCCTTCAGCGCCTGGATCATGGATGCCGCGTCGTAACCGTCAACGAAGCGGTGGTCGAAGGAAGACGAGAGATTCATGGTGAGACGGATCGCGATGGCGGCATCGATCACCACCGCCCGCTCGATGGCACGGTTTACGCCGATGATGGCGACTTCCGGCGCGTTGATGATCGGGGTACTGGCGATGCCGCCGAGCTTGCCGAGGCTCGTGATGGTGATGCTCGAGCCGGTCAACTCCTCGCGCTTCGCCTTGTTGGTGCGCGCCGCTTCGCTCACCCGGCGCATGGCCGCGGCGAGCTCCCACAGCGTGAGCGCCTGGGCGTCGTGCACCACCGGCACCTTCAGGCCCTCCGGAGTCTGCGTGGCGACTCCGAGGTGCACCGCGGCGTAACGCACGATCACGCCGCGCTCGGCGTCGTAGTGGGCGTTGCACTGTGGGTAATCGCGCAGCACGCGGATGAGGGCGAGTGCGAGGAACGGCAGGTAGGTGAGCGGTGCGGCACCCTCTGGCAGCTTTCTGTTCAGTTGACGGCGGAGTGACTCGAGCTCGGTGATGTCGAGCTCCTCGACGTACGCAAAGTGCGGAATCGTGCGCTTCGCCTCGCTCATGCGCTGGGCGATTACCCGCCGCAGGCCAATGACCTTGATCTCTTCAGTGGCAGCCGTGGGGGCCGCAGGACGCGTGGCGGGCACCGGCGCGGCGGGCACCGGCTTGGGTCCGCTGCGCAATGGCGTCGGCTGCGTGCGCCGCGCCACGTAGGCTTCGAGGTCCTTCGACACGATGCGGCCGTTCGGCCCGGAGCCAGCGATCTGGTGCAGGTCGATCCCCGCCTCGTGCGCGCGGCGACGGATGGCGGGCGAGGTCGCGACGCGCATGCTGCCAGCGGTCGTTGCGGCCGCTGTGGGTGCGGTACCGCCATTGGCGCCTGCTGCACCCCCGCGGGCCGGCGCGGCTGCCGGGGCCGCGGCACCAGCCACCGCAGCCGCTGGCGCAGAGACCGTGGTGACTGAAGCGGTTTTCGCGGGGGCGCTCACCGCCGCTCCTCCCTCATCGGTCTCCAGCACGATGAGCTCGGCGCCCACCGGTACCATGTCCCCAGGCCCACCCGTAGTCGAAATGACACGGCCGCTCACCGGTGCGGGCACCTCCACGGCCGCCTTCTCGGTCATCACCTCGACGACCACCTCATCCTCAGCGACGGTATCGCCGGGCTTCACGCGCCAGCCGACGATTTCGGCTTCGACCGTTCCCTCGCCCAGATCCGGGAGCTTGAAGACGTAGCGGCTCATTGCGCCTCCATCACCTCTTTGAGCGCCGCGGCGATGCGCGTTTGCCCGGGGAAATACTCCCACTCGAACGCGTGCGGATAGGGGGTGTCCCAGCCCGCGACGCGCTTCACCGGCGCTTCGAGGTTCCAGAAGCACTGCTCCTGCACGCTCGCGACGATCTCCGCGCCGTAGCCGCCGAAACGCGTGGCCTCGTGCACGACCACACAGCGGCCGGTCTTGCAGACCGAGGTGCACAGCGTGTCCGTGTCGAGCGGCGACATGGTGCGCACATCGACGATCTCCGCATCGATGCCGGTGGCGCGCACTGCGGCCTCGGCCACGTGCACCATCGTGCCGTAGGTGATGATCGTGAGATCGGAGCCCTCGCGCACCACCTCCGCACGGCCGATCGGCACGGAGTAGTGACCGTCGGGCACCTCTCCGCGCGGGTGCGCACTCCAGGGCACGGCCGGTTTGTGCGGATCGCCGTCGAAAGGCCCGTTGTAGATGCGCTTGGGCTCGAAAAACACGACCGGATCTTCGTCCTCGATTGCACTGATGAGCAGACCCTTGGCGTCGTAGGGATTGGAGGGCATGACCACCTTGATGCCGCAGACGTGCGCGAAGATGGCTTCCGGGCTCTGCGAGTGCGTCTGACCGCCGCGAATGCCACCGCCGCTCGGCGTGCGGATGGTGACCGGCACGTGAAACTCGCCTGCGGTGCGGTAGCGGATGCGGGCCAGCTCGCTCACCACCTGGTCGAAGCCCGGGTAGATGTAGTCGGCGAACTGGATTTCGGCGACGGGCTTGAGTCCGTTGACACCCATGCCGATGGCGGCGGCGATGATGCCGCCCTCGGCGATCGGTGTATCGAGCACCCGATGCTCGCCGTACTTGCGCTGCAGCCCGTCGGTTACGCGGAACACTCCGCCGAAGTAGCCGACGTCCTCGCCGAGGATCACCACGCGCGGATCGCGGCCGAGCATCACGTCCATGGCGGAATTGAGCGCCTGCACCATGTTCATGCGTGCCATGAGTCAGCCCTCGTGCGCCCGCGGCGGCGCGCCGTGTGCGTCCTCCGCCGGCGCTGCGCCTGCCTGGGCGCGCTGCCTCTCGAGCAGCACCCGCATCTCCTCGCGCTCGCGCTGCAGATTCGGCGGCATGTCGCGGAACACATCCTCGAACATGGTGAGCGGGTCGAGGAACGGACCGTGCGTCAGCGTTCCGTAGGATTCGGCATCCTTCCAGCAGGCCGTGACGTGTGCCTCGAGCTCCTTGTGCAGCTGTGCGTGGCGCTCCTCGGACCATTCCCCGAGTGCGATCAGGTGCTGCTTGAGGCGCGTGATGGGATCCCCGAGCGGCCACGCCCGCCATTCCTCCTTCGGGCGATAGCGGGAAGGATCATCGCTCGTCGAGTGCGCGGCGGCGCGATAGGTGACGTGCTCGATGAGCGTGGGACCCCCGCTCTGTCGCGCCCGCTGCGCCGCCCACTGCGTCACTGCATATACCGCCAGGAAGTCGTTGCCATCGACGCGGATGCCCGGAATACCGTACCCCGGCCCGCGCTGCGCGAAGGTGCGGTGCTCACCCCCAGCGAACCCCTGGAAGGTCGAAATGGCCCACTGGTTGTTGACGAGGTTCAGGATCACCGGCGCCTGGTACACGGCAGCGAAGGTCATCGCATAGTGAAAATCCGCTTCCGCACTCGAGCCCTCGCCGATCCAGCTCGCCGCGATGTGATCCTCCCCCTTGATCGCCGCCGCCATCGCCCAGCCCACCGCCTGCGGAAACTGCGTGGCGAGATTCCCGGAGATCGAGAAGATGTTGCCCTCCGCAAAGTGATACATGATCGGCATCTGCCGGCCCTTGCACATGTCGCGGGTGTTGGAGAGGCACTGGCACATGAGATCGACCAGGTTGCGTCCGCGCACCACGTGCAGCCCCTGCTGGCGGTAGGAGGGAAACAGCATGTCACCGGGCTGCAGCGCCATGCCGGCGGCGACCGCCACCGCCTCCTCGCCGGTCGATTTGATGTAGAAGGAGATCCGGCCCTGGCGCTGGATCCTCTGCATGCGATCGTCGAGGAGCCGGGTGAGCAGCATGTGGCGCAGCGCCACCTGCAGCTCCTGCGGCTCGAGATGCGGATTCCACGGGCCGACCGCGTGGTGCTCGTCGTCGAGCACGCGCACCAGCTCGAGGGAGAGGTTCTCGATGTCGCGTGCCGCGGCGGTGACATCGGGCCGGTAGACCGCTCCGGGCAGCGAAAGCTGCAGGTAACTGAAGTCGGGTTCCTGCCCGGGCCGTGCCGGGGGCGCGGGAACATGCAGGCGTGACCGAGGGGTCATGAGGTGAGTTCCGTCTTGTGTGTTACGGTTGGAGGAGCCGGTGCGGCTTCGCAGGATTGTAGTCGCCTCACCCTCGTAACACTACGATGAAGCCCAGACACACGCACCGAGGTGTCGTGCTGCGTAACGCCGCGAGAGCGACGCATGCCCGCGCGCAGCCACCGGCGGCGCAGCCCGCTACTGCGCGCGTGCGCGTCGGGCGGGAGGTGGCGGGCCGCGGCGGCAAGGGCGTAACCGTGATCACCGGACTGACAATGGATGCGGCGCAGCTCGATGAGCTCGCCGCACGGCTGAAGCGGCTCTGCGGAGCGGGCGGCGCCGTGAAGAACGGCCGCATCGAGATCCAGGGCGATCACCGTGACCGGCTGGTCGCGGAGCTCTGCCGGCTGGGTCTCGAGGCCAAGCGCGCAGGTGGCTGAAGCCGCGCCGCGCGCCCCTCCTCGCCCCCCTGCCCCGCTACCGCCATCGGCGCACCGAGTTGGCTTCGGGACGCGAATATTGCTATAGAGTGACGGTGGCAGCGACCTGGGGACACAAGATGAACAATAAGCCTGGAGACTCGCCCCGGGGACGGGGCGGCAACGTGCTGCTGTTCGCGCGTAATTTCTTCCGCCATCCGCGCATGCTCGGCTCGATCGTGCCGAGCTCACGTTTCCTCATCAAGCAGCTGCTCGAGCCGATCAATTTCGGCCGCGCGCGCGTGATCGTCGAGTACGGACCGGGCGTCGGGGTCATCACCGCCGAGCTTCTGCGGCGCATGCGCAGCGATGCGGTGCTGATCGCCATCGAGATGAATCCCGACTTCGTCAGCTACCTGCGCAGCGCCTTCACCGATAAGCGTCTGCATGTGATCGAGGCTTCTGCGGTCTCAGTCGATGACATCCTGCGGCGCTTCGGTTACACGCGCGCCGATTACATCATCTCCGGGATCCCCTTCAGCACCATCCCCGCCCCCTTGCGCGAGCGCATCCTCAACAAGACGCGCGACATGCTCGAGCCCGGTGGGGCGTTTCTGGTCTATCAGTTCTCCACCCGCGTGCTGCGCGACCTCAAGCGCACGTTCGGTTACGTCGCGCGTCGCTTCGAGCCGCTCAACGTGCTGCCGGCGCACCTGTTCATCTGTCAGCCCATCACCGCCTGAGCGGCCGCGCACGCGCCCCGACGCCGTTGACAGCGGCGAGCAGGGGCGTGGAAGCTTCCGTGCATGGCGGACACTCTCTGGATCGGGACACGCAAGGGGTTGTTCTCGCTGCGCTCTGACCGAGCACGCCGCCGCTGGAAGCTCGGCGGCCCGCAGCTCCTCGGTCATATCATTCATCACGTGGTACAGGATTCCCGCGAGCCGCGGGTGCTCCTGCTGGCCGTGCGTACGGGACATCTCGGACCGACCGTGATGAGATCCGTCGACCGCGGCCGCAGCTGGTGCGAGGCGGCCGCGCCGCCCGCTTTCCGCAAGGCGGGCGCTGGCGCGGAAGCACGCGCCGTGCAGCGGGTCTTCTGGCTCAGCGCCGGCCACCGCAGCGAGAGTGGCACCTGGTACGCGGGCAGCTCACCCGCCGGACTCTTCCGCTCCACCGACGGTGGTGAGCGCTGGGAGCCTGTGGCGGGCTTCAATGACCATCCGATGCGCCCGCAGTGGGCCGCGCAGGCGACTCCCGATGGCGAGTTCCTGCACTCGATACTCATCGACCCGCGCGACCCGCAGCATCTGTATATCGCGATCTCGATCGGCGGCGTCTTCGAGTCGACCGATGCCGGAGCGAACTGGACGCCGCTCAATGAAGGTTGTGCGGCCGACTTCCTGCCCGATCCCGCCGTGCCCTTCGGGCACGACCCGCACTGCGTCGTGCAGCACCCACTGATGCCCGATCGGCTCTATCAGCAGAATCATTGCGGCATCTACCGCCTCGATCGCCCCGGGCGTCGCTGGCAGCGCATCGGCAAGGCGATGCCGCGGAAAGTGGGCGACGTCGGATTCCCGATCGTGCTGCACCCCACCGACCCCGACCGCGTCTGGGTGCTGCCGATGGACGGGCGCACCGTCTGGCCGCGCACCTCCATCGATGGGCGCCCGGCGGTGTACTTGACCGCCGACGCGGGCGAGAGCTGGCGGCGGTTAGACCGCGGGCTCCCGCGCTCGCAGGCCTGGTTCACGGTGCTGCGCCAGGCGATGTGCACCGACCGACACTCGCGCCCGGGAGTGTATTTCGGCACCACCGCGGGTGAACTCTGGGCAAGCACCAACGGCGGTGAGTCCTGGCGCTGCATCGTGCGCCACCTGCCGGAGATCTACTCGGTGACCCACGCGGCCTAGGGCACCCCGCAAAATTTCGCTCTCCACGCTTAAATGTGCGCCCACCGAACAGCAAGACGCGAAATTTGGCGGGGACCCCGCTAGCCGCCATGCCCTGCACGGTGCGCATCGCGAGTCCCCTGCGTTCCTACACCGCCGGTGCGGGAACAGTCACCGCACGCGGCCGGACACTCGCCGAGGTGCTCGGCTCTCTCGAGGAACGCTGTCCCGGCATACGGTTTCGCATGATCGATGAGCAGGACCGCATCCGCCCGCACCTGCGGCTGTTCGTGAACTCGAGCGAGGCGCGGGAGCTCACGGCGAAGGTCGCCGATGGTGATACCGTGCACGTGGTCTGTGCACTTTCAGGAGGCTGATCCATGAGCCTGTCGCTAGCTGAGCGCGAGCGCTACCGGCGCCATCTGGCGCTGAGCGAGATCGGCGCTGCGGGACAGGAGAAGCTCAAAGCTGCGCGCGTGCTCATCGTCGGTGCTGGTGGCCTCGGGTCACCCGCGGCGCTTTACCTGACGGCAGCCGGCTGTGGCACGCTCGGGCTCCTCGATGGCGACCGCGTCGATCTCACGAACCTCCAGCGCCAGGTGCTGTTCGACAGCGAGAGCATCGGGCAGCTGAAAGCCGAGGCCGGGCGCGAGCGGCTCGCGGCGCTCAATCCGGAGCTGCGCATCGTCGCCCATGCGGCAGAGCTGCGCGCAGCGAACGTGCGCGAGGTGTTCGCGCAGTACGACCTGGTGCTCGATGGCACCGATCGACTCTCGACGCGCTACCTCATCAACGATGCGTGCGTGATCATGCGCCGGCCGCTGGTGTCGGCGGCCATACACCGTTTCGAGGGCCACCTCATCACCTACGTGCCCGACCGCGGTCCGTGCTATCGCTGCCTCTTCCCGCAGGCCATGGACGGGATGGTGGCCAATTGCGCGGAGGCCGGGGTGCTCGGTGTGCTGCCTGGCGTGCTCGGCATGCTTCAGGCGACCGAGGCCATCAAGCTCATTACCGGCATCGGTGAGCCGCTCACCGGTCGCCTGCTCACCTACGATGCGCTCGAGATGCGCTTCAGCGAGTTTCGGGTGACGCGCCGGCGCGACTGCGCCGTGTGCGGCGACGCACCCACCATCACGGAGCCACGAGATATGCCGAGAGATCCCGCGATTCCCGAAGGCGTCCGGCGGCTCACCGCCGCGGCGCTCAACGAGCTGCTGCAGCGTGGCGAGCGGCCGCTGCTCGTCGATGTGCGCGAAGACGCGGAGTTCGCCGCAGGACACCTGCAGGGAGCACTCCACATTCCCCTCGGGCAGCTGCCGCAGCGGCTCGGAGAGATCGACCCGCAGGCGGCCCCGGTATTCATCTGCCGCAGCGGCGGGCGCAGCATGGCGGCCTGTCAGATCGCGTTGCGCGCCAACATCCGCTCACCGGCCAATCTCGAGGGCGGCATGTTGGCGTGGACATCGAGCATCGACCCCTCGGTCCGTGTCCTCTGAGCCATCAGGCTCGCCCGTGGCAGCGTGACTTCGCGAACGCCACGCGCGGCTCCGCGGGCGGGGCCGGCATGCGACTCCTGAGCCGCGCGAACGCCGTCTGCGGCTCGTCGACGAATTCGAACAGCTTCAGGTCCTCCGCGTCGATGGTGCCGTGGCGCACCAGCGCATCGAAGTCCACCACCTCGTTCCAGTAGGCCGAGCCGTAGAGAAACACCGGTATCGGCCGGTCGAGCTTGCGGGTCTGCGCGAGAGTGAGGATCTCGAACAGCTCATCGAAGGTGCCGAAGCCCCCCGGGAAGGCGATGAGCGCATGCGCGAGGTGGGCGAACCAGAGCTTGCGCATGAAGAAGTAGTGGAACTCGAAGCGCAGCTCCTCGCTGATGAAGCGGTTGGGACGCTGCTCGTCCGGCAGACCGATGTTGAGACCGATGCTGCGGCCGCCGGCGAGGTGGGCCCCCCGATTGGCCGCTTCCATGATGCCAGGGCCGCCTCCGGAGCAGACGATCAGCCGGCCGCCGCATTCGTTCTGACTCCAGACGGTCACGAGCCGCGCCAGCTCGCACGCCTCATCGTAGTAGCGCCCGAGCGGGCCGCCCGAGTGGATGCGCGCCGAGCCGAAGAACACGGCCGTAGCGCTCACCCCTGCATTGCGGAATGAGCGCAGCGGCGAGAGATACTCGGAGACGATGCGGATCGGCCGCCCATCGTCGGAGTCGATGAATTGCGGATCGTGATAAGCGAGCAGAGGCGTATGCACCATGAGCTCCCCTTCAAAACGCGCGGCGCTGCGCGTCCCTGACACTGTAGCGAAATCCCGGAGGGTGCGTGCGATACTGCAGAGCCGATGCGCTTCTCCGCAACCTGGTTGATTGTGCTGCTGATCGCGAGCGCACTGGCGCATGATGGGACTGCCAGTGCCGCCGCGCTTCCTGCGGAGCGCGCCGCTCCCGCCCTGCCTCTTATCGGTTCTGCCACCTCGCTCCTCATCGTCTCGCCACACCCGGACGATGAGACGCTGTGCTGCGGAGGTGTCATCCAGCGCGTAGTGCGCGCGGGCGGCCGCGTCACCGTCGTATGGCTCACGAGCGGCGACGCGGCGCGCACGGATTTGATACTCATGAGCCACAGCCTGCTGCCGGGGCCTGCGGTGGCGCGCGTGCTAGGCACGCAGCGCATGGGCGAAGCGCGCATCGCCACGGCGCGGCTCGGGGTGTCGGCGGCCGGGCAGCTGTTTCTCGGCTATCCGGATGGCGGGTTGCTGGAGCTCCTCGGCGGGCATCGCTCATCGCCCTACACGTCCACGACCACGGGCGCGTCCGCCGTTCCCTACGGCGATACCCTGTATCCTGGGCATCCCTACACCGGCGAGAGCCTCGAGCGCGACTTTCTCGCGGTGCTCGAGCGCGTGCAGCCGAACCTCATCCTCGCCCCGACGCCGCTCGATGGGCACGCGGATCATCGCGCGGCGGGACTCCTCGCGCAGAGCCTCGCCCCGCGCTACCCGGGAGCACCGGCCCTGCGCTACTGGATCGTGCACGGTGGCGAGGGGTGGCCGACACCCGCGGACCTCCTTCCGGGTCTCCCACTCACGCCTGCGCCACTCGCGAGCACACTCGCGCCCGTGGCGTTCGACCTCGAGCCCGCCGAGGAGGACGGCAAGCTCTTCGCTCTGCGGGCTTACGAGACGCAGATGCGCGTGATAGCGCCCTTTCTGCTCTCGTTCGTCCGCACCAACGAGCTCTACTCGGTGCGCGCTCACTGACGCCCGGGGCGCCGCCAGCGGTCGATGTAACGATCGATTGCGCCCGCGATGTTCTCACGCAGCCGCTCGAGCCGGGCACGCTCGTGCCAGTGGCGGCGGCTGATGAGACGCGACACGGCAAAGTCCCGTTCGAAGAGCGTCGCCACGGTGTCTGCGAAGCGTGTGTCGGCCACCTCCTGGTTGGCCTCCAGGTTCCAGCGCAGACTCCAGCGATCGAGGTTGCTCGAGCCGACCGACACCCAGTCATCGCAGAGGATCACCTTCCCGTGCAGCATGGCCGGCTGGTATTCGTAGATGCGCACGCCGGCGCGCAGCATGGAGGCATAGAAGCGCCGCGAGGCGTATCGCACCCACGGATGATCGGTGCGCGCGCCGGGCGCCAGCAGCCTCACGTCCACCCCGCGCCGGGCGGCGCGCCCGAGCGCCGCGCGGAAGCGCCGCGCAGGCACGAAATACGCGCTCATGATCCACGCGCGCTGGATGCTGGTGTCGAGACGGCGCAGCACGCCGTTGGCGAGCACCGAGCGCTGCCGCGCTTCTGACAGCGACAGCCTTCCGTCGGCGCCCGCGTGCGGCAGGCACGGTGGTGCAGCCGGCAGCTCGAGCTCCGGGCCGCAGCGCCGCCAGGTGTGCGCAAACGCACGCTGCCAGTCGGCCACCACCGGTCCCTCGATGCGCACCATCAGTTCGCGCCATGCCGGGCGTGCGGCAGTGGGTGCGAATTCGTCGGTGAGCCCCGTGCCGCCGACGAAAGCCGTGCAGCCGTCGGTGACGAGGAGCTTGCGATGATCACGCAGCAGGTTACCGAGGCGCTTGTGAAGCTCGAGCGGGTTGAAGAAGCGCAGCTCCACGCCCCCCTCTTCCAGGCGCTGCCGGTCGGCACGCGAGAGCCCGAGCGATCCGAACGCATCGAACACCACGCACACGCGTGCGCCGCGGCGCGCGGCAGCCCCGAGTGAGGCGATGAACTGCGTCAGGATGACACCCGAGTGCACCAGGTACATCTCGAGCAGCACCGAGCTGCGCGCCGCGTCGATCGCGGCGAGCATGGCGGGAAAGAATTCGCCGCCGCCGTCGAGCAGCCGGAACGAGTTGCCCGTTCGCCACGGCCAACCCGTTGTCGTAAATTGCTCCGCATGCCCCCGCGCCATCGGCTAACAATGACTGAGCTGCGCAAGAGTTGCCACACGGCCATAACGTTGCTGCTGGCACTGCTCGGGCCCGCCTGGGCTTGTGCCGACGTCATCGACTCAGTGAACGCGGTCCGCAACGTCGGGTGCGATGGCCGCCACCCGGGCGTCCCGCCGCTGCGCGAAAACGCCCGGCTGGACGAGGTGGCGCACCGGCTGGCGCAGGGCACGGACCTGCGCACGGCACTGCAATTCGCCGGGTATCACGAGGTGAGCTCTTTTTCCGTGAGCATCTCGAACGTCCCCGCGAACGGGGACATCGAGCGCACCCTTGCGCAGCAGTTCTGTCAGCAGGTCATCGACCCTGCCTTCCGCGAGATCGGCACCTGGCGAAACGGCAAGCAAGTCTGGATCGCGCTCGCCGAGCCCTTTACACCGCCCGCGCCGCAGGACCAGAGTGAGGTCAGCCGCCACGTATTGGCACTCACCAACCAGGCGCGCGCGCACGCGCGGCGCTGCGGCTCGACCCCCTACGCCGCTGCCGCGCCGCTCATCGCCAATGCCAAGCTGACCCAGGCTGCGCTCGCCTATGCGGGCGACATGGCCACCTTCGGCTACATGGACCACACCGGGCGCGATGGCAGCTCACCAGCCGAGCGCATCACCCGCAGCGGGTACCATTGGAGCGAAGTCGGCGAGAATCTCGCAAGCGGCGTCATGACGGCGGAAGAGGTCGTGGCCGGCTGGCTGGCGAGCCCCGAGCACTGCTCCAACCTCATGGACCCGCTCTACCGGCAGATGGGCGTGGCGTTCGCCGTGAACTCACACGACAAGCGCGGCGTTTACTGGGCCATGGAGTTCGGCACTCCGCGCTGAGCGTCAGGCGCAGGCACGGCAAGCGGTTCCGCGCCTTGCTCGAGCGCCAGCACGGTCCCTGCCGTGAGATAAAGCGCCGCGAACCAGGTGAGCCCATCGGTGAGCAGCACGTACAGCATGCTGTAGACGCTGTGCGTATGCGTGAACTCCTTTACCCCCTGGACGCCGCCGATGAGCACCGCCGCCACGGCCACGAGCAACAGCACCGGGCCGGCTGCCGAGCGGGCTGCGTCCCGGCCGGCCTCGGCGGCCGGCGCCGGCAGTCGCGCGTACCACAGC
>Ga0210409_10002497_pt1 | contig 21809 bp, 17 predicted proteins | sample IncBWH17MmetaG_FD_161649 | JGI IMG/M metagenome (GOLD analysis project Ga0210409, IMG submission 161649) | Forest soil microbial communities from Barre Woods Harvard Forest LTER site, Petersham, Massachusetts, United States - Inc-BW-H-17-M | ecosystem: Environmental > Terrestrial > Soil >...
AATCGCTATGCGCGGAGTGGCTCTTTGCGGTTTTTTCTTCAGCTGGCGTTCGGCGAGCAGACTTGGATGCTATCAGAAGGTTCTGAGGGGTTCAAGACTTTGGGAGTCGAAGGGTGCGTCTACCAGTAGTGTTAGTTATAAATAAACAGCGTGTAATCTGTCAGATGCGAGGTATCGAGGTCTAACATATTTGTTAGTATTGCAAATTACTTCGAGTCTTTTTCGTGCATGTGCATGTGTTGGTGCTCTTCTTGTTCTTTTTTATAGACTTCCGGAATCCCCAGGCTTCCTTTGGGTGGCAGGTGGCGCATGAAATTTACAAGGGTCCACATCTCTTCGTCATCCAGAATACCTTTCCAGGAAGGCATCCCGGAAGGATTGATGCCATTTTCAATTATCCATTTCAATTGCCCATCCTTATATTCCTGCACATCCGCTGAACTCAAAGAGGGAATCGGCGGCGCCATTTTCTGTGCGAACGGCACACCGGTGGCCTCGCCGTCCAGGCCATGGCAGATGCCGCAGTGATGCCCAAAATGTTTTTGTCCATCCGCGAGATTTTCCGGCGTCACTGGAATGGGGTTAGGAGTATTTTTTCCGCCAACGGTGATCTTGTGTTTCACGTCCTTGGACATTTCACTTTCGACGCGTCCGGGTTGGCTGACACGGCAGCCGGAAAGAATCATGGCGCACGCAATAACAATCGTTATTCCGATAGTGTTCATGAAGCGCACTCTATTAGACGTAACTAATGCCCGTTCGATGCTAGAGCCTTCTCGATAGCCGCCGTGACTTGTGGCGAATCCGGTGTTACGTCCGGCTCAAAGCGAGTAATGACTCGGCCGTCCGGGCCAATCAGAAACTTCGTGAAATTCCATTTGATGTCGCCGCCAGTTTGCGGATTCGCGGATTTGTCCGTCAGGAATTGATACAGCGGGTCTTTGTCGTCGCCCTTCACCGAAACTTTCGACATCATCGGAAAACTGACGTGATACTTGGTGGTGCAAAATGTTTTGATTTCCTGATTTGATCCCGGCTCCTGCCCGGCGAAATTGTTGGCCGGGATACCGACGATCACAAAGCCACGATCTTTATATTTTTCATACACCGTTTCCAGCGCCGAATATTGCGGCGTGAAGCCACAGCGGCTCGCCACATTGACGAGCATGACAACTTTTCCCTTGTAGGCTGACAGCGGCGCTGTTTGGCCGTCGATAGAATTCAAAGTAAATTCGTACACGGTCTTATCCGCGGCCATCACGCTCGCCCCCAAAAGAAAAATGCAACAAAGTAACTTAATCATATTTCCTCCGTATACATTTTTACTCCGTTGCATGGATGTCCGCAAATGATCGTCCGGTCTATCTTGATAGCTAGATTTGCAGTCAATCGGTTATTGAGCGTGGGCTGCCCCTGGTATAGACTCCGCAGGCCATTCGTTTATTCCATGCAGTCTGCACAAAGGAGGTGCGATGCTGGCGGCAGCAATCGTGACGGTAACGCATCGCATTCTCGCTCCCACCGACCTGGTAATTATAGGAATTTATTTTGCTATTATTTTTGGCATCGGTTTTTATTTTGCCAAAAAGGGCCGAACCTCCGAGGACTATTTTCTGGCCAGCCGTAATATCGGTTGGTTCGCCATCGGAGCTTCACTTTTCGTTTCCAATGTTTCCACGGAACATTTCATAGGCCTCGCGGGATCGGGCGCCACATCCGGGCTCGCCGTCGGCGATTTCGAGTGGCTGGCTTGCATGATGCTCCTGCTGCTCGGCTGGGTGTTCGTGCCTTTTTATTTGCGCTCCAATGTTTTCACCATGCCCGAATTTCTCGAGCGCCGCTTCAATCGCAACTGCGCAAACTATCTGGCTACCATTTCTGTGATTGCCTATATCTTCACAAAAATCTCCGTCCATCTCTATGCCGCGGGTATCGTGCTGGAGCGCGTGGTCGGCTGGAATCAATGGACCGCCGCCATCATTCTGGTGATTGCCACAGGTGTTTACACCATTGCCGGCGGCCTCGCTGCGGTGATCTACACGGATTTGGTGCAGACCCTGATTCTTCTCGCAGGTGCGATCGCACTCACCTTAATTGGCCTGGATAAAGTTGGCGGATTTGCAGGCCTGCGCGCCGCGCTGCCGGGCAGTTTTTTTCACATGATCAAGCCCGCTTCCGATCCGGAATTTCCCTGGACCGGCATCGTGTTTGGCGCGCCCATCTTGGGCATCTGGTATTGGTGCACCGACCAGGTAATTGTGCAGCGGGTTTTATCCGCGCGAGACGAAGGCCACGCCAAGGCGGGCACAATTTTTGCCGGCTTCCTGAAAGTTCTTCCGGTATTCCTGCTGGTGCTACCGGGCTTGATTTGTTATGCGCTGTATCCGCAATTGTTCACCGTAGTGGATGGCAAAGTCACCAACGGAGACATCGCATTTCCTACCCTGGTGATCAATCTCTTGCCCACTGGCTTGGTTGGATTGTTAATTGCCGCGCTGTTGGCCGCGTTGATGGGTGCCATGAGTTCCGTTTTTAATTCTGCTTCCACCATGGTCACGCTCGATTTTTATAAAAAGTTCCGGCCCACCGCCAGCGAAAAGCAATTGGTGAACTTCGGACGCATCGCTACTGGCGCCATGGTGCTGCTGGGACTTTTGTGGGTGCCCTTCATTCATTTGCTCAGCGCGCAACTGTACATTTATTTGCAAAGCGTACAGGCGTACATCAGTCCGCCGATTGCGGTGTGTTTCATATTCGGAATTTTGTGGCCGCGGCTGAATGGCGAAGGCGCCATCAGTTCGCTGCTGGTTGGTTTTGTGCTGGGTTCGGCGCGATTTATTTTTGAAGTTCTGGATAAGACCAGGCATTACAACTCACCAACATTGCGTTGGCTGGTGGATATGAATTTTCTTCATTATGCGGTGCTCATGTTCGTGGTGTGCGCCATCGTGCTGATCGCGGTGAGCATGATATATCCCGCGCCGGAGCGAAAGAAAATCGCGGGCTTAACTTTCGCAACGGTGGGAGACAAACTGGACACCACCGATCTGAAGGAAACGCCGCATCTTAAGCGCGAGACGCCCGCGGAACATCGGGTAAACCTGGCGTTTACGCTGGTGCTGATCGCCACGGTGTTTGGTTTATGGATTTATTTCCGCTGACACAGCGCCCAAGAGAATGAGATCAACCTCCATTGTCGCGATGCGGCCTAACGTCACGCGGGAAGATGCGGTTCGCGAATTTGCGAGTCGCGCGCTTTCGTCGATGTACTGGAGAATGACCGCGGGTCGTTTGCAGCGAATCGCAGAAGCGTATGTGCCGTATCAATTCTACGAAGTCAGTTATGTAATGGCGCGAGCGCCGCAGACGCGCTTGTTCGCGATGGACGTGGTAGACGGTTCACTCGATCTGTTTGAGTTTCCGCAATTGCCGAGCCAACAGCAGCTGGTAACGATGGATACGCGCAACCGCGTCGAGCCATCACTGTCAGTGGGCGCTGCCGATGAGTTGTTGCGCGAAAAGGCGCTGCGGATTGTTTTTCAGCAAGGTTTTTTCAAGGTGCGCGAGGCCTCGTTGCACTTTTCCCGCAAACCGGACATCGTGTATCTACCTTACTGGCTCGGCTTTTATGCCAGCGGCGGGATTGTTCGTTGTCGGGTGATGGACGCGGTTCGCCGCCGCGTTGAAGGCGCCAAAGCTTCCGCGTTTTTTGAACAGTGGCTGGCGGCTTGAAACATACCGATAAGCAAGCGATAAAATTCATTCCGCACGCAAATCTGCTTTCTTCTGGAGAGGTTTCTATGTCAGCCTTCGCGCGACGTATCTTGGTGGGATTTTTGTTTTGCGCGATGCTTGGCGCGAGAGGTAACGCGCAGGGCTGGCATCATCTCGGCAATGTCCAACACGTCGAAGTGTTACCGGATGGCGTGGAACTGGCTGTGGGCGTCGCAAAAGTTCGCATCACTGCTTTTCGCGACGGTATCGTGCGCGTGCGAGTGACGCCCCAAGGAAAATTTCCGGAAGACTTTTCCTGGGCCGTGATTCAATCACCGCAACCCCCCGCGGTAAAAGTTCAAGATGGACCGAAAGAAGTGCGCATCACCGCGGGCGACGTGAACGTCGTGGTGAGCAAGTCGCCGCTGCTGATTAATTTTGTGGATTTAGCCGGCACCGCGATTCTCGAGGATCAGCCGACGCTGCCTATGGCATGGGATGGCGAAAGCGTGCACATCTGGAAGCGCATGCCCGCGGATGAAAATTACTTCGGCCTGGGTGACAAGTCCGGCCGCATGAATCGCCGAAACCGTTCTTTTACCATGTGGAACACCGACGAATTTGGCTGGCAGGAATCCAGCGATCCGCTATACAAAACGATTCCGTTTTTTATCGGGATGCGCAACGGCGCGGCGTACGGATTGTTTTTCGATAACACCTATCGCAGCAGCTTCGATTTCGGCAAAGAATCGGCGGATTATTTTTCAGTCGGAGCCGTGGGTGGGGAGCTGAATTATTATTTTTTCTCGGGCCCGGAGCCGAAAAAGATTATCGCGAATTACACCGCGCTGGTGGGACGCTCTGAGTTACCTCCGCTTTGGACCCTGGGGTTCCAGCAAAGCCGCTATAGCTATTATCCGGAAGCCCGAGGACGCGAGATCGTCGCAACTTATCGACAAAAGAAAATCCCGTTGGACGCGATTTATTTCGATATTGATTACCAACAGGGAAACGCGCCGTTCACGGTAAACCGGCAATATTTTCCAACGTTTGAAAAAATGATTTCTGATTTCCGCTCGCAGGGTGTCCGCACCGTGCTGATTACCGATCTGCACATCAAGAAGGATCCGAATCCCGCGTACGCGCCGTATGCGTCTGGAATGCAACTGGACATCTTCGTCAAAAATCCGGACGGCAGTGTTTTTGTTGGTCCAGTGTGGCCGGGCGACAGCGTGTTCCCGGATTTTACGCTAACGAAAGCCCGCGATTGGTGGGGCGAACAATACAAAGATTTTGTGGGCATGGGCGTGGCCGGTTTCTGGAACGATATGAACGAGCCGTCGGTGTTTCAGCGCGCGGACAAAACGATGCCGCTGGACACGCGGCACCGCCTGGATGACGGAACCTCGCGCGACCACCGCGCGATTCATAACGTGTATGGAATGGAGAACGTGCGCGCCACCTATGACGGCTTGCGTAAGTTGCAACCTGACGAGCGGCCCTTTGTGTTAACACGCGCGGCGTATTCCGGAACGCAGCGATATGCGGCCACGTGGACGGGAGATAACAGCAGCACCTGGAACCATTTGTCGATGAGCACGCCAATGCTATTGAGCATGGGAATTTGCGGGTATTCGCTAGTGGGCGACGACATCGGCGGATTCGCGGGAACGCCGCCTGCCGACTTGTTGACGCGCTGGATCGAGGTGGGAGCGTTCAATCCCATTTATCGCGACCACACCGCAAAAGGCACAGCCGATCAGGAACCGTGGGTTCACGGACCGGAGCAAGAAATGATTCGCCGGCGGTACATTGAACTGCGCTACCAGTTGCTGCCTTATATTTATACCGGGATTGAAGAGATGACGCGCACCGGAATACCTTTCATGCGCCCTTTGTTTGTCGAGTATCCGCAAGCGAAGATGGAAGGCGACGATCACAATTTTCTATTTGGGCGCGATTTGTTTGTGGCTCCCGTGGATACGGAAATGTTGGACGCCAAAGATTTTCATCTGCCTCCCGGCGATTGGTACGATTTTTGGACGAGCACGAAAGTAGCGGGCCAGGCCGCGCATCTGGTGTTGCATCCACAATTGGATGAAATGCCGCTGTATGTTCGCGCGGGAGCGATTGTGCCGATGCAGGCGGTAGTGCAGAGCACATCGGACACTCCGAGCGGCGGATTAAAGCTGCGTGTATATCCTGGCGACGATTGCCGCGGAACGCTGTACATGGATGATGGACATTCGTACGCGTATCAGAAAAACGAATTTCTGCGCATTCAATACGGCTGCAAGGTGGCGGGGAATTCCGTAACGGTGAGCAGCAAAGTGGAGAACGGCACGTTTCAACCATGGTGGAAGAGCGCCGAAGTCACGGTGTATGGAGTTCCATCAGCTCCGAACCAGGTGCGCGTTGGGGATCAGGTTACGAGCGATTTTAGATACGACAATCAAATGCACGCGGTCATGTTGAGGGTGCCTGGCGCGGCTAGAGAGTGGTCGCTGCAGATAAATTATTGAAGGCTGTGGAGAAGAAAATGTCGGCGCGCCGACATTTAAAGTAATACTTTAATTATTCAGTAACTATAACATTTCAGTAATATTGCCCGCGTTCGAATCGCGCGCGTTCGAATGAGTTTCGAAATTGTCGGCGCCGCGGTTCGCACGACGAGGCTCCATTGCGATTTCTAACTGAGATTAATCCACGACAAAAATCGTAAGCGATTGCGGCGGCATCGCCAATTCCAGCTGGCTGTCGGCGATTCTTCCACGCGCTTCACCGAGCAGGGTAGTAAGTCCGGCGGCGTCCTGCACCGGCGTATCTTTCAAAGGGATTTTAAGCTGACGAGATTCTTTGGAGTTGTTAAACGCGACGATTACTTTCTCTTCCTCGGAGTCGCGTTCAAAAATGTATGAAGAATCATCGGAGCCCAGGTGCCATAGGTGGGCATGCGCAAGTACGGGGTGTTCGCGGCGCAAACGCAACAAGGTCTGAACATACGAGAATATTTTTTGTTGTTGTGGTGTGCGGCCATCCGCGGTGAAGGCGTTGTTGGGGTCGTTGCTCCAGCCGCCTGGGAAATCGTGGCGATTGTCCGGATCGCCGCCGCCGGGCATCCCAATCTCATCACCATAATACAGCTGTGGAATTCCGCGCAGGGTGAGCGTCAATCCGTAGGCCAGCTGCAGGGTTTTTAATCCCTCATCCTGAGAATGCCCTCCGGCGTCCGAGGTGGCGCTGGAGAGACGCACAACGTCGTGATTGCCAAAGAAGGTGACGAGCGAATCGGGGCGGTTGTAAAGGGCATCGTGACGCAGGATCTCGGCGATTTGTCCTGCCGGCGCTTTGTGTTGTAACACATCGCGAAGAGTGAAATACAAGGGAAAATCGAAGAGCGTAGTTACGCCTGAATCGACGCCGTCGTAGCGTCTTTGTCCACCCATGAAAAATGAAGTGACGCTGGGATCGGGGTGAAACACTTCGCCGATGGTAGTGAGGTTGGGATAGAGGCGGCGTAACGCGAGATGCCAGGCGGCCCAGAACTTGCGCGGCACGTATGGAAATGTATCGAGGCGGTATCCGTCGAGCCCGATCGTTTCCGCCCACCAGATACTGTTCTGGAAAAGATATTGCGCCACCACAGGATTTTCGGTGTTGAGATCGGGCAATACATTCACAAACCAACCTTGGGTAAGATTTTTTGAAAGACGTGGAGGGGCGTGCGGGTCCGCGAGCGCTTCAAAGGAATCGTTCGTGGAAGACTGATTGTCTTTTCCGTAGAAAGCCCTATCAAGCGGCGTGGCGGAATCTGTATGTTGCGCGGATGTTCCGTGAAACCAATCGGGCAAAGGCGGATTTTTTACCCAGGGGTGATTTGGGCCGACATGATTGATGACCGCGTCGAACAAAATTTTCATTTGTTGCTGGTGGGCTGCGGCAACGAGCTGCTCGTAGTCATTTAGGGTGCCCAGATGTGGATCGACGGCGTATAAATCAACGGCGCCGTAGCCGTGATAATCCTGTGGCGCGCCGTTTTTCAAGATGGGCGTGAGCCACAGAGTGGTCACGCCTAAATCTTTCAGATAGGGCAAATGTTCGCGAATGCCGCGCAAGTCGCCACCGTGATAGGCGCGAGGATTTGCGCGGTCATAGGAATTGGGCGCGTCGGCGGGCTGATCGTTGGTGGGATCACCGTTGGCGAAGCGGTCCGGCATGATCAGGTAAATCACGTCGGATTGCGAAAGGCCGTGAAACTTTCCGGCGGTTGGGCCGCGCGAGGCCAGCGGCAATTCAAAGGAGGTTTTCCCGGCGGGAGTGGTGATGCGGCAGACCGCGGTACCTGATCTGGTGTCGGTGGCAATTTTCAACCATACAAATAAATAACTTCCGGCGGCGGCTGACTGGGTATGAGTGACGGTGACCGTTGGAAGATTACAGGCAACTTCGTTGGCTTGCAGGTTGTGGCCGGAGATCAACAACATGACTTCGGACGATAAACCGATCCACCAGGTTGGTGGCTCGACTTTGGTTACGGAGGGTTCAATTCCGGTTTTATCTTGTGCCGGGTTTTGCGGAGAAGCGGCGTTAACGCAAGGGGAAAGAATCAGTGCGCAGGACAATGCGACAAAGAGTAGAAGGTTAAATGGATGGTAAGGATAAAATCGAAAATAAAACCCAAAACTAACCCAAGACCCAGGTTCATAACTCAACTGCGAACCTGGGGCACCCGCCGTGGTAATTAAGGTTTGAGACGGGACAATAGGGCGAGGGCGAAATTTCTTCACGCCGGAAGGATAGGAAAAAACTGGTGTTAATGCCAGCGGCCATTCCACTGAGGATTACTTCTTCGATTTAGATATGTTCTTTTTCCGCCGTTTTAGTGAAGGCATAGGCGTGAATTTTAGGTATCCGAAGTGGTCGGGGACGTGAAAGTTTGGTTGAGGAGTGTTGGTGGGCTGCCAGGAAGAATAAAAGCGTGACTCAGTTGGTCCTTCGACGCGAAAGAAATTGGCGCGCCAGAGGGAGGCGGGGTCGAAAGTTTGCGTTAGGCTCTTCATGGGGATGGCCAATTCGGCGGTCCAGGTTTTTTTAGGTTCATCGATATTTACGCGACGTTGCAAGCCACTTTTTATGTGTTGAAGTGCTCCGTTTGCGATTTCCAGATCGATCCAAAAGCCGTTGGGGCTTACTTCGAATTCCTTGTAGCGGCGTGGTTGTTGCGGATCAGGTTGCAAGAAAACCTCAGCGACATCGCGGTCCCAAAGCTTGTCGCGGCGGCCGCCGGGTTCGGCGTCATCAAAGACGGTGATGCGACGATAGCGAGCAACAAATTTCAGATAAAGAAATTCGGACGTCCAGAGGAGGCGAACTTCGGTCTGGCGATGCGCATCAGCATTTTTTCCTTGCCAGTCACTGTCGAAGAGCACCGGCTTTGCGGTACGCCACGCTTTGGAAGGCGGAAAGGCAGCGGCATCGAGTGAGGCATGGAAGGCCGCCGCGACCGCTGTATTGGAAAGTGCTTTGGAGGGCGAGGCGAACTTTTTGCGCACGGGCAAGTTTTTGTCCCCCAAAAGCGTGGAATTGCCATGCTAGCATCGGTTGTCGTTGTAACTTGGCGAAATTAATCGGGGAATTTGGGGAGTAGGTATGATCGAGTCAGTCGCTGACGATTATTCGACAAAACGAGTTAGACAAGCGCCCGAAGAATTCAAGTATGTGAAGTTCAAGGTGGAGGGGAACGTGGCGCGGCTGACTTTGAACCGCCCGGAACATAACCTCCTCAATGAAGCAATGTTGCGCGAGCTCTCCGATGGCGTCGTTGTCGCGGGCGATCGCGAGGACGTAAAACTGATTGTGCTGGACTCTGCTTGCAAAGTGTTTTGCGGCGGAATTGACCTGGGAGAATACACATCGCAGCGCGTGTTTCAGATGCTGGATGCTTTTCACGCGGCGTTTGCGGGGATGCTGGAAGTGGGCAAGCCGGTGATTTGCGTGGTGAACGGTCCGGCGATCGGGGGCGGTGCGGAGCTTGCGGCATTTGGTGATTTTGTGATCGCCACACCGAAAGCGCGCTTTGCGCAACCGGAAATTTCTATCGGAGTGTTTCCGCCGCTGGCTTCCACGATTTTGCCATTTTTGGTGGGGCCGAAAGTGGCGTTGGAGCTAGTGTTGACGGGCGAGCCGGTGACCGCGGAGCGCGCGTTGGAATTGGGGCTGATCAATCGGCTGGTGCCGGAAACGCAGTTGCAGGCGGCGGTATCGGATCTGATTCAGCGGATCGGCAGCCATTCGGGGCCGGTATTGACGATGGCAAAAAAAGCGATTCTTAGCGGTATGGGGATGTCGCTGAAAGATGGGTTGAAAAATTCCATGAATATTTTTCTGAATGAATTGTACCGGTTGGAAGATTCACAAGAGGGCTTGCGGGCTTTGGTGGAAAAGCGGAAACCGACCTGGAAGAATCGCTGACACATTTGCATGCTCTTGAGGTTGAAAAAAAAGGCGTAACAAATTCCAGGAGCGGTGGTGTGTTGACGCGTTGACACCACTGCGATGCGCGACATACACTCGATTTTCAATTTGCAGGCATGGGCAGCGGGGAAGGCCGTGAAAATCGGCCGCGGTCCCGCCACTGTAAACGGCTGAAAAAGCCGTAAGCCAGGCTACCCTCCGATGCCGCAGAGACTGCGCGTTCTTCGCGAGAAAGAGCGCTGCGAGTGCCCCGGTTTCTCGCGGGGCATTTTTTTTGGGCTAAATTCTTTCGGCGAAGGACAATAGAGAATTGCATCACACCAAGCGATTCGGGCTGATAAATATTGCTGGGATGTTGTTGCGGGTATTGTTGGCGGTGATTGCAACGGCCCCGGCGATGTGGGCCCAGACTGCTTTAACCGCCTCAACAACTTCGGCTGCGCAAAATGGCGCGCCTGCGCAAACGTTTCGAGAGGTTGTCGACGAAACGGGCAGAACGGTGCGGATTCCACAACCGGTCACGCGCATCGTTTCACTGGCGCCCAGCTTGACGGAAACGATATATGCGCTGGGATTGCAGGACCGACTGGTGGGCGACACGGATTATTGCGATTATCCGCCGGAGGCGCAGAAGAAGCAGAAAGTTGGTGGCGCCATAAATCCAAGTCTGGAAGAGATCGCGCATTTGCGGCCGGATGTGGTGCTGGTGACGCGGCACTTGAACACTTTGGATACGGTGCATTCGCTGGATGCGTTGGGGATTCCTTCTTATGCCACCGATCCGCAAAACGTGGATGAGATTGTGGCATCGGCGAAAAGGCTTGGGGATGTGCTTGGAGCATCGGAGGCGGGGGCCGCGCTGGCGGAGGAGTTGCAACATCGGCTGGATGTTCTGCGGCAGAAGATTGGGGCGCGGCCGCCGCGTCGCGTGTTATTTGTAGTGTGGACCGATCCGCTTATTTCGGTTGGCAAAGATACCTTTATTGCGGATGCGTTGCGGCGGGCGGGGGCGGTTTCGATCATAGATTCCAAGCAGGATTGGCCGCAAGTGAATCTGGAGGAAGTGGCGCACTTGCAGCCGGAAGTCTTGGTTTTTGCCGATTCGCATGGGGAAACGACCGCACAACATCTGGATGTGCTGGCGACGCGGCCGGCGTGGCGCATTTTGAATGCGGTGCGGGATCGAAACTTTGCGGTAATCAGTGAAGCGGTGAACCGTCCGGCTCCGCGCATCGTCACGGCGATTGAAGAGCTGGCGGCGAAACTGCATCCCGAGGCGTTTGTGGAGAAACCGGCCGCGGATAAGATGAGTGGGAATATGGTTTTGGATGTGAAGAGTCAATGCGCCCACTAACGATCCAGCGGTTATTTTTGCAGTGCGCGGCGCTGGCGGGAATTTTGTTTGTGGTGGTTATAATTGCGTTGAAGGCCGGCGCGGTGGAGGTTTCATTATTCGCGTTGGGACGCGATTTGATCCGGGTCATCGTGCACCATGGTAGCGAGATCAAGAGCGATTACGGATTGATCGTGATGAATATCCGGCTGCCGCGAATTTTGCTGGGAATTTTTGTGGGCGCATCGCTGGCAGTGGCGGGCACGGGATTTCAGGCGCTGCTGCGGAATCCACTTGCTGATCCTTATGTGTTGGGCGTATCGAACGGGGCGGCGCTGGGCGCGATTCTGGCGCTGCTGGTTTCGCCGCATTTGGCGTTGTTGCCCGCGGTGGCGGATTTGCTCACTCCGCTGGGAGCTTTTTTAGGAGCGACCGCGACGATTGCCGCGGTTTATTTTCTGGGGCGGCGCGAAGGACAAATCGACAGTACGACACTGCTGCTTGGGGGCGTGATTACTGGATCTTTTCTTGCCGCCATCATCATGTTTCTGATGACTTCCGAGACGGGCAGCAATTTACGCGGAATGGCGTATTGGTTGATGGGCAATCTTTCTACGTCGCTGCAACCCAGCGTGTATTGGATTTTGTGGCTGGGATTTTTGTTGGGAGCTGGGGCGATTTACACCACGGCTTCGGATTTGAATTTGCTTTTGTCGGGCGAAAAAGAAGCCATGCATCTGGGCGTGGATCTTCCGCGGGTGCGGCTGGTGGTGTATATCGCGGCGTCGCTGCTTACAGGACTGGCTGTATCGGTGAGCGGGTCGATTGGATATGTTGGATTGTTGGTGCCGCACGTGATGCGCCAGATATTTGGATCGGACCATCGCATATTGCTGCCGACGGCGGCGTTTGGCGGAGCGATCGCGGTGGTGATTGCGGATACGATTGGGCGTACAGTGGTGCCTCCCGCGGAATTGCCGGTGGGTGCGATGACGGCGTTGGCGGGGGCCCCACTTTTTATTTATTTGTTACGCAGGAGAATGGCGTGAGCACGGTTGCGCCGTCTGCAGTGGGAGCCATGCGTTCGCCAGGGGAAGCATCGCGCGCGAATAACGACGTGCGCTTGAGCGTGGAGCAAGTGAGTTATGCGTACTCGCCGAATCCCACGCAGGCACCGCTGTTTACTTTGGAGGCGACCAGCTTTCAGGCACGCGCGGGCGAAATTGTGGCCATTCTGGGGCCGAACGCCAGCGGCAAATCGACGTTGCTGAAATTGATCGCGGGGACGCTGGAGCCGCTTTCGGGGAAAGTTTTATTGAGTGGCTTTCCGACACATTTGCTTACGGCGCGAACGCGAGCGCAACGGATTGCAATGGTGCAGCAGGAAAGTCAGCTGCTATTTCCGGCGCGCGCATGGGAGTTTGTGTTGCAGGGCCGGCATCCGCACGGGCGGGCGTTGCGTTTTGAGAGTGCGACGGACCTTGCGGTAGCCAGGAATGCGCTGGCGCAAGTGGGCGCGGCACAATTGAGCGATCGTTGGATGGCAGAACTGTCTGGCGGCGAGAAGCAGCGAGTAATTCTGGCGCGGGCATTGGCGCAGCAACCGCTGCTGTTACTGCTGGATGAGCCGACGCTGCATCTGGATATTGCGGCGCAGGTGGATTTGTTGCACGGATTGCGGCACCTGGCGGTGGAAAATCGCTACACCGTGGTGGTGGTGACGCACGAGCTGAATCTTGCGGGGGAATATGCGGACCATGTGGTGCTGATTCAACGAGGCAAGTGTTTGCGAGTGGGGCCGCCGGGAGTTGTGTATCAACGGGAATTGCTGGAGCAGGTTTTTCAGACGCCACTGAGCGTGGAGCTGGGGCCGTCGGGTCGGCCGCGTGTAAATGTGGTAGCCGACCGAGAAAGCAGATAAAGTTTCGCGACACGAATTTGTCGCGACCAGGTCTCGCGAGTAGACTTTGCAATGGAATTTCGCGATAAAGATTTTGTAGTAGTGCAACTTAGCGCCGCGGTGTTGCTGCCGCGGCAAGACGCGTCACCCATAGCGGGCTTAGCCCCACCACAATCACCGCGGATTTCGCGCTCGGGAAGACGGTTAGTTATTGGGATTTTTTCCTTAACTAAATAAGCCGTCGCCGCCGCGCGACTGTAAGGCGGAATTTAGGTTTCCGGCCACTGCAGCGAGTTGCTCAGGTTTTATAGGGGCGCCGATGCGGGAAGGCCTGGAGCCGGCAGAGCCGCCAAGCCAGGAGACCGGCGAAATCCGCAACCTGCGTGAATGTTTTCGCGCAGGACAACCTTCAGAGCTCCCGCGCGAGAGGGAGTGGAGGATGAAATGAAACTACGCGGACTTCTTCGGTTTTTTATTCTGCTATTGGTTTTTCTGAACGGCAAAACTTCCTCACTGGCACAAAATAATTCCGGGGATGCTGCGATTTCCGGGACGATTGTGGATGCTACCGGCGGCGCCATTGGTGGCGTGGTGGTGACCGCGTCACCTGAAGGGCCGGCTGGTCCGATTGCGGCATCGGCGAGTTCGAAGGCGGACGGTACTTACAGCTTAGCGGTTTCTGCTGGACGGTATCGGGTGCGGTTCGCGCAGCCGCCGTTTAGATCGCTGGAAGAGGTTGTTGATGTGGGCGCGGGAGAATCACGCGTTTTGGATGCGCGGCTTACGCTCGAGCGGTTGTCTTCCAGCGTAGTGGTCACTGCGGAAGCCGAGCCCACTTTGTTGGGGCAAGCAACTGCGCCGGTCTCGATTATTTCGCGCGAAGAAATTGATGCGCGGCAATCGGTGGACCTCACCAGCGCTTTGTTGTTCGTGCCGGGCGTGACTATCGGGCGTACAGGCGCTGAGGGAGGGACCGCATCGGTTTTTCTGAATGGCGGTAATTCCAATTTTATTAAAGTGCTGATCGATGGCGCGCCGATCAATCCGCCGGGGGGCGCAGTCGATTTCTCCAGTCTAACGCTGGACAACATCGATAAGGTTGAAATTGTGCATGGCGCGGAAAGCGCGATTTACGGCACCGACGCGGTTTCCGGTGTGATTCAACTATTTACGCACCGTGGGGAGACGCGGGTTCCGGAGGTTAGCGTTTTTGCGGAGGGCGGAAGTTTTTCGTCGGCGCGCGGAGGCGGTGAAGTTGGCGGAGTGCTTGGTAACTTTGACTATTCGGCGGCCGGTTCGTATTTGGAGACCGATGGACAGGGGCCGAATGACAGTTTCATCAATCGCACGCTGTCGGGAAATTTCGGCTATCAATTTAGTGAGACGAACCGCTTACGGCTTACGCTGCGCAACAACACTAGCGACGCGGGTATCCCGGGACAAACGGTATTTGAACCGCCAAGCCTACATCAACAATATGACCAGAGGATTTTCAGCGCTAACGCGCGCTGGGATTTTGCGAGCGGCAAGCACTGGCACCACGAAATCAGTGGCGGTGAATCGTACACGCGGCAGCACAATGACAATCCGATTCAGAGTTTTTTTGCCACCGATCCGAATGTGTTCTGTCCGCAAGCGAATCCTGCGTCTGTGCCTACGGCGGAATTTTGCGACTTTACGGGCGACAGCCGGTTTCAATACAACCGCGCCAATGTGAGCGCGCAGAGCAGCTACCTGCTGAGCAATTTTGGAGTAACTGCGGGTTACGAATATGAAGTGGAAAACGCATTCTTATCCACGGTGAACGTCAATCACGCACGGCGAAATAATCAAGCGGGGCTTCTGGATTTTCGTTACCGGCCGCTGCGGCGGGTCTCACTGAATTTTGGTGGTCGCGCGGAAGCCAACGCTAATTTTGGAACACGACTGGTTCCGCGGATTGGCGGTTCGGTGGTGGCGCGATACGGCGTCGGGCTGGTTGGCGACAGTTTGTTCCACGCATTTTATGGGCAAGGAATAAAAGAACCGCGCTTTGATCAGACGCTAGGGGATAATTTCGGCGATTTTGGTAACCCGGCGTTGAAACCCGAATCAAGCAAGACCTATAGCGCGGGGATCGAACAAAAGCTGTTGAATGATCGGGTGCGGCTGACGGCGGATTATTTCTACAACAACTTCTATAACATTGTGAGTTTTGCGTTTTGTCTGCCGGATGCGACGAACCCGACGGGCAATAGTTGCGGCGTGATCATTCCGGGCGCACCGGCTACTGGTTTTGGATTTTTCTTTAACACGGATCGGGCGTTGGCGCGGGGGATCAGCGTGACCGGGGAATCAAAGTTCACTCGCTGGCTTAACGTGGCGGGAAATTACACGTATGACGACACCCGGGTATTACAGGCGCCAAACGCTTTCGATCCTTCAGAACTGCCGGGAAATCATCTTTTGCGGCGACCGGTGAATTCTGGATCGCTCACGCTGAATGGGCAGTGGCGCCGGGTGGGTGTGACGATCGGCGGGTACTTCACGGGAGTACGCACGGATTCGGATTTCCTTGGACTCGGGCTTACGAGGAATCCAGGATACGCGCGGTTTGATATTGCCGGGCACTATGAATTGGGTCACGGCGTTTTGTTGTATGCCCGGGCGCAAAATCTTTTTGATAAGCAATATCAAGACGCGCTCGGGTACCCGGCGCTGGGACGCGACGCGCGCGTTGGTGTGCGTTACACGTTTAAGGGCAGGGATTGATGGATGAGCGCGAGCCGGTTCTTTTTTGCTGGAGCGGCGGCAAAGACAGTGCGATGGCACTGCACGCGCTGGCGCAGGATCCGCTGATGAGAGTTGTGGCGTTGCTTACCACTGTGACCGAAGGCTATGACCGCATCAGTATGCATGGCGTAAGGCGGGAACTGTTGCAGCGGCAGGCGGAGAGTATCGGGCTGCCGTTGCACGAGGTGTTTATTCCGGCGGAATGCGTAAATTCGATGTATGAAGAGCGCATGGAAGCGGCGCTGCGCATGCATTTTGAAAATGGAGTACGCAAAGTGGCATTCGGCGACATTTTCCTGGAAGATTTGCGCGCTTACCGGGAGGAAAACTTGGCGCGCATAGGCATGACCGCGCTGTTTCCGATTTGGAAACGGGATAGCCGCGAGCTGATCGAGTCCTTTCATGCGCACGGGTTTCGTGCGATCGCTGTTTGTGTGGACCCGAAGGTGCTGGATCGCAGTTTCTCGGGGCGAGAGTTGGATGCTTCGTTCTTCGCGGATTTGCCAGCGCATGCGGATTGCTGCGGGGAGAATGGGGAATTTCACACTTTTGCTTTCGATGGACCAATTTTCAAAGAGGCGGTGCGTTTTCAATTGGGGGAGCGCGTAGAACGAGATTCGTTTGTTTTTTGTGATCTTTTAATGGTGAAGGAGTGGCAAACGTATGAGTCCGCAAGCAGCAAAGCATGAAGAAACTATATTTCGGGCGATGTTGATCGCGGGGATGATTGTTTTCGCGGCGATTATGCGAGTCGTTCCGCATCCCTGGAATCTGACTCCGGTTGGCGCGATGGCGCTGTTTTCAGGGGCGGTGGTACGGAATCGGGTGATGGCGTTTGTGTTTCCATTGCTGGCAATGCTGGCTGGGGACTTTTTTGTCGGCTTTCATATTTTGATGCCGGTGGTTTACGTCAGTTTTGTGATCAGCACGGCTATCGGATTTTGGCTGCGAGAGCGACGCAGCGTAGTGCGCCTCGGTGGAGCTGTACTGCTTGGCGCGATACAGTTTTTTCTGATCACCAATTTCGGCGTGTGGATGTTCTTAAACTCATATCCCAAGACATTTGCGGGCCTGATGAGTTGTTACCTGGCCGGCGTGCCATTTTTCTGGAGCACGCTCGCCGGAGATGCCTGCTTTTCCGCGCTTTTGTTCGGCGGATTGTTTCTTGCGGAGCGTAGTTTCCCAGCGCTGAGGCCGAACGTTTCCGCAGTTTCCTAGCGGGTTGGCGAAGGGGCAGATCGTGACTTCGCCTCGGTACGCTTGTCCAACGCTAACTTTATGTCAGTCAATTTCGGCACTAATCGGGCTAATTTCGTATACTTGCCCTACGCAGTGTGACTAACTGGGACGGCGGACTGATGGCATCTGAGAATGTTCAATCGATGACTACTACTGCATCGGACCTGCAGCGGCGGGTTAATGAGCGGTTTGGCGTGCTTCCGAATTTTTTCCGGCTCTCGCCCGAAACCCCGGAGATCACCGAAAAACTGTGGGGATTTGCCGAAGCAGCGTATCTCGATAACCCCCTGCCTTCTGTTTTTAAGGAACGACTTTTCGTACATCTTTCTCGCTTTTGCGCAGTCCGCTACTGCATCGCCCGCCACGCCGGTTTCTTGATTGGACTTGGCCGCCCGGCCGGAGATAAGGATGCGCGCGCTGAAAGCGTTGTGGAGGTAGTCAGGTTGCTGCGGCGCCCCATTCCACGCGGACCGGAACTAAAGTCACGCCTTTCGTTTTGCTCGAAATGTCCCGCGCCTCTTGCTGAAATGCCCACCGCCGACACGCAGATGGAAGATGGACTTTTTTCTCTTGCCAGTCACGTATTCTTGCAGACGGCGGACGCCCCGGAATGCCTTGAGGCACTGGAACGATTGCTAGGCACCGTTCGACTGCAGTACCTACTGCTTTTCCTGGCGTTCGTTCGCACAGCGCACTACTGGACTAGAGTGCATCCTGAAATCCAGTTTGAGGATGACATCAAGCAACTTCTTGCGACGCATGAAGCGCTAGCCAGTTGTATTATTGACGATCCGGAAGCCAGCACAGACAAGATCACTCAATCAATTTTGGACGAGCTTCCGCTATTGCGCCTGCAAGCCGATAAGGCGGTCGGCTTGCTTGCCTCCATCGTGGATTCTTCCGATGATGCGATCGTCAGCAAAACTTTAGAGGGCATCATTACCAGTTGGAACGGAGGCGCCGAGCGACTCTTTGGATACACAGCCAAAGAAGCCATAGGCCAGCCTATTACGATGATCATTCCCCTCGATCGCCGGGACGAGGAAACAAGAATCCTTGCGCGACTCCGTCAAGGCCAGCCGATCGAGCATTTCGACACCGTTCGGGTGCGAAAAGATGGCACAAAAGTTGAGATATCGCTGTCAATTTCCCCCGTGAGAGACGCGGCAGGAAAAATAATCGGCGCTTCGAAAATAGCGCGTGATATCACCGAGCGTAAGCGGATCGAGCGTGAATTGTCCGAAAGCGAACAACGTTTTCGCACACTCGCTGATGCGCTCGATACTCAAGTGCAATTTCGAACTCAAGAGCTGCGGAGGCGAAACGCTGAGATCCTGCAGCAGTCGGATCAGCTTCGAGACCTTTCAGGAAGATTGATGCTTGCTCAGGATGAGGAACGCCGGCGCATTTCCCGTGAACTGCACGATAGCGCGGGCCAGCATCTAGCTGCATTAGGGATGGGCCTGGCGCGAATCGAGGCTGACGCGAAGCGCGACCCTGCGCGACTATCCAAAAGCATCAAAGATGCCCAGGATTTAATTCAGGATCTGACTCGGGAGATACGCACGACGTCTTATCTTTTGCACCCGCCAATGTTAGATGAAAGCGGACTTACGTCCGCACTTCGCTGGTACATAGATGGTCTGGCGGAGCGCAGCGGCATTAGTATTGAGCTGAATATTCCCGACAACCTCGAGAGGCTTGCCCCGGAGGTAGAACTCGCCATATTTCGTCTCGCGCAAGAATGCCTGACAAACATTCATCGCCATTCAGAAAGTAAAACTGCGGTTATCCGCATCGCGCGTGAAGCCGACAAGATTTATGCGGAGGTTCAGGATCACGGTAAGGGAATGTCGCAAGAACGATTGGCAGAGATTCAATCCAAAGGAGCCGGAGTCGGAATCAGGGGAATGCGAGAGCGGGTGCGCCAGTCTCAGGGCGAATTGACTGTTGATTCTAATGCTCTGGGTACAAAGATTACCGCAATTTTCCCGGCCCGGGCACCCGAGGCGAAGGAACCGGGTTCGCTTTCACGACACGGCGTCGCTTGATTGATTCACGAGATCGGGCGGTTGCCCTGAAGTGATCCATGCTTCATCCCATCTATCCAGAGGCATCAAGATTGGGCCGATTGAATGCGCCGGAGGGCCGTTGTTGCGACCAGCACGATACTGAGGGAGGTCAAGAACACGACGGATGCGAGAATGAAAAATTTATCCACACCGGTCACGGCAATCGTACTGGCTCTAAAATCGCCAGCCATACTGGTCCACCAGTAAGCGAACAAGCCAATGTCCATCAATATGTGGCCGATCATGCCGGGAATGAGCGATTGGGAAGACCAGGCAAGAAGTCCTAGCAACAGGCCTGCGCCAAAAACGATGGGAACCATTGCTGGCGTGGCCCAAGCCTTCGTGAGGTGCAAAGCCATGAAAAACAGCGAAGAAATTAGAATGGCAATTGTCGCGCCACGGCGCTGTTCGATGGGGCGCTGCAAGTAACCCCGAAACAAGGTCTCTTCGCAGATTCCCGCCGATATGGCAGAAACCACCACTGCCAGCCACTGCAAGGTCCGGGAAGGGATGAAAGAAAGATCATATTCATGGCGAAAGGCTGCAACCGGAAAGGGCACGAGGCGGAACAGCAAAACTATTGAGGCATGGATCGTCGCGGCGAAGAAGAACGCGGCGATAAGGCCCCAAACCCATTGTCTGGAGGAGGGGTTACTTCTTCGGAATGCCGTGGTGCGAGCGGTTTCCGTCGAGCTCGGAGGACCTCCTCCGCTTGCCCACCATAGAAAAAGTCCAAGGAAGATCGCTTCGGCGAACGCAGCGAGTGGCACACCAAGTTTGAAAAGTAACAGCGGCCATACATTGATGGCGACAAGTGCAAGAAGAAGCCCGGGAATGACAGCCCGCAACGGAATAGGCAACTCGGCCAGAGGCCGAGCGAACGGCGAGCTGTTCTGATTAAGACGCTCGGTTTTTAACATCGCGACGGTCTGTCCCACACCAGCGCACTTGCTTCCCGAGTATTGCTAAAAGCAATTACGCAGCATGAGCTAAAAAATATCGGGTTGCCGATTGAGATCCATTCCCGTTGCTGCTTCTTGAAAAGAGATACCCGAGGAATCTGGAAAGATTTCAGGGATGGCCAAGAACTAGTCGAGTAGATCTGGCTCGTCACGGATGATGCGGGCCAGGAGCGGCTGAAACTGGAACCATCCGGCCAGATGATTTCCTACTTGTTGCCTTGTGGCGAGTGCATGGGCATGATCGATCCTTACCGGCACACCGGCGGCTTCGGCGAGCAACTGCGCCTGGCAACTTCTGTCCATGGTGATGAACCACCAGGCGGCCTCCTCTACGGTTTCGCCTACGGTGATCAAGCCGTGATTCTGCAGGATCGCGGCTTTGTGCGGACCGAGAGCTTTAGCGATCCGCTCGCCCTCAGACGTTTCGTACACCACCCCGGTGAAGTCCGAGAACAATCCATGGTCCTCGTAAAACGCGCAAGAGTCTTGGGTGATGGGATCGAGCAGACGGCCGAGTGTTGCCCACGATTTCCCGTACATGGAATGTGCGTGCGCTGCAGCAACCACGTCAGGCCGTGCCGCGTGTATTTGCGAGTGAATGGCAAACGCCGCGCCATTTACGGGATATTTGCCCTCGACGACTTGCCCATGATGATTCACTAAAATCAGATCCGACGCGCGGATTTGGCCGAAGTGCATCCCGAAGGGGTTCACCCAGAAATGGTCCAGCCGCTCCGGATCGCGAGCCGTGATGTGACCTGCTACTCCTTCATCGAAAGCGAAACGCGAGAAGAGGCGGAATGCAGCGGCGAGCATGCGCTTGCGATGCAGGCGCTCCTCGGCAGCGGTGGCAAATTTAGGTGGCTGCGGAACGTTGGGTACGGTTGTGGGTGGTACGGTTGTGGGCGGTACGCGTGTGGGCGAGCCTGACATTTTTCCCTCCGGTGTGTGGAGATTGACATTCTACCCGGCTTGCGCCAAATCCGGGGCGTTGGCTGGTTTCCCTTGTAGGTGCTGTCGCCTACGAAGAAAAGAATGAAACGTAGGGTTCCGTTCGTCGTTTATATATTCAGGAGGGAGTACTCCTCGGTCGAGCATACCTCGTAAGGGTTGAAGATCATGATGAAGGAAGAGAGGAACGCCGTGGCGTTCGAGGACATCAAGGTCCACGTGAAGTTCAAACTCTTCGCGTTGTGGTGCTGTGTAATGTTCTTTTACATCTATGGAGACTACTTCGAGCTTTATCAGCCTGAGAAATTGCAGGAAATTATTGCTGGAAGAATGCCGTTCGGCGCGATCTCTCAAGGAACATTGCTAGGGATGTCTGCGGTGATGATAATTCC
>Ga0210409_10002500_pt1 | contig 21791 bp, 15 predicted proteins | sample IncBWH17MmetaG_FD_161649 | JGI IMG/M metagenome (GOLD analysis project Ga0210409, IMG submission 161649) | Forest soil microbial communities from Barre Woods Harvard Forest LTER site, Petersham, Massachusetts, United States - Inc-BW-H-17-M | ecosystem: Environmental > Terrestrial > Soil >...
TCAGCTTCCGCCGCATGAACTCGCGGAGTTCCGCAACCGGGAGCTGGGCTTTGTCTGGCAGATTCACTCTTTGCTCGCCGAATTTACGGCGCTCGAGAACGTGATGATGCCGCTGCTGATACGGGGTCAAAGCCGGGAGCAGGCGGAGCCGGTATCAATGGCGAGATTGGAAGAGGTGGGATTGCGCGACCGGGCAACGCACCGCGCCGGTGAATTATCGGGCGGGGAGCAGCAAAGGGTGGTTCTGGCACGCGCCCTGGTGGGCGATCCTAAAGTGCTGCTCGCTGACGAACCCACCGGCAACCTCGATTTCCGTACGGGCGAGATGATCATGAGCCTTCTGGACGAGCTGCATCGCTCCCGGCGGCTCACCTCGATTCACGTCACTCATAATTTGAATTTTGCGCGCCGCGCCGACCGCGTCGTGGCGCTGGAACGGGGTCAACTGGTTCCAGCAACTCTCCTGTCGCTGGAGAACCCTTCTGGTTTTATTGAAGGTGGTCATCATGTTTGAACGTTATACCGAAAAAGCGCGCCGTGTGATCTTTTTTGCCCGTTATGAAGCCAGCCAGTTCGGCAGTCCGTGTATCGAAACCGAACACCTGCTGCTGGGGCTTCTGCGGGAAGACAAGGCACTGGCCAACCGCTTCCTCCGTTCGAGCGCGTCTGTCGAATCCATTCGTAAGCAGATCGAGGCGCACACCACGCTGCGCGAAAAAGTGTCAACTTCCGTCGACCTGCCCCTGAGCCATGAGTGCAAACGCGTGTTGGCGTATGGCGCGGAGGAGGCCGAGCGGCTCAACCACAAGCACATCGGAACCGAGCATCTCCTGCTGGGGCTCCTGCGCGAAGAAAAATGCTTCGCCGCCGACATCCTGCATGAGCGGGGTCTGCGGCTCTCGCAGGTCCGTGAGGAGATCGCCCGTTCGAGCTCGGAGAAAATGTCTTCCAACCGCCCCAAGGAAAGCTCGCTGTTGAGCGAGTTCAGCCGCGATCTTACCCAGGCCGCCATGGATGGATTGCTTGATCCCCTGATCGGCCGCGATCGCGAACTGGAGCGCGTCACCCAGATCCTGTGCCGCCGCACCAAGAACAATCCGGTGCTGATCGGCGAACCTGGCGTCGGCAAGACTGCCATTGTCGAAGGCTTGGCCCAGCGTGTGGCCGATGGCGACGTGCCGTCGTTCCTGGCCGACAAGCGCATCCTGGCGCTCGATCTGTCCCTCATCGTGGCCGGCACCAAGTATCGCGGCCAGTTCGAAGAGCGCCTCAAGACCATCATGAAGGAGCTGATGGAAAATCAGAACGCCATCATCTTCATCGACGAGTTGCATACGCTGGTGGGCGCGGGATCGGCCGAAGGGTCGCTGGATGCCGCCAACATCCTGAAGCCCGCTCTTTCGCGCGGTGAGATCCAGTGCATCGGCGCCACCACGCCCGGCGAGTATCGCAAGTCCATCGAAAAAGATCGATCTCTCGAGCGCCGCTTCCAGGCCGTCAAGGTTGCGCCGCCCAATGAAGAGGACGCCATCCGCATCCTGTTCGGCATCAAGGAGCGTTACGAGAAATTCCACGCCGTGGCCTACACCGATGAGTCGATCGAGAACGCCGTGTACACCTCCGCCCGGTTCATCCCCGACCGCTTCCTGCCCGATAAAGCCATCGACCTGATCGACGAAGCGGGCGCGCGCGTCAAGCTGCGCCAGACCACGCTGCCTGGCGAGGTGGCCGACATCCAGAAGCGCATCAAGTTCATCGTGCATCGCATGGAGAACGCCATTGCCAATCACGAGTTCGAAAAGGCGCGCTTCTATTCCGACGAGGAGCGTAAGGAGCGCGAGAATCTGCGCGTCTTGCGCGAAAAATACAATCTCGACGATACCTCAACCGGCGTCGTCACCAAGGACGATATCGAGGATGTGGTGGCCCGCTGGACCGGCGTGCCCATGACGGCCATCCGCGAAGAGGAAGTCACCAAGCTCCTGCGTATTGAAGAGGAGCTGCACAAGCGCATCATCAGCCAGGAGAAAGCCATCTCGGCGCTCTCGCGCGCCATCCGGCGCTCCCGTGCCGGGTTGAAATCCCCCAAGCGTCCGTCCGGTTCGTTCCTGTTCCTGGGTCCCACCGGCGTCGGCAAGACTGAAGTCGCACGGGCCTTGGCCGAGTTCCTGTTCGGCAGCGAAAAGTCACTGATCCGCTTCGACATGTCCGAGTTCATGGAGAAGCACTCAGTCTCGAAGTTGATCGGCTCGCCTCCTGGCTACGTGGGCTACGAAGAGGGCGGTCAACTGACGGAACGCGTCAAGCGCGCGCCCTATTCGATTATCCTGCTCGACGAAATCGAGAAAGCCCACCCCGACGTTTACAACATCCTGTTGCAGGTGTTTGAAGACGGCCAGTTGACCGATGGTCTCGGTAACACGGTCGACTTCAAGAACACCATCATCATCATGACCTCCAACCTCGGAGCGCGTTTCCTTGAGAAGCGCAGCCCCATGGGCTTCACCGCGCCTGGTACGGGACTGCCGGCCAAGGTCGAGGACCAGGTGATGGGCGAAGTGAAAAAGGCGTTCAATCCCGAATTCCTCAACCGCTTGGATGAAACCATCCTGTTCACGTCGCTCTCCGATGAGGATCTGTTGAAGATCACCCATCTGCTGACCGATCAGATTAATGTCAATCTGGTGTCCAAACAGCTCAAGATTCGCCTAAACGACGACGCGGCCAAATATATTCTGGAAAAGACCTGCACCGACCGCAGCTATGGGGCCCGCCCGCTGCGCCGCGCGTTGCAGAAATATATAGAGGACCCCTTGAGCGAGGCTCTCATTCAGGGCTCGCTGCCGCGTCCGGCTGAGCTTGAGGTTTATCTAGGCGAAGACGGGATCTACTGCCGCCCGCTGGTCGAGCAGCCCGTGGGCGTTGCCGAGGGTTCCGCGCCCGATGACGCGCCGGGTGAGGAAGTCTCCGCCGCTCGCACGCCGCTCTACATGTTCGAATAACCAGGGACAACCTTCGAGTTTCCGCGCCCGCAGACCGCGTGTAAATAGGACCACCCTGAGCGCGGAGACTCGCCGGCTGTCCCGCGTGCCCCTACTGCTCGGTCCAATAGCCTGCGCGTACCCGGATCACGGCATCCGGCATCGATGGGACCGCGACTTGAATCCGATGGAACCCGCTTTTCTTGCTGTCCGCCGGCACGAAGCTCAGCAGATATTGACTGTGGATCTCCTCGCCTGTTCGCGAGATGGTTTTCTCGAGTGAAGGGAGCGTAAGGAACGACAAGTGCCGGCCGCCGGTAGCACGCGCAAACTCGTCGGCGGCGTTCGCCTTGCTGAGCCGCACCAGCTCGCCGATCCCGCCCAGATAGTCGGGCCCGCCTGGCATCGGAGGCGCATTCTCCGGTTTCGACGTCCACGCCGCGCCCTGCGCCGAATAGGTGCCCGCGTAAATCACCACGCCGGCACGCTGCGCCTGTTCGATCGCCTCGGCTAGCTTCGTGCGGCTGCCGCGGTCGCGCGATTCGCTCAGCAGCAGCATGATGCGCCGGTTGTTGGCGGGTCGCGTGGCCAGCATGCGCACTCCCTCCGCCACGGCATCAATGAGTCTCGCGCTTTTGATGGTTCGCGGATTGATCCGCTCGAAAGCCGAGCTGATCTTGCTTGAATCGGATGTAAAATCCTCGAACACGCGCGTCTCGTCGTCGAAAGCGATCACCGCGGCTTGGCCACGGTCGCCGATCACCAGCGGTTTGATCATGCTGCCCACGCGCTGGATTCTGAAAAGCTCCGGCGTTGAAATGCCGCTCGATTGCACCAGCACCACCAGCGACACCGGCGCCAGCACCGTATCGGAAGTGTCCAGGCGCAGCTTTTGCGGAACGCCCTCGTCGGTCAGCGCGAAGTCCTTCACGGTCAGGCCGTCGATGAGGTTGCCCTTGCGATCGGTGACCGTCACCGGCGCCAGCACCAGCGGCACATTGGTCCGAATAGGAGGGTTTTCCGCCCCCTGCTGCGCCATCGCCAGAACCAGAAGGAAACGCAACACTCTCCTTAGGATGGACGATCCACGCAGCGCTCACGTTACTCCCGCTGTGGGGCGGCTTTTCAAGCCTCGCCGGTTTTTTTCAACTGGCGCACCGCGTTACCCTAGTCTCTTATGTCAGACCGAATCGAGGAACTCCACCGGCGTCACGCCGCGGCCGAAGCCGGGGGGGGCGAAGAACGCCGCGCCCGCCAGCTCCAGGAAGGTAAACTTTCGGCGCGCGAGCGCATCCATCTCCTCCTCGACGAAGGCACCTTCGAAGAGACCGACAAACTCGTGCGCCACCACTGCCGCGACTTCGGCATGGATACCCAGGTCGTTGACGGCGACGGTTTCATCACCGGCTACGGGCTCATCCACGGCCGCCCCGCCTACGTCTTTGCGCAGGATTTCACCGTCCTCGGCGGCTCGCTCTCCGAAGCTAACGCCAAGAAAATTGTCAAGATCATGGACCTCGCGCTCAAGACCGGCGCACCCGTGATCGGCCTCAACGACTCCGGCGGAGCGCGCATTCAGGAAGGCGTGCTGTCACTCGCCGGCTACGCCGAAATCTTTCTGCGCAACACGCTTTCGAGCGGCGTGATCCCCCAGATCTCCGCCATCATGGGCCCCTGCGCCGGCGGCGCCGTGTATTCCCCCGCTCTCACCGATTTCATCTTCATGGTCGATCACACCAGTTACATGTTCGTCACCGGGCCCGACGTGATCAAGACCGTTACTCACGAAGATGTGACCAAGGAGGCGTTGGGCGGCGCCTCCACTCACAACAGCGTTAGCGGCGTGGCGCACTTTGAGCCGCGCAATGACACCGAGTGCCTCCGCATGATCCGCGAGCTGATGAGTTACCTGCCGCAGAATAATCGTGACGACCCGCCGCGGCGCGCCTCCGACGATCCCGCCGATCGCGAGGACCTCACGCTCGACACGATCGTGCCCCCAGCCTCCAATCAACCCTACGACATCAAGGAAGTGATCCGCCGCGTGGCCGACCATGGCGAGTTTTTCGAAGTGCACGAACACTGGGCACGCAACATCGTCGTCGGATTCGCGCGCATGGATGGCCGCACCGTGGGCGCCGTCGCCAACCAACCGGCCTATCTCGCCGGGTGCCTGGATATCGATTCCTCCACCAAGGCGGCCCGCTTCGTGCGCTTCTGCGACGCCTTCAACGTCCCCATCCTCACCTTCGTAGACGTTCCCGGATTTCTTCCCGGCACCGCACAGGAATTCGGCGGCATCATCCGCCATGGCGCCAAGCTTCTTTACGCCTATGCCGAAGCGACCGTGCCTAAAATCACCATCATCACCCGCAAGGCCTACGGAGGCGCCTATTGCGTGATGGGCTCCAAGCACCTGCGCACCGACGTCAACCTCGCGTGGCCGTCGGCCGAAATCGCGGTGATGGGCCCAGAGGGCGCCGTCAACATCATTTATCGCCGGGAACTCGCCGCGGCCGAGGATCCGGAAGCAGCGCGCCGCGCCAAAGTGGAGGAGTTTCGCGAACGTTTCGCCAACCCCTTCATCGCCGCCGAAAACGGTTTTCTAGATGACGTGATCGAGCCTCGCCAAACCCGGCCGCGTGTGATTCGCGCGCTACGGATGCTCGAGACCAAAGTCGATACTTCTCCCCGGAAAAAACATGGGAATATCCCACTTTAGGATAGAATTGATCCATTATTCCCCACTATAATTTCAATACAAATCTCCAAGGCCCTCCTCAATCAGGACGCCGACCTGATGACGCGCGAGACTCATCTCCGCTCTCGTGTTAGGGTGTCTCAATGCCTTGCGTCGATTTTCTTCTGGAACGCATGGACCACCCAGATTTCCTCGGCGGTCCCAAGCCGGTCTAGCAGAACCGCGACGGTTACGGAGCGGCCGCCTCCGCCGCCAGTTTCTCGAAAAACTTCTTGATCATCATCTTGGCGGTTCCGTCGATCAGGCGCTGGCCCACTGCCGCCATCGTGCCCCCCACCTGCGCGTCGCCTTCGTAGGAAACCTCCGTCCCGCCATCCACCGGACTCAGCTTCAGCAGACCGTCGCCCTTCACAAATCCCACCCGCCCCGAACCCTCCACCACCAGCCGGAAACTTTCCGGAGGCGTCTGCTCCGTGATGCGCACCTTACCCTCGAAGGCCCCGGAAAGGCTGGCCAGCGCCATTTTCATCTTCATCCGGTATTCGTCGGGGCCGATTTTCTCCAGGCTCTCGCATCCCGGAATCGCCCGCGCCAGAATTTCCGGGTCCTGCATGATCAGATAGGCGCGCTCTCGCGGCAGCGGCAGCGTGTAGGAGCCGGAAATCTTCACGCGGTCCGCGCCAGCGCCGCCACCAGCGCCCGCGTGGCGTACACCACTGCCAAGTGCCGCCGGTAATCGGCGGAGGCATGCAGATCCGAGTTCGCATCCGCCCCTTCGGTGACCAGCGCAGCCGCGTTCTGAATCTCGCTGGCCGATCCGGACTTCCCTTCGAGCGCCTTCTCCGCGGCGTTCGCGCGATAAGAGCGATTCGAAAGCCCCGTAACACCGATCCGCACGGAGTGAATTTTTCCGCCGCTTCGCTGCAGGCGCGCCGCCACTCCGACAATCGCGAAACCGCTGGCCGGTTGAACCATCTTCTGATAGCTGGTTCCTGCGCCTGGAGCTTCCACCGGTACGATCACCTCGCGGATGATTTCGCCCGCCTCGAGCGCCGTGGTGAACGCTTCCAGGAAGAAATCGGCCGCCGTTATCGTGCGCTCCGACTTCGCGCCCTTGAGCACCAGCTTCGCCTCGAGCGCCTGCAAAGCCGCCGGATAATCGGCCGACGGATCGGCGTGCGCCACGCTGCCTCCAATGGTCCCCATGTTGCGCACCTGCACGTCGCCGATCGCGCCCACAGTCTCGGCCAGCAGAGGACATTTGGATCGCACCAGCGCCGAGCTCTCGACCTCGTAATGCGTCGTCGCCGCGCCCAGCCGTAATGTCCCGCCCTCTTCCCGAATGTAGTTCAGCTCTTTGATCCGCCCGATGTCCACCAGTTGTTCCGGCGCGGCCAGGCGCAGCTTCATCATCGGAATCAGGCTCATCCCCCCGGCCAGCGGTTTGCCGCCCTGGTTCACCAGTTGGAGCGCTTCATCCAGCGTCTTCGGCGCACTGTACTCGAACGTTTGCGGAATCATGCGTTCCTCCCCGCTGCGATCACCTTCCAGAGTTTTTCCGGCGTGAGCGGCATGTCCAGGTGACGCACGCCCAACGGCGACAGCGCGTCCACCACTGAGTTCACCACCGCCGGCGACGCCCCGATGGTTCCTGCTTCACCGACTCCCTTGACACCCAAAGGATTCACCGGTGTCGGAGTCACCGTATGGCCGCTTTCGATCCACGGCATCATATGTGCCCGCGGCATGGTGTAATCCGTGAACTCGCCGGTAACAAGCTGGCCGCTATCGTCGTAGACGGCTTGTTCCCACAGCGCCTGGCCGATACCCTGTGCCACACCGCCGTGCACCTGGCCGTCGACGATCAGCGGATTCAGAATGTTTCCGCAATCATCTACCGCGACGTAACGTCGGATCGAAACAGCGCCGGTTTCCCGGTCGACATCGGTAACCACCAGGTGGGCTCCGAAGGGGAAAGTGAAGTTGGGCGGCTCCCAGAAATGGGTCGCGACCATACCGGGCTCGGTGTTCGGAGGCAGCTTCATCGCGCGATAGGACGCACCCGCGATCTCTTTCAACGAGACGCTCTTGCCAGTCTTGTTATCCGTGCACCGGCCTCCCGAGAAAGTAATGTCTTCCGATTCCAGCATCATCGCGCCAAATTTTTTGATCTTGGTCTTCAGCTCCTGCAAGGCGAAGTACAGCGCCGTGCCGCCCACGGCGGTGGAGCGGCTGCCAAACGTACCAATGCCGTACTGCACCAGCGATGTATCGCCGTGCGAGACCAGCACGTCGTCGATATCCACGCCCAGTTCGTCGCCGACGATCTGCGCGAAAGTAGTTTCTTCGCCCTGCCCATGGGGCGAGATTCCGGTCAGCACCGTGACCTTGCCCGACGGCTCGATCTTCACCGTGGCGCTTTCCCAGCCGCCGGCCGGCGTTGCCGGCGAGGGTCCGAACGCGCAAATCTCGCCATAGGTCGACAGTCCGATCCCCATCAGCTTGCCCTGCTTGCGCGCCTCGGCTTGCTCCGCGCGGAGCTGGTCGTAGCCCGCCATCTCCATCACTTTCTTGAGCGGCGCGGAATAGTCGCCTGAATCGTACACCAGGCCCGTAGCCGTGGGGAATGGAAACTCCTCGTTGCGGACAAAGTTCTTCAGGCGAATCTCGGCGGGGTCCATCTTGAGCTCGGCCGCGAGCATATCCACCATGCGTTCGATCCCGTGCGTCGCTTCCGGACGTCCTGCGCCGCGGTACGCGTCCGTCGGCGCGCAGTTGGTGAACGCGCCTACGATATCGGCCGACACGTTGGGCGTGCGGTACAGGCCCGGCATCATCAGCACGCTCAGCGTGGGAATCGCCGGAGTCAGCAGCGTAAAATACGCGCCCAGATCCTGGATGATTTTCAGTTTGATCCCCAGAATCGTGCCATCGCGCTTGGCCGCGATCTCGTAATAATCCACGTGACCGCGCCCGTGGATGGTGCACAGGAAATTCTCGCGGCGCGATTCGATCCACTTCACCGGCTTGTGAATCTTCATCGAAACGTACGCCATCAGGATTTCCTCGGCGTAGGTCTGAATCTTGCTGCCGAAGCCGCCCCCCACCTCGGGCGCCACCACGCGCAACCGGTTTTCTTCCAGACCCAAAATCTGCGCCACCAGCGAGCGCACCAGGTGTGGCGCCTGCGTGGACGTGTACAGATTCAGGCTCCGCTCCGCCGCCCGCCATTCCGCCACCACGCCGCGGGTTTCCATGGCATTCGGCACCAGCCGCTGGCTGACGATGCGCTGCTTCACGACCACGTCCGCCTCGGCAAAGGCCTTGGCGACGTCGCCGCCTTCCTGGTGGAATGTGAATGCGATGTTGTCCGCCCACTGCGGGTGCACGGCATGGGCGCCCGGCGCGAGCGCTTTCTCCGGATCGGCCACGGCCTGTTCCGGCTCGTAGTCGACTTCGATCAGATCGGCGCCGTCCCGCGCAATGTAGCGGTCGGCCGCCACTACCACCGCTACCGGATGCCCCACCATGTACACGCGATCCATCGCCAGCAGGTGATGATGCGGCACGCGAAGTCCCGGCAGGGAGGCGCCGCACGGCACCGCGCCGGCCTTCTCGGTATCTTTTCCGGTAAACACCGCCGCCACGCCCTTGAGCGCCGCAGCCTTGCTGATGTCGATCGAGCGGATCTTCGCCGCCGCGTGCGGACTTCGCAAAATCGCCGCATAGTACATGCCCGGCATCTTGATGTCGTCCACGTAGGTCGCCGTTCCCGTGATCAGACGCGGGTCCTCGCGCCGCCGAATGCGCTTGCCGACCAGTGTTTCGGTTTTGGTGATGGTGGTTGCCATGATTCGCTCCTAACGAGCCGTCTCCTACTTACCCGCTCCCGCCGCCGCGGCTTTCACCGCGTTCACGATGTGCTGATACCCCGTGCAGCGGCAAATGTTTCCTTCCAGGCCATGCCGGATTTCCTGCTCGCTCGGATCCGGATTGCGGTCCAGAATCTGCTTGGATGTCATGATCATGCCCGGCGTGCAGAAGCCGCATTGCGCCCCATGCTGGTTCCAGAACGCCTCCTGCATCGCATGCAGTTTTCCGTCGGTCGCCAATCCCTCGATCGTGACCAGCTTCGCGCCGTCGGCTTGCACCGCGAACATGGTGCAGCTCTTGACCGCCTTGCCGTTCAGTTCAATGGTGCAAGCGCCGCACAGCGAGGTCTCGCAGCCGATATGCGGACCGGTCAGGCCTACAGTCTCGCGCAGATAATGGATCAGAAGCAGCCGTGGCTCTACATCGTGAGCATACTTTTTGTCGTTTATGGTCAGTGAAATATTCATGGCGGGGAACTCCAGTGCCGGTTTTGAAGATATCAAAAAAGACGCCTAAACGGTAGGTCAGGTCCATGGCCTGACGCTTCGCTGGCCGGCACGCTAAGATTAATCTCAAATGTGGTTCTTGATTTTCTTAGCAGCAGCGTCGGCCACAGCCTCCACCGCCGAGGCCCAGTGGTTGCATCACCCCGTTCCCGGCACACCCCGTACCAAGGATGGAAAACCGAATTTGTCCGCTCCGGCGCCCCGCGCCTCCAACGGCAAGCCGGATCTCTCCGGAATCTGGCTGCCCGAAGCCTCTCCCATTCCCGAACTGATGCGCTTGCTTCCCGGCGGCCAGAACGGACTGGGTGAGGTTCCCCCGACCAAATACTTTCTCAACATCCTCACGGATTTCAAGCCTGGGGAGGAGCCTCTCCGCACTCGCCCGTCCGCCCCGCTGACCTTGACTGCTTTCAGGAAGGACGACCCGGGCCTTCACTGTCTCCCGACCGGAGTACCCTTGATGGATACGCTTCCGGTCCCGTTCAAACTCGTTCAAACACCCGGATTGATTCTCATGCTCGCCGAGTCGGATACGGTCTTCCGGCAGATCTTCACCGACGGGCGAAAACACCCCGAAGATCCGCAGCCCTCCTGGCTGGGCTACTCCGTCGGCAAGTGGCGTGAGGATTCATTGGCCGTCGAGACCATCGGATTGAACGACCGCGGCTGGCTCGACGCCGTGGGCCACACCCACAGCGACGCTCTGCGAGTGACCGAGCGCTTTCACCGCCGCGACTTCGGCCATCTCGACGTGCAGCTTACCCTCGACGATCCCAAGACGTTCACCCAACCGGTCACCGTCAAATTCGCCGAGCTCCTGCTCCCCGATACCGACCTGATCGAGTCCTTCTGCACTGAAAACGAAAAGGACTTGACCCACGCCGGACTTAAGTAGGGGCAGCCTTCGAATTTCGCGGCCACACGCGAAAAGAAAATACGACTGCCCTGAGCGCGGAAATTCGCTGGTTGTCCCGGGTTTGTCTACTTCGCTACGAAGTACTTCCCATACAGCGAGTCGTGCATCAACATGTGCGCGCGAAAATCGACCTGTCGCAGTGAGTCGCACTCGCGATGCAGAAACAGCCGGATCGAATCCGGAATCGCCGGCCAGTTCAGCTCCAGCTCGGCATTGTCGGAAACGCGCTCCATCCGGCCCGTCGAGCGGAACAGCCGGTAGAAATGCAACTGCCCCTGGATCACGATCAGCTCGCCGTCAGAATCCATCTGGATGTGATTTTCGGACCGCAGGCACATCGCCTTCGCCATCTTCTCGATGAGCCGGGGCCCGGGAGCGGGTGGTTCCGGTTTGATCAGGTTACGCGCGCGCAGCTCCTCTTTACTGATGCCGAACTGCTCCAGCGCGACCATCACTTTTTCGGTATTCCTTTTCTGCTTCCATTTCGCGTCGAGCAGCCACCAACAACACTCTTTCAACTCGTCATCCTTGGCGACCGCGCACAACCAGATCAGGCCCTTGATCACATGGCTCCCGGCCACCGAAAGCGGCAGCGCCTCGCCTGATCGGAACGGCCCGAACCAAATGTGAATCTGCTCGTGAAAATCATCGAGACCGACGGCCGCCAGCAGCGGCTCGGCCTCGCGCGCCCAGCCCCCCGGCATACGCACCGGCGCATTCCCGCGCAAATGTTTCAACAGCGCCCGCCATTTTATGCGCCGCTCGCCGGAGAACGCCCGGAAATCGCGCCGCACGCACTCGCTCCAGCAGCGCGCCGGATCCAGCGGCTCCCATTCGTCGAGCCACAGCAGCATATGCAGTTGCTGCCGCAGAGACTGCATGCTCGCCTGGCTGATCGACATCTCCTCGTGAAGATTGCCCTGGAATTCGCACAGGGAGCGGCACAGCTCGGGCGTCAAGTCGTTGCTCTTCAGGTATTCGACCACGCGCTCCACCGGCCCGTAGGGCGCGATCCTGCCCAGCAGCGGTGCCGTCAGATCGAGCAGCGCGCGCAGTTCCGGCTCGGTGTAAGGAGCTTTTATGCTATAAAGCACGTGCAGCAACGTCCTGAGGTGCCTGCGCGCCAGATGAGCGTTCTCAAGTTCCGCATCGTGCGCGTCGAGCCACGCCAGGCGCACCAGCACGGCCTGGATTTGATCGGCCAAGTGGCGTTTTGCGAGTTTGCGCCACATCGCGACGTCGAACGGAGTTTGCGGCGAACGCTGCTCCTCGCCCAGCAGATAGTCATTCAAACGCAGATGTTCGGCATGCAGGCGATCCTCGGGCGAGAGTAGAAAACCGTCTGGGCCTGGAACCGGCGCCGCCCCCATTTGAAAAGAGTATACAGCAGGGTGCCGGCGGCCAAGCGAAGGAGTGGCGATGGCGAAGCAAATGCTTAGGTTCGCCGAGTAAGATGGTCACATGGTTAACAAATTCTTGCTACTGACGCTGAGCCTGGGTGTCGCGTCCCTAGCTCTTTGTCAAAACGTGCGTTTGACGAATGACGTGAGCGGCGGCTACACCAGTGTTTATACCTTGGCCACCGGAACGCCCTACACCGACGCGGTGCTGACGGAATGCTCCATCGCACGAGGCCGTCAGAACGAGCCTGCCGTGGCGGTCGATCCGCGAAACGCCCAGGTCCTGATCGGCAGTTCGAACGACTACTGCGGCACGTATGCCGGTTCGACCACTGTGTTCGTGGCGGCTGGTCCCATCTGGCTGGGTTATTACCGCTCGGAAAACGGAGGCAGCAGCTTCCAGAGTTCGCTCGTGCCCGGTTATCCGGGCGACACCTCGCCTTACGCCGCGCTGGCCAAGATCCGCACGGCATCCTCTGGTGATCCCGTCATCGCCTGGGACGCCCACGGGCGCGTGTTCATGGGTTCCGAATCTTCTTCCGACCCAGCCGGCACCAAGAAGACCTTCGGCGATGAGTGGGTGGCGCGCTTCGATAATCCCGCGGGGCCGGCGGGCGCCACCATCAATGACGGCAAGCGATTCCTCGGCAGCACCGTTGTCGCCAAGGGGTCGTCGGCGCCGAACCTTCTGGGTAAGTTCAACGACAAGACGGCGATTGAAGCCGATCGCACCGGCGGCGCCTGCGATGGTAACGTCTACTTTTCGTGGTCGCGTTTCACTGGCACAGGCCTGTCGAATATCTACTTTTCACGCTCCCTCGACCACGGCGCTACCTGGTCCAGCCCTATGCTTGTCACCAGCAACATCAGCAACGTGCAGGATCCGAGTATTGCGGTAACCGGCAATGGGCACGTGTACGTGACCTTTGATATGGGTTCAACCAACAGCGGCCAACCCGATGCCGTCGGGATCGCGAAATCCACCGATTGCGGCGACACCTTCTCCAAGCCCGTGGTAGCCGTCACCTACATTCCTTACGCCGCCCAGGACATTCAGTCACCCCTGCCGATCCCGCCTCCGGGGAGCGCCCTCGATGATCCCCTTTCGGCGGAGGTGACCGCCGCCGGTGCGACCGCACGCGATTGCGGCGATTTCGCCAACGCCTGCCTGTCGGGCTATACTTTCTTCCGCCGCGCCACCGCCGCCCAATCTAAGGCGGATCAAACTGACGCAACTCACGAATTCATCTATATGGTCTACGACGCAACCATACCGGGCACCGAGGTTGCCTCGGGGACCACTTATGGTTCCATCGCGCCCGGAACCGCGAGCCAGTCCGGAACGTACTTCGTGCGCTATGACGGTGCCAGCGGCACGCCCATCACGCCGGCGTTGATCGATGCACAACCGAAGGGCCTTCAGGTCTTCCCGGCCATCTCAGCGGATGGCGGCGTACTTCACGCCCTGTGGTGGGACAGCCGGAACGACCCCAATTATTCCCCCAAGCGCCCCGTCGGTAACGACGCTGCGGGCAACGTGGGTGCTTCACTCGACGTGTTCGCCGCCAAGTCGACCGACGGCGGTACCACATGGACCACGGGGGTGGCGATCACGAGCGTCACCACGAACCCCAACTACGAACAATTCTCCAATCGCGCCGTGCCGTTCGCCGGTGACTACCTGTGGATCACCTCGCTGGGCGATTTCGCCTTCGGCGCATGGACCGATTGGCGCGATACCGTTGCGGGAGCCGACCCGCGCGAAGGCACCGGCTCGACCGAAGGCGCCGATGTCAAACAGTGCCGGTCCTTCAGTTCAGTAACCGGCTGGAGCGGCGACCAGTGCCCGCACGACGGCGGAGTGGATCAGAATATCTACGGCGGCACCGCGCCGTAATCAGGCCGATTCATCGGGCGAACTTGGGGACTGTCTTCGAATTTTCGCGCCCGCAAACTGGAGAAAACCGGGCGGCTCTGCCCGCGGAAATTCGCTGGCTGTCCCCAGGTTTGGCTAAATGACCTGCCCTCCGGGCGGCCCGCGCCGTCAGGCGTCGACGATGATGCCGCCACCCGAATGGGTGTGGAACTTACCACGAGCCTTCAATTCCTGGATGGTGTACGCTTCATGCGTCCCCTTGTACTTTTTGTCCACCGTTAACGTGGCAGTCGCTCCGTTCGGGTGCGTCGGAAATGGACCGTTCCCGTTGTTGAATGGCGCAGGTGGGGTACTCAGTACAATCTGATACTTCTTCGTCGGGTCGTCCGCCTTCCAACGCACTTGGGACGGATGCTTCACCCCGTCCGCGTCTACGTCAGCCGGGTCGGGGTGAGGACTGCTATCGGCCGCTCGGATGGAGATTTCCAGAACGGATTTCGCGGCTTTCTTCGTCTTAGCCTTCTTCTTTTCAGTCTTCTTTTTTGTTGCCATTCTCACTCCTTGGTATCGTTTCGTGAGTCTTCGCAGCCCACTCACCACTTGAGGTCCACGCTTTTTGCTGCTAGCGCTACTTGAAACTCATCGAGTAGATGCTGTCAGGCGTCGACGATGATGCCGCCACCCGAACGCGGGCGCAATTCGCGCCCGCCGCCAACTTCGTTGACCTCATATCCATACTCCCCTTTGGCGTACTTTTTATTCATCCTCAACGTCGGAGTTTTTCCGCTCGCGTCCGTCAAAATCGGATCGGGAGGGTCTTTAAATGGCTTAGGAGGGTCATCCAGTACAATCTCGTACTGCGTTGTGTAGTCTATTGCTTGCCAGTACACCTTTGGGGGATGCGTCACGCCGTCCGGGTCTAAGGGCACCACATATGGGACAGGAAGGCCACCTGGCAGAATGTAGATTGTCTGAACGGCTGGCACGCCTCCCATCTTTGTAGCCTTCTTCATTGCAGCTTTCTTTTTTGTTGCCATTCTCACTCCTTAAGCATCGTTTCGTGTGAATCTTCGGGGCCCACTATACAACGTGAAGACCACGTAATGCTGCTGGACCGAATTACTTGAAACTCTGGACGGATTGTTCCTGCGCGATTTCCTGCAGCGCCGGTAACCGCTTAGCATACGCCAACGAAGACCCGAGCGCGAGCGCCTTCCGCAACTGCGCCTGCGCCGCCGCGCGGTCACCCAGAATCGCATATCCCTCGGCAACGGTTAGCACCACCGTGGGGTCCTCGGGAGCCAGCGCCAGGGCGGACTCCAATCTCACGCGCGCCTTATCGGGCATTTTCAGGCGCGCATAATAGGAACCCAGTTCGGCCTCAACGGCGGCATCCGGCGCTTCTCGCGCTTTTTGCTCTGCCAGTGCCGCAGCCTTCTCGAAAGCCGCTCTGGACTGACTGGCCAGAGCCGGCGCGGCGGCGTAAGCGGCTCCCAGGTTCCCCCAAACCAGATAGTCGGTGTTGTTCAGCCGCAGCGCCTTTTCATAGATCGCGGCCGAATCTGCATAGCGGCCCTCCAGGTAGTACACGCTGGCCAAATTATTGTAAGCCGAATAAGTAGGGTTTAGCGCAACCGCCTTCTCGAGCACAGTGCGCGCTTCGCTGTAACGGTTTTCGTTGGTCAACACGGTACCCAGGTTGATGTAGGCGGGCGCGTTGTCCGGCGCCAACTCCAGCACGCGGCGATACTGCTTTTCGGCCTCCGGGAACCGGCGCAGCGTGTAATAGAAGTTTCCCAGGCGCAAGTAGCCTTCCCAGGAATCCGGCCGCAGCGCCGTACCCCGCCGGAACATGGATTCCGCTTCCTGGTTGCGGCCCAGTTTCTGGTAAGTCTGGGCCATGCCTTGAATGGCGTCGGCGTCGCCCGGCGCCAGGCCCAGGGCCCGCTCGAACTCCTCCATCGCCACCTCGTACTGCCCCGTGCTGTTGTGAACCCGTCCCAGCGTGACGTATACGGGCTCAAGCTTAGAGTCGGCCTCCAGGGCGCGGTTGGCTGCCTGCAGTGCCAGGTCCACCCATTTCTGATTGTGGTCGAGCGAGTAGCGCAACCGGTAGGCTTCCGACAGGCCCGCCAGCCCCAAATGAAATTTGGGATCGTCTCGCCCCACCTTTTCAAATAGGGCAATGGCCTTCTCCAGATTCCCTTGCTGATCCCATCGATGCAGGTAACCCATCGCTTCCAGGTATTGCTCGTAGGCGGCCGGATCGCTCCGTATGTGTTGTGCGGAACTGGCCTGTGCGTCCACCCGAAGCAATTCGGCCAGCTTCAAAACCGCACCCTCTTCTAGCGCCGGGTAATTGCCCTCGCTTTCCGAGATCACAGCCGACCCTATCTGCCGCAGGTTGCGAGGGTCGACCAGATTCACGGTTAGCCGGACGCCCTTCTTTTCTCGCTGCACGCTACCAGTGACCACGAAGTTGACGCCCAATTGTTTCACCGCATCGCGTGGCTCCGTTACCTTCCGTTGGCGCACTTCGCCGGCCGGAACCACCCATAATGTCTTTCCGGATGGGTCCAGATCGGAGAGCCTGCTGGTCAGCGTTTCCAGCAGGCCGTCGGTGGTCACCCGATTGGCTGGGTCGTCGCCTATATTCACGAAGGGGAGCACCGCGAGGTGTTTCGGACCGGCCTCCATCAACGGCCCGGAGCCGCGCGTGAAGTACAACCCGATGCCGGCCGCGGCCAACAGTCCGGCGGCGGCCGTCGCCGCCCACTTCCTTTTGAACGGGTGCCGCGCGGCGGCCTGCGCCGGCTGCGCCATCGTCTCGGTCTCGGCGACTGTGAAGCCCTTGCGTCCCTCAATGGCGCCTAGAAACTCGGCCGCGTTTTGATATCGGCGGGCGGGATCCTTGGCGAGAGCGCGGTCCACAATTGAACTCCATAGGCCGCTCAACTGACTCGCGGGCTCGGGCGGTTGGTGCACGATCGCGTACAGCAAACCGGGAATACTGTCGCCGTGAAAAGGCAGCCGTCCGCTGAGCATCTCGTACAGAACCACACCCAACGCCCACAGATCGCTGCGTTGATCGGCCGGTTTGCCCTGAGCTTGCTCGGGCGACATATAAGCCGCCGTGCCGGTCACCTTTCCGCTACGTGTCTGCGTCTCCGGTTCCAGCAGCCTGGCTAATCCGAAGTCTATGATCTTGACCACGCCCTGGCGCGTCAAGATAAGGTTAGACGGCTTAATGTCCCGGTGAACAACACCGTTGGAATGCGCCTCGCGAAGACCTTCGGCGATCTGCGCAACCGCGTCCTCGACTTCGGCTCCGGTAATCGGTCCCCGGCCGATGCGCGATTTCAGCGTCTCCCCTTCATAGCAAGCCATCACGATGAAAATCTGACCATCCTCGGCTTCCTCGATGCTGTGGATGGTCCCGATGTTGACGTGGTCCAGCTTGGAGGCCGCCCGCGCTTCACGCAACAACTGCGCCCGCTGCACTGGGTCGGAGGTCAAGTGGGGCGGAAGGAATTTGAGGGCGACGCGGCGGCGCAGCTTCAGGTCCTCAGCGCGAAAAACGATCCCCATGCCTCCCGCGCCGAGCTGTTCCTGCAACAAATAGTTGCCGATTTGTTGGCCCGCTGCGGGATGCAGTCCCACGGCTCCTAAAGTACGAGTAGGCGTCTCCTCTGACTGATCGAGCAACCGTTCTACTTCGCGGCGCAACTCAGGATGGGCCAGCGCCAGCAACGCCGCTCGCTCGCGAGATTCACACTTCAGCGCCTCGTGGTAGAGCCGCTCGACTTGCCGCCAGCGTTCAGAGGTCATGAATCCGGGGAGTCGTCTGTAATTGTACATCCGCCCGCAATTCAGACCAATACCCGGCACCCTCTGCTGCGACGGTAAATCGCGGCTAAAGGGAAGCTTCCCGATCATTTGATTTGATCTTTGAAATTTTGTCGCGCGGCTTGCGGCAAACCGGGGGCTGCCTTCGAATTTTCGTGCCCGCAAAACAAGAATACGACCGCTCTAAGCATGGAAATTCGCTGGCTGTCCCCGGTTTGCCGGCCATTCACCATGTGACGAAGGCAGCGGGCGGCGCATTTGGGTTTCGGCGCGGCGTGAGGAACGCCGCTGCGTCGCAAATAAAAAAGCCGGCCGCACTCGCAGATGTGCGGCCGGCCTCTCCCTCGCTCGCGTGCTTGGGACTAGCGTGCTTGAATCGCTAGGTACATGGTGTACCCGCCGCGGCTCACCAGCAGGAGAGTTGTCCCGCCCTTGGCATTGTGCACGGCGCGGTCGAAATCGGCCACGCTCGAAACGCGCCCGCGGTTCACTTCTTGAATCACGTCACCGTCGCGGAGCCCCGCCTGCGCGGCTGGACTTCCCTCGGCAACGTCAGTCACCACCACTCCGTTCTTCGCCGCCTCCACCGACACTCCGTCCAGAGCGCTCGATGTGCCGCTGTCGCTGCTCTTCTCAGACTCGCCGCGGCCCAGGTTAGCAGGCAGCTCCGCTAGCTTTGCGATAACCGTCCGCTCGGAGCCGTCATGCAGCACCCGCAGCTTCACCGAGGTCCCCGGAGACATCTGCGAGATCCGCAGCTTGAGCTGGTTGCTGTCTTCCACCTTCTGGCCGTCCACCTCCAGGATCACGTCGCCGCGCTCGATGCCGGCCTGCGCCGCTGGAGTCCCGGCCGTCACGTCGCCAATCAGCACGCCGCCGCTTTGCTTCAGATTGAAGCCCTTCGCCATGGCCGGCGTAACGTCCTGCGGCAGCACTCCCAGGTAGCCGCGCACCACTTTGCCGTGCTCCATCACCTGGGTCATCACATTGCGCGCCAGGTTCACGGGAACCGCGAATCCCACGCCCTGATTCCCGCCGGAGCCTCCCGACAGGATCGCCGTGTTGATGCCGATCAGCTCGCCGCGCGTGTTAATTAACGCGCCGCCGGAGTTGCCCGGGTTGATGGCGGCATCGGTCTGGATAAAGTCCTCGTAGTCCTCGATGCCCAGATTGGCGCGTCCCTGCGCGCTGATGATGCCCATGGTCACGGTCTGGCCCAGTCCGAAGGGATTGCCCATCGCCAGCACCAGATCGCCCACGCGCCCTTTTGCGGAATCCGCCAAAGGCAGCGCCGGCAGGCTCGAAGCGTCTACTTTCAAAACTGCGATGTCGGTCTTCGCATCGCCGCCGACCAGCTTCGCCTTCAGTTCACGCTTGTCGTTCAGCGTGACCGTAATGTCGGTGGCGCCGTCGATCACGTGGTTGTTGGTCAGAATGTAGCCATCGGAACGCACGATTACGCCCGAGCCCAGACTGTGCTCGAAGCGCCTCTGCGGCGGCAAGTTGTTCCCCCGGTTCCCCCGGCCATTCCGTCCGCCAAATTGCTGCTCGTCAAAATCGCGGCCAAAGAATTGGCGAAAGAAGGGGTCCATCTGGAAAGGCATCTCCCGTTCACTGATTTTGGATGCCTTGGATGAAGAGATGTTCACGATGGCCGGCAAAGCCTTCTCGACCACCGGGGCAAAACTGGTCTCGATGGTGCCGGGTGTCACCGGCGCTGCCACCGCGGCCGCAACCGGCGCTACTGCCGGAGGATGCGCGGCCCAGGTGTGCGAAGCCGCCGCTGCTCCCGCGCCCGCCGCGAGCAGGCAATAGACCAAGACTCTGGTTTCTTTGCGAAAAGTTTCTAGATTCATATCTCGGATGGTGCTCCTTGCTCCAAGAAAGTAGACGGGCCAGTTCGCATTTCATACCGCAAAAAGATTTTCGCCGCGATGCGAAACCAGATTCGATTTCCTCCGTCTAACTTGGCCCTTCCGAACGCTAAAATGGGATTTTCGCCCCTCATGCCCGCCGACGACAGCGCCCTCAAGTATCGTGCTCTCACCGAGATCTCGGAAGCGTTTATCGGTTGCCGGGATTGCGATGCGCTGTTCCACAGCCTCTGGAACTCGCTCTCCAAGCTCATCCGGTTCGACTACCTGGTGCTGGTTCTCATCAACGAGCGTACCCGCAGCGCCCGCATTGAAACCATCGCCGGCGGCAGCATGGAAGGAGTGCCCATCGGCCAGGAGTTGCCGCTCGAAGGTTCGCCCTCCAGCACCGTTTGGGAGACCCAGAAGCCCCTCTACCTCCCGGACCTCTCCGCCGAAACCGCCTTTCGTCCGGACTTGATCCGCGACATGGAGCGCTACCACCTCCACAGCGGCTTTTGGGTCCCGCTCACCACCATTCACCGGCGTTTGGGAAGCATCGTGTTTGCATCGCGGGAGCTCGATCCCTACAGCCCCGAAGAGCGCGAGTTCATGCAGCACGTGGCGCGGCACGTGGCCATCGCCGTCGAAAACGCGCTCGCCTTCGAGGAAATCAATAAGCTCCGCGCGCGCATTGAAGAAGAAAAGGTGTACCTCGAGGAAGAAATCCGCAGCGAGCTCCGGTTTGATGAAATCATCGGCAACAGCCCCGCGCTGCGTCACGTGCTCGAACAGGTCCAGACTGCCGCGCCTACCGATTCCACGGTCCTCATCCAGGGTGAGACCGGCACCGGCAAGGAACTGGTCGCGCGCGCCCTTCATCAACTCAGCCGCCGTAGCCACGGAACGTTTGTCAAGCTGAACTGCTCCGCCATCCCCGCCGGATTGCTTGAGAGCGAAATGCTCGGCCACGAAAAAGGCGCGTTCACCGGAGCTTCCAGCCAGCGCATTGGCCGCGTCGAGGTCGCGCACAAAGGTACCCTCTTTTTGGACGAAGTAGCCGACCTGCCGCTCGAGTTGCAACCGAAACTGTTGCGCGTGCTCCAAGACGGCCAGTTCGAACGCTTGGGCAGCTCGCGCACTCTGGTCTCGGACTTCCGCCTGGTGGCCGCCACCCATCGCGACCTGCGCGCTTTGGCACGGGAGCAGCAGTTTCGCTCGGATCTTTACTATCGCCTCAATATCTTTCCCATCACCATTCCTCCGCTGCGCGAACGCCGCGAGGATATTCCCATGCTGGTCCGCTATTTTGTACAGGATTTCGCCGCGCGGATGCGGAAGCAGATTGACGCCATCCCCACCGAATCCATGGAGGCGCTGGTTCAGTACTCCTGGCCGGGGAACGTCCGCGAATTGCGCAACGTGATTGAGCGCTCCGTCATCCTCAGCTCCGGCAAGCGCCTGCACATTCCCAAGGACGCGCTTCCCAAGCCCCTCCCCGAACCTTCGCGAGTCCTCCCCATGTCCGACGCCGAGCGCCGCCATATCCTCGAAGCGCTCGCCGCGGCGCACTGGGTGGTCGGCGGACCGCAAGGGGCCGCCACGTTGCTCGGGATGAAGCGCAGCACCCTCCAGTCCAGAATGCAAAAGCTAGGCATCCATCGAGCGCGGCGATAGCCGATATTTCGTCGAGAGCCGATATATCGGCGCCTCCCGGCGGGCATATTTACTCATTCTAAACGACTTACATTTGGTTGTCCAACTGCACCATTCTTAGGGGTCAGTTTGCTCATCAAACCGATCGTGAGGTTAAAGTGCACACCCTTCTCGTTTTGGCTT